>Ga0182743_1002399_pt1 | contig 16468 bp, 15 predicted proteins | sample eDN3rd30CKraftOP_FD_128522 | JGI IMG/M metagenome (GOLD analysis project Ga0182743, IMG submission 128522) | Enriched Organic Plus compost microbial communities from Emeryville, California, USA - eDNA 3rd pass 30_C Kraft OP (version 2) (version 2) ... | reverse complement strand
CTGCAACGCATCGACCAGCCCCTGCCGCACCCCGGCGGAGGTGGCATTGACGGGGGGATTGTCGACCAGCGCTTCGGCAATCGGGCCCCGTGTGCTGAATGTCACCATAGCGTTCATTGCGTATCTCCTTCGGCGGTCATGGTCAGGATCACTTTGCCCTGCGCGCGCCGTTCCATTACGTGATTGATGGCTTCAACCGCCCGGTCGAGCGGGAAAATCGTGTCCACTTCGGGCTTGATCTTGCCCGCCGTCAGCCATTCGAGCAGCTGCGCGATATTGCCCGCGTGATGCACCGGATCGGCGCGCAGCGAATTGCCCCACAGCACACCCACCGCCGATGCGCTCTTGAGCAGCAGCAGATTGGCCGGAATCTGCGGAATCTGCCCGGCGGCGAAACCGACCACCAGCAACCGCCCATACCAGGCGAGCGACTTGATCGCGGGCACGGTCAGATCGCCGCCGACCGGATCGTACACCACGTCCACGCCTTTGCCGCCGGTCAGTTCCTTGATCCGTTCGCGGAAATCCTCGGTAGTGTAGTTGATCGTTTCGGCCGCGCCGTATTCGCGTGCCAGCGCCAGCTTCTCGTCGGTCGATGCCGCCGCGATCACCCGCGCGCCCATCAGCGCGCCCAGTTCCACCGCCGCGAGACCGACCCCGCCCGCCGCGCCCAGCACCAGCAGGGTTTCACCGGGCTTGAGCGCCGCCCGGTCTTTCAGCGCGTGATAGGACGTGCCGTAAGTGATGAGCATGCCCGAGGCCACCACCAGGTCCGCTTCCGCCGGCACCGGGAACGCCTGCGGGGCGGGCACCACCGCCTGCTCCGCAAAGCCGCCGGTGCCGCTGAAGGCCACGATCCGGTCGCCCACGGCAAAGCCGCTGACGCCTTCGCCCACCGCGCGCACGATCCCGCCCAGTTCGCTGCCCGGCACGAACGGCACGGGCGGCTTGGTCTGGTATTTGCCCTGCACCATCAGGCCATCGGGGAAATTCACCCCGGCGGCCCGCACATCGATCAGCAGCGCGCCCGGCGCCACGGCGGGCGCTGCGAAAGCGCCGATTTCCAGTGCGTCGACGGGGGCGAATTCCCGGCAGATTACAGCTTTCATTGACATTCCCAACGTTCGTATCAAACACTTGTTTGGACAAAGGGCGATTCGTGTCAACCACCGATTTTGCCGCCAGGGAGCGCCGATGACTGCTAGCAAGGCCGCAATGGCCGGGAAAATAACGGAAAATCGCGCCGGGGATGCCAGCCCACGATGGCGCATCTTCCTTGCCGCAGAAGAGCTGGTGGCCGAACGCGGCTTCGAAGCGGTCTCCTCGCGCGACATCACGGCGCGCGCCGGGGTGAACCTCGGTGCGATCAATTACCACTACCGGTCCAAGCACGAACTGCTGATGGAAGTGTTCCGCACCCGCGCGGGCGAACTGAATCAGGAACGGCAGGCGATGCTGCGCGCGGCGCTGGCCGAAAAGCCGCCCAGCGCGCGCGGCATCCTGCGCGCCCTGATCGAACCGCCCACGCTGTGGAGCAGCGACGAGCGGCGCACCGCGCTCACTTATCTCAACCGCGCCCGGCGCGAAGGCCCCGCCGAAGTGCGCGAAATCATCCGCACCGACGTGCGCCACCTGCGCCGCTTCGCCGAAGCGCTGGCCGATGTCCTGCCCGACCTTGCCCGCGAGGATATCCTCTGGCGGCTGCATTTCGCCCTCGGCGTGCTGCACCACAACAGCGCGGCCGATTACGAACGGCTCGCCCTACTGTCCGACGGCAACTGCACCCCCGACGACCGCGATGCGCTGCTCGCCCGGCTGGTAGCGTTTATTTCCGCCGGTTTCGGGGTTTGACGGCCGTTACCTTCGGGTACGCGCGCTATTCTCCGGTTGTTGGCAGCGGTTCGAAGCCCAAGGATACGGCAAGATCATGCCAATCGGGGTTGCAGGTCTCTATCAGAGTCAGCTTCCAGGCGCGGTTCCATTTCTTGATCCGCTTTTCCCGCGTGATTGCCTGCTCCATTGTCGCATGCTGTTCGAACCAGACCAGCCGCTTCACTCCGTAATCACGGGTAAACCCCGCGGTCGAGGCTTCGCGATGTTGATGGACGCGCTGGATGAGATTGGACGTTACGCCAGTGTAGAGCGTGCCGTTGCGCCGTGACGCAAGAATATAGACGGTGGGGCCGAACTCCGGTGCCATGGCTATCTCTTCGTCATTCCCGCGCAGGCGGGAATGACGAAGGGAAGCGATATCTCCGTCACAACGTGGCGAGGAAATCCAGCAATGCCCTGGTGGTCGCTTCGGGCTGTTCCATCTGGACGAAGTGGCCCGCCCCTTCGATCAGCACCGTGCCGCGCAGATCGGGCACACGCTGTTTCTGGGTTTCGAGCGCATCGGGCGCGATCATCTGGAGGACGATATCCTGCGCCCCCGCGATGAACAGCGCGGGCACTTCGATATTGGCATCGGCCCAAGGTTCGCCCAGTTCCCAGTTGCGGTCCGCCATGCGGTAGGAATTGAGCCCGCCGATAAAGGCCAGATCGGGTTCGCTGCGCGAAAACTCGTCGGCATAATACTGCATATCGGCTTCGCTCATCCACGGCCAAGGCAGCGCGGGCGCGGGGGCGAGAACGTCGAGATAGCCGGTCCCTTCGGAGGGGTGGTTGACGTAATCCTTGTAATCGCCCTGCCCGCTCAGCGCCCAGAACAGCCGCTTGAGCACTTCGCCCGGCTGCGCGCCCAGTTCCTTTTCCGCCGGGCCGATCGCCTGAAAATAGTGGAGGTGGAGGAAATGCTTTTCCGCCGCCATGGCGAAAGCTTCGCTGGGGCGCATGCCGCCGCCCCACTCCATGCCGCGCTGCTGCTGCGTTGCCTTGCTGCCGTGCCCGGCCCGGCCCGCCAGGTCGAAATCATAAGGGCAGGCCATGATGACCACGCCCGCCACCCGGTCCGGATGGCGCACCGCGAGATTGCAGACCTGCTGCGCCCCGAAATCGTGGCCGACAAACACCGCCTTGTCCGCGCCCAGCGCGTCGAGCAGGCCGAGCATATCGTCCATCACCTTGTCGGCATCGTATTCCAGCGGGGCCGCCGGCCGGTCGCTGCGGCCATAGCCGCGCTGATCCACCGCCACCGCGCGAAAACCGGCCTTGGCCACCGGTTCCATCTGGTTGCGCCAGCTATACCACAGGCCCGGGAAGCCATGGCAGAACACCACCGGCATACCTTCGCCCATCATCGCGACATGCAGGTTGATGCCGTTGGTTTCCACCATCCGGTGTTCGATAGTCATGCCCTTCTCTCCTTCCAATCCGTATCGATCCGCCGCAGGTTGGCGAGGAGATGGGCTTCCCCCGCCGCGCTGTCCTGCGCGGTCAGCAATTCGACTTCCACCAGCCCAGCATAGCCGCGATCCGCAATCGCGCCGAAAATCGCCAGCCAGTCGAGCGTGCCCGCCCCCGGTTCCACCCGGCCCGGCACATCGGCGATCTGGATTCCGTCGATCGCATCCCAATGCGCGGCGAGCGCATCCGCCACGTCTTCGCCCATCATCGCGAGATGGCCGGTATCGGCGAGCAAGCGCACGGCGGGGCTCCCTACCGCTTCCACGATCGCCACGCCGGTGGGCAGGCTGTCGACCAGCAGGCCAGGAATCCAGTCGGGCGCGACCGGTTCGATCAGCAGCGTCAGCCCGGCGTCTTCCGCCAGCGGCGCCATGGCGCGCAGATTGGCGATCATCGCGTCGAGCTGGCTGGCTTTCGAGCGTGCGGGATCGCTTCCTGTCACGCATACGGCGGCCCCGCCCCCGGCCCGCGCCGCCGCCGCGATGCTGGTTTCGACACTGGCGCGGATCAGCGCCTGCGCCGTAGCGTCACGCCTGCTCCACAAGGGTTGATCCCAGTGGGCGAGATCGTTGTTGAACGTCCCCATGGCAAGCCCGAGTTCCGCCATCCGCGCGCCCAGTGCCGCCTGCTCCTCCTCCGAACGGAGCTTGAAGAACACGTCGAACACCCCGGCAAAGCCCTGCTCCGCCAGAAAATCGAGCTGATCCATGGCCGCAGGCGAGCGGGCACTGTGCGCGAACAAGGTGCCATCGGGGCTGCGCAACCCCAAATGCCCGGCCAGCCGCAGGCGATGATTGATCGGTTCCGCCATGTTTCCCCCCAATGCCCTAGCGCGCCACGATGCTTTTGGTGATCCGAGCGAAGGAAACCTCCTTGCCGTCCACCCGCGCGACGACATCGGTCCACGCCATCGTCCGCCCGCGGCGCAGCACGCGCCCTTCCAGCACATAGTCCGCATCGCCCGGCATCGGCCGGACATGCTGAATGAAGATGTCGCTCGTCACCGGCAGTTCGCCTTCGGCCAGTTCCGTAACCAGCGCGGCGAACGAGGGCAGTTCCACCAGGCTGTTCATCACCGAACCGTTGAGCGTGCCCCACGGGGTGAGCATTTCCTCGCGCGGGCGGAAGCGCATCACCGCATGGCCGCGCCGCACCGCTTCCAGCACCGGGTTGCACCACTTGCTGTATCCGCTGGTCAGCGCGGTATCGAGAAAGGCCCGCTGGCTTTCGGAAAGCTGGAAATCGCTGTCGGCCATCATGCTGTCTCCTGCCCCGGCTGGGGGGCAAACGCTTCCGCTTCCACTTCCATCAGCAGATCGGGCAGCAGCAATTCGGCCACGATCACGGCGGTGGAGGCGGGCGGGTTCTCGGCGAACAGCGCGTTCTTGACCGCCGCATACCCGCCATAGGCCGCCTTGTCGGTCAGATAGCAACGCACGAGGACGATATCGGCCAGATCGGCCCCGGCGGCCTGCAATGCGGCCTCGATATTGGCGAAGCATTGCCGCGCCTGTTCCTGCGCATCGCCAATGCCGGCGACCTGCCCGTCCTTCAGCGCGACTTGCCCCGAAACCACGATCCTGTCGCCGCAGCGCACCGCCTGGCTCATGCCGGGAAAGGCCATACCCGGCGGATTGCACCGCGCGATTGCCGCGCCTTTGCTGTGGCCTGCGCCCATTTACGATCCTCACCCAATTGTATCGCCCGGCCGATTCCGCCCGGCGCTTTTACCGGCGCGCTTGTCCCGCGCTTTGCGTGGCGGCGCAACCGGATTCACGTGCTGCACAGTGTGTGGGCAAACCTGCACGGGCAGGCATACCCCGCCCCTGTCAGCCGGGCGCGGCATCCGCCAGAGGCAGCGGCTGCATGGGCGCCTCTTCCTGCATTCGCCACGCCCCGGGGGCATGGCCCGTCCACTGCCGGAACGCCCGGCTGAACGTGGTCGAATCGCTGAAACCCACGCGCTGCGCCACATCGCCGATGGCCAGCCCGCCATCGCCCAGCAGCGCCCGGGCCAGATCGACCCGGCAAGCGTTCTTGAGCGCGCCAAGCGTGAACCCTTCTTCCGCCAGCCGCCGCTTGAGCGTGGCCGGGCTGAGATGGAACTGGCGCGCGATGGCTTGCCCGGTGGGCAACGGTTCCCCCCTGGCCAAGGCGGAATGGAGCACCACCCGGACCTTTTCCGATAGCAGCGCCTCTTTCGAGATGATCTCCTCCAGATCGAAGGGGAAGCGTTCGAGCAGCCGTTCAAGCTCCGCGGGGGTGCGGATCACCGGCAGTTCGAGATAATGCGCCGGAAAGCGCAGGAAATTCTCCGCCGCGTTGTGGATCACCGGATGCAGCATCAGCACGGAGGCGCATGCACGGCTGACGAGTTGGGGATAGCGGAAACCGACGGAAAGGATGCGGATATCCTCCCCGATCAGCCAGCCGAACAACCGGTGGTGGGTGGAAAGGCCGGTGAGATCGGAAACGTAGGCGCTGACATTGCGCCGGGTGCGGAACGTGGCCATGTGGAATTCGGCGACATCCCCCTTTTCCGCCAGTTCCAGCCGGCCCATGCGCGGGATCAGCATGGTCTGGAACGCGGTGGCGCGGGCGATCACGTCACGCAGGGTGCGGCAGCTGATGAGGCACTGGCAGAACAGGTCGAACTCCTGCTTGGTCAGCGGTTCGCGCCCTTCCTGCCGCGCGGCATAGCCATCGAGTGCCCAGGCGGCTTCGGCATAGAGCGCGGAAAATTCCAGCCGCGACAGTTGCCCGGTCCAGCGCGGATCGAGCAAGGCCCGCGCCGGATGCGAGAGGCCCGCGCGCCGCACCAGCGCTTCCGCATCGCCGCCCGCCGCCACGACATAACCCAGCAGTTCACGCGCTACCGGGATGGAGGCTTGGCGCGGCGCGGGGATGGACAGGTGCTTCACCGTGTGATCTCGATTGCCATGGTCTTTGAGCTATCCTGCCATTCAAAGCGACCCCGCGCCAAGGAAAATTGGCGGCAGTACACGTTTGCGGACGGTTGATGCACAACCGCCCGCCGCTTTCACACATGGAGAGGGATTGATGAGCGCGAACGAAGACCTGTTACGGCGGATCGACCGGCTGGAATCGCTGGACGCGATCCGGCAGCTTGCCGCGAAATATTCGCTCGCGCTCGACATGCGCGATTCCGATGCCTGGGTGAACCTGTTCCCCGAGGATGTTCGCGTGGGCGGCGGCAAGAGCGGGCGCAAGGACCTGCGCGACTGGTTCGAGGAAACCCACTCGATGCAGTTCGACGGCACTTCGCACCACATCGGCGGACATATCATCGATTTCGACGACCCCGACCATGCGCAGGGCATTGTCTATTCGAAGAACGAGCATGAAACCGGCCCTGAATGGGTCATCATGCAGATGATGTACTTTGACAAATACGAACGGATCGACGGCCGCTGGTACTTCCGCCGCCGCCTGCCGCTCTACTGGTACGCGACCGATCTCAACAAGCCGCCGATCGGCGACCGCAAGATGCGCTGGCCGGGCGCGCAGCCCTATCACGGCAGTTTCCACGACCTGTTTCCGAGCTGGAAGGAATACTGGGAACGCGACAAGGCGGGGACCGGCAACGACAGCCCGGTGGCGGAGCCCGCTCCGCTCGAAAAGTTCATCGAGACGATGCGCCGCGGCCATCCGTTGCCCAAGCCGCGCGTCCGCACCTGAACCGCTACGAGGGGCAGGCGTCTGGCGGCGCCTGTCCCTGCCACCCAGTCCCGCCCGAACCTGCCGGAACCCCTTTGCATGAGCGATATCTTTTCCCCCGTCACGCTGGGCGATCTCCAGCTTGCCAACCGCATCGTCATGGCCCCGATGACGCGCGACCGCGCCGGGCCGGGCGACGTGCCCACGCAGATCATGGCGGAATATTACCGCCAGCGCGCCGGCGCGGGCCTGATCGTCACCGAAGGCACCCAACCTTCACGCGCGGGCAAAGGCTATTGGCGCACCCCCGGCATCCATAGCGAGGAGCAGGTCGAAGGCTGGCGCGCGGTGGCCGATGCCGTCCACGGCGAAGGCGGCAAGATCGTGCTGCAGATCATGCATGTCGGCCGCGCCGCCGTGCAGGCCAACAAGGATGCCGACGCGGAAACCGTGGCGCCTTCGGCCATCCCCTGCCCGGATCCGATTCCCGGCCCGACCGGCGTTCCCAAAGCCACCGCCATGCCGCGCGCGCTGGAAACCGATGAAATTCCCGGCGTGATCGCCGAATATGTGCAAGCCGCCGAAAACGCGCGCCGCGCCGGAATCGACGGGGTCGAACTGCATTGCGCCAGCGGTTACCTTCCGATGCAGTTCCTGTCCTCCAACAGCAACCAGCGCACCGACCGGTATGGCGGCTCGGCTGAAAACCGCGTTCGCTTCGCGGTCGAAACGCTGAAAGCCATGGCCGATGCCATCGGTCCGGGCCGGGTCGGCTTCCGTATCTGCCCCGGCATCGGGCTCAACGGCATGGCCGATGCCGATCCGGCGGAAACCTATGCCGCGCTGCTCAAGGCGGTCGACGGGCTGGGCCTGGCCTATGTCCACCTGATCCATATCCCGAACGAAGGGTTCGATTCGCTCGAACTGGTCCGTGCCAACTGGTCCGGGCCGGTGATCGAGAACAACGGGCTCACGCTGGACAAAGCGAAGGCGGTGCTGGCCGAAGGCAAGGCCGATGCGGTGTCGTTCGGTTACCTGTTCGTCGGCAATCCCGATCTGGTCGACCGCTTCCGCGACGGCGCACCGCTCGCAAAGGCGGATCGCAAGGGGTTCTACACCGGCGAAGGCGACGACAATCGCGGTTACACCGATTATCCGAATTACAAGTAATATTCAGTCAAATCAAAGAGGTGCTTGAAATGAGCAAGATTCTCGAAGGGCGCGCGGCGCTCGTCACCGGCGGCGGACAAGGCGTTGGCCAGGGCATCGCCCGGGCTCTCGCGGCGGCTGGCGCCAATGTCGTGATCGCCCAGCGCAGCGCGGAACAGGGCGAGGAAGAAGCCGCCTACCTGCGCGATACGCACGGGGTGGATGCCGCGTTCATCCAGACCGACGTGACCAAACGCGAACAGGTCGATGCACTGGTGAACGCCACCATCGAACGCTTCGGCAAGCTGGAAGTGCTGGTCAACAACGCGGGCAGCAGCGTCGCCAAGCGGCTGGAAAACCATACCGACAAGGATATGGACCTCTATTTCAAGCTGAACTTCTACTCCGCGTTCTGGGCGATGCAGGCCGCATTCCCGACGATGAAAGCGCAGAAGTTCGGCCGGATCATCAATCTCGGTTCGCTGAACGGCGTCAATGCGCACATGTTCACCGTGGCCTACAATTCCAGCAAGGAAGCGGTCCGCGCGCTGACCCGCACCGCCGCGGTCGAATGGGGCGTGCATGGCATCACCTGCAACACCATCTGTCCTTCGGCCACCAGCCCGCTGGCGGAAGAATACTTCGCGGCCAACCCGGTGATGGCGGAAAACATCCTCAAGAACGTGCCCGTGGGCCGCTTCGGCAATGCCGAGCGCGACATCGGCCCGGTGGCCGTGTTCCTCGCCAGCGAAGGCAGCGGATACTACACCGGCAACACGCTGTTCGTTGACGGCGGCGGCCATATCAACGGCGTGCCGTGGCGCCCCGAAGTGGAAGATTGAGGAGCGAGCCCATGAAACGTCTCGAAGGATTGCGCGCAGCCGTCACCGGCGGCGCCCAGGGCATCGGCGCCGCCATCGCCCGCCGCCTGGCGGAAGAAGGCGCACGGGTGGCCGTGCTCGACATCAACGCGGAAGGGGCGGCCACCGTGCTGCCCGCGCCGCACATCGCCCTCGCCTGCGATGTCACCGACAGCGCCTCGGTCGACAGGGCCTTTGCCGAAATCCAGGCCACGTTCGGCGGGTTGGATGTGCTGGTGAACAACGCCGGGGTCGGCTCTGCTCCGGGCGACGGGATGGACAAATACTATGCCGCGCAGGCCCAACAGGCCGAAGGCAAGCAGGTGTTCGCCGACCAGACGATCCATTGCGAGGATGCAGGCTGGCTGCGCGTGCTCGACATCACGCTGAACGGCGCATTCCGCTGCAGCCGCGCGGCGGTGCGCCTGATGGCGGAAGGCGGCAACGGCGGTTCGATCGTCAACATCGCATCCACCGCCGCCGAAAAGGGCAACGGCCCGGTGCCCTATTGCACCGCCAAGGCGGGCATTCTGGGTATGACCCGCGCCATGGCACGCGAACTGGCTCCGCGCGGCATCCGCGTCAACGCAGTGCACCCGGGCGCGACCGAAACCCCGATCTACATCGGCCTGCCCGAAGAAGTGAAGCAGGCCGTCGCCGACGACAGCCTCCTGCGCCGCCTGGCGCAGCCGGAAGAAGTGGCCGGCGCGGTGGCTTTCCTCGCCGGTTCGGACGGCAGCTTCGCCACCGGCAGCACGCTTACGGTCAACGGCGGCGCATCGCTCACCTGAGCGGCGCCCCGCTTCCTTTCTGGAGAGGACACCAATGGATCTGAATGGAAAAGTCGCCATCGTCACCGGCGGCGCGCGCGGGATCGCCAAGGGCATCGCCACGGCTTTCGTCAAGGCCGGGGCCAGCGTGCTGATCGTCGACCGCGAAGAGGAGCTGGGCAAGGAAACCGCCGCCGAACTGGGCCAGTATGGCAAAGTCGCCTTCATGGCGATGGACCTGTCGCAGCATGACCGGCTCCACCTGATCGTGGAAAAAGCCGTGGCCGAATTCGGCAAGCTCGATACGCTGGTCAACGCGGCGCAGGCGTCAGCACAGAAAATGTTCGCCCAGCAGACCCGCGAGGAAGCGAATGTCGCTTTCGACACCGGGTTCTGGCCGACTTATCACCTGATGCAGGCAGCCTATCCGCATCTCAAGGAAACCAAAGGCTCGATCATCAATTTCGGCAGCGGTTCCGGTCTTTCAGGCATGGTCACGCAGGCCAGCTATGCCGCCGCCAAGGAAGCGATCCGCGCGCTGTCCAAAGTCGCCACCAACGAATGGGGCAAGGACGGTATCCGCGTGAACGTGATCTGCCCCTATGCGATGACCCCGGGCGTCGAAGCCTGGTCGAAGGCCGCGCCGGAGCAATATGCCGCCAGTCTGGCGCAGGTTCCGCTGAAGCGGATCGGCGATCCCGAAGCCGATATCGGCGCCGCCGCCGTGTTCCTGGCGAGCGATGCCGCCAGCTACATCACCGGGCAGACGCTGATGGTCGACGGCGGGCAGACCCGCGCCAGCTAAGAGGCATCCACTTATCCAGCCGTCACCCTGAATTCGTTTCAGGGTCCATCTCTCCGGATCGGAAAACCGTGTGTGGGGAGAAATGGATGCTGAACCAAGTTCAGCATGACGAAGGTGGATGAAAGGGGGCGAGCAGGTTCAATCCTGTGCACGCCCCCTCGTCGGTCAGCCCACCACCCCGGCAGCGGCCAGCACGGCCAATTGCAGGATATCGGGCGCGATGGAGGTCATCGGAACGATCTGCACCGGCTTTTCCATGCCGATCAGCATCGGGCCGATGGTGGCGTTGCCGCCCAGTTCGCGCAGCAGCTTGGCCGAAACGTTGGCCGATTGCAGGCCCGGCATGATCAGCACATTGGCCCGCTGCGACAGGCGGCTGAACGGATAGTTCGCCATGACGCGCGGGTTGAGCGCGGCATCGGGGGCCATTTCGCCTTCGTATTCGAAGCCCGGATTTTCGGCATCGAGAATCGCCACCGCATCGCGGATCGGCTCCAGCCATTTGCCCGAAGGATTGCCGAACGTGGAGAAGCTGAGGAAGGCCACACGCGGTTCGTGGCCCAGTCGGCGGGCCACAGCGGCGGTTTCCTTGGCGATATGCGCCAGTTCCTCTGCCGTCGGGCGTTCGTTGATCGTCGTATCGGCGAGGAACACGGTGTAATCCTTGCCGATCATCAGATGGATGCCGAACGGCACCTGGCCCGGCTTGTGATCGAGCACCAGCTGCACTTCGCGCATGGTCTGGGCGAAGGGGCGCGTCAGCCCCGTGATCAGCGCATCCGCATGGCCCAGCGCAACCAGCAGAGCGCCGAAGACGTTGCGATCCTGATTGACCGTGCGGCGCACGTCACGCTCGCGATAGCCCCGGCGCTGTAGCCGTTTGTAGAGATAATCGACCATTTCCGGCACGTGGATCGAATGGGCGGAATTCTCGATCTCGTAGCTCTGCGGATCGTCCACGCCCAGTTCGGCCAGTTTGTCGAGCACGGCGTGCGTGCGGCCGACCAGCACCGGCGTGCCATAGCCGAAATCGCGGAACTGGATCGCCGCGCGCAGGACGATTTCTTCCTCCGCTTCGGCGAAGACCACCCGCTTGGGATTGCGTTTCAGTTCCTCGAACACCTGGGTCAGCACGCTCGTCGTCGGGTTGAGCCGTTCCTTGAGCGTCTGGCGATAGGCGTCGAAATCCTCGATCGGGCTCTGCGCCACGCCCGAATCCATCGCCGCCTTGGCCACGGCGGAAGAAACCCGTTCGATCAGACGCGGATCGAACGGCGCGGGGATGATGTATTCCACGCCGAACTGGTGGTTCCGGCCATAAGCGGCGGCCACTTCTTCCGGCACGCGTTCGCGCGCCAGCGCGGCAATCGCTTCGGCGGCGGCGATCTTCATTTCCTCGTTGATCGCGGTCGCCTGCACATCCAGCGCACCGCGGAAAATGAACGGGAAACCCAGCACGTTGTTCACCTGGTTCGGATAGTCCGAACGGCCGGTGGCGACGATGGCATCGGGGCGCACTTCCCGCGCTTCGGGCGGGGTGATTTCCGGATCGGGATTGGCCATGGCGAAAATGATCGGCCTGGGGGCCATGGTCTTGACCATTTCCTGCGTCACCGCGCCTTTCGCGGAGAGGCCGAGGAAGATATCGGCGCCTTTCAGCGCTTCGGCCAGCGTGCGGACATCGGTTTCGATCGCGTGGGCCGATTTGAACTGGTCGACATTCTCACGCCCGCGATAGATCACGCCCTTAGTGTCGCAGACGGTGACGTTCTCGTGGCGCACGCCCATCGACTTGATCAGCGCGGTGCAGGCGAGCGCCGAAGCACCCGCGCCGTTGACCACGACTTTCACATCCTCGAACTTGCGGCCCGTCAGGTAGCAGGCGTTGATCAGGCCGGCGGCGGCAATGATGGCCGTGCCGTGTTGATCGTCATGCATGACGGGGATGTTCATCCGATCACGCAGGGCCTGCTCGATAATGAAGCATTCGGGCGCCTTGATATCTTCAAGGTTGATGCCACCGAAGCTCGGCTCCATCATCGCGATCGCTTCGATCAGCGCCTGCGGATCGGTGGAATCCAGCTCGATATCGATGGAATCGACATCGGCGAAACGCTTGAACAGGACTGCCTTGCCTTCCATCACCGGCTTCGACGCCAGCGCGCCCAGATTGCCGAGGCCGAGAATAGCCGTACCGTTGGAAATCACCGCCACGAGATTGCTGCGCGCGGTGTACTTGGCGGCCAGTGCCGGGTCGCGGGCGATCGCTTCCACCGGTGCGGCGACGCCCGGCGAATAGGCCAGGCTCAGATCGCGCTGGGTGGCCATCGGCTTCGACGCCACGATCTCGATCTTACCGGGGCGGATGGTTTCGTGGTAGAAAAGCGCCTCGCGCTCAGAAAAACTCACTTTGTTCCCGTCACCGGACAAGGGCAGTCTCCTTTTCGTTACAGTCGCGATAACCGGTGAAGAGCAAAAGCGATAGGGGAAAGCTGCGTTCGGGCGCTTCCCGAATCGCATCGTGGCCCGCTACCGCATAATCATGGCCGCAACCGCTTCCCCGATGATGGCGCAATACCTCGTTCTGAAGGAACGGGCGGGCGATTGCCTGCTGTTCTACCGGATGGGCGACTTCTTCGAACTGTTCTTCGACGATGCCAAACTGGCGGCGCAAATCCTCGATATCGCGCTGACCAGCCGGGGCGAACACGATGGCAAGCCGATCCCGATGTGCGGGGTGCCGGTGCACGCGGCGGAAAACTACCTTGCCCGGCTAATCAAGGGCGGATGCCGCGTGGCCATCGCCGAACAGATCGAAACGCCCGAGGAAGCGAAGAAACGCGGCGGATCGAAAGCGCTGGTGGCGCGCGATATCGTGCGCTTCGTCACCGCCGGGACGCTGACGGAAGAAGCGCTGCTCGAACCGCGCCGGGCCAATGTCCTCGCCGCAACGTGCGAAGTGCGCGGAATGATCGGGATCGCCGCCTGCGACATCTCCACCGGGCGGATGGAACTGGAAGAATGCCCGCCCGAACGCAGGGGCGCCGCGCTGGCCCGGCTGGGCGCGAGCGAACTGGTCGCCCCGGACGGTTGGGAAGAGGCCCCGGACGGGATCATTCCCCGCCCGCGCAGCCATTTTGCCAGCGACGAAGGCGATGCACGGTTGAAAGCGATCCACGGCGTTGCCACGCTGGACGGGTTCGGCCAGTTTTCGCGCGCCATGCTGGCGGCGGCGGGCGGGTTGATCGCCTACCTCGATCATGTCGGCTGCGGCAAGCTGCCGCTGCTGCTGCCCCCCGTGGTGCGCGCGGGCGACGCGCGGCTGGCGATGGACGAAGCGACGCGCGGCAGCCTCGAAATCCTCGAAGCGCAGCAGGGTGGGCGCAAGGGCAGCCTGATCGCGGCGGTGGACCGCTGCGTGACCGGCGCGGGCGCGCGCCTGCTGGCGGACGATCTTGCCTCCCCCCTCACCGATGCCCGTGCGATCGAGGAACGGCTGGGCATGGTCCAATGGCTGCATGACGATCCGCTGCTGCGCGGCGATCTGCGCGCCGTGCTGCGCGCCCTGCCCGATGTCGGCCGGGCGCTGGGCCGTGTGGTCGCCGGGCGCGGCAGCCCCCGCGATCTGGGCCAGATCCGCGATGGCCTTGCCGAAGCTCGGCGCATCCGCGATCATCTCGACGGGCGCGAAGGCCTGCCCGCGCTGGCGGCCGCGCTGCTGCCCGCTCTGGGCGGCCATGGGGCCCTGGTCGATCTCTATGCGCAGGCGCTGGTCCCCGCCCCGCCGACGGAACGCAACCAGGGCGGTTTCATCGCCGAAGGATACGATGCCTCGCTCGACGAGCTGCGCCGCGCCTCAGGCAATTCGCGCCGGGCGATTGCCGCGCTGGAAGCGAAATATCGCGACGAAACCGGCATTGCCGCGCTGAAAATCAAGCATAACGGCGTGCTCGGCTACTTCATCGAAGTGCCCGCCAAGCATGCCGATGCGCTGATGGCGCCCGACAGCGGCTTCACCCACCGGCAGACGATGGCGGGGGCGGTGCGGTTCAATTCGCTGGTGCTGCATGAGGAAGCGACCCGGATCGCCGAAGCGGGCGGCCGTGCGCTGGCACTGGAGGAAGCGCATTTCGAACAGTTGATCGCCCGCGCGGTGGAGGATCGCCACGCCATCGCCACCACCGCCGAAGCTCTCGCCCGGATTGATGTCGCCGCCGGACTGGCCGAACGTGCGGCGGAGGGCGGCTGGTGCCGCCCGGATATCGTGGAAGAGCGCAGCCTTGCCATCGAAGGCGGCCGCCACCCGGTGGTGGAAGAGGCCTTGACGATCAGCGGCGAGCGCTTCGTCGCCAACGATTGCGTGCTCGCCCCGCAGGATCGGCTGTGGCTGATCGGCGGCCCGAACATGGGCGGTAAATCGACATTCCTGCGCCAGAACGCATTGATCGTGCTGCTGGCGCAGGCGGGCAGCTACGTCCCCGCCACCCGCGCCACTATCGGCCTGGTCGACCGGCTGTTCAGCCGGGTCGGCGCATCGGACAATCTCGCGCGCGGGCGTTCCACGTTTATGGTCGAAATGGTCGAAACGGCGGCCATTCTGGCGCAGGCGACCGAGCGCAGCTTCGTCATCCTCGATGAAGTGGGGCGCGGCACCTCCACGTATGACGGGCTGGCGCTCGCCTGGGCGGTGGTGGAAGCGGTGCACGAAACGACGCGCTGCCGCTGTCTCTTCGCCACGCATTACCACGAACTCGCGCGGCTGGCCGAAAGCTGCGACGCGCTTTCGCTCCACCATGTCCGTGCGCGCGAATGGAAAGGCGATCTGGTGCTGCTGCACGAGTTGGCGGAAGGCCCGGCGGACCGCTCCTACGGCCTCGCCGTGGCGCGGCTGGCGGGCATCCCCGCCCCGGTGATCGCCCGCGCCAAGACCGTGCTCGACCGGCTGGAAAAGGGGCGCGCGGAAACCGGCGGGCTGGCTGCGGGACTGGGCGAATTGCCGCTGTTCGCCGCTGCCGCGCAGGCACAAGCCGAACAGAGCGACACTTTGCGGGAAAAGCTGCAGGATCTCGATATCGACGCGCTATCCCCGCGCGAGGCGCTCGACCTGCTGTACGATCTCAAGCGCGAGGCCGGGGCCGGCGATATCTGACCCCGGCACCCACGCCTCCGCCGTTCCTCACATCGTGGGGACGGGTTCGCTCCCCGAATAATCATAGAAGCCGCGCCCGCTTTTGCGGCCGAGCCAGCCCGCTTCGACATATTTGCGCAGGATCGGCGCCGGGCGATACTTCGGATCGCCGGTGCTGTCCTGCAGGACCTTGACGATTTCGAGGCAGGTATCGAGCCCGATAAAATCGGCCAGTTCCAGCGGCCCCATCGGATGGCTGAGGCCAAGCTTGCACCCCTTGTCGATATCGGCGACGCCCGCCGTGCCGGTGCCCAGCACGAACGCCGCTTCGTTCAGCATCGGCACGAGAATGCGGTTGACGATGAAGCCGGGTTCATCCTGCGACTGGACCACCGTCTTGCCGATGGCCTGCGCGAATGCCCGCACTTTGTCGAGCGTTGCGGGCGCCGTGGCGAGGCCGGGAATAATTTCCACCAGTTGCATCACCGGCACCGGGTTGAAGAAGTGCACCCCGATGAACCGCGCCGGGTCCGGGCTGGCGGCGGCCATGCGGGTGATCGGGATCGAGCTGGTGTTGCTGGCGAGAATCGCCCCTTCGCCCAGCACTTCACCCACGGCGGCGAAAATCTTGCGCTTGATATCCTCCCGCTCGGTCGCCGCTTCGATAATCATATCGGCGGCGGCCATCGGCGCATAATCCGCACTGGGGGTGATCCGCGCCAGCGCCGCGTCG
>Ga0182743_1002397_pt1 | contig 16479 bp, 24 predicted proteins | sample eDN3rd30CKraftOP_FD_128522 | JGI IMG/M metagenome (GOLD analysis project Ga0182743, IMG submission 128522) | Enriched Organic Plus compost microbial communities from Emeryville, California, USA - eDNA 3rd pass 30_C Kraft OP (version 2) (version 2) ... | reverse complement strand
GCCATGAAGTCCACGAAGACGCGAATCTTGGGTGATAGATAACGGCTCGTCGGCCAAAGAACACGGAAGATACCCGCTTCTGCCATGAAGCCGTCGAGTATCGATACCAGCTTCCCCTCTTTTTGTAACCGGCAATATCATATGGCAGTGACCGGGATAATCCGGGAATAAGTGGGATTTCGCGATATAGAACGGAAAAACCCCGGAGAACCGGGGCTTTCATGAAATCTACAACTCCTCGCCTTAAAACTGCACGGCAAAATCAAATGGCAGGAGACCGTACTTTGACCAATCTCATCCCATATTGAATGCATGAGGATTTGTTGAAGACTCTGGCGATGCGACAGACTTAACCGGAAACAACGACCGACTGTCCGAAACCGCACTACAACCCGCTATCTATTTGTAAAATCTGGCGGTTTAACTATCGCTCTTTTCGTTTCGCGTTTTTAAGCAGAACCTTGTAGCGATAACAACTCTGACCGCATACTGCGCTATATTGAGCGTCCGAACCACATTACACGTCCAGCAACATGCAACTGTTCAATCTCGCCAGCTGAAAGTTCTTCGGCCGGATATCGCGGATTGTCACTTATCAGCTGTAAAGAGCCATTTAAACGCCCGTGGACGCGCTTAACGAGAACCATATCTCCATAAACGATAACGTAGATAGTGTTGTCTCTGATGCGATTGACTGAGGTGTCGACCAATAAGACGTCACCGTCTCGAATCGTTTCCTCCATACTGTCCCCGCGCGCAGTCAAAATCCGCGCAAAAGCTGGATTGATATTACGGCTGCGCAGCCAGGTTGATTGGAACGCAAGATATTCCAACGGGTCTTCCCCGATCGTCACCCGACCCGCTCCAGCCGATGCTTGAACGTCGAGCCTAGGGACAAGTGTAAACTCTGATTTCGCTTCTAGTTCAGTAGCTTGAACCCTCTGCGGAAGTTGCGGCAGTTCAACGGAACTCATTTCACCTTCGCCATTGATGAGCCAGTCTAACGCAACGCCTTTGACCTTGGCAATTTGCGCCACCTTATCGATTCCAGGTGTCGCGCCTGCCAAATACTTGCGCACCAAGCTTTCACCAATATCGACCTCGCGTGCGAACGCATTTGCCGACTGATTCCCGATAAGCACTTTAAGGCGCTCTGCGAACGTATCGTTCACCAAAGTACGAACTCCGAAAATGGTTCGGAGTTAGTCAATCCTCGCATTAATGGCGCTATCTTATTGTTATACAACAATAAGATCGTAATTAGCACCATAGTGCTCGCTTGACAAACTCCGAACTCGGTTTTCGCCGTATAGGGCTTGACTAATGAGCACTATATTGCGAATATCCGTTGCGACACTGTTTCAACACCTACACCCAAGCCAACCGACCTCTTGCACAGGTCAGAAAACAGGGAGCAACCATGACGAACCCAAAAAAGTGGGACCGTGCAGCGATCAAGGATGAGCTACTGCGTCAGAATAAGACCCTGACCGGTATAGCCCGCGATGCTGGCATGTATCCCGCAGCTTGCCGTGCCGGAATCATCGGAGCCAGTCGGCCTGGAGCGGAAGCAATTGCCGCTGCCCTTGGCGTTCCGTTCCGCGAGATGTTTCCCGACATGTACACGCGCGGTCGTCATGACGGGGTGGATAGTAGCAGCAACAAGTCAGGCGGCGGAAGGCCAAAACGTCACGCGAACGCTGACGGTGCACAGACTGCTGCCTGACGCTTCCGTCAGCCTTTTTCCATCATCCTGACAATCGAAAGCATCCAACATGATTATTGCTGACATTAATCCGTCGCTCGTGGACGTTTCCGCCGAACACAAGAAGGTGTCGCCGGACGCTTCCTTTGCCATTGCCGAGGACTTCAAGGTTCGCGGGCAGCGCCAGCCAATTGAAGTGATCGAACAGAAGAACGGACGCTACCAGCTGGTTTTCGGTGCAAAGCGCCTTGCAGCTGCCGCCTTGCTTAAGACAACCGTAATCGCGGCAATACGTCAGCCGGACGAATTTGCCGACCAGGCAGAAATTCGCCTGACCGGCATTGCCGAGAACTTCTATCGACACAGCTTGACCGTTCTGGAACGCAGCGTTGATGTTGCCGATTGGTGCGCAATCTGGCGGGCAGCTCACCCCGTAAAGCGCGGGCCTAAAACGCAGACGCAATCGGACACCGAGTTTAGTACCAACTTGGTACTTAATTCGACCGACGCTGAAATCATGGAACAAGGCGAGGCATTTGCGCTGAGTTTCTCGGAGGCGGCACAACGTTTCCTGAAGATCGGTCGCAATGAAGTTTTCCGCTCAATCAAGATTGCTGGCATTCCGGCCGACCTGCGGGACCGCATGGCGATATTCCTTCCGCTTTGCGACAACCAGCAAGCGCTTCTGTCTATCGCAAACGAACCATATGAGCGTGCATCGGCGATCATTGAGCTGGTGCTTGATGGCAAGGCTCAGACCGTCACTGAAGCAATTATTCAAATCGACGGTACACCGAAACCGAACCAACCGGCACGTTGGGAAAAGATTGCCGACCGTTTTGCGCGGCTGAAGCCTGCCGAGCAGGATCATTTCTTTGCGCTGCATGAAGCTGCAGTGCTGCGCTGGTTCGCAGAACGGCAGGCTGCACGTTAATGACCAAGCGCCGCGACCCTCTCACCAAGGACTTGTTCGAGTGGACGCCTCCCCAGGTGGCGATCCGCTACGAAGAAGGGGTGACCGGTCGCGGCTCGCTCGATAACCAGATTGCCCGCTTGGTAGCGCGCGCTCTGCGTGACGCACGTGATGACAACAAGGGCCGATCGGAAATTGCCGCCTCAATGACGCGCTATCTGGATCGGTCGATCTCCACGACGATGCTGGACAAATGGGCTTCTGAAGCGAGCGGTGAGCATCGCATCCCGCTCGACGCTTTCATCGCCCTTGTACATGCGACCGACGCCAAGCAGTTGCTCGGTTTTGTGCCTGGCATGTTCGGCCTGACGGTTATCGAAAACGAATACGCCGACCTGATCGAAGACAGGTTGCTTGAAGATCACATCGAAGAATTGCAGGCGCGACGGCAGATGCTGTCAGCGAAGCGAAAGGCGCGTCGATGAACGAGCTAATACGCATCACACCACACGAAGTTGCCCGGCCCAAGGAATGGCTGACTGCGCGCGAAATCGCGGTCGAAGCTCTTCCCGACTTGCCGGATAGTGAGCGTGGAATACAAATTTATGCAGAGCGCGAAGGTTGGACTAACTATCCGGGTTGCGTTCGCCGCCGAAAAGGTCGAGGCGGTGGATTGGAGTACAACTATCGCCTGTTTCCAACGCTCGCCCAGATCACATATGTCCAGCGCTATATGGTCACTGGGCGCGTAGAGCCATCATTGCAGGATGCGCCGGAATACCAAGCAACGGCTCCATTATCCGACCGCGCCCAACGTGAGCGGGACGCACGCCTTGCTGTTGTTGCGGCTTTTGAACTGTTCTTGAAGGGCCTTAATCTGAGCGTTCAAGGCGCCTTATTCGTATTCTGCGACCGCTACAACGTTGGCATGATCCAGGTGGATCCATGGGTCAAGGAAACCCTACCGAGTATATCTCAGCGTTCGGTTTTCCGTTGGCGCGCGGCGAAAGCAAAAGGCGCGAAAGATGCGCTTGCCGTAGACCGCTCCGAAGCCCGCAAGGGCAAGGGATTGCTGGAAACCGCCAACAACGGCGATGTCCGTTCCTTTGTTCTCGCATGGATCGCGGCTAACCCGCATTTGTCAGCTGATATCATCCGTGGCTATTGCGAGGACCATTTTGGTTCGGAATTGACCGATCGCAATGGCGAAATGAAGCCGTTGCCTCCTGTGCGTACGTTTCGACACTTCATCGCTGCGCTTAAGGCCGAGGAGAAGCTCGTCCTCACCAAGATCACGGACCCGGATAAGTTCCGCTCCACCATGAAGCTTTCCGGCACCGGCACCTATCGGCATATTGATGAACCGAACGCGCTCTGGATGATCGACGCATCGCCCGTTGACGCCCTATGTGTTGATGGGCGCTATTCGATGTATGCCTGCATTGATATAGCGACCCGCCGTCTGGTCATAACGCTTTCGAAGACGCCGCGTGCATCGGCTGTTGCCCTGCTGATCCGCAAAGCCATTCTGCAGATGGGTGCCGCAACCGTTATCAAGACGGACAATGGCTCCGATTTCGTAGCCATCGCCACCAAGCGCCTGTTCAGCAATCTCGATATCACTGCCGACATTTCGGACGCATACAGCCCGGAGCAGAAAGGCCATGTCGAGCGCGTAATCAAGACGTTCCAGCATAATGTCTGCCCGCAGCTGCCGGGTTATATCGGGCACTCTGTTGCCGATCGTAAGTCAATCGAAGGCCGGAAAAGCTTCGCACAGCGCCTCGGCGCAGATGAACATGAACTGTTCGAAGTTTCGCTTACGGCCGCGCAGCTCCAGCAGCACATCGATGACTGGCTGGAGTTCGTCTACCACGAAAGCGCCCATAGCGGCCTGAAGGGGCGGACACCGAACGAAGTCGCCCAGGCTTCCACAACGCCGATCCGTCGCATCGACGAACGTGCGCTTGATACACTGCTGATGCCGGTTGCCGGTAAAAACGGCCTGCGCAAGATGACCAAACAGGGCATCAAGGACAACGGCCTGCATTACGTTTCCGGCACGATCATGGTTGGTACGGAAGTGTTCTGCCGACGCGATCCGCTCGATATGGGCAAGATGTATGTATTCTCCGCTGAAGGCGGTGAGTTCCTCGACGTGGCGATCTGCCCAGAGCTGGCGGGCGTCAATCCGCAGGAATACGTCAAGGCGCAGAAGGACATTGCCGCCGATATCGTTCGCCAGCGCGAACGCGAGATCAAGGCCGATATCCGGGAACTGAAAAAGGGTCCATCCGGTATCGAACGCACCCTTCGCCTTGCCAAGCGCAAAGCAGCTGAAAAAGCTGGCCAGACCGCCAACGTCATCCAGTTGCCGAAGCGCGAAGAGCAGCATTCGACACCAGCCATTGCCGCCGCCATCGATGCCGCCACACTTCCGCAGGCAGGTATCCAGCCCAAGCCGCTCAACGAAAAGGCGGCAGAGTTGCATGAAGCGATCAAGCGCGAGGCCGAGGATCGGAAGTCATCGACGGTTGTCCATCTCGATCCCGATGCGGGTCTAAGCGCCAATGCGCGCCGCTTCAAATGGGCGATGGACCTCGAAACCAAGATCGCCGCTGGCATCGAACTGGATGCAGACACTGCCGCGCAGCTCGTCCGCTTTCAGGCGACGGCGGCATACCGAACCATCAAGGACACAGCAAAGGATTTTGGACTGGAGCAAGCGCTGAAGATCGCTCGCTAAAAATAAAACCCCGTTGGCGCGGGGTTTCGAATGCAATTTCCAAGACAATGAGGAAAAAATGACTGGTAGCGAACAATTTGTCAATGGAGGCGACACAGCGCCGATCAAGAATGTGGCTGCATGCCTCACTCTGGTCCGCTCGCTGCAAAATCGTCATCCGTTGCAGCCCAACCTTGGCGTATTCGCCGGTTTCTCCGGCTATGGCAAGAGCGTGGCCGCGCTCTATGCCATGAACAAGACGGCTGCGGCCTATGTCGAGGTTTCCGACACCTGGACGAAAAAGAAGCTGCTCACCGCCATCCTGTCGGAGCTTGGCCATCCAGATGCACGGGGTACGCTTTCTGATCTGGAAGACGACATCATAGGCATTCTGGCGCGCGATCCGAAGCGTCCGCTCATCATTGATGAATCCGACAAGCTGGTCGATCGGAACATGATCGAGCTGGTGCGCATGATCGCCAAGAAAAGCAACGTTCCGGTATTGCTGATCGGTGAAGAGCTGTTTCCGAAGAAGCTGGAACGTGTCGATCGGTTCCGCGATCTCGTGCTGGAATGGGGGTATGCGCAGCCTTGCGATCTGGACGACACGCGCACACTTGCCCGGACGTTCTGCCGTCACATTGATATCAGGGATGATCTTCTCGATCAGGCGCGCATGGAAGGTGACGGCCGCGTCCGCCGCATCTGCAACACCCTTCATTCCATCGCCAACACCGCCGACGAACTCGGCCTGAAGGAAATCGGCCTCTCGCAATATCAGCAACATGGCGCAGGCTATTTCTGCACCGGCGCGGTTCCCTCCCGCAACAACAGGAGGGCGGCTTGATGGGCATCGTTCTCAAGGTTACCGCCGTCAAAAGCAAAAGCCCCAAGCGCGGCTTCGATCACTACTGGACTGTCATGATGGACTACGCAGTAGCCGACCGCAGCTTTACCGCTCGCGACGTGTTCAATCGTTCAGACGCGACACAATCGGATATCAACGACTTCATGCGGCGTCTGGTGAAGGCTGGCTTTATCGAGTCTGTTGCTTCTGACCGGGATGCCGAGACATACAAAGTCGCCATCCGCCAGTCGATTACACCGAAGGTACGTCGCGACGGCACCGTGATCGAAGGCGTCAGCAAACAGAAGGCTATGTGGAACCACATGCGCATGAGCGCAGGTGCACAAGGTTTCACCGCGCAGGATATTTCCATCTGGGCTTCGACCGATGAAACACGCATCGGTATCGAGGCTGCGAAATCCTACATCAAGTTTCTGGCCAAGGCTGGCTACCTGATTGAGATGCAGAAAGGAAAATCCGGCAATCTCGGTATCTATCGGCTTTCGCCGGACATGAACACCGGACCGCTGCCGCCAATTATCCTGCGCGCCAAGGGCGTCTTTGATCAGAACCGTCATGAGATTGTCGGCCCGGTTGTCACCGAAGAGGTGCAACCATGATCACCGCCAAGCTCTCCAACATCGATAAGGCCCGCGCCGCCTGGGGAAATGTCATTCCTGACTGGATCGTCATTCTGGCGGAAGCGTGTGACCATGAAAGCCAGTCTGCGATTTCCCGCAAGGTCGGTTATTCGGCTTCCGCCGTTAGTCAGGTTCTCTCCAACAGCTATCAGAACGGCGATATCGGCCGGGTTGAACAAGCTGTTCGTGGGGCCTTGATGGCGGAGACCGTTGACTGCCCGGTCCTCGGCGATCTGCCACGCAACACCTGTGTGCTTTGGCAGCGCAAGCCTTTCGCAACAACCAACGCCCATCGCATCCGCATGTTTCAGGCATGCCGGAGTGGATGCCCGCACAGCCTTATCAAGGAAGGAGCATAACCATGGATGCCGATCTTTATGCATTGAGTGACACGCTTTTCGCATGGCGTCGGTCGTTCCTGAAGTACGAGACGCAAGGAGTTTTCCTCACTCCGGCCGATGTCCAGAATTTTAACGCAGCGCTCTACGAATGCGGCGCTCTCGCTGTCAAGCGCGAGCATGAGATCAGCCGCCACCGCTGGAACGGTATGGGTCGCAGCGATGACCGAACCCGACAAGCCCTGCTGGACCAACTCTACCAGGCCGACACCAACGTCGTCCTATTCAAACCCAATTTCACCCTGCGCGCTGACCGCGCCTGAGCCACCTGAACACAAGGAAACGACAATGACCGAAGCACTTGCGGCCTGCATCCTGGAAGAACAGCCAGAACAGGGCTTTACGATGGTGAATGGCAAACCATACATGGCGGACGCCAAGGGAAATCTCGTCCCTGTGGAAGCGATCAAGCCCGCAGACAAGCTGGAAGATGAAGTTGTCCGCAAAGTCATGCGATACGCATCCAGCCTTTCGGAACAAATCAGCCGGTTTCGCGGTCACACCATGACTGATCTTGGCGAGTTTGATGCGCTTCTCCAGCAGGAATATGGCGTCACCAAGGGTGGCCCCAAGGGCAACCGCACCTATCAGAGTTTCGACGGCCTGAAGCGTGTCACGGTGCAGATTGCCGATTTCGTGGATTTCGGACCGCAGCTGCAGGTGGCCAAGCGCCTGCTGGATGAATGCCTGACCGAATGGGCCGCTGATAGTCGGCCGGAAATTCGCGCAGTCATTACGCGGGCTTTCAACACCGACAAGGAAGGCAAGGTCAACCGCTCCGAAATCTTCATGCTGCTGCGGCTCGATATTGACGATCCACGTTGGCAGGAAGCCATGCGGGCCATTCGCGAGGCAATGCGCATCACCGGTTCCAAGGAGTATGTGCGCTTTTACGAACGGGCATCCATCACCGATCAGTGGCGTGCAGTCACGATCGATATGGCCAAGGCGTGAGGTGCGGCAATGGCCAGTAATAGTTTCCAAACGAAACACACAGCCATCGGAATGATTATCGATGGAGTTTGCATCATTTGCACAGGGGCCGGAATTCAGTTGTTCGCTGTGCCTTCAGGAGTCGATGGACGGGAGTTCCTTAAAGAACTCCTCAATCAGCACAATCATTCTCTCGACCAATCGAAGTTCGATATCTGGAGGAAGCGAATTTTCGGAGTGCGCGCCTTTAGCCGCATTTTTCAGCTCTTCGATCAACGCAGCAAGTTCTTCTTGGCGCGGCTGAGTTTCAAGCCAGCGAACCGCAAGCTTCCGAGCCACGATATTGTAGGCCATCGTCGCGGCCATCAAGTCCAAGTTTGCCGTCCAGGTCATCATCATCCCCCTCGTTCGAATGTGGGACACATCGCTGAGTCTCGGGAGAATCACAAGGCAGGTGCAGCATGAGCAACCGTCCTCAATCCACCACCTGGACCGAAGATCGCAAACTAGTCGTCGCCGAGCTGCTCCGCGAAGGTCTCTCAGCAGGGCAGATGAGCAAGCGCCTCGGTATCAGCCGCAATGCGATCATCAGTGTCATTCACCGCGACAAGATGCTGAGTGAGATCGGGCTTCGGGCCGGTGTAGGCGGCGCGCGTCAGCCGAAGGCGGAATCGTCACCTTACAAATCAGGCCGCATGAAAACAGCGGCTCGGTTTCCAGCTCGGTACGTACAATCCGCACCAGTCGTCGTGCCGGTTGCTGAGCCAGAGCCCGTGTTCATTTGCGAGGATGTCGCCGAGATCGAAACGCCGATCGATCCACTCGGCCTGCCGTTAGCTGACCTAAACCTTCGCAAATGCCGGTTCGCGGTCAACAACGCAGCCAAGGGCGAACAGCATCTGTTCTGCGGCCATCCGGTCAAAATCGGTTCGAGCTTCTGCGAGCACCATCATCGCCGGGTCTTTGTGCGTCCAACGAAGGCGAGTGTGGCATGAAAGTTTTAATCTTCATAGATTTTGCGCAAGCCGTCCTGCCAGGCTTTGATTGCTCCCAATATTCGTTTCACCGCTTCTCGGGTTTCTTGCAGAAGAAAGTCCACTTCAGGATCGTATCCGCTGGGAACCATGACAGACTTATCGAAACCATCGGGGGCCGTATTAGGAATTTTCTGTCTCAAAGTTGCAATACGAGCTTTCGCGTATCCGATCTGAAGCAGAAGATCACTTGGCAGTTCATTGAACGACGCCTTCACCAATTCATCGTTCAGCGCTTCGCCCATGTAATAGGCCCCATCGATTGCCATCCAAAACGCTTGACGTTTTGGATAAGTCCATTCCTCCGCATTTTTCGGTCGAAGCGTTTGGTACTGGCCAATATAGGCCTCTGTGAAGAAAAAGTACTGCGCGAAAAAATCGTACAGTCTCTCAGCTGTCATCAACTCGCGCCGAAGTCCTGTAAAAAGCAGCTGTCGGTGCCGCGTCTCCTGGAGCTGATCGGACTTTATCATCTGCAGTACGGTGTATGCGGCGGCGATGACCGCAGCAGTGCCTGCGATGAGAGTTTGGTAGTCGTAGACCCATTTCACCCAGGCGTCATTGTCCCGGTCATGGAACACGATTGGCAAAAAAATAGCCACTCCAAAGATGATCAATCCGAACCGAATACCGTGCTTCATAATGTTTCTTGCCCCTCGCCAGAATCAATTCTCGGCCATTCTGCTGGAGGTGTAAGATGAAATCCACCGCCGCCATACACGTCGCGAAAAAGCAGCTTGACCTTGACGACGATACCTATCGCGCGATCTGCATTCGCGTCACCGGCAAACATTCGTCTGCAGCGATGACCGAAGGCGAGCGACTGAAGCTAATTGATGAGTTTCGTCGCCAAGGCTTCAAGCCCGCTTCAAAAGGGTCTCGAAAGCGCCTTGAAGGCAAGTTCGCCGGAAAGCTTCAGGCTCTCTGGATCGCTGGCTGGAACCTTGGTGTTTTCGACAATCCCGCTGATGAAGCCCTGTTGGCCTTCGTGAAGCGCCAGACGAAAATCGATCATGTTCGTTTTGTTCATGATTGGGCCGACGCGCGCATAGCGATAGAGAGCATCAAGAAGTGGATCGAACGCGAAGTCGGTCCAGTCTGGCAGGAAGATATGTTCATGCAGGGCTGGAGACGTGCTGACGGCGCAAAGGTTGCGGCTGCGCAATGGAGTGTGCTTTCGCAGCAAGGCAGACTGCCAGAGCCGGGAAGCTTCACCCGATACGTTCGGGCGGTTCTTGGTCTCGATGACCAGTTCGATTTTGAAGAATTGAAGCCGCAGAACTGGCAGCCGGTGATGAATGCGCTTGGCGCAGAAATCAGAAAAGCGGCGCGGCCATGACTTTCACGATCCGCGCCACATCAGAAGCGATATCAATTCGCAAGGACAATTACGGGCGGATGGCGCGGCTATTTGGTGAAGCCATTGTATTCGGCGTAAGCCTTGGTGTTTTTGCAGTAGGTCGACAATTGCTCTGCAGAACCGCCTTCCAGTCTCGGGCGAATGGTAAGATACAGTCCGGCCATCGTACGAGAAAATTCCTCCATGCGCGAGACCGGCACAGTAGCGGCAACGAACTGGGCCACCGCATGCTCATCGTATTGAAGCGAACACAAATCTTTCGCAACCATCAATGCGACCTGATCTGCAGCCTGTTCCTCAAATCCCTTATCGGACGCATGAGCAGCCACGCAGCAGGTGCCTATCAACAGTCCAGCCAATACCAGTCTCATATCAACCCCCTGAAATTTCCTCCAATAAAGCGCGCCGTGTGCGTTTTGGCAATGGTGAGGGTATGATGATGGTTCAGCAATCCGCGCCTCTGGTTAATCTGCCTTTGTTCATCGCGCCGGAATTGGCCGAGATTGAGCGGCTCCAGACTGAGCGCAATACCCTCCAGCAGCGTATCCATGCTCTCCGGCCACACTGTCACAAGCGTGTCGAGCTGGAAGCACGCTTGCGTTTTGTTACCGCGCAGCAACTTGCGCTTTCTGCGGAGATCGGGAGGCAGCATTGAAGGATCATCGTCTTGTAGGAGAGCTGCTCGGTCTGCTTGGTGAGGATGGTCTGATCCGCCTTGCCGAAGAGCATGCAGGTATCCGCCTTTACGTACCGTCGAATATTGATCGCTCGCAGCTTATCGATACCGTTGGGATCGATATTGCAAACAAGCTCTCACACCGCTATGGCGGTGACTACATAAGCGTCCCATTAGTGCGCGATCTTCGCGCGCGCCGCTATCGTGACGACGATGGCTTGTCGAATGCACAGATTGCCCGTAAGTTGGGCATCACTGAAAACGGTGTTGAGAAGTTATTCCAACGCTCGCCGGTTAAATACCGTACAAAAAAGACTGACGACCGTCAGATTGAAATGTTTCCCTCCGAATAGTTACTGGTCGCGCCTTCCTTCTACGGCATGATTAGCAATCGCGTGCCCGCGTAAAACTGTCTTGAACCGGCCAACCTTGGCCACGGCAACAGCCAAAGAAGACAGTTTCGCGGAGGGCGTGATGTGACCGACCTTGCATCCCAGATTAATCACACGGTGCTGGCCGCGCTCGCTCCACGTGTCGCGGTCAAAAAGATCGCACAGCAACAATCCATCATTTCATCGTTTGGGCCTTTGCTTCCGGAACTGCTGAAGCGGTTTCAGGTGACGAATGCGCTTCGCATCGTTCATTTCCTTGCGCAACTCGCCCACGAGAGCGATGGCTTTTGCGCGATGGAAGAATACGCCAGCGGAGCCGCATATGAAGGCCGCGCGGATCTCGGCAATACACAGCCCGGTGACGGCAAACGCTTCAAGGGCCGTGGCCCGATCCAGTTGACCGGCCGCGCAAATTATCGCGCCTTCGCAATGTGGATAAGGCAGTACCGCTCCGATGCGCCGAACTTCGAGCTGAAGCCCGAACTGGTGGCGACGTGGCCGTGGGCTGCATGGGCTGTCTTTTATTTCTGGTCCACTCGCAACCTGAATGACCTTGCTGACCGCGATGATCTTGTCGCTATCACCAAGCGCGTCAATGGTGGCACGAACGGCTTGAGCGACCGCGCAGCATATCTCGCCAAGGCCAAGGACATTGTTGCGGAGATCAGCGCCGACGCTATCGCCTTCCAGCCGGGGGACACCGTGCTGCGTCGTGGCATGCGGGGTCTCTCCGTTGCCGATCTTCAACGTGGCCTTCGTGCTGCCGGTTTTTACCATCTGTCGATCGACGGGATATTTGGTCCGGGAACCGAGCAAGCCGTGAAGGCATTCCAGCGCGACCATCGTCTGGTTTCCGATGGCTTGGTCGGGCCGAAGACGATGAACAGCCTTCAGCGCTTCATGCCGGAGGACGTGGTATGAGCGAGCAAATCAAGGAGCCGGGCTATACCTCCAGTCGTCGCTACCTCTGGGGCAGTTTCTACCTAGCCTGGGCCGTCATCGTCATTCTTGTTGGCGCTGCATCTGTCGGCTCCGAACAAGCCGTCGCCATCGCCCCCATTGTCGTTCCTTCCATGGTCGCCCTGATCGTCGGCGTTCTCGGCGTCCATCGTGGTTTCGGGTCCGTCGATTATTGGGCGCAGGCAAAAACGCTATTCACCGATCGACGGGAGGACAGGCCATGATTGCATGGTTCTCGGCATGGTTCGCCAAGTGGACCTCCCAGATTGTTGTTGCCGCCATCATACTGCTGGCGGCGGCGACCTTGGCTTTCGGTGCGGCCCGCGCACTCCGCGATACGATCAGCGATGCGGTTGCAACCGCCGAGAAGGCCCGTGATGCGGATTGGTCTCGACAGATCGCGGAGGCCAATGAAGCTGCTGCGAAGAACATCATCGAGCAGATGAAAGCCTCCCTGGCCGCGCAGGAAAAAGCGCAGGCCGAAATCAACCGCCTCAACAACAAGGTCCTAGAACTGGAGGATGCCAATGCGGCACTTTCTGACACTCCTGGCAGTGGCATCGATGTCGATCGCTCACGGCTGCTCAACAACCAGTTCCTCGGAGGGAAAGCCAATCCTCCGTACTGAGTTCGTAAGGGGCCAAGTGCCGTCTGAAGCGCGCAGGCCCTGCGATCCGCCTGTCACTTTGCCTGATCGCGCGTTGTCGGCGAAAGAGCTGACCCCGCTCTGGGGCAAGGATCGCGCCGCTCTTGCCGCCTGCGAACAACGGCGCGGTGCAGCCATTGCCGCCATTGACGCGGTGCCGGTGCCAGCGGAGCGGCCGAAGTGATGGAGGCGGGCAACAAGGCACATGAGCTTGCCGATCTGCGCGCCGAGCAAGAGCGGGACGCGGGAATCGCTGCCGCGTCGGCTGCGTTGATTGGCGACGGATCGGACATCTGCGTCCGCTGCGGCGAAGAGATTGAGCCGGAGCGGCTTGCAGCCCTGCCATCGGCGCGCCGGTGTGTGGACTGTCAGAGCAAACTTGAACGCGAGCAGTCCAGGGGGCGTCGTTAATGCTGGAGAATATCTCACTCGCCCAGATCGGGCAGCTTATCAATTTCTTGCTGGCGGCTGCGGCCTTCCTCGGCGTGGTCAGCGGATACATCGGCAAGGGCGCGAAAGAGATATCGGCCAAGGTTTCGGATCACGAGCACCGACTGTCGAAGGTCGAGAATGATCTGTCACACATGCCGAACACTGAAACCGTCCATCAGCTCCAGCTCGCGATCACCGAGATCAAGGGCCAGATGGGCATAATGGCGAAGTCGTCAGAGGCAACCGAACGGACGACGCGTCGTGTTGAAGAATTTTTGATGCAGAAAGGACGTTAGGAATGACGGCGGGTTACAAGGATTTTGTCGATCAGAATGTACGCCTCATCATCCTGAAGGCGCTCGCGATGGAGACGAATGCCAGTCTGAACGACAGCCTGCTTGAACGCGAGTTGGAGGTTTTCGGCTACAAACGCACCCGCGAATATCTGCGCAATCAGATGCGCTGGCTTGAAACTGAAGCTGGCGCTGTACGCATCAGTGCCGCAGGCACAGCCCTTATCGCAACATTGACCAGGACAGGCCGCGATCATGTCGAGCGTCGTCTCGTCCTCGAAGGCATCCAGCGACCGGGCGACGTGGAGTGATGAGCCATGACAGAGGATAGGCGTGGCCGTTCCAGGCTCGACAGTCTGGAGTTACTACCGGAAGACGCTCAGGACGATGTTGTCTGGGCAATCAGTCAGCTCAATGAACGCCGCCGCAGTCAGGCGGATATTCTTTTTGAGCTGAATGACCGTCTGGAAGTCAAGGGCATTGGACCGATATCGAAGTCGGCTTTCAATCGTAAAGCCATGCGCTTGTCCCGTCGTGCCTCTCAACTGGAAGAGCGCCGCTACATCTATGCTGGCATCGCAGAGAAGCTCACGCCTGAAGAAATCAGCAAGTCCGATATCGTTCTCGGCGAGTTCCTCAAAACGCTCATCGATGAGCTGCTTGACGGCGATGGCCTCAATTCCAAAAACGCCATGGAACTGGCACGCGCCTATAAGGAGACCGTGGTTGCCCAGCGCCATTCTGCCGAGCATCGCCGCAAGGCCGAACAGGAAGCCAGTGCCAAGCTGGCGAAAGCGGTTGGTGACGCGACCGACGCTGTCGAGAAAGCAGGCCGCAAGGTGGATGGCGAAGAAATCCTGCGCATGATCCGTGAAGCTTATGGGACATCCTGATGACACAGCCTTTGCTTTACGGCTATCAGCGCCGCTGGCTCACGGACAAAAGCCGCTTCAAGATCGGCAAATTTGCCCGACAAACCGGCAAGACGTTCACTACGACACTGGAATGTGTTGATGACAGTTTTGAGCATGCCGTAAAGAGCCAGCGTACACGGTGGGTGATATTGAGCCGTGGTGAACGTCAAGCTCGTGAAGCCATGTTGGAAGGAATATACCCTCACGCCAAGGCTTACGGCATGGCATTTGACGCCAGCGAGTTTGATTGGCAGGGCGACACCGGCAGCTACAAGGCGCTGGAAGTGACATTGCCGCACGGCACCCGTATTACAGCCCTTCCGGCAAATCCCGATACGGCGCGCGGCTTTTCTGCCAACGTATTCTTGGATGAGTTCGCGTTCCACAAAGATAGTAACGCGATCTGGAAAGCGCTCTTTCCGGTAATCTCGGCCAACTGGAAGCTGCGCGTTACATCGACACCGAATGGCAAGAGCGGGAAATTCTTCGAACTGGACACCGCCAATGACGATACCTGGTCACGACATGTTGTCGATATCTATCAGGCGGTCAGGGACGGCTTGCCGCGAAACATCGAGGAACTACGCGCCGGTATTGCCGACGAAGATGCCTGGGCGCAGGAATATGAACTGCAGTATCTCGATGAGGCGAGCGCCTGGCTGTCGTACGAACTGATCTCGTCGGTCGAAGATGACGATGCAGGAAGCCCTGAAGGATACCAGGGCAACCCCTGTTATGTCGGGCGCGATATTGGCCGACGCAATGACCTTCATGTGATCTGGGTATGGGAAGAAATCGGCGACGTTCTGTGGTGTCGCGAGATCGTCGAGCAGAAGCGTGCCACCTTTGCCGACATGGATGCTGCCTTTGATGACGTGATGATGCGTTATCGTGTGGCGCGTGCCTGCATCGACCAGACCGGCATGGGTGAAAAAGTGGTCGAGGACGCACAGCGCCGCTACGGTCGTCGTGTTGAGGGTGTCCTGTTTAGCACCGGCAGCAAGCTGATCATGGCGAATGGCGGCAAGGAACGTTTCGAGGACCGGACCGTCCGCATTCCGATGGGCAATGTTCCGCTTCGGTCCGATCTGCACAAACTGCGCAAGGTCACTTCTCCGACCGGCGCGCCGCGATTCGTTGCCGAGCGAGACGATGATCACGCCGACCGTACGTGGGCTGCGTTCCTTGGCATACATGCCGCCAGTACGCCGCATATGGAATACGCGTATGAAACACGTCGCAACGTGCCGTCCGATGGTCGCAGCCGATCCGATGATCGCGAGCGTTCGATTAATCCAGAATTGAGAGGTTCGCTCTGATGGCACAGTTGGTCGATCAGTATGGCAATCCGCTGAAGCGGCAGGAAATCACCAGACCCTATGCGGGGCCGACAACCGGCGGCGTTCGTCCCGTCATATCAGGTCATCCGGCCGAGGGGCTTAACCCGCGTCGTCTTTCCGCCATTCATCGCGCAGCTGCTGAAGGTGATCCGCTCTCCTATCTGGAGCTTGCAGAGGACATCGAGGAGCGCGACCTTCATTATTTCGGGGTGATGTCGACCCGCAAGCGTTCCGTGGCGCAGCTCCCGATTACGGTGAAGCCTGCCAGTG
>Ga0182743_1002396_pt1 | contig 16484 bp, 9 predicted proteins | sample eDN3rd30CKraftOP_FD_128522 | JGI IMG/M metagenome (GOLD analysis project Ga0182743, IMG submission 128522) | Enriched Organic Plus compost microbial communities from Emeryville, California, USA - eDNA 3rd pass 30_C Kraft OP (version 2) (version 2) ... | reverse complement strand
TCGCGGCGCGACTGAAGGCCGTGCATGATGCGCTGCGCGGTCTGCGCTCCGAGATCGATCCGGCGACGGACACCGTCTGGGGCCGTCAACTGGCTGTGCTGCGCGCGCGGATCTCACGGACGCTGACGGGTGAGATCGAAGCCGTGCCAGGGCGGGCCCGCCGTCTTCTGCGCATTCGACCGTCCCAGGATGTCGCGCCGGACGAAATGCTCGATTCCGCCGAGGTGGACGATACCGAGGCTCGCATCGCTTTCGCCGTCGCATGCCGGAATTTCGCCGGAGAATTGGCGATCAACGAGGTGACCCGGCGCACGACCAGCGAGCTTCAGCAGACGCTGGACAGCGGCACGCGCGGCCTGCTCGATGCCTTGCGCGCCGCGGGGGACACGGACAGGCGGTTCCGCCAGTCGCAAGTGGATGCTGCCGTCCGGTTCTGCGCCCTGGTGTTCGGGAATGATTATGCGGCCTTGCTGACGAAAGCCGCCGAAGTGGCGGCTCATGTGATGGCCAATGTGGCCGACCCCAGCGCGGACGGCACCGAAACACGGATCGCGGCTCGTGTCTGAGCCGGCCATCCGCCGGTCGCGATCACCGCTGCGTGATGCCACAATCTGCCGCCATCCTGGGCGTTGCGACGACGCGACCGGCATGATGTAACCCGCCCATGGCCCTCTGGTTTGTCCTGGCATTGATGACCGCCGCCGCGGTTTTTGCGGTGTTATGGCCGCTTGGGCGGCGTTTGCCCCAGGCCGGAGGCAGCGATATCGCCGTTTATCGGGATCAGATCGACGAAATCGCGCGCGATCTGTCCGCCGGCCTGATCGGTGAGCGCGAGGCGGAGGCCGCGCGCGTCGAGGTGTCGCGGCGGCTGATTGCCGCCGCCGACGGGGTATCGTTGGAGCCCGCGCCCGGCGGGGATTGGCGGCGGCGGGCTGTGGCCCTTTCCGCCTTGGTGCTGCTTCCCTTGGGGGCCGTCGGCCTTTACGCCGCGATCGGATCGCCGGGCTTGCCGGAGCGGCCGATTGCCGGTCGGTTGGATGCGTTGCCGGACAAGCAGTCGCTGCCTGAACTGGTGGCCCGCGTGGAGGCTCATCTGGAGCGCAATCCGCAGGACGGCCGTGGGTGGGAGGTGTTGGCGCCGGTCTATATGCAACTGCGCCGCTATGAGGATGGCGCGCGCGCGCGTGGCAATGCGGTTCGTCTGCTCGGGGCCACGGCGACGCGCGAGGCCGATTGGGGCGAAGCGCTGGCCGCGGCGGCGCAGGGCGTCGTGACGGCCGACGCGAAGGCCGCGTTCGAACGGGCTCTCAAACTCGATGAAGCGAATTTGAAGGCGCGTTACTTCCTCGGCCTCGCCGCCGAGCAGGACGGTCGTCTGGAGGAGGCCGCAACGATCTGGCGGGCTCTTCTTGTCGAAGCGCCGCAGGAGGCGCCTTGGCGTGTCGCCGTTCAGCAGTCGCTCGCGAGGGTCGAGCCCGGCCGGCCGCAGGCGCAAGCGCCATCGGGGGCCGGCACGTCAGCCGGACCGACAGCCGCTGACGTGGCCGACGCCGCGAAGCTTTCGCCTGAGGAGCAGCAGGCGATGGTGCGCGGCATGGTCGAGAGCCTGGCGACGCGGTTGAAAGAGGACGGCGGCGATCTCGACGGATGGCTGCGGCTGATACGCGCCTATATGGTGCTGAACGAACGCGATAAAGCGATGTCCGCGATCGCCCAAGCCCGCCGGGCCATGACAGGAGACTCGGAGAAATTGCAGAAGATCGAGACATTGGTGCGCGGACTGGGACTGGAAGGCTGACGATGACACGCAGACAGCGGCGACTGGTGTTGATCGGAGGCAGTCTCGTTGTGCTCGGCCTCGCGGCCGCGCTCGTGCTGACCGTGATGCGCGAGACGGTGGTGTTCTTCAATTCGCCGAGCGACGTCGTTGAGCGGCGTCTGGAACCGGGAACCCGCATCCGCCTCGGTGGGCTCGTCCTGCCCGGATCGATCGCGCGTGGCGATAATCTCGCGGTTCGCTTCGAAGTAACGGACGGAAAGAGCGCGATTCCCGTCGCCTACACCGGCATCCTGCCCGACCTGTTCCGGGAGGGGCAGGGCGTGGTGACCGAAGGCGCGCTCGATGACGGCGGCGTGTTCCGTGCCAATTCGGTTCTCGCGCGCCATGATGAGAATTACATGCCGCGAGAGGTCGCGGACGCTCTCAAGCGCCAGGGCCATTGGCGGGATAGCGAAGCGATGGCCACCTCCAAGCCGTAACCCTCGCGGAATCATCGCAGCGGCCCCGAACGGAGCACCATGATCGCGGAAATCGGACATTATGCCCTGGTTTTGGCTCTCGGCTTGGCATTGATCCAGGCGGTGGTGCCGATCCTGGGCGCTCAGCGGCATGATGCGCGGCTGATGGGTGTGGCGGGTCCCGCGGCCGTGGCGCAGCTTGCCTTCATCGCGATCAGCTTCGCGGCCCTGACCTATGCCTATGTCGTGTCCGACTTCTCGGTCGTGAACGTCTATGAGAATTCGCACTCCGCCAAGCCGCTGATCTACAAGATCACCGGCGTGTGGGGGAACCATGAGGGCTCGATGGTCCTGTGGGTGTTGATCCTCGCCTTGTTCGGCGCGCTGGTCGCCATGTTCGGACGCAATCTGCCGGCGACGCTCAGGGCCAATGTGCTGGGCGTTCAATCGCTCATTGCCGCCGCGTTTCTGGCCTTCATTCTCGGCACGTCGAATCCGTTCGCCCGTCTCGTGAATGCACCGCTGGAGGGGCGGGATCTGAACCCGCTGTTGCAGGACATCGGGCTCGCGATCCATCCCCCGCTGCTCTACATCGGTTATGTCGGCTTCTCGATCTCGTTCTCCTTCGCCATCGCCGCCTTGATCGAAGGCCGCATCGACGCCGCCTGGGCGCGCTGGGTGCGACCCTGGACCTTGGCGGCCTGGATCGCACTCACCGCCGGCATTTCGATGGGTTCCTATTGGGCCTATTACGAACTCGGATGGGGCGGCTGGTGGTTCTGGGACCCGGTCGAGAACGCATCTCTGATGCCCTGGATCGTCGGCACGGCGCTGCTGCATTCCGCCGTGGTGATGGAGAAGCGCGACGCGCTCAAAGTCTGGACCATCCTTCTCGCGATCCTGACTTTTTCGCTCTCGCTGCTCGGGACATTCCTGGTTCGCTCGGGCGTGCTGACCTCGGTCCACACCTTCGCCGCCGATCCGACGCGCGGCGTTTTCATCCTGGCGATCCTGGTGTTCTTCATCGGCGGTGCGTTCCTGCTCTATGCCTTGCGGGCGCCGCAGCTCAAGCAGGGCGGATTGTTCGCGCCGATCTCGCGCGAGGGGGCGCTGGTCTTCAACAACCTGTTCCTGACCACTGCCTGTGCCACCGTGTTCGTCGGCACGCTTTACCCGCTGGCGCTGGAAGCGCTGACCGGCGAGCGGATCTCGGTGGGGCCGCCGTTCTTCAATCTCACGTTCGGGCCATTGTTCATCGTCCTCTTGCTGGTGGTGCCGTTCGGGCCTCTGCTGGCCTGGAAGCGTGGCGACGCGCTCGGTGTGGCACAGCGGCTGACGGCGGCCTTTGGCGCGGGGCTGCTCGGCATCGCCGTCACCTTCGCGGTGGTGGAGGGCGGTCCCGTGCTCGCGCCCTTCGCTGTCGGGCTCGCCGCCTACATCATGGTCGGGGCGTTGATCGACATTCAGGAGCGGTGCGGGTTCGTCCGCCTGCCATTCCGCGCCGCGATGCGCCGGGCCGGCGGCCTGCCGCGCTCGGCTTGGGGCACGGCGGTCGCGCATTTCGGAATCGGCGTGACCCTGCTCGGCATCGTGGCGGAGACGAGCTGGAACACGGAGCGGATCGCCCTGGTGAAGCCCGGCGAGGTCATTGCGATCAACTCGTATCGGCTGACCTTCGACGGACTGGCCAACCGCCAGGGTTCGAACTACCGCGACATCATCGGCCGTTTCGAGGTGCGCACCGATACTGGTCGCCCTCTGGGCGAGCTGATACCGGCCAAGCGCACTTACCCCGCGCGCAACACGACCACCACCAAGACCGCGCTGCTGACGCGCGGCTTCTCTCAACTCTACATCTCCTTGGGCGAGCCTGAGGCTGACGGGTCGGTGACGGTGCGGCTTTATCACAAGCCGCTCGTGCTGCTGATCTGGATCGGGACCCTGTTCATGGTGGCGGGTGGCGTCTTGTCGCTGTCGGATCGCCGTCTGCGTGTCGGCGCGCCGCAACCCGCGCGCAAGCAGGGTTCGGCCAAGCCCTCGCTTCAACCCGCGGAGTGAAGCCATGCGGGTGTTCGGACTTCTTTGGCTGATGATTTCGATGGCGCTGACGATGCCTGCCGCGGCCATTCTTTCGCCCGGCGAGGTGCTGAAGGACCCGGCGCTTGAACAGCGTGCGCGGGCGCTCTCGCGAGAGCTTCGCTGCATGGTTTGCCAAAACCAATCGATCGACGATTCCGATGCGCCGCTTGCGCGCGACCTCAGATTGCTGGTGCGCCAGCGGCTTCAAGCCGGCGATACCGACAGCCAGGTGATCGCCTTTCTGACCGACCGCTACGGTGACTTCGTTCTGATGCGGCCGCGCTTCGATTGGCATACGGCCTTGCTTTGGCTGGCGCCGCTGCTGGTGTTGCTGGCCGGGTTGGGAGCGCTCATCGGCGCCATGCGCCGTCGTCGCGATCTGGCGCCTGAGACGGGGGCGGCGCCGCTGTCCGACGCGGAGCATCGGCGGCTTGATGAGCTGTTGGGGAACAGACCGGAAATCCGTTCCGAAAACCCGCGAACCGATTGATTTAAAAAGAAAAGTCGACTGTCGACATTACAAAAGTTTAATTCCGCAGCCACTGTGAGGTAAGGCGGGCGGCCCCATCTTCTTCACCAGACCAGGGCGACGCTTTTCCGATGCCCTGAACGGTTGATTTGTTGACACCCTGCCAAGGACGAACGAAAGCCATGACCGTCAATTTCCCTTCGAAAGCGCGCGGGCTGACCCCCCGCCGTCTTGCCTTGCTGGCCACCACCGTGGTGGGGCTCACCGCTGGCGCCTTTGTCGTGGCGCCGAGTTACCTGCCTTATGCGCCGTCGGCGCAGGCTCAGAATCTCACCGAGCAGGTGCAATCGCGGACCGTCGCCCGTCCGGCCGGTTTTGCCGACGTTGTCGAGACCGTGAAGCCGGCCGTCGTCTCCGTTCGCGTTCGCGTCGAAAACGACGATCAACAGCAGTCGATGCTGAACGAATTGCCGTTCCCCAAGGGCTCCCCGATGGAGCGCTTCTTCCGCCGCTTCGGCCAGGAGGGCGGACCCAACATGCGTCAGATGCCGCAGCGGCCTCGCATGGGGCAGGGGTCGGGCTTCCTGATCTCGGCTGACGGCTATGTCGTGACCAACAATCACGTCGTCGATAAGGCCGACAAGGTCGAGGTCACCCTGGACGATGGCAAGACCGTCGATGCCAAGGTCATCGGGACCGATCCAAGGACCGATCTGGCGTTGATCAAGATCGACAACGAGGAAGGCAAGACGTTCCCCTACGTGCGTCTTGCCGAGAAGCCGCCTCGCGTCGGCGATTGGGTGCTGGCCGTCGGCAATCCGTTCGGCCTGGGCGGCAGCGTGACCGCCGGCATCGTGTCCGCCCGTGGACGCGATATTGGAGCGGGTCCCTACGATGATTTTCTGCAGATCGACGCGCCTGTGAATCGCGGCAATTCCGGCGGTCCGACATTCAATGTCGATGGCCAGGTGATTGGCGTGAACACCGCGATCTTCTCGCCGTCGGGCGGCAACGTGGGCATCGCCTTCGCCATTCCCGCCGAGACGGTTTCAAGCGTCGTCGACCAACTCCGCGAGCATGGCACGGTTTCGCGCGGTTGGATCGGTGTCCAAATTCAGCCGGTGACGCCTGACATTGCCGAGAGCCTTGGCATGAAGAAGGCCGAGGGCGCGCTGGTCGCTGAGCCGCAGGCCAACAGCCCGGCCACCAAGGCGGGCATTGAAGCCGGCGATGTGATCCTGTCGGTCAACGGCGATCGCATCGAGAATGCGCGCGAACTCTCGCGGATGATCGGTTCCATGTCGCCGAAGCAGACGATCGAACTGGTCATCCTGCGCGGTGGCAAGGAGCGCAACGTCAGCCTGACGCTCGGCGAGCTTCCTCCGGACCAGCAGGCGCGAGCCGAGAACCGTGGTGGCGGTCAATCCAAGAGCCACGAGTCGCGTCTGGGCCTGTCGTTGGCCCCGGGCGGCTCCGAGCCCGGCGTCGTGATCGCCGAGGTCGATCCGCGTGGTCCGGCCGCCGAGATCGGCTTTCGTCCCGGCGACGTGATCCTCGATGTAGCCGGTAAGCAGGTCAACAGTCCTGCCGATGTGCGTCAGGCGCTGGACGCCGCCCGCAAGGACGGCAAGCGCAGCATCCTGATGCGCATCCAGTCGGAGCGAGGCACGCGCTTCGTGGCGGTCCCGCTGGGACGCGCCTGAGTGCGGTCATCGCGGACACGGTCTCACGGGATTGTGCCCGCGCTCCCACTGCCCGAAGCGATCTGGCCACCATAGATCGATGTTGAATTGGATGACGGTGGTTTGGAGATGGGGCGTTCCGTCGGCATTCGTCGCCCCCGCCGGCGGTGCGAACCCAGGGGACGGGCCTCGTGCCCGTCCCCGCCGACACCGGCCCATGCTCGGCACTGTCGCCCCCCGTCGAGTATGGACCCGGTCGAGGGGCGGTGGAGCGATCCACCGCCCCTTGCATTTTCCGTTACCGTCAACACCCATGAGCCGGTTGCAGAATGGGCGATTCCGTTATGATCGCCGCGACGGCGTTGCTTGGCCGGATTGCTGTCTTCGGCCATCGGATCATCGCGAGGGATTCATGCGCTTGCTGATTGTCGAGGATGACCGGGATGCTGCCGACTACGTGGCCCGCGCGTTCCGCGAGGTCGGCCATGTGGCCGATCTGGCTGCTGACGGGGAAGAGGGCCTCGCGCTCGCTCTGGACCGCAGCTACGACGTGCTCGTGATCGACAGGATGCTGCCGAAGCGCGACGGCCTTTCGTTGATCGGTGAGCTGCGCGCCAAGGACATCGAGACGCCCGCGCTGATCCTTTCGGCGCTGGGGCAGGTGGACGACCGGGTCAAGGGATTGCGCGCTGGCGGCGACGATTACTTGCCCAAGCCCTATTCGTTTTCCGAGCTTCTGGCCCGGGTCGAGGTGTTGGCCCGCCGCCGCGGCGGCCGCGAGGAAACGATCTACAGGGTCGGCAATCTCGAGCTGGATCGCTTGTCTCACCGCGTCACGCGGGGCGAGGAGGAGATCGTTCTTCAGCCGCGGGAGTTTCGCCTGCTCGAATATCTCATGCGGCACGCCGGTCAGGTGGTGACGCGCACCATGCTGCTCGAAAACGTCTGGGATTATCATTTTGATCCGCAGACGAACGTGATCGACGTTCATATCTCCCGCCTGCGATCCAAGATCGACAAGGGCTTTGGCCAGCCGCTGTTGCACACGATCCGCGGCGCCGGTTACATGGTTCGCGCGTGACCGCGTTCGGCAAGCTGTTCCGCACCACGGCGTTCAAGCTGACGCTGGTCTATCTCGTGGTGTTCAGCCTTTTCGCCGCATTCCTGCTGGCCTATTTCGCGCTCAACACCCGCAGGCTCATCAACGAGCAGATCACGACCGCCGTGGATGAGGAAATCAGCGGGTTGTCGCAGCACTACAATCGCGGCGGCATCCGCCGGCTGCTGTTCGTCATCGACGCGCGGAGCCGCCGGCCGGGATCCAGCCTCTATCTGTTGACCACGTTCACGGGCGACCGGCTGGCCGGCAACGTGGCGCAGGTCGGAGAGGGCGTGCTCGACCGGAGCGGGTGGGTCGAAACGCCTTATCGACGGACGGAGGAATCCGAGGATGCGGCTTATGCTCTGGTGCGGGTCTACCAGCTTCCCGGTGGGTTCCGTCTGCTGGTGGGCCGCGACCTCGAGGAGCGCGAGCGGCTTTACGCGGTGGTGATGGCAGCGGGCTGGTGGTCGATCGCGATCGTGATCGTTCTCGGGCTCGCGGGCGGATTCCTGGTCGCGCGCCGGATGTTGCGCCGGGTCGACGGCATGACCGAAACCACGCGGACGATCATGGCCGGCGATCTGTCGGAGCGCCTTCCCGTGGTCGGCTCCGAGGATGAGCTCGACCGCCTCGCGGTCAACCTCAATGCCATGCTGGAGCGCATCGAGGCTTTGATGCGCGGCTTCCGCGAGGTGTCCGACAACATCGCCCATGACCTGAAAACGCCGCTGACGCGACTCCGGAATCGGGCAGAAGATGCGCTGCGCACGGCGTCCAGCGATGAGGATTATCGTGCGGCGCTGCAATCCACGATCGACGAATCCGACGACCTGATCCGCACCTTCAACGCGCTTCTTCTCATCGCTCGTGCCGAGTCCGGTGGCGCCAGCACCCATATGGACAGCATCGACGCTGCCGAGATCGCGCACGGCGTCGGCGAACTTTATGAACCGCTGGCGGATGAAAAGGGCGTCACGCTGAAGGTCGCGGCCGAAGGTCCCCTTGCCTTCGTCGGCAACCGCGAGCTTGTCACCCAGGCCCTGGCCAACCTCGTCGATAACGCCATCAAATATGCCGGAGGCGAGACGCCTTCCGAGATCGTCATCCGAAGCGCCATCGATGGCGCTCGCGTGAGGCTGGAGGTTGCCGACCGTGGCCCCGGGATCGCCGCCGAGGATCGTGCTCGGGCCATCGAGCGGTTCGTGCGGCTGGAGCGCAGCCGTTCGGAGCCGGGCGCGGGACTTGGGCTGAGCCTGGTGGCCGCGGTCGCGCGGCTGCACGGCGGGGAATTGATCCTCGAAGACAACGCGCCAGGATTGCGCTCCGTGCTCTCCTTGCCGACGAATGGCCCCGCGCTGCCCGCGTCCGGCCGCTCCGAGGAGCAAGCGTGAACGATCGCGGGTCTGCCGACGAGAAAGCGAAGGGATTGATTCAACCCGTTTGAATCAATCCGTCGCGCGGGATGGCAATTTCGGCCGTCTCGCGCGTATTGTGCCGCGATGAAGCAACCTCCACGCCCGTCACCGTTATCCTCTCCGTCATCGCCGATGGGTGATGCCTCAGGTCCGCTCAAGAAGCGGCTCGTTCCGACGATGCACCCCTCGTCGGCCGAGCGGGGACGGGACCGGCTGGAGGAATGGCTGTCGGAGGCCGGTGATCCCGTGCTTCAGGAAACGCTGTTCGCTTATCCTGCCGCCAGCGCATTGCTGGCAGGGCTTGCCGACGGCTCGCCGTTTCTCTGGCATCTGGCAACGGCCGAGCCGGCGCGTCTTGTGTCGGTTCTGGACTGCGACCCGGACGAGCGTCTGGCAATCCTGCTGGCCGAGACCACGGCGGCGGTGGCCGCTTCGGACGACGAAGGTAAGGTGATGAGCCTCCTCCGGCGCATGAAGGCGGAGGCCGCGCTTCTGATCGGGCTGGCGGATCTGGGTGGCGTGTGGCCCGTCATGCGCGCGACCCATGCCATCACCGACCTGGCTGACGCGGCGGTCGGGTCGGCCGTGCGATATCTGCTCGCCCAGGCCGCTCGGCAGGGCCGGCTCCACGCGCCGCATCCGAATCAGCCGGACATCGGCTCGGGCTACATCGTGCTGGCCATGGGCAAGATGGGCGCCGGTGAGCTGAATTATTCCAGTGACATTGACCTGATCGTTTTCTACGACCGCGAGACGCCCGCGCTGTCCGGAATCGACGATCCCGGTTCGCTTTATGTCCGATTGACGCGCGGGCTCGTGAAACTCCTTCAGGAGCGCACGCCGGACGGCTATGTGTTCCGCGTCGATCTGCGTCTGCGTCCGGATCCGGCATCGACGCAGGTGGCGATCTCGGTGGATTCCGGCCTGGAATATTACGGCAGCGTCGGCCAGAACTGGGAGCGGGCCGCGATGATCAAGGCGCGGCCGTGCGCCGGTGATCTTGTCGCCGGGGAAGCGATGCTGCGGCAGCTCTCGCCCTTCATCTGGCGCAAGTATCTCGACTTCGCGGCCGTCGCCGATATCGAGGCGATGAAGCGACAAATCCATGCCTATCGCGGCCATGACGCCATCGCGGTCGAGGGGCACAATATCAAGCTCGGCCGGGGCGGCATTCGCGAGATCGAGTTTTTCGTTCAGACCCAGCAGCTCATCGCCGGCGGCCGGCATCCGGAGCTGCGCGGCCGCGAAACCCTCGCCACGCTTGACCGGCTGACCGACGATGGTTGGATCGATCAGAACGCCTGCCGCGACCTCCATGAAGCTTATTGTTTTCTGCGCACGATCGAGCACCGTTTGCAGATGGTGGCGGACGAGCAAACCCATACACTCCCGTCAAATCCTGAGGACTTGGAGCGCTTTGCGCGCTTCGCGGGCTATCGCGACCGGACCGGTTTTGCCGACGCGCTTCTTGGCCATCTGCGCAACGTCCAGCGCCATTACGCGCAATTGTTCGAGGAGATCGCCGCGCCGGATCGTGACGAGACGCTTGTCTTCCCAAAGGATGCGGACGACCGTGAAACGCTCGACCGTCTCGGCACGATGGGTTTTCGCAAGCCTTTGGAGGCCTCTGCCACGGTGCGTGGATGGCTGGCCAATGGCTCCTATCCGTCGCTGCGGGGGGAGCAGGCACGGACGCAATTCATCGAGCTGGTGCCGATGCTGCTCGAACGGTTGGCACGCGCCGAGAATCCGGACATCGCGTTGGCGGCGTTCGATCGCTTCCTGACCGGTTTGCACGGCGGTGCCCGGCTGTTCGCCCTGTTGCGGCAGAACCCGGACCTCGTAGCGTTGGTGGCGCTCATGCTCGGCACGGCGCCGAGGCTGGCCGACATTCTCGCACGCTATCCCGAGGCAATGGACGCGCTGCTCGATCCGAGCTTCTTTGGCGCGTTGCCGGGCGAGGAGGCGCTGAGTGCCGATCTCGCCCGCACCATGGGAGAGGCGCTCTCCTATGAGGATCTGCTGGACCGGTTGAGGCTCTTCGGCCAAGAGCAGATGTTTCTGATCGGCGCGCGCATTCTGTCGGGAACGGCGTCCGCCGAGCAATCGGCGGACAGTTTCGCGCGGCTCGCCGATGTGGTGCTGCGGGCGTTGCACAGAGCCGTGGAGACGCGCTTCGTCGAACAACATGGCCGGATCGCAGGCCAGCACACGGCTCTCATCGCGCTCGGCAAGCTCGGCGGACGGGAGATGACGGCGACGTCCGATCTCGACCTCATCATCGTTTATGATTTCGATCAGGATCAGCCGCAGTCGGACGGCTCGCGCTCGCTTTACGGCGCACAATATTTCGCGCGGTTGACGCAGCGGCTCATCAGCGCGCTGTCCGCGCAGACCAATTACGGTGCGCTCTATGAGGTCGATATGCGGCTTCGCCCCTCGGGCCGCTCGGGGCCGGTGGCGACGCTGCTCGACTCGTTCCGTGATTACCAGGAGAACGAGGCCTGGACCTGGGAGCATATGGCGCTCACGCGTGCGCGGGTGGTCAGCAGCCCGCCGGAATTCGCGGCGCAGGTCGAGGCGAGCATTCACGCCGTCTTATGCAGGGAGCGGGATGCGGCGCTGGTCGCGGAGGACGTGGTCGAGATGCGCCGCGCCATCGCGCGCGAAAAGGGCGACCAGATTCGCTGGGACCTAAAGTATGTGGCCGGCGGTCTCGTGGATCTGGAATTCATCGCGCAATATCTGCAACTCATCCACGCCCATACCACGCCCGATATTCTTGATACCAACACCGGACGGGTGTTCGAGAAGGCGCTGCGGCTCGGGCTGCTGTCGCCCGAGGATGCCGAGGTTCTGCGGCCGGCGACGCGGCTCTATCACAACCTCACGCAGATCCTGCGGCTGTGCCTTTCGGCGCCGTTCGATCCGAAATCGGCGGGTTCCGGCCTGCTCGGGCTTCTGGCGCGCGCCGGCGACGTGCCGGATTTCGCGACCCTTGATGCTCACCTGGCCGAAACGCAGGAGCGGGTGAGGGCGGTCTTCACGCGTCTTCTGGGCCGGGCGCCTTAGAGCGGTCTGGAATGGCCCGAGCGCTTTCAAAAAAGGCTGCGCATAGAGGAACGGAATTAGTGGGTTGGCCCCGCCGCCGGCAGCCGGACCGCCACGATCGTGCCGACGCCGGCCGTCGAGACGATGCGCATCCGGCCGCCGTGCAATTCGATCAGTGATTTTGCGATGGCCAGGCCCAGTCCAGAGCCGTGATGCGTCTTCGTGAGCTGGCTTTCGACCTGCTCGAAAGGCCGTCCGATCTTGGGCAGGGCCTCGCGGGGGATGCCGATGCCGGTGTCGCGGATCGCGATGGTCACGGCCTGTCCGACACTGCGGCTGCGCAGTTCGATGTGACCGTTGCCCGGTGTGAACTTCACGGCATTGGATAGCAGATTGAGGGCGATCTGCTTGAGCGCCCGCCGGTCGGCGCGAATCCGGATGTCGTCGTCGACGTCTGCCGACACGGTGAGGTTCTTGCCCTGGGCGCGCACCGTGACGACGCGCAAAGCGTCCGACAGGACATTGTTCAGATCCACGGCCTCGGGCGAAATCGTGAAGCGGCCCGCCTCGATCCGCGACATGTCAAGCACGTCATTGATGACATCGAGCAAATACTGGCCGCTCTTGTGGATGTCCCGGCAATATTCCTCGTAGCGATCCGCGCCCAGAGGGCCGAACATGCCCGATGCCATGATCTCCGAGAAACCGATGATGGCATTGAGCGGGGTGCGCAACTCATGGCTCATGTTGGCGAGGAATTTTGACTTGGTCTGATTGGCTTCTTCGGCGCGATTTTTTTCCTCAGCGTATTTGCGCGCCAGATCGGCGAGTTGCTCGGCCTGGAATTCCAGCTTGTGCTGTGAGTTGCGCAAATCGACGATGGTCGCCATCAGCCGTTGCTCGCTCTCCATCAGCTTGGTTTCGTTGCGTTTCAGCGCGGTAATATTGGTTCCGACGGATACGTATCCGCCGTCCTTCGTGCGCCGCTCGCTGATCTGCAACCAATGGCCATCGTCGAGCTGAGCCTCGAAGGTGCGCGCTCCGGGCTGCGCCTTGTCGCCGCCGGTGGTTTGCGTGCGGATCACGTGCTTGCGGCCGGCCGATACCACGGACTCGTAGGATGTTCCGGCTTCGATGGCGTCATCGGGAAGGTTATGCAGGGTCTGGAAATTCGAATTGCACAGGACGAGGCGGTTCTCGGCATCCCACAGAACGAACGCCTCCGGAATGGTTTCGATTGCATCTCGCAGGCGGACATCGGCGGCGGCGGTCTTTTCGACCAATGATTTCTGCTCGGTGATGTCCACGGCGATGCCGACCAGATGTTGGTCGTCCGCACCGGGCGGGCGGACCAGTTCGCAACGGACGCGCAACCAGGTCCATCGTCCATCCGCATTCATCATTCGGAACTCATGATCGATGGAATGAGCCTTGGCGTCGGCCAGTTCGGCGGCGAGCTGGTACAGATCGATATCGTCAGGGTGAACCAGGCGCGAGACGTCGCCGAAGGCCAGCAGGTCGTTGCGCGGGTCCAGTCCCAGGATCGCGAACATGGAGTGCGACCAGAAGATGCGTCCGCGGGCCAAGTCCCAGTCCCACAATCCGCAGCGCCCTCGGTTGAGCGCCGTGTCGATGCGGCTGCGGACGGTCTCGTAGATCATGTCGGCTTCGCGTGCGCGGGTGGCCTGCCAATGAAAGGCAAAGCCGAGGATCAGGAGCACGAAGCCCGTGGTGGCGGTCAGGGTAATCGTCAGAGTCGTATCGGCGCGCCAGCGCGCCAGCGTCAGGTCGCGATCCTGGAACACCGTCACCTGGCCGAGGTTGGACTGGGCCGGTCCAATGGAGAGATTGCGCACAGTGGCCAGCACCGTCCGCCCGTCCGGCAGTCCGATTTCCATGACGCCGGCGCTATCGCCGAGGATGGTCAGCGGCTGCTCTGCGCCCATGAGGTCCGTCAGCCGGCGGCCTGCGGTCGTGGCTTCTGGCACGCTGGCCACGATCATGCCTGTGGTGCCGCTGAGGATCACTTGAAGGCCGCGCTCTTCCACATGATCGGGAAGGGCCTTTGTCAGAAGGTCGGCGCGGCTCGTGCGGATTCCGGTTTGCGCTGCGAGATGGCTCAGCCGTTCGGTTATCAATGTCGCGGTGAGCGAAACGTCGCGAGCGGCCTCCGCCAGGACCTGACGGCGATGATCGAGCACCTGAACCACGGCGCCCACGGCCATGGTGATCAGAAAGGCCACGATCAATGTCGGAACCGCGCGCCTTAGAACCGGCTCTGCGGTCAGAAGCCGGCGGTAAGCCGGCTTGGCAATTGCTTGTGCCAATCCCGAGATCGAATCCGATCGCGTGGACACACCCGCCGTTTCGGCGCGCGCCATCGAGCCGCCCCCGTTTTGGATTGTCCCTGACCACGCATCCGAAGCGCATCGCAGCGACTTCGAATCACATCGATTTGAATCGACGCCGACTCTCTTGTCGAGAGTCCAAAACAATATTTTTTCGTTAAAGGCGGACGGGGGTCGGCGGGTGTGCATAAATGTCCACACATCGGTGAGAGCGGGGGCGCTGTTGCGTCATTGGCCACGCGACCGGGTTGATGCCCGCATCGCTGTTGGACGCTGAATGCCTTGGGAGAGCTTCGATGCCGACCGGAGTGTGACGCTATGGCAGATGGACCGATGTGAGGAATTGGGCCGGCCCGCGCTCGATGAACCGGGGTTCAGCTATTCGCAACAATCCAGCCCAATTCGTGTGAAATGGAAGCGTTCCCGTTGATGTAGGCAAGTGGAAAAGGAAGAGGACATGCCCGACGAAGCTGACAAGGCCGACAAGATCAAACAGACCACGCGTCGACAGATGTTGGCGCGTCTGGGGCTGGCGGCCGGCGCCCTCTATTCGGCTCCGGCCTTGCTCAACCTGAGCCAAGCCGATGCGCAGCACAGGCAGAGCCGGAGCAGGCCGTCTCGTCCGAGCCGATCCCGCCCGAGCCGATCTCGTCCAAGCCGCTCCCGTCCGAGCCGGCCAAGTCGGCCAAGCCGCCCACGTTCCGTTCGCCCGCGGTCAGACCGTCTTTAACTGACGCGGATGAGCGTGGTGACAAGAACGCATCCGATGCCGGTGGCCCAGGTCGCCGGCATTGACGTCGCCGGCATCGGCACTGAACAAGTCACGGCGGTTCGGTTTGACGGCGTTGCGTTTCCAGTCGTCTTCCAGAATTGTCCGGCTGTTATGGAAGGCTTGCGCCGGGTTCTCCATGGCTGGCGATACCAGCCGGTCCCTCCGTCCGAGATCGATGCGGGTGGTTCCCATATCGAGATCGCACGCGACCGGCGCGGCTATCGAACCACCACCACCTGGTCTGCTGACGAACTGCGGAATGCCAGCGTTGCCTCCACCGTCTGCAATCTGACCGTCGATCTCGCCGAAGGGCTGATCGCGGCCAATCGTGATCTTCTTTGCCTGCATTGCGGAGCGGCGCTTCTGGATGGCCGATTGGTGGTCTTCGCCGGTTCTGGCCGTGCGGGGAAAAGCACGCTCGTCGGCCGGCTCGCGGCGGCTGGCGTGACCATCTTCTCCGATGATCTTCTGTTGCTGGCTGGTCCTGAGGATCATGGCCGTTCGCTCGGCATTCGGGGGCGGCTTCGCCTGCCCCTGCCCGAGGGCTGCGGTGCGGACTTCCGCCGGTTCGTCGCCGGTCATTCCGGGCCAAGGGACAGCCGCTATCTCTATCTCGACACGTCCCGCTTCGCGAATTTCGGAGCGAGCGCCCCGATCGGCGCCGTTGTGGTGCTGGATCGACGCCCGGTCGCGGGCGCCCATCTGGTGGCTGCGGGCCGTTCCGAGGCTCTTCAGCATCTGATCCGACGCAACGTCGCGCGCGAGGCGCCGGCGGATGCCATCGTGGATCGTCTGAGCGGGATCATGGAGCGCGCGCATTGTCTGAGGCTCGAATATTCGGACCTTGAGGATGCCACGTCGCTGATTTTGAACACCTTCGGCGTCTGGCCGGCCGACTGCGCGATCCCGTCGGCCGTCGGGGCAGCGCCGGCTGCTGCCGGAAATGGCGATCCGAGGCCGGTGAAAGCCGTGCGTCGCGATAAGCTCTACCGGCGCAATCCGGATGTGACGGTGCGAGAGATCGACGGCGAATTGTTTCTTGCATCAGTCGAGGGGCAGGCGATCTGGCATCTCAATGCCTTGGGAGCCGGTGTCTGGAATCTGCTCGCCGAACCGCACAGTCCGGCCGAACTGATCCACATGCTGACCGTGGCGTTCCCCGAAGGGTCGGGCCGCATTGCCCAGGACGTGGACCAGTTGTTCGCCGGCCTGTCGGCTGGCGGGCTGGTTATTGCGGATCCTTTGCCGTCCCGGCGGGCTCGCCCGGTGCGGGGACAGGGCGGCCATCGAGGATCTGGCGCACCTTCCGACAAAGTGCATCGGCGGTG
>Ga0182743_1002386_pt1 | contig 16535 bp, 12 predicted proteins | sample eDN3rd30CKraftOP_FD_128522 | JGI IMG/M metagenome (GOLD analysis project Ga0182743, IMG submission 128522) | Enriched Organic Plus compost microbial communities from Emeryville, California, USA - eDNA 3rd pass 30_C Kraft OP (version 2) (version 2) ... | reverse complement strand
TCGGCACACCCACCGGCAGCGGGGACCCGGGCGCGTCCCGCGAGGCGTACCGCGAGCTCTACCAGGCGCTGGCGAAGATGACCCAGGAGGAGCTGCGCGGCCGCACCGAGTCGTTGGCCAGCTCCTACCTCGCACAGGGCGTCACCTTCGACTTCGCCGGCGAGGAGCGCCCGTTCCCGCTGGACGCGGTGCCGCGGGTCATCGACTTCGCCGAGTGGAGTGAGATCGAAGCCGGCGTGAAGCAGCGCGTCCGCGCCCTGGAAGCGTTCCTCGACGACGCGTACGGCCGCCAGAACTGCGTCCGCGACGGCGTGATCCCCGCCCGGCTCATCGCCTCCAGCCAGTACTTCTACCGACAGGCCGCCGGCATCCACTCCGCCAACGGCGTCCGCATCCAGGTCTCGGGCATCGACCTCATCCGCGACGAGCACGGGCGGATGCGGGTGCTCGAGGACAACGTGCGGGTGCCATCGGGCGTCAGCTACGTCATCTCCAACCGCCGGGTCATGGCGCAGACCCTGCCCGAGCTGTTCGTGTCGATGCGGGTGCGCCCGGTCGGCGACTACCCGAACAAGCTGCTCGCAGCCCTGCGCGCCTCCGCCCCGGCCGGCATCGACGACCCGAACGTCGTCGTGCTCACCCCCGGCGTCTACAACTCCGCCTACTTCGAGCACACGCTGCTGGCGCGCCTGATGGGCGTCGAACTCGTCGAGGGGCGCGACCTGCTGTGCTCGGGCGGCAAGGTGTTCATGCGCACCACCCGCGGCCCCAAGCGGGTCGACGTGATCTACCGCCGTGTGGACGACGACTTCCTCGACCCGCTGCAGTTCCGTGCCGACTCGATGCTCGGCGCGCCCGGGCTCATGCTCGCCGCCCGCATGGGCAACGTCACGATCGCGAACGCGGTCGGCAACGGCGTCGCCGACGACAAGCTGCTCTACACGTACACACCCGACCTCATCCGGTACTACCTGTCGGAGGAACCGATCCTGCCGATCGTGGACACCTGGCGCCTCGAGGAGCCCGACGCCCTCGAGGAGGTGCTCGACCGGCTCGACGAGCTCGTCGTCAAGCCGGTCGACGGTTCCGGCGGCAAGGGCCTCGTCGTCGGCCCCGACGCCTCGCGTGCCGAACTGGACGAACTTCGCACGAAGCTCCGCGCCGACCCGCGCGGCTGGATCGCGCAGCCGGTGGTCATGCTCTCCACGATCCCGACCCTCGTCGAGGACGGGATGCGGCCCCGCCACGCCGACCTGCGGCCGTTCGCGGTCAACGACGGCGACGACATCTGGGTGCTGCCCGGTGGCCTCACCCGCGTCGCGCTGCCGGAGGGCCAGCTCGTCGTGAACTCCAGTCAGGGCGGCGGCTCGAAGGACACCTGGGTCGTCGGCGGCGCCGCCCCCGGCCACGTCGAGTACGGGCAGGGCCAGGGACTCGCCGGCCTCGTCGCCGACCAGGCGTCAGCGCCCACCCAGGCCATCCCGATCATCACCGACCCGGCGCCCGCCGAGGCCCACGAGGCGGTCTCGCATTCGCCGCAGGAGCGCCCGCGCAGCCTCGCCGAGCAACAGGAGCAGCAGCAACAACAGCGGCTGCGCCCGGAAGGGGGCGCCGGATGCTGCTGAGCCGTATCGCCGAATCCCTGTTCTGGATCGGCCGCTACATCGAACGGGGTGACGGCACCGCCCGCATCCTCGACGTGCACCTGCAGCTGCTGCTCGAGGACCCGTGGATCGACGAGGACACCGCCTGCCGGTCGCTGCTCGCGGTCATGGGCGCCGCGCCGATCGAGGACGAGCGACCCGTCTCCCGGCAGGACGTGCTCGCAGCCCTCGCTGTCGACCGGGCGAACCCGTCGAGCATCGTCTACTCCATCACCGCCGCACGCGAGAACGCCCGCCGGGCCCGCGAGATCGTCTCCACCGAGCTGTGGGAGTGCCTGAACACCACGAGCGCGCGGATGCCGCGCCGGCTGCAGTTGGAGAAGGTGCACGACTTCTTCAAACTCGTGCGCGAGCGCTCGGCGCTCGCCGTCGGGATCGTCGACTCCTCCACGAGTCGGGACGAGTCCTGGCAGTTCTTCACCCTGGGCCGCTCCATCGAGCGCGCCGACATGACCGCGCGCCTGCTCGCGACCCGCTCGCTGACCGAGGCGTCCGGGCCGAGCTGGACCACCATCCTCCGCTCCTGCGGCGCCTACGAGGCGTACCTGCGCACCTACCGCGGCATGCCGAGTGCCCGGAACGCCGCCGAGTTCCTGCTGCTGGACCGGCTCTTCCCGCGCTCGATCATCTTCTCCATCTCGCAGGCGGAGGAGTGCATCAGCGCGATCGACCCCACGGTCGACCGGGTGGGGCACTCCAACCAGGTGCGCCGTGCACTCGGCCGCATCCGCAACGACCTGGAGTACCTGCCGATCAGCGAGATCCTCGAGGAGCTGCCGGCCCACATGCTGCGCGTGCAGAAGGTCACCCGGGAGGCGTCGGACGCGATCCGGCAGCGATTCTTCCCGACGCAGGCCGAACCCACCTGGATCGGGGAGATCTCATGAAGCGGCTCCGGATCGAGCACGAGACCGGGTTCCTCTACGAGTCCGACGTCGCGGCCTCGTACAACGAGGCGCGGATGCTGCCGGGCACCACCGACAGCCAGTTCGTGCTGAACTCCGCACTGGAGATCGAGCCGGCCACCCAGGTCAACAGCTTCATCGACTACTTCGGCACCCGCGTGAGCTCGTTCGACGTGCTCTCCCCGCACCGGGAGCTGCGGATCACCGCCCGGTCCCTCGTCGAGGTGCGCCCCCGCCCGATCGCGCACACCGGGATCACCTGGGACCGGCTCGCGGTCGAGGTGGAACGCGCGGTGTCGACCGTCGAGCACCTGTCGCAGACCGACCGCACCCGGCCGCATCCGGAAGTCGTGGAGATCGCCCGCTCGATCGCCGCGCGCCACGACGACCCGGGCCCCGCTGCGCACGACGTGTGCATGGCGATCGGGCAGGCCGTCGAGTACGTCACCGGGGTCACCGGGGTGCACTCCACGGCGGCCGAGGCGTGGGAGGCGCGCAAGGGGGTCTGCCAGGACATGGCGCACATCGCCATCGGCGCCCTCCGCGCCGTCGGGATCCCGGCGCGGTACGTGTCCGGCTACCTCCACCCCGATCCGAACCCCGAGGTCGGCACGGCGGTCGAAGGCGAGTCGCACGCCTGGGTCGAGTGGTTCGCGGGGGAGTGGACCGGGTTCGACCCCACGAACAACACCGAGATCGGCGACCGCCACGTGCTCGTCGGCCGCGGCCGCGACTACACCGACGTGCCGCCGCTGCGCGGTGTCTATGGTGGCGGTGCGAAAGCGCGGCTGCAGGTGCGGGTCACGATCACCCGCGAGGCTTGACCGCGCCGCTCAGCGGGCGGTCGGGACCGGGGCGTCAGGCGACCCCGTCGTGCTCGCGCCCGCTCATTCGCTGCGCTCCTGCTGAGCCTGTTCGGCCTCCTCGGCCTCGACCGACGCGATCTCGTCCGCATCCGCCTTCGGGCCGGCGGTGGTCTCGGCGTCGGCCAGGGTCGATTCGCCGTTGCCGGTGCCGTCGGCGTGCTGTCCGGCGGAGGCGGCCGCGTCACGGACCTCGTCGGTCACCGCGTCGGTGGGCGGGGCGTCGTCCGGGCGGGCGTCATCGTCGTGCCGGGACCGGGGTGCGTCGCTCATGGGGATCCTTTCGTCCCGGTCATCCTGCGTCGCCGAGGTCGTCGCGGCGAGAGGGTGGACAGGTCGCGCCCGACCCGATACCCGCCGCTGCACCGGGAGTCAGCGGATGCGGTCGCGGGCGGCATCCTCGGCGACGACGGGGACCGGGCTCGTCGCGGCGGCGATCTCGTCGCTGAACTCCGCAGGGCCCGGCCGCACCGTCCGCACCGTCGTCGTCTCCTCCACCGTCAGCCGGAACCGGCGGGACGGATGCCGGCGCACGCGGCCGCTCGCCAGCATCCAGGTCACGCCCACGGCACACGCCAGCAGGCCCGCGACCCCGCCCATCACGATCGCCGCGCGCGGGCCGAAGACGTCCACCACCCACCCGGCGATGGGGGCGCCGATGGGGGTGGAGCCCATGATGACGGCCATGTACAGGGCGAGCACCCGGCCCCGCACGGCAGGGTCGGTGGTGGTCTGCACGTACCCGTTCGCCGTGGTGAGCATGGTCGTCGTCGAGAAGCCGACGAACACGAGCAGGGCGGCGTAGAGCGCGTAGGTCGGCATGGCCGCCGACACCAGCGCCGCGACGCCGAAGCCGCCGATCGCGACCACGACCACCCGCAGCTTCGCCCGCTCGCGCCGCGCCGCCATGAGCGCGCCTGCGAGCGAGCCGACCGCGAGCGTCGAGCTCAGCAGCCCGTAGCCGTCGGCCTGCTGCCCGAACTCGATCGCCATCGTCGACGCGTAGATCGGGAAGTTCATGCCGAACGCGCCCACCAGGAACACCATGATGAACGCGACGATGAGGTCGGGTCGGCGCGCGACGTAGCGGAAGCCCTCCGAGAGCCGAGCGGCATCCGTGCGACGCGCCTGCGGCACGAGCTCGTCCCGGCGGATGAAGCGCAGCGCGACGAGGAGCGCGAGGAAGGTCACGGCGTTGATGAGGAACACCCAGCCCGTGCCGACGAGCACGATGAGCACGCCGCCGATCGCGGGCCCGAGCAGGCGTGCGGTGTTGAACGAAGCGGCGTTCAGGGCGACCGCGTTGGAGGCGTCCTGGCGGCCGACGACGTCGGTCACGAAGGTCTGCCGTGCCGGGGCGTCGAACGCGTTCACGACGCCGAACGCGCCCGCGAACGCGAACATGAGCGGCAACGTCATCACGCCGGTCAGCAGCAGGACGCCGGCGATCACGGCCAGCGCCATGAGCGAGGACTGCGTGGCCATGAGGAGCTTGCGGCGGTCGAACCGGTCGGCGACCCAGCCGGTCACACTCACCAGCACGAGCGGGGGACCGAACTGCAGCGCCATGGTCACGCCCATGGCCGTCGCGTCGTTGTCGGTCAGCTCGGTGAGCACGACCCAGTCCTGGGCGGTCGCCTGCATCCAGCCGCCGACGTTGGAGACGAGCGCGCCGAGGAACCAGATGCGGAAGTTGAACAGGCGCAGCGAGCGGAACATGCTCACCGTTCGGCCACCTTCCGCATCACCGGCACGGCGGCCATGAGCGCGGTGCGCTCCCCCTCGGAGAGCTCGCCCAGGGCGTCCTCGAGCCACGCGTCGCGCCGGCGCTGGGTCTCCTCCATGAGGCGGCGGCCGTCGTCGGTGAGCTCGATCAGCACGCGGCGGCGGTCCTCCGCATCCGGAGTGCGGGTCACGTATCCCGCCTCCTCCAGGCAGTTGACCGTGCGGTTCATCGACGGGGCGGTGATGCGCTCGCTCTCGGCGAGTTCGCCGAGCGTGCGCAGGCCCCCGTACAGGAGCGCGGCCAGGACCGCGAGTTGACTGTCGGTGACGGTGTCCACGGCGCGCTGTGCGCGCAGACGGCGGCTCAGTCGGAAGGTCGCCATGCGGACGTCTCGGGCGAAGGCTGCGGAATCGTCGTCACTCATACGATTGCTTAGCCTAACAAATTAGCAGTCCTAATGAAATGGGTGCGGACGCGCGAGTGGGCACTCGCGGCGGCCGGTACGGAACCTGAGAGCCGCCGCGAGTGCCCACTCGCGTCACACGGTGCGGATCAGAGGCGCGACCACGCCTCGGTCAGCACGCCGCGCAGGATCTGCTCGATCTGCGTGAACTCCGCCGGGCCGATCGTCAGCGGCGGGGCGAGCTGGATGACCGGGTCGCCGCGGTCGTCGGCGCGGCAGTACAGTCCCGCGTCGAAGAGCGCCTTCGAGAGGAAGCCGCGCAGCAGCCGCTCGGCCTCGTCGTCGTCGAAGGTCTCCTTGGTGGCCTTGTCCTTGACCATCTCGATGCCGAAGAAGTACCCGTCGCCGCGCACGTCGCCGACGATCGGGAGGTCCTTCAGCTTCTCGAGCTCCGCGCGGAACCGCGGCGAGTTCTCCCGCACGTGGGCGTTCAGGCCCTCCTCCTCGAAGATGTCGAGGTTGGCCAGCGCCACCGCGGCCGAGACCGGGTGCCCGCCGAAGGTGTACCCGTGGTAGAACGTCGTCTCGCCGGTGCGGAACGGCTCATAGATGCGGTCGCTGATGATGGTCGCGCCGATCGGGGAGTAGCCGCTGGTCATCGCCTTGGCGCAGGTGATCATGTCGGGCACGTAGCCGTAGGCGTCGCACGCGAACATGTGGCCGATGCGGCCGAACGCGCAGATGACCTCGTCCGAGACGAGCAGCACGTCGTACCTGTCGCAGATCTCCCGCACGCGCTGGAAGTAGCCGGGCGGGGGCGGGAAGCATCCGCCCGAGTTCTGCACCGGCTCGAGGAAGACGGCCGCGACCGTGTCGGGGCCCTCGAACTGGATCATCTGCTCGATGCGGTCGGCCGCCCAGACGCCGAACTGCTCGGGGTCGGTGGGCGCGCCCATCTCCTCGGCGCGGTAGATGTTCGTGTTCGGCACGCGGAACCCGCCCGGGGTGACCGGCTCGAACATCTCCTTGATGGCGGGGATGCCGGTGATCGCCAAGGCACCCTGCGGGGTGCCGTGGTAGGCGACCGAGCGCGAGATGACCTTGTGCTTGCCGGGCTTGCCCTGCAGCTTCCAGTAGTACTTCGCCAGCTTGAACGCGGTCTCGACCGCCTCGCCGCCGCCGGTGGAGAAGAACACCTTGTTCAGGTCGTCCGGAGCGTCGTCGGCGAGCCGGTCGGCCAGCTCGATCGCAGCCGGATGGGCGTAGGACCAGATGGGGAAGAACGCGAGCTGCTCGGCCTGCTTCGCGGCGACCTCGGCGAGGCGCTTGCGGCCGTGGCCGGCGTTCACGGTGAACAGTCCGGCGAGGCCGTCGATGTACTCGCGGCCGCGGTCGTCCCAGATGCGGTGTCCCTCACCGCGGACGATGATCGGCACGCCGTCGCGCTCGAGGCTCGACTGGCGGGAGAAGTGCATCCACAGGTGGTCGCGGGCCTTGTCCTGCATGGACTGGTGATCGTAGGTCGGGTCGGTGCTCATCGGTATCACCCCTTCGTGCCCGACACTACCCCAGCGGTCTCGGTTACTGCACCGGATGGACGGTGCCCCGGGGCGCGGCGAGACCACACCCATCCCGCGAGACCACATCCGATCGGATGTGGTCTCGCGTGGAAGGTGTGGTCTCGCGCCGGGGAGGGCGGGCGCAGGTCAGGATGCGGCCGGCTCGCGCACCGTGACGGTGACCGTGCGCGGTCCGTCGGCGCCGAGCGTGTGCACCGGGCCGGTGAACTCGACCGCGGTCTCGGTCTCGCGCACGTCCGGCGTGGGGCCGACCCACAGTTCCACCGTGCCCGGCTCGACGATGCGCCGCAGGTCGCGGCCGGTGAAGGCGAACCGCTCCGCGGGTACCTCGAACACGACCTCCCGCTCCTCGCCCGGATCGAGCGTGACCCGCGCGTAGCCGAGCAGCTGCGCGACCGGACGGGTCACCGATGCGACCACGTCATGCGCATAGAGCTGCACCACGTCGGTGCCGGCGCGGTCGCCGGTGTTGCGCACCCGCACCCGGGCCGTGACCGGCTCGCCGGCGAGGGCCTGTGGCGTCGCCTCGAGGCCGGTTCGGGCGAACGTCGTGTACGTCAGCCCGAAGCCGAACGGGCGCACCGGCGTGCTGTCGGCGTCGGTGATCTCGCTCGCGCCGCCGAGCACCGGGTGCAGGTACGAGAACGGCTGCGCGCCGGCGGAGCGGGGGAGCGAGACCGGGAGCCGCCCAGACGGGGAGGCATCCCCGGCGAGGAGCGCGGCCAAGGCAGTGGCCCCCTCCTCGCCGGGGAAGAACGACTGCAGCGCGGCGGCCACGGGGGCTGCGCCGTCGAGGGCCCAGCCGATCGCATACGGGCGGCCGGTGAGCAGCACCAGCACCACCGGGGTGCCGGTGGCCACGATCGCCTCCACGAGGTCGCGCTGCACCCCCGGCAGCTCCAGCGACTCGACGTCGTTGCCCTCGCCGACCGTCCCGCGGCCGAAGAGCCCTGCCCGGTCGCCGACCGCGACCACCGCGACCTCCGCGTCACGGGCGGCCGCGACGGCGGCGTCGAACCCGGAGCGGTCCGCGCCCTCCGCCGTGCACCCGACCTCGTGCACGATCGCCGCATCCGGGAACCTCGCCGTCAGCGCCTCACGCAGCGACGGGATCTCGAACCCGAACGGGGTGCCCGGATGATGGGCGAGCACGTGGTTCGCGAACGAGTAGCAGCCCATGAGCGCCTCGGCGCTGTCGGCGTTCGGACCGATGAGCGCGATCCGGCCCGGGGCCCGCAGCGGCAGCACGCCGTCGTTGCGCAGCAGCACGACCGACTCCTCCGCGAGGCGGCGGGCGAGGGCGCGGTGCGACGGCGGGTCGAGGTCGATCGCGGTCGGCGGCTCGGCGAAGTCCTCGTCGAGCAGGCCCAGTTCCTCCTTCTGCGCGAGCACGCGCGCGACGGCGCGGTCCACGAGCGCCTCGGGCACCGTGCCGTCGCGCACCAGGCCGACGAGCTCGGGATAGGCGTCCGCGCCGGGCAGTTCCACGTCGATCCCGGCCTCGAGCGCGATCGCCGCCGCCTCACCGCGGTCAGCGGCGATCCGGTGCATCGTCTGCAGGAAGGCGACGGAGAAGTAGTCCGAGACCACGACACCGTCGAAGCCCCAGGTCTCGCGCAGCAGCTCGGTGAGCAGCTCGGATGCGGCGGCCACCGGCACGCCGTCGATCTCGGCGTAGGAGTTCATGACCGAGCGGGCGCCGCCGTCGCGGACGGCCATCTCGAACGGCGGCAGGAACACGTCCTGCAGCTCGCGGCGGCCGATGTGCGCGGGGGCGTGGTTGCGGCCCGCCTGCGAGGCGGAGTACCCGACGAAGTGCTTGAGCGTGGCGTGCACGCCCGCATCCTGCAGCCCGCGCACGTACGCGGTGCCGATCGTGCCGACGACGTAGGGGTCCTCGGCGATGCACTCGTCGACCCGACCCCAGCGGGGGTCGCGGACGACGTCGAGCACCGGGGCCAGCCCCTGGTGCACGCCGAGTTCGCGCATCGATTCGCCGATCGCGCGGCCCACCTCCTCGACGAGGTCCGGGTCGAACGACGCGCCCCACGCCAGCGGGGTGGGGAAGGTCGCAGCTTGCCACGCGGCGAGGCCGGTGAGGCACTCCTCGTGCACGAGCGCGGGGATGCCGAGCCGGGTCTCCTCGCGGAGCCTGCGCTGCTGCGCCCACAGCCACGCGGCGCGTTCGACGGGGTCGACCGGGCGGGTGCCGTAGACGCGGGTCAGGTGCCCGATGCCGTGCGCGACCGCATCCTCGAACTTCGTCGAGGTCGCCATCTCGCCCGCCATGGGCGCGACGACCTCACCGCCCTGGTCCACCCAGAAGCCGACGAGTTGCGCGAGCTTCTCCTCCAGGGTCATCCGGCCGAGCAGGTCGGCGACGCGCGGGGAGAGGACGGGCACCGCGTGCGGTGCGTGCTGGTCGATGGTCACGGGATCAGCCCTTCACGGCGCCGGTCAGGCCGCCGACGATGCGCCGTTCGAACAGGCTGAAGAACACGAGCGCGGGGATCATGGACAGCGAGGTGAACGCGAGCACCTTGGCGGTGTCGACGGAGTACTGGGAGGCGAACGCCTGCGTGCCGAGCGGCAGCGTGAACGACGCCTCGTTGTTGAGGATGAACAGCGGCAGCATGTACGAGTTCCAGCTGTTGACGAACGCGAGGATCCCGACCGTGATGACGGCCGGCAGTGACAGCGGGATCACCATGCGCCAGAAGAACCCGAGCCGGCTGCACCCGTCGATGGACGCCGCCTCCTGCAGCTCGTTCGGCAGCGCCGCGAGGAACGGCACCAGGATGATGATCGTCATCGGCAGGGCGAACGCCACCTGCGGCACGATCACGCCGGCGAGCGAGTTCATCAGGCCGAGGTCGCGCACCAGGATGTACAGCGGCGTGATCGCGACCGTCATGGGGAACATGAGGCCGGCGGTGAACACCGCGTACACGACCCCGCGGGCGCGGAACCGGTAGCGGGCCAGTGCGAACGCCGCCATGAGTCCGAGCGCCACGACGAACACGGTGGTCGCCAGTCCCGCGATCGCGGAGTTGCCCGCCATCCGCCAGAACGCGGGGTTGGTGAGCACGTCGACGTAGTTCTGCCACTGCCACTGGGTCGGCAGCCCCGAGGGGTCGACCGTGATCTCCGAGTTCGTGCGGAAGCCGCCGACGATGATGTACGCGACCGGGGCGAGCATGGCCGCCACGAGCAGCACGGCGACCACGTACACGGCGATGTCGGGGCCGCGGCGGCGGCCGGCGGCGGGGCGCTCGGGACGGCGGCGGCCGGGCGCGACGAGCGTCATGGTCGCGGTCACTTCACACCTCCGGTGATGGCGCCCGCGGTGTCGCGGCGCAGGATGTAGCGCTGGTAGAGCAGCGCGATGACGAGCGAGATGAGGAACATCACGACCGCGACGGCGCTGCCGTAGCCGAAGCTGCCGGCGTTCCGGCCGTTCGCGACCATGTAGGTCGCCATGGTCGAGGTGCCGGCGGTGGATGCCACGTACTGGCCCCAGATGATCCAGACCAGGTCGAACAGCTGCAGCGAGCCGATGATCGACAGGAACGCCCAGATGCGGATCGTCGGACCCATGAGCGGCAGCACGATGTGCCGCTGGATCTGCCAGTAGGACGCGCCGTCGATCGCGGCCGCCTCGGACAGCTCCTCCGGGATGCCCTGGAGGCCGGCGAGGAAGAGGATGACGGCGAAGCCCACGTACTTCCACGTGATGATGAGCATCAGCGTCCAGATGGCGACCGACGGGTCGGCGAGCCAGTCGGCCCGGAGGAACCCGAGCCCGATCTTCTCCAGCAGTCCGTTCACGGCGCCGGTGGTCTGGAGCATGAGGCTCCAGCCGAGGCCGACGACGACCTCGGAGATCACGTAGGGGACGAAGATGAGCACCCGGATCGCGGACTGGAATCGCAGCTTGCGGTTCAGCAGCAGCGCGAGCCCGAGGGCGAGCGGGCCCTGCAGGACGAGCGAGAAGACCACGATGAAGAAGTTGTGGCCGAGCGCCTCGTGGAAGTCGGGGTCGGTGAGGATCGTGATGTAGTTGCGCAGCCCGACGAAGTCGGTCGGGGGGCCGTAGCCGGACCAGCTGAAGAAGCCGTAGTAGGCCGCCAGGATGACCGGGAGGATCACGAAGGCCAGGAACACGACGAGCGCCGGTCCCAGCAGGATGAGCAGCTCGAGGCGGATGCCCCAGTTCCGGCGGCGGCGCCCGGGGGTGCGGGCGGGCCCGGCCGGGGGCGGCGCAGCGCCGTCCCCGGCCGGGGTGTGGCTCCCGGTCACGTCCACTTCGGTGTCGGCGAGTTCGCGCACGGAAGCCATCCGTTCCTCCCGATCAGGACTTGGCCGCGGCCGCGTTCACGGCGTCGACGATGTCCTGCGGGGTGCCCTTGCCGGCGAACATGTCGACGACCGCCACGTTGAGCGCGTTGCCGATGTTCTGGCCGTAGAGGGTGTCGAGCCACACCGACACGTACGGTGCGTCGTTGTAGGCCGCGAGGATGTCCTGCAGCGCCGGGTCGGTGACGACCGACTGCGCCTCGGTCGAGGCCGGCAGCGTCTTGAACGCCTCCGCGTACGCTTCCTGATTGGCCTTCTCGACCATGAAGTTCAGGAAGTCGACGCACTCCTTCGGGGCGTTGACCCAGCAGGCGTAGCCGTCGACGCCGCCCATCATGGCGCCCGGGGCGCCGGCGCCGCCGGGGACCTCCGGGAAGGGGAACCACTTCAGGTCGGGCAGCGGCTTCTTGTCGGGCGTGAGGTCGGCGATCACACCGGGGTTCCATGCGCCCATGAGCTCCATGGCGACCTGGTGGTTCGCGAGCAGGCCGGCCGAGGAGCCGGCGCTGCCCTGCGCGGGCGTGGTGAGGAAGCCCTCGTTGAACGGCTTGGTCTCGAGGAACGCCTGCAGGTTCTCACCCGCGGTGAGCCAGCACTCGTCGTCGAAGCTGCGGGTCTCGGCCGCCTTGTTCAGGGCGTCCTGCGAGCAGGCGCGCAGCGCGAAGTTGTAGTACCAGTGGGCGGCGGGCCAGGCGTCCTTCGCGCCGACGGCGAACGGCACGAGTCCGGCGTCGCGCAGCTGCTGGTCGACCGCGACGAGCTCGTCGATCGTGCCCGGGGTGTCGGCGACGCCCGCCTCGGTGAACTGGTCCTCGGAGTAGTAGATGCCCGAGGGGAGGATCGCGACCGGCATGCCGTAGTTCTTGCCGTCGACCTCGAACGCCGACAGCGCCGCCCCGACGGCCTTCTTGGCCTCGGGCGAGATGCCGCTGCTGATGTCCATGGCCTGGCCGGCCTTGACGATGTCGGCGAGCTTGCCGCCGCCGCGCGCCATGAAGACGTCGGGTGCGTCGCCGGCGTTCAACGCCGTCTGCAGCTTGCCGTCCATCTCCTCGTTCTGGATCGACTGGATCTCGACCTTGACGCCGGTCTTCTCCTCGAAGGCTGCCGCGGTCTCCTCCCAGTAGGCCTTGCCGTCGCCGGTGGTCGAGTTGTGCCAGAAGGTGAGCGTGACGTCGCCGTCACCGCTGTCGCCCGAGCCGCCGCCGCAGCCGGTGAGCGCGAGCGCTCCGGCGGCGAGGACGGCGGCCCCGGCGAGGATCGTCTTGCTGTTCATGTGATGTCCAACCTGTTCTCTTCATCGAGGGCATCCCGGGCGGGATGCTGCGGTGGAAGCACGACGGTCGGGCGCCTCTGCCTCGACGACTCGGTGTCGTGCGCGTGCTCCGGTGCGTGTCCGGGTGCCAGCAGTGTTGCAACCGCCCACAGAGGTGTCAAACGTTTTCGAAATCATTTTCCGTGGGGCTATGCTCTAGCGTCATGACCCGCCGTCCCACCATCCACGACGTCGCCGCAGCCGCCGGAGTCTCCGTCGCGACGGTGTCGAAGGCGGTCAACGGACGGTACGGGGTGTCCGCCGAGACGAGCGCGCGGGTCATGGCCGCGGTCGAGATGCTCGGCTACGAGTCGAGCCTCGTCGCCAGCAGCATGCGCTCGCGCAGCACCGGGGTGATCGGGGTGCTCGTGGCCGACTTCGAGCCGTTCTCCGCAGAGGTGCTCAAGGGCGTCGCCCGCGGACTCGCCGACACCGGATACGACGTCATGGCGTACAGCGGCGCACATCAGCACGGCGCCGGCTGGGAACGGCGCTCGCTGAGCCGCCTGTCGGGCACGCTCATCGACGCCGCGATCATGGTCACCCCGACGGTCGTGAACGTCACGGCCGAGGTCCCGCTGGTCGCGGTGGACCCGCACACCGGCGGGGGGGACCTGCCGACCGTCGAATCCGACAGCTTCGGCGGCGCGCAGCAGGCCGTCCGCTACCTCATCGAGCTCGGGCACCGCCGCATCGGCTTCATCGCCGGTCGGCCCGATCTGCGCTCGGCCGCCGCCCGTGATGCGGGGTACCGCTCCGCGCTCGCCGAGGCCGGCATCCCGTTCGACCAGAACCTCGTCGGCGTCGGCCGGTACGAGGAGGATGTGGCGCGCGAGGCCGCGCGGCGCATGCTCACCCTGCCGGACCGGCCCACCGCGATCTTCGCCGCGAACGACCTGTCCGCGCTCTCGATCATCGGCGTCGCCCGCGACCTCGGCCTCGAGGTGCCCGCCGACCTGTCCGTCGTCGGGTTCGACGACGTGCCCGACGCTTCCCGCGCCGAGCCGGCGCTCACCACCGTCGCGCAGCCCATGCAGCGCCTCGGCGGCGCCGCCGCGACCCTCATCCTGCGGCTCATGCGGGGCGAGACGCCGGAGGCCACGCACGTGCGGCTGCCCACCCGGCTGGTCCCCCGCGCCACGACCGCGCCCCCGCCGCATCCGCTCACCCGCCGCGTCCACTGAGCGCGCCGACCGTCCCGACCCGAAGGAGTGTCATGGGCCGTTACCGCAACCCGATCCTGCCCGGCTGCCATCCCGACCCGAGCGTCTGCCGCTTCGGCGACCGATACCTGCTCGTCACCTCGACGTTCGAGTACCTGCCGGGGCTGCCGATCCACGCCTCCGACGACCTCGTCACCTGGGAGCTCGCCGGGCACGCGATCCACCGCGAGGGGCAGCTCGACCTCGCCGGCCTCGACTCGTCCAGCGGCCTCTACGCGCCGACGATCCGCGTCGTCGGCGACCGGCTCGTGGTCGTGTGCACGGTCGTGGGGCCGGAGGGCGGCGGCTGGGACGGGCGGACCGGGCACTTCCTGGTGACCGCGACCGATCCGGCGGGCCCCTGGTCCGACCCGGTGTGGATCGACGGCGTCGGCGGCTTCGACCCGTCCATCACGGTCGACGGTGACCGCGTGTGGCTGTGCGGCACCCGCGAGACGACCCCCTCCGCCTGGCGCGGGCAGACCGAGGTGTGGCTCGCCGAGCTCGACCTCGACACCGGCGCGCTGCGGAGCGAACCGGCGGTGATCTGGACCGGCGCCGACGCCCGGGCCGTGTGGGCGGAGGGGCCGCACGTGCTGCCACGGCCGGGCGGCGGGTGGATGCTGCTGGCGGCCGAAGGCGGCACTGACCTCGACCATGCGGTGTGCGTCGCGTACGCGGACGCGATCACCGGGCCGTACACGGGCGACACCGGCAACCCGCGGCTCACCCACCGCGACCTCGGCGGGTCCGCGGCGGTCACCGCCGTCGGGCACGCCGACCTCGTCGACACCGCCGACGGGCGAACCTGGGCGGTCGGCCTCGCGACGCACCCGGTCGGCGGGCGACGCGGGCTCCTCGGCCGTCGCACCTGGCTCGTCCCGGTGGCCTGGGAGGACGGGCGGCCGCTGTTCGCCCCCGGTCTCGGGCGGGTGCACACCGAGATGACCGCGGACGGGGTGCCGGACCGACCGGCGGCGGCAGGCCGCATCCGCGACGACTTCGACGCGCCGGTGCTCGACGGGGAATGGAACGGCGTCGGCCGCCACCCGCAGGCGTTCACCGACCTCGTCGCCCGGCCCGGAGCGGTACGGGTGCGCGGCGGCGACGACCCCGGCACCGTCGGCGGTGCACCGGGGTTCCTCGGCCGCCGGCTGCCGTCGGAGCGCACGGTCGTCGAGGCGGTGCTCGAGCCGGTGCCCGGCGACGAGCCGGCGCGGGCGGGGCTGCTGCTCCGGGTGTCCGAGACGCAGTGGTTCGCGCTGACGGTGGATGCGGCTGGTGAGGCGGCGGCGGTGCGCACCGCCGACGGTCGCGGCGAGCAGGTCGGGGCCGCCGCCGTCGGCGCCGGCGCGCACACGCTGCGGCTGGAGATCGCGGACCTGCAGGTGCGCGCCGTCGTCGACGGTGCGCCGATCGCGACGGCGGACGTCGGCGGGCTGGCCCCGTTCCCGCCGCGCGGGTTCGTCGGCGCCTGGGTCGGGCCCTTCGCCGTGGGCGACGGCGCCGTCGACGTCGACGCGGTGGAGCTCACGGTCACCGGCTGAGGGGGCGAGTACACGTGCGCACAACGCAGGCGGAAGCGGCCCTCGGACCGGGTGGAACCGGTGCCGGGCGGCGTTCTGCCTGCGTTGTGAACGCGGCGAGGGCCGGTCAGGCGCCGGCGGGGTCTGCCAGGAGCGGCTCGAAGGCGAGCTCGGCGGCGCCCACGAGCAGTCGGTCGGCGGCGAGGGATGCGGGGCGGATCGCCAGGTCCTCGGCGCACGCCGGCATCGTCTGCGCCCGCACCGCGTCGACGAGGCCGTCGAGGTCGCGCTCGGCGAGCGTCGCGAGGAACCCGCCGAGCACCACGACCGAGGGGTTCAGTACGTTGACCGCGTTGGCGAGGGCGGTGGCAAGGATGCGGCGCTGCCGCTCCACCTCCTGGTGCACCGCCGCATCCGTCGCCGTCGCGAGCGCCGCCGCCAGGTCGTCGTCCTCGGCGGCGGTGAGCCCGACCGCGCGCAGCAGCCGGGTGCGGTTGACCTCGTCCTCGAGCACGCCGCCGGGCACCCGCCGGTCCGCGCCGTCCTCGATGCCCGGCCGGTTCTGGCCGAACTCGCCGGCGTAGCCGCCCGCGCCGCCCACCGGCATCCCGCCGACGATGAGCCCGCCGCCGATGCCGCTCGCGCCGCCATTGAGGTAGACGACGTCGGCGGCGTCCCGCGCTGCGCCGAACAGGTGCTCGGCGCGGGCGCCGAGGCTCGCGTCGTTGCCGACCGCGGCCGGCAGCCCGGTCGCCGCGGTGGCGAGCTCGCGCAGTGGGATGTCGCGCCACCGCAGGTGCGGCGCGTCGCGGACGAGGCCGTCGGTCTGCCGCACGAGGCCCGGCACGGCGAGGCCGACCGCGGTGATCCGCGCGTCGGCGAGGGTGCCGGTGCGCCATGCCCGCACCTGCGCGGCGACCGCGTCGACCGCGGCCTGCGGATCCGGCGGGGTGTCGAAGGGGATGCGGGCGCGCACCCGCACCGTGCGGTCCAGG
>Ga0182743_1002378_pt1 | contig 16572 bp, 16 predicted proteins | sample eDN3rd30CKraftOP_FD_128522 | JGI IMG/M metagenome (GOLD analysis project Ga0182743, IMG submission 128522) | Enriched Organic Plus compost microbial communities from Emeryville, California, USA - eDNA 3rd pass 30_C Kraft OP (version 2) (version 2) ... | reverse complement strand
TGCGAGCCGGTCTGCTCGTCGCCATCGGCCTTGAGATGGCCGCGCAGAGACGATTCGCCCTTGGTGTCGACCCGCCCCTTCAGGTCCTCCGGAACGTCCTGAAGGATTTCGATATCAGGCGCGATGCCTTGCGCCTGGATCGAGCGACCCGACGGCGTGTAATAGCGCGCCGTCGTCAGCCGCAACGCGCCGGAGCCGGAGCCCAGGGGAATGATGGTCTGCACCGATCCCTTGCCGAACGAGCGGGTGCCGATCACCGTCGCGCGCTTGTGGTCCTGCAAGGCGCCGGCGACGATCTCCGACGCGGAGGCCGAGCCGCCGTTGACCAGCACGATGATCGGCTTTTTCGCCGTCATGTCGCCGGCCCGGGCGTTGAACCGCTGGGTCTCGTCGGCGTTGCGGCCCCGGGTCGAGACGATCTCGCCGCGATCGAGGAACGCATCCGTCACCGAGATCGCCTGATCGAGCAGGCCACCCGGATTGTTGCGCAGATCGATGATGAAGCCGCGCAGCTTGTCGCCGCCCTGCTTGGTCAATTCGGTGATCGCGCGCTTCAGATTTTCCGTCGTCTGTTCGTTGAACTGGCTGATGCGCACATAGCCGACGTCATCCTCCATCCGCGAGCGCACCGCGCGCACGCGGATGATGGCGCGGGTGATATCGATTTCGATCGGCTTGGCCGCGTCCTTGCGCATCACCCGCAGCTTGATGGTCGTATCGACGGGGCCGCGCATCTTCTCGACGGCCTGGTTGAGGCTCAGGCCCTGAATGGCCTCGCCGTCCAGATGGGTGATGATGTCGTTGGCCAGGATGCCGGCCTTCGCCGCCGGCGTGTCGTCGATCGGCGCCACGACCTTGATCAGGCCGTCCTCCATCGTGACCTCGATGCCGAGACCGCCGAATTCGCCCCGCGTCTGAACCTGCATGTCGCGGAAATTTTTGGGATCGAGATAGCTGGAGTGCGGATCCAGTCCCGTCAGCATGCCGTTGATGGCCGATTCGATCAGTTTCGAATCGTCGGGCTGCTCGACATAGTCGGCGCGCACCCGCTCGAACACGTCACCGAACAGGTTGAGCTGCCGGTAGGTGTCCGAGGCCGCCGCCCGCGCGGTCGAGGATCCGACCTGCATCACGGGCTGGCTGACCATCAGGGTCACGACAGCGCCCGAGGCCGCTCCGAGAAGAACCAGGAAAGCCTTTCGCATCATCCGCGCGCCTTTTCTTCGCTTTCGCTTGTTGCCCACCAGGGGCTTGGATCGATCGGGGCTCCGTCCTTGCGGAACTCCACGTAGAGATTCGGTTGAGCGGCTCCCGCCGCGAGGCTGGCTGCCGCTTGCGGCCCGCCTCCCATGACCGCGACGGGTTCCCCCGTCAGCACGAACTGACCGACATCGACGGAAACCCGCTCCATCCCCGCGAGCACGATATGATACCCGCCGCCCGCATTTACGATCAAGACTTGGCCGTAATTGCGGAAGGGTCCTGCATAAACAATCCAGCCATCACACGGGGATGTGACCTGGGCTCCGGCGCGGGTGACGATCGTCAGCCCCCGCTCGGTGCCGCCCAGGCCGTCCTTGGCGCCGAATTCCCGAACGCGCGCGCCATTGACCGGCAGCGGCAGATGGCCCCGGGTCTTGGCGAATGCCACCGCCGGCGTCATGCGGCCGGGATCGTGAAGCGCAGAAAGCCTGACCTCGCCGCTTTTTGGGTCGGCGCTCTCGGTTTCGGCGCCTTTGGCCTCCGCCTCGGCCTGCATCTTGGCCTGCATTTCCTTGGCCTTCGCCTTCTCGGCCTCCAACGCGGCCCGCGCGGCCTGATCGAGCTTTTGTTCCGCGGCGGCGATCAATTCGGACAGATTGCCCGCCTCGCGGCCGAGCGCGGCGGCCTCCTTGCGCGCCGCCACAAGGGCCTGTTCCGCCTCGTCCTGCCGCCGCCGCCGCTCCTCGCCCAGCGCGGTCACCCGGCCGCGCTCCTCGTGCAGAGCCGCCATGTCCTTGTGCAGCCGGGCCTGTTCCTGCTCGATGTCCCGGCGCACCCGCGCCAGTTCCGCCAGATCGGTGGCCAGCGCATCGACCTGGGCGCGCATCTCGGGAACCACGCCACCCAGCGTGATCGCCGAGCGCACGGCGGCCAGCGCATCTTGCGGGCGCACCAGAAGCGCGGGCGGCGGCGAACGGCCGATCCGTTGCAAGGCGGCGAGCACCTCGGCGATCACGGCCCGCCGTTCGGCCAGCGAACCGCGAAGCTCTTTCTCCCGCGCGTCGAGCGGCGCGAGCCGCGCCTCGGCATCGGTGATCCGCTGTTCGGCGGCGCGCAGCCGCGCGGCGGTGTCGATCAGGGCCTGGTTGAATTTGCGCCGATCCGCGCCGAGCGCCTTGATCTCCTGGCGCAGCTTGGCCTCCGCGGCGGAGGCGTCGCGCTGCCGGGCGCGAACCGCGTCGAGCTCCTTCTCGCGCAGGCGCAGAGACTTGAGGATCGATTCCTTGTCGATAACGGCCTTGTCCGTGACGCCCTGTCCGGATGTTTGAGCATCAGCCGGTCGGAATCCGGAGACGCAGGCCAATGCGACGCCAGCGGCCAGCGCCATGGAGGCGCCGCGCCAAACGTTCGACCGTCCCCGTGCGCTCATGGCGTTCGCTCGCGCTTTCAAGCGAAAAAGGCACCCGCACGCGCAAAGACACGCGACACTGGAAGCACTGACAGAAGCAACGACCCTCGAATCCGGCAATGGCCGGAGCCTCACGGGCTCTAGCCCGCAAATGGGGCGAAGTCACGCCTGAACCCGCGGCACCCTCAAACAATACCCGCCCCCAGCGGCCTTGCTTTAAGCAGGCTTGGCTTCAAGCGAGCTTGACACCCGGGCACCGCCGGTGTTCGCCAGGGTCAAAGTGGGGATCGACACCATGCAAAGCCTGACCTTCCGCCGGCCCGACGACTGGCATGTGCATTTCCGCGACGGCGCCGTGCTGAAAGAGGTCGTTCCGGCGACTGCCCGCGCCTTCGGCCGGGCCATCGTCATGCCGAACCTGGTTCCTCCGGTCACCACCGCCGCGATGGCCGACGATTACCGCGCGCGCATCCGGGCCGCGATCCCGGCCGGCTCCGGCTTCACGCCGCTGATGACCTGCTACCTGACCGACGGCACCGATCCCGCCGATCTGGTTCGGGGCCATGCCGACGGCATCTTCACCGCCGCCAAGCTCTATCCGGCGCATGCGACCACCAACTCGCATTTCGGCGTCAGCACGATCGAGGCGATCCATCCCGTGCTCGCGGCGATGGAGAAGGCCGGCATTCCGCTCCTCACCCACGGCGAACGCGTGCGCGAGGGCATCGACATCTTCGACCGGGAGCGTTTCTTCATCGACGAGGTGCTGCTGCCGACGCTGAAGCGCTTCCCCGGCCTGCGGGTCGTGATGGAGCACATCACCACCGCCGACGGCGCCGACGTGGTGCGCGCCCACAAGGACCGCATGGGCGCGACGATCACGCCGCAGCATCTTCTCTACAACCGTAATGCCTTGTTCGAGGGCGGCCTGCGCCCGCACATGTACTGCCTGCCCGTGCTCAAGCGCGAGGAGCACCGCAAGGCGTTGCGCAAGGCCGCGACCTCTGGCGAGACCTGCTTCTTCCTCGGCACCGACACGGCGCCCCATTTGCGTCACCTGAAAGAGGCCGCCTGCGGCTGCGCCGGCGTGTTCAGCGCGCCGGTGGCGGTCGCGGCGTATCTGAAGGTGTTCGAGGAGGAGAACGCGCTCGACCGGTTCGAGGCCTTCGCGAGCCTCAACGGCCCGGCCTTCTACCGACTGCCTCCGAACGAGGCGCGCGTCACCTATGTGCGCCGTTCCGTGGCCGTGGCCGAGAGCCTTGCGATTCCGGGCGAAGGCGAGATCGTCTGCCTGTTCGCCGGCGAAAGCGTGGACTGGTCCACAGCTTGATCGCGCCGCTTGCGCTTCGCGCAAACGTTAATCCTTCCCACCCTGCCAACACGGCTACACTCTATTCGATCGCAATTCCGGACGGAAAACCGCTTCGCGCTTTTCCTGGAATTGCTCCTAGCCGCGCGTGCCCGCCCACATCTTCTCGATCTCGTAGAAGGCGCGGACCTCCGGCCGGAACACGTGAGCGACCACGTCGCCCGCGTCGATCACGACCCAATCGCCGGCCTTGCGGCCTTCGACGCGAAGGTCCTTGAAGCCCGCCTTGTGGAGATTCTCGACCACCTTGTCCGAGATCGCGGCCACCTGCCGGTTCGACCGCCCGCTGGTGACGAGCATCGTATCGGCGAAGGACGACTTGTCGGAAATGTCGATGGTGACCGTATCCTCGGCCTTCATGTCATCGAAGCTGTCGAGGATGATGCGAAGGACCTCCTGCGAGGCAGGTTGCTTCGCGGCAGATTGCGCCGTCCTGGCGGCGCTGCGCCCGGAGACCGGGACGGGACCCGCGATCGAGCGGGTCCGAGGAGATGCACTTGCGCTCAGGGCGGCTCCTGTCGGTTGCCTTCAGTTCTCAGCACGACCCGATCCGACAACCATCGCTCGCCTTGCTTGGTCACGCACCGAAATCGCACCCTTCCAAACCGTACCGATGCCCCGGAATCGCCCCGGGGCGACTCGAACAAAAACAAGATAGGCATTGCACCGGCCAACTTTCAACCACCGGCGCCGCCCTCTCCGCTTTTCCGTTCCGACCGTTGCGCGCGCAACGCAGTGGACGACAGCGGCGATTTGAGACCGTGAAGGTAGACCCAGGCCGGCGGCTTCGCATCGGCGAGCCATGGCGCCGATCGCTCCGGCAGGCGGAACCGCGCGAGGGCCTGCCCGGCGCGGCCCGATGCCGCGTAAAGGCTGGAACCCATGCGATCCACCACGGCCATCGGCATGAGCCGCGCGATGTCGTGCCATTTCTGCCAGCGCGAGAAGCTGCGCAGGTTGTCGGCCCCCATCACCCACACGAATTTCACGCCGGGACAGCGGCGCTTGAGGAAACGCAACGTGTCATAAGTGTAGCGGGTGTTGATGACAGATTCGAAACCGGTCACGTCGATGCGCGGATGATTCGACAATTCGCGCGCCGCCGCGATCCGCTCTTCGAGCGGCTGAAGGCCGCGCGTGTCCTTGAGCGGATTGCCGGGCGTCACGAGCCACCACATGCGGTCGAGCCGGACTCGCTTCATGGCGAGGATCGATGCCGCCAGATGGGCGGCGTGCGGCGGATCGAAGGTGCCGCCGAACAGGCCGATGCGCATGCCCGGCGCATGGGGCGGCAGGACAAGACGCGGCGACGGCATCTCCAGCGACGATGGACCTGTCGAGGGAGACGAGCTTGCCGAGGAAACCGGATTTGCCGATTCCTCGGACGGAGCGGCCCGCTGTGCTGGCACGGTCACGGGCGCGTCTGTCCATTGCCGCGAACGCGGTACTTGAAGCTGGTCAATTGCTCGACGCCGACCGGTCCCCGCGCATGCATCTTGCCGGTCGCGATGCCGATCTCCGCGCCAAAGCCGAACTCGCCGCCATCGGCGAATTGCGTGGACGCATTGTGCAGCACGATGGCGGAATCGACTTCGCTCATGAAGCGCTCCGCTGCCGCGGCATCGTCGGTCACGATGGCATCGGTGTGATGGGAGCCGTAGCGCTCGATATGATCGATGGCGCCCGCGACTCCATCGACGACGCCGGCCGTGATGATCGCATCGAGATATTCGGTCGACCAGTCCGCGTCGCTCGCCGGCGTCACGCGCGCATCGATCCCGCAGGTCGCCGCGTCACCGCGCACCGCGCAGCCGGCATCGAGCAGCATGGTGACGAGCGGCTTCAAATGGGTCGCCGCCGCCGCGCGATCCACCAGCAGCGTCTCCGCGGAACCGCAAACACCCGTGCGCCGCATCTTCGCGTTCATGACGATGGACTTGGCCATGTCGAGCGAGGCCGCGCCGTCCACATAGACATGGCACACCCCTTCGAGATGAGCGAACACCGGCACCCGCGCCTCGGATTGCACCCGCGCGACCAGGCTCTTGCCGCCGCGCGGGACGATGACGTCGATGGCGCCGTCCAAGCCTTCCAGCATCATGCCGACCGCCGCCCGGTCCTGCGTCGGCACCAGCGCGATGGCATCCTCCGGCAGACCGGCCTGGCGCAGGCCCTCGACCAGCGCCGCATGGACCGCGCGCGACGAACGGTGGCTATCGGAGCCGCCGCGCAGGATCGCGGCATTGCCGGCCTTGAGCGCCAGCGCGCCGGCATCGGCGGTCACATTGGGACGGCTTTCATAGATCACGCCGATGACGCCGAGCGGCACGCGAACGCGCTCGATGGTCATGCCGTTGGGCCGGGTCCAGGATTCGGTGACGCGGCCGACCGGATCGTCGAGACCACGAACGGCGTCCAACCCCTCGGCCATGGCGGCGATGCGCGCCTCGGTCAGCTCCAGTCGGTCGAGGAACGAGCCGGCGAGCCCGGCGGCGCGGCCGGCGGCCATATCCTGCGCATTGGCGTCGAGGATCGCGGGCGCCGATTGCCGGATGGCGTCCGCCATCGCGGCGAGAGCCTCGTCCTTCTGGGCGCGCGGCGCCAGCGCCAGGGCGCGCGCAGCCGCCTTGGCGCGCCGGCCGAGGTCCAGCATCTGGGCTTTCAGAGGGGCGGACGTCGCGCCAGTCGAGACGGCGGCCATCACGTCAGCCTCGCCGCCCGATGCCGCAACGGATTTCAAAGGCGCCGTCATGGGGTTTTGCCGGGATATGCTCAGTTCAGAGATTTGGGTTATAGCATGTTTCATGTAGCCACTCGACCCCCGAACGAAAACCGCCGCCCGCGAGCAAGGGGCGGCGGTTGATGCCGAACGGCATGGCTCGGCACCGATCAGCGCGAGTTCTCAAGTCCCGCCTTGCGGACGACCGCGCCCCAGCGCTCGATCTCGGAATTCAGGAATTTCTGCAATCCCTCGACCGAGTTCGCGGGCATCGGAACCATGCCGTTCTTGGCGATGAAGGCCTGAACCTCGGCATCCGCCAGGACCTCCTTCGTCAGGGCATTCAACCGCTCGACGATGGCGCGCGGCGTGCCCGAAGGAGCCGCCAGAAGCTGCCAGGAGGCCGCGTCGTAGCCCTTCACGCCGGCCTCATCGAGGGTGGGCACGTCCGGCACCAGCTTGACCCGTTCGCGGGTCGTCACGCCGAGCGCGCGCACCTTGCCGGCTGCGATCTGCGGACCCGCGGGACCCAGATCGCAGAACATCGCCGGCACATGCCCGGCCGCCACGTCGCTGATGGCGGGCAGGCTGCCCTTGTAGGGCACGTAATGCGTCTCGATGCCGGTCATGCCCTTGAACACCTCGGCGAAGAGATGGTGCGGAATGCCGGGGCCGACGATGGCGAAGGTCATCGGCTTGCCCTGCTTCTTCTGCAACGCGACCAGCTCATCGACGGTCTTCGCCGGCACCGACGGGTTCACCACCAGCGCGAAGGGCGTGCCCGCGACCAGCGCGATCGGCGTGAAGCTCTTCACCGGATCGTAGTCGAGCTTCTTGAACAGCGTCGGATTGACCACCATCGGTCCGCTCGGAACCATCAGCAGCGTATGGCCATCGGGCTTTGCGCGCGCGGCATGGGCCGTGCCGATGATGCCGCCCGCGCCGGGCCTGTTGTCCACGATGACGGGCTGGCCGAGCTCCTTCTCCATACGCTGGCCGATCAGGCGGGACAGGATGTCGCCCGCGCCGCCGGCGGTGAACGGCACCACGATGGTGATGGGCCGTGTCGGATAATCCTGGGCAGCCGCGCCGTTCATGGACGGTGCGAGGGCCAAAGCCAATCCAAGCGCAGCGCTGGCAAGCGCTTTCGTGATCATGAGCCGTTTCCTCCGCTGAAATGGGATCCGTTCCAATCGAACCCTGTTGTCGTGTTTGGCAGCTTTATCGCGAGCCCGCGAGTCCCGCGTCGCCGATCACCTTGGTCCAGCGTTCGGCCTCCTCCTTCACGAACGCCTGAAGGCCGTCGAGCGAAAGCTGCTCCATGGGAAGGAAGCCATAGTCGAGGATGCGCGTCTGCACCGCCTTGGTCGCCAGCGCGGCGTTGATCTCCTTGTGAAGCTTTTCGACCACGGAACGCGGCGTTTTCGACGGCGCCACGATCATCTGCCACGACACGACCTTGAAGTCGGGCACGCCCAGTTCGGAGATCGGCGCGATATCCGGATAGCTAGGATGACGCGTCGCGGTCGAGATGCCGAGCGCGCGCACCTTGTTGGCCTTGAGCAAACCGGCGGCCGGGCCGAGATCGGAGAACATCAGCGGGATATGGCCGGCGGTGAGATCGTTGATGGCGGGCGCGCTGCCCTTGTAGGGCACATGCGACATCTTGATGCCGGTCATCGACATGAACAGCTCGGCGAACAGGTGATGGGGCACGCCGGGTCCGGCCGAGGCGAAGGACAGCTTGTCGGGATGGGCCTTGGCGTGGGCGATGAGCTCCTCGACCGATTTCGCCGGCACCTTGGGATTGACCAGGAGGACGAAGGGCGAGCCCGACAGCAGCGCCAGCGGCGTGAAGTCCCGCAGCGGCTCGTAGGGCAATTCCTTATAGAGCGCCGGATTGACCGCCATGGTCGGCGCCGGTGCCATCAGCAGCGTGTAGCCATCGGCCGGTTGCTTCTGGACATGACCGGCCGCGACGATGGAGCCCGCGCCCGGCTTGTTCTCGATGAGGAATGGCCGCTTCCAACGCTTTTCGAGTTCGCTGGCGACCAGGCGGGCCATGTGATCCACGCCGCCACCGGGAGCGAACGGCACCACGATGGTGACGGGACGATTGGGATAGTCCTCGGATGAGAGCGCCGGCGGAGAAGCGAGGGCAAGCGCGCACGCAAGCGCGAAGATACAGCGGGTGGCCGGCATCTTAATACCTCCCTGGAGCGAGCCGCGCGTGTCATCCGGCGGTCTCGCGACACGATTCTGCACGGTTCCATCGCCGGGACAATGGCGCCCGAAACCCGCCAAACCGCGCGGATGCGTCATTTCTTGACATCACGGGTCCGAGACACGATAAGGACCGCTGGCGGCGCGGGTCTTTGGATCCGCGCGCTTTGTTGCGGTGTCGGGACCTTTCTGGGTTCAAAATCGCCCGCAGCGCCCAAATCAGACTGAAACCCAGTCCGACTGAACAAGAAGCCGGTCCGGATATCCGAGGCCGGAGACGAACGCGAGAAAGAAACGATGTTCGCAGTCATCAAAACCGGCGGCAAGCAGTACCGCGTCGCCGAGGACCAGACGCTCAAGATCGAGAAGATCGAGGGCGAACCTGGCCAGATCGTGCAATTGGCTGACGTGCTGATGCTCGGCGGCGACAACCCGGTGATCGGCGCGCCCGCCGTCGAAGGGGCCACCATCGCTGTGGAGATCGTCGCCCAGGCGCGCAGCCCCAAGGTGATCGCCTTCAAGAAGCGCCGCCGCAAGAATTCGCGCCGGCGCCGCGGCCACCGCCAAGCCTACACGCTGGTGCGCGTCAGCGAGATCCTGACCGGCGGCGCATCGCCGACGAAGGGTCCGAAGCCGAAGCCCGAGCGCAAGGCCAAGCCGGAGGCGAAGCCTGAGGCCGAGGCCAGCGAGGACGCCGCTTAAGGGTCGCGCCGGCAACGCCGATCATCGATCGGCTTCGGAATGACCTTATTTGCGAAATGATTCCGTCACGGAATCGGGGTACAAGAGCTCAAGTTCAGGATTCACGACGATGGCGCATAAAAAGGCAGGCGGTTCCTCGCGCAACGGGCGCGATTCAGCGGGCCGGCGACTCGGAATCAAGCTGTTCGGTGACCAACGCTGCGTCCCGGGCAACATCATCGCGCGTCAGCGCGGCACCAAGTGGCATCCCGGCCAGAACGTCGGGATGGGCCGCGACCATACGCTTTTCGCCCTCGTCGAGGGACGCGTGCAGTTCAACACGAAAACCGGCGGCCGCACCTACATCTCCGTCATTCCGATGACTGAGGCCGCGGCTGAATAGACGGCGGTTCACCAGTTTGGGGTCTGCCGGTGTCTGTCCAAACCGGCGAGGTCCCTAAAGGGCTCTTCAAGGGGGAGACGGGTGCCGTCTCCCCCTTCGCTTTTGCCAAGGAGCCCATGGCCATGTCGCCGACAAACGTGTCACCAACAGACGTGTCGCCGGCCACGATCCCGCAGGATAGTCCGAGCGAGGGCCGGAATCTGATTCTCAAGACGGCGCGGCTCGTGCTCCGTGCGCCGCGGATGGCCGATGCCGCCGCGCTGGCGGCGCTGGCGGCCGACCGCCGCGTGGCGGAGAACACCTCGCGCCTGCCGCATCCTTACGGTCTCGCCGATGCCGAGGACTTCATCGCGGCAGTCCGCGCCGGCTCCGAACATGCGTTCGTCGTCGCGCGGGAGGCCGATGGCGCGATCCTGGGCGTGAGCGGCCTGTCCGATATCGCGGGCTCGACGCCGGAGATCGGCTATTGGTTCGGCGTGCCGCATTGGGGACGGGGCTACGCCACCGAGGCCGCCCGGGCGCTGATCGATCACGTGTTCTGCGACCTGGATCATGAAGCGCTGGAGGGCGCCGCGCGCATCAGCAACCCCGCCTCGCGCCGGGTGCTGGAGAAGTGCGGCTTCCAATGGACCGGCGCCGCCCTCCAGCGCTTCCATGCCATCAACTCGTCGGCCCCGATCGACCGCTTCCGGCTCGATCGCAACCTGTGGGCGTCGCTCAAGAGCTGGGGCGCCGCCACCGAAACCGCAGCCTGAGTTCTGCGATCAATACAACCGTGATTGGAGAGGTCTGCGCACTGGCGCGCAGCCTCGCGTTTTGCGATTATGGCGGCAACAAATACGCCGATGCATCGCCCGGGAGACGACCATGGCCTATGATCTCGATCAGTTCATCGCCGATTGCCGCGCCACGCTGACGCGCGACCCTGGCCCCGCCGGTCGCGAAGAGGTGCGCCTGAAGCTGGAAAAGCTTCTGTCCAATGAGGATTTCATCAAGGCCTATTGCGGCGACGACCAGCCGCGCGGCTTGAAAAAGCTTTATGAGGACCCGGAGCTGGGCTTCCAGGTGCTCGCCCATATCAACGACAAGTCACGCGTCTCGCCTCCGCACGACCACGGCGATTCCTGGGCGATCTATGGCCAGGCCACCAAGTTCACCGAGATGACCGAGTGGGAGCGCGAGGACGACGGCTCCGATCCCAAACACGCCAAGCTGAAAGCCGTGAAAAAGTACAAGCTGACGCCGGGCAAGGCCGGCATCTACCAGAACGGCGCGATCCATTCGATCGACTATCCGGACTACGCGCGCTTCGTGCGGGTCACCGGGACGAACCTCGATGAGATCACCCGTGTGCGCTTCGACCTGAAAACCGGCGAGGTCCACCAGATGACGCCTCAGATGGCGTCGTAACGCGGCATCGACGGACTGAACGCACCGAAATGAATCTTCGCACAATCTCGCCCGCCGCCGTCAAAGCCATGCTGACCGACGGCGGCGAGATCGCCCTCGTCGACGTCCGCGAGGAATTGACCTTCTCGCAAAGCCATCTGCTGTGGGCGCGCTGCATTCCGCTCAGCCGGCTTGAACTCCGGTTCGCACACCTCGTGCCGCGCCTCGACACCCGCATCGTGCTCTGCGACGACAACGACGGATTGGTCGAGCGCGCCGCCGCGATCCTGGAGCGCGCCGGCTATACGGATGTCGCCAAGCTCGACGGCGGCACCCATGGTTGGGAGAAAGCGGGATTCGAGCTGTTCTCGGGCGTCAACGTGCCGAGCAAGGCGTTCGGCGAGTACATCGAGCACGCTTGCGAGACGCCCAGCATCTCGCCCGAAGAGCTGGACGCTCTTTTGAACAGCGATACCGACATGATCGTCGTGGATTCGCGGCCATTCGATGAATTCCAGCGCGTCTCGATCCCGACCGCGACCAGCGTGCCCGGCGCAGAACTGGTGCTGCGCATGCCGGACCTCGTTCCCTCGCCGGACACCCTGGTGGTGGTGAACTGCGCCGGCCGCACGCGCTCGATCATCGGCGCGCAATCGCTCATCAACGCGGGATTGCCGAACAAGGTGGTGGCGCTGCGCAACGGCACGATGGGCTTCAAGCTCGCCGGCTTCGAGACCGAACACGGCAAGGACAAGCGCAAGCTCGATATCTCCGCGGAGGGTCTGGCGACGGCCAAAGCACGCGCGGACAAGGTCGCGCAGCGCTTCGGCGTCGGACGCATCGACCCCGCGACACTCGACCGATTGCGCGCCGACAAGGATCGCACGACCTATCTGTTCGACGTCCGCAATCCCGGTGAATACGAGGCCGGCCATGTCTCCGGCGCGATCTGGGCCGCCGGCGGCCAGCTCGTGCAGGCGACCGATCAATATGCCGCGACGCTGGGCGCGCGGATCGTGCTGGTGGACGAGCACGCGGTGCGCGCCATCATGACCGCGTCCTGGCTCAAGCAGATGGGCTGGCGCGAGGTGTTCGTTCTTGCGGAGACCGGTGGAGAGATCGGCTGGCCGCCCGCGCCGGTGCTCGGCTCCGTCGCCCCGATGGACATGACCATCGACGTGCCCGGCCTCGCGGCACTGCTCAAGGACGGCAAGGCGACGGTCATCGACCTGTCGCCGAGCCCGACCTATCGCAAGGGTCATATTCCCGGCGCCTGGTTCGCGATCCGCTCGCGGCTGAAGGAGGCGCTGGCGCATATCCCGGTCCAGGGCGAATTGGTCCTGACATCGGAGGACGGCATTCTGGCGGGGCTCGCCCTGCCCGACCTTGCGGCGCTCACCGACGCGCCGGTGGCGTTCCTGTACGGCGGCAACGCCGCCTGGCAGCGCGCCGGCCATCCGCTGGCAACCGAGGAGCGCATGGCCGACGAGCCGCTCGACGTCTGGCTCAAGCCCTACGAGCGCAAGGGCGACACCACCGGCGCCATGAGTGAATATCTCGCCTGGGAGGTGGACCTGCTGCCCCGGATCGCACGCGACGGCACGACGCGGTTCTCCGTTCCGGGCAGCTGACGGCGCCTTGACGTTTGTATAGGCAAATGCCTATATGAGGCATGGCGGGGTTCGATTGGGACGACGGCAATCGAAGGAAATGCCAGAAGCACGGCGTTTCGATTGCCGAGATCGAGACCCTCTTAACGGGCGACGCCCGCATGGCTCCCGATGTGAAACATTCGGGTTCAGAGGATCGTTACATCGCCGTCGGCCGGAACGGATCGGGCAGGCCCGTGTTCGTGGCCTTCACGTTTCGCATTCGCGGCGGCGAACGGCTGGTTCGTCCAATCAGCGCACGTTACATGCACGGGAAAGAAATCGATGGCTACGAAGCGCAAGGTCCCAAGGATGACGACCGATGAGGAGGCCGAGGCCTTCCTCGCTCAGGACCTTTCGGACCTCGATTTCTCTCAGTTCAAGCCGATGCCGTTCGAGTTGAAACCCAAGGACCGTTCGATCAACCTGCGGATTCCGGACGGGCTTCTGAAAGCCGTCCAGGACAATGCCAAGCAGCAGGGCATTCCCTATCAACGCTATATCCGGCAAGTCCTGGAACATGCCGTGACTGCGAAAACCCGCGCTACGGCGCAGAAGCGGTAACGACCGCGCACGGCGGCAAGGACCGCGAAGATCATGAAATTCCTCGACGAGGCCAAGGTCTATATTCGCTCCGGTGACGGCGGCAACGGCTGCGTCGCGTTCCGGCGCGAGAAGTTCATCGAGTTCGGCGGCCCGGCGGGCGGCAACGGCGGTCGCGGCGGCGACGTGATCGTGGAAGCGGTCGAAGGGCTGAACACCCTGATTGACTACCGCTACCAGCAGCATTTCAAGGCCAGGCCAGGCGTCCACGGCATGGGCAAGGACCGGCACGGCGCGCGCGGCGACGACATCGTTTTGAAAGTGCCGGTCGGCACGCAGATCCTCGACGAGGACAGGGAAACCCTGCTCGCGGACATGACCGAGGTCGGCCAGCGCATCGTGCTCGCCGAGGGCGGCAACGGCGGCTTCGGCAATTCGCATTTCAAAAGCTCGACCAACCAGGCACCGCGCCGCGCCAATCCCGGCCTGCCGGGCGAAGAGCGCTGGATCTGGCTGCGGCTGAAGCTGATCGCCGACGCCGGCCTCGTGGGACTCCCCAACGCGGGCAAGTCCACGTTCCTGGCCTCGGTCAGCGCCGCCAAGCCGAAGATCGCGGAATATCCGTTCACGACGCTGGCGCCGCAGCTCGGGGTGGTGAACAGCGACGGCCGCGAGTTCGTGCTGGCTGATATTCCCGGCCTGATCGAGGGCGCGCACGAAGGGACCGGTCTTGGCGACCGTTTCCTCGGCCATATCGAGCGCTGCCGCGTGCTGCTGCATCTCGTGGACGGCACCGGCGCGCACGCCGGCCAGGATTACAAGACCGTCCGCGCGGAACTGGAAGCCTACGACCAGAGCCTGGCCGAAAAGCCGGAGGTGGTGGCGCTGTCGAAGATCGACGCCATGACGCCCGAACAGATCAAGCAGCAATTGCAGCGCCTCAAGCGCGCGGCCAAGAAGACACCGCTGGTCCTGTCCTCAGCCTCGCACGAGGGCGTCAAGGAGGCGCTGCGCGCGCTGATGGACCATATCGAGGCGGCCGGCGGCTCGACGCGCCCGCAGAAGGGCGAGCAAGCCCCCGCCTGGCAGCCGTAACCGGGCCGTCACGCTGGCTGCCCATCATGCGGACTTGACCGCCGCTTCCATCTATTCAAGGTGACGACATATCCAGCGCTCGACCCCAGAGATGAACTTAAAGGGGGCGGCCTGACGAGATCGAGTGAAGGAGCCCGCCGATGAAAACCCGCGCTGCCGTGGCCTGGAAGGCCGGCGATCCGCTGACCGTCGAGACCATCGACCTGGAAGGCCCGAAGGCCGGCGAGGTGCTGGTGGAGATCATGGCGACGGGCGTCTGCCACACCGACTATTTCACGCTGTCGGGCGCGGACCCTGAAGGCATCTTCCCGGCGATCCTGGGCCACGAGGGCGCGGGCATCGTGCGCGAGGTCGGCGCGGGCGTCACCTCGGTGAAGCCGGGCGACCACGTGATCCCGCTCTACACGCCGGAATGCCGGCAATGCAAAACCTGCCTGTCGCAGCGCTCGAACCTGTGCACTTCGATCCGCGCCACGCAGGGCAAGGGCCTGATGCCGGACTCCACCTCGCGCTTCCGGTGCGACGGCGACAACGTCTTCCATTACATGGGCTGCTCGACCTTCTCGAACTTCACCGTGCTGCCCGAGATCGCGCTCGCCAAGGTCCGCGAGGACGCGCCCTTCGACAAGATCTGCTACATCGGCTGCGGCGTGACGACCGGCATCGGCGCGGTGATCTACACAGCCAAGGTCTGGCCCGGCGCCAATGTCGTGGTGTTCGGTCTCGGCGGCATCGGCCTCAACGTGATCCAGGGCGCGCGCATGGTCGGTGCCGACAAGATCATCGGCGTCGATCTGAACCCCGACAAGGTCGCGATGGCCAAAAAGTTCGGCATGACCGACTTCATCAACCCCGACGAGGTCGGTCGCGACAAGGTGGTGGAGGCCATCGTCGACCTGACCGGAGGCGGCGCCGACTTCTCCTTCGAGTGCATCGGCAACGTGCACACGATGCGCCAGGCGCTGGAATGCTGCCATCGCGGCTGGGGCGAGAGCATCATCATCGGCGTCGCCGGCGCGGGCCAGGAAATCTCGACACGGCCGTTCCAGCTCGTCACCGGGCGCGTGTGGAAGGGTTCGGCCTTCGGCGGCGCGCGCGGGCGCACGGACGTGCCGAAGATCGTCGACTGGTACATGGAGGGCAAGATCAACATCGACGATCTGATCACCCACACCATGCCGCTGGAGAAGATCAACGACGCCTTCGACCTGATGCACGAGGGCAAGAGCATCCGCTCGGTGGTGATGTACTAAAAAGCTCAATCGCGGCCGCGTCACCGCTCCAGCATTTCCTTCAGCCGCATCGCGTCGAGCGGCGCGGCACTTTTCTGGTCGTTGTCGAAATAGACATGCACGGTGCGGCGCTCGCGCCGCCATTGACGGATGTGGCGCGCCCAATTCCGCAAGGTCTTCTCCGGATAGCGGTCCCGGTAACGGCCGCCCGGCCCGTGACCGCGCACATAGACGAGCCGTGCGGTCACGATCCAGGGCGCCGGCGCGTCATGATGGTCAGAGATGCAAAGCGCGACGTGATGCCGGCGCAGGATCGATATGATGTCGTCCCCGTACCAGCTCGGATGGCGAAACTCGAAGACGCAACGCCGCCGGGGCAGATGGCACTTCACGAGCTTGAGAAAGCCATCCAGCCGCTCGGCGTCGGCCTCGAAATTCGGCGGAAGCTGGAACAGCACCGGCCCGGCCTTCGGCCCCAGCGCCTTCAGGCGGGCCTGCGTCAGCGATAGGCCGCGCCGGGATTTCGGCCCGAGCCGGTTCCAATGGGTGATGAAGCGTGACGCCTTCCAGGCGAAACGGAAGCCACGCGGCGTAGCCTGTGCCCAGGATCGGACCGTTTTGAGCTCCGGGGTCCGGTAGAACACGCCGTTGAGCTCGG
>Ga0182743_1002377_pt1 | contig 16573 bp, 16 predicted proteins | sample eDN3rd30CKraftOP_FD_128522 | JGI IMG/M metagenome (GOLD analysis project Ga0182743, IMG submission 128522) | Enriched Organic Plus compost microbial communities from Emeryville, California, USA - eDNA 3rd pass 30_C Kraft OP (version 2) (version 2) ... | reverse complement strand
TTTGCCGCCACACTGGTCATCGGCGCGGGGTTCGGCGCGAACTTCCTCGGCTGCGTGCGCGCCATCGTTCCGCTGGCGGCGCCAGACGAGCGCGCCGAAATGCTGGCGGCCTTCTATGTCGAGAGCTATCTCGCCTTCAGCGTCCCGGCGATCCTGGCGGGGTTCTCCGCACGCGCATTCGGGCTGGAAGCGACCGCCGACATCTACGCCGCGGCGGTCATCCTGCTCAGCGGCGGCGGCCTTCTGGCCATACGGCTGACAGGACTGAGCAGAGCCCAGGCAGCGGCTCCGGAGGCGTCCTGACTATTCGCCGGCGCCGGCTGCCTGGTCCTTGGCGTCGGCCGGGGCGTGGTCGGTTTCCGTCTCCGGCTTCTCGCGTTGGATGCGCCGCCAGTTGCTGACGTTGCGCTGGTGCTCGGAAAGGCTGCTCGCGAAGGCATGGCCGCCGCTGCCATCAGCGACGAAATACAGGTCCTTGGTGTCGGCCGGCTGCGCCACCGCCTCCAGCGAGGCCCGCCCGGGATTGGCGATCGGCCCTGGCGGCAGGCCCGGGATGACATAGGTGTTGTAGGGCGTCGCCTTGCCGATCTCGCTGCGCAGGATCGGGCGGCCCAGCGTGCCCTTGCCGCCGACGAGGCCGTAGATGATCGTCGGGTCCGACTGCAGGCGCATGTGCTTCTTGAGGCGGTTGATGAACACCGCCGCCACGCGCGGCCGCTCCGAGGCGACGCCGGTTTCCTTCTCGACGATGGAAGCGAGCGTCACCAGCTCCTCGGGAGACTTGACCGGCAGGTTGGCGGCCCGGTTGGCCCAGATGTCGGAGAGCACGCGCTGCTGCGCGCCCTGCATCCGCTCCAGCATCTGCTGGCGGGTGGTGCCGAGGATGTAGCTGTAGGTCTCGGGCAGCAGCGTGCCTTCCGGTGGCACCTCGTCGATGTCGCCCTTGAGCACCGGATCGGCCTCGAGCCGCGCCACGATCTGCTGCGAGGTCAGGCCCTCGGGAATGGTGATGGCGTGCTCCGTCACCTTGCCCGAGACCATCATCTCCATGATATCGCGCATGCTGGCGCGGGCGGGAATGGTGTATTCGCCGGCCTTGAGCTTGCCGCGGTTGCCGGTGGCCTGGACGCCGACCACGAAGGTCCACTCGCCGTCGATCAGGCCCTTGCTCTGCAGGTCCTGCGCGACCTCGCGCGTGCCCGCGCCGCGCGGCACGATCATCGTAGTCTCGGCACTGGCCGGACCTGGCTTCTCGAACCGGTTCTCGAAAATGCGCACCGTGCCGGCGATGGCGATCGCCGCGATGATGACCAAGGTGATCAGCGTATTGCCGGCGACAACGAAGGGGCTTTTCGAGCGCTCGGACCAGCGGCGCTGGCGCGCCAGGCGCTTCATCTCCCTGGGGTCGCTGGTCTGCGGCTCGGCAGCCGGGGGCTGCTTCCGGCGGCCGAACCAGCCGCGGCGCTGGGGCTTCTGCGGAGCAGGCTCACCCGGCGGGTTCTCGCCGGGCGGCACGTCCTGGAAGTCCTGAGACATGGCCGATCAGCCTCGATCTGGTGTGTGCGAAAACTGGCGCCCTTTTCCACGTCGAATGTGGCGAAAGGCCGTCGCGGCGCTCAGCCGTTGTAGCGCCGCATGACCAGGGAAGCGTTGGTGCCGCCGAAGCCGAACGAGTTCGACAGGACGACGTCGATCTCGCGCTCGCGCTTCTTCAGCGGGACGAGGTCGATCGCGGTCTCGACGGAGGGATTGTCCAGGTTGAGGGTGGCCGGAGCCACCTTGTCGCGCATGGCCAGGATCGAGAAGATCGCCTCGACCGCGCCGGCGGCGCCGAGCAGGTGGCCGATCGACGACTTGGTCGAGGACATCGACACCTTCTCGACCGCATTGCCGAGAATGCGCTCCACGGCGCGCAGCTCGATCTCGTCGCCGAGCGGCGTCGAGGTGCCGTGCGCGTTGATATAATCGATCTCGGAGGCGCTGATGCCGGCGCGCTTCAGCGCGGCCTGCATGCAGCGGAAGGCGCCGTCGCCGTCCTCGGTGGGAGCGGTGACATGATAGGCATCGCCCGACATGCCATAGCCAATGATCTCGGCATAGATCTTGGCGCCGCGCGCCTTGGCGTGCTCGAGCTCCTCCAGCACCACCACGCCGGCGCCCTCGCCCATGACGAAGCCGTCACGGTCCTTGTCATAAGGGCGCGAGGCCTTCTCAGGCGTGTCGTTGAAGCCGGTGGAGAGTGCGCGGCAGGCGCAGAAGCCCGAGAACCCGAGACGGGTGATCGAGGATTCGGTGCCGCCGGCAACCATCACGTCGGCATCGCCGAAGGCGATCAGGCGCGAGGCGTCGCCGATGGCGTGGGTGCCCGTCGAGCAGGCCGTCACCACCGAATGATTCGGGCCCTTGAGCCCGTGCTTGATGGAGACGTAGCCGGAGGCGAGATTGATGAGCAGGCCGGGGATGAAATACGGCCCCATGCGGCGCGGACCGCGGTCGCGAATCAGATGCGCGCCGCTTTCGATCTGGCCGAGGCCGCCGATGCCGGAACCGATGAGGACGCCAGAGGCGATCTGGTCCTCATAGGTCTCGGGCTTCCAGCCGGAATCGGCCAGAGCCTGGTCGGCGGCCGCCTGTGCGAAGACAATGAAATGGTCGACGCGCCGCTGGTCCTTGGGATCCATGTAGCGGTCGGCATTGAAGGTTCCGTCGGAACCGTCGCCGCGCGGCACCATGCACGCGATCTTGGCCGGAATTTCTTCCAGATCGAAATGCTCGATGCGACCGGCGCCGCTTTTGCCTTCGAGAAGGCGGGTCCAGGTGGTTTCGACGCCATCGCCCAGCGGCGACACCATGCCCAGTCCGGTGACGACAACCCGTCTCATCATTGCTCCTGCAAAGCGGCAGGCGCCGGAAGGCGCCCGCCCGATCTTCAGCCCGCGTTCTTCTCGAGGAAGCGGGTCGCGTCGCCGACCGTCAGAATGGTCTCGGCGGCGTCATCGGGAATCTCGACGCCGAATTCTTCCTCGAACGCCATGACCAGTTCGACCGTGTCGAGACTGTCGGCGCCCAGGTCGTCGATGAAGCTCGCATTGTCGGTCACCTTGTCGGCATCAACGCCGAGGTGCTCCACGACGATCTTCTTAACGCGGTCGGCAATGTCGCTCATCGGTACTTTCCCTGAAGAGATGGTTGGAGAATTTTGCCTTGCGGCCTTCAGCCAGACTGGCCAGCGGCCGATCGAACTTGTTTACCAGCGGACGCCGAGCGCCGCAGCGCCTGTTCCCGCTCTTCCCCGGGGCCAGACCGCGCGGGTCGATAGCACACTTCTTACGGCTTTGACCACCAGCCCGCAAGAAGTGGCGCGCCCGCGCGCGAACCCTGTGGAATCCGTGTCAGATCATGGCCATGCCGCCGTTGACGTGCAGCGTCTGGCCGGTGACGTAACCGCCCTCGTCGCTGGCGAGAAAGACCACGGAGGCCGCCACGTCGGCGCCGGTGCCCAGCCTTCCGGCGGGCACGCGGGCGATGATGGCCTCCTTCTGCTTGTCGTTCAGCGCGTCCGTCATCGGGCTGGAAATGAAGCCCGGCGCCACGCAGTTCACGGTGACGTTGCGGCTGGCGACTTCCTGCGCCAACGCCTTGGACATGCCGATCATGCCGGCCTTGGAGGCGGCATAATTGCCCTGCCCTGGATTGCCGGTGACGCCGACCACGGAGGTGATTCCGATGAGGCGGCCGTTGCGGCGCTTCATCATGCCGCGCAGTGCGGCGCGGTAGAGGCGGAAGCCGGCGGAGAGATTGACCGCCAGCACCTCGTCCCACTCCTCATCCTTCATACGCATGAAGAGGTTGTCGCGGGTGATTCCGGCGTTGTGGACCAGGATGTCGAGGCTGCCCAGCTTCTGCTCGGCCTCGCCCGGCAGCCCATCGACGGCGGCCGTGTCGGAGAGGTTGCAGGGCAGCACATGGGCGCGCTCGCCAAGTTCGGAGGCAAGGCTCTCCAGCGCGTCGCGGCGGGTGCCCGACAGCGCCACGGATGCGCCCTGGGCGTGGAGCGCGCGAGCGATGGCGCCGCCGATTCCGCCCGTGGCGCCGGTGACAAGGGCCGTCTTGCCGGTGAGATCGAACATGTCTGCTATCCCTGTTGTCTGCTCAGGCGCCGAAGGCCGCGATATCGTCGGGCGAGCCGACCGAGGTGCCCTCGCTGCCCGCCGCGATGCGCTTCACGAGGCCCGCCAGCACCTTGCCGGCGCCGAGCTCGACGAAGCGGGTGACGCCCTCGCCCGCCATATATTCCACGCTCTCGCGCCAGCGCACCGTGCCGCTGACCTGCGCGACGAGGTTGTCGCGGATCTCCTGCGGGTCGGTCTCGGGCCGCGCCGTGACATTGGAGACGACGGGCACGATGGGCGCGTTGACGGTGGCTTCGGCAAGCGCTCCGCGCATGACCTCGGCGGCCGGATCCATCATCGGCGAGTGGAAGGGCGCGGAGACCGGCAGCAGCAGCGCGCGCTTCACGCCGCGCCCTTTGGCGATCTCAATGGCGCGCTCGACGGCGCCCATGGCGCCGGAAATGACAACCTGGCCGCCGCCATTGTCGTTCGCCGTAGAGCAGACCTCGCCCTGCGCGGCCTCCCTGGCGATGTCGTTGGCCTGGGCGAGATCGGTGCCGATCAGCGCCGCCATGCCGCCCTTGCCGACCGGAACCGCGTCCTGCATGGCGCGGCCGCGGATGCGCAGCAGCCGCGCGGCGTCGGTCAGCGAGAGGCTGCCGGCGGCGCACAGCGCCGAATATTCGCCGAGCGAATGGCCGGCCACGAACCTGGCCTGGCTGGCGAGGTCGAGCCCACGCTCGACCTGCAGCACGCGCAGCGCCGCGATGCTCACGGCCAGCAGCGCCGGCTGGGTGTTGGCGGTGAGGGTAAGGTCGCCCTCGGGGCCTTCCCACATGATGCGCGAGAGGTTTTCGCCCAGCGCGGCGTCAACCTCCTCGAACACGGCGCGCGCCGCAGGGAAGGCGTCGGCCAGAGCCTTGCCCATGCCGACCTGCTGGCTGCCCTGTCCGGGAAATACGAAAGCCGTGGTCACGCGCCACCTCCCCCTGCGATCTGAATTGGCCGTCGCAGAGACACAAGCCGGAGCGAGGTGTCAAGGCAAGGGGCATGTGAGGCCACAGAAGCTTGCCTTCTCGGCCCATTCCCGCTAATAGCCCCGCTTCCGAATGCCTCGGCTAGGGGCTGAACGGACGGTCGTGCCTTTTAACAGGCGCGATAGGATTCTTTGAAATCCGGCGTCCCGTGTCTCTGCCTTCGGGTACGGTTCGAGCCTTTCTCCCAAGGCTCGAAGGGCTCTGCGCCGGCGGTTCGGAAGTTTGAGAGAAAGGCACAGACTTTCATGGCCCTTTACGAACACGTCTTCCTGGCGCGCCAGGACGTGACGTCCCAGCAGGTCGAGGAACTGCTCGAGCAGTACAAGACCGTCATCACCGAGAACGGTGGCACCGTCGGCAAGACCGAATACTGGGGCCTGCGTCCCCTCGCCTACCGCATCTCCAAGAACCGCAAGGCGCACTTCACGCTGGTGAACATCGACGCCCCCTCCGCCGCCGTGGTGGAGATGGAGCGCCAGATGCGCATCAACGAAGACATCCTGCGCTTCCTCACCCTGCGCGTCGACGAGCACGAGACCGAGCCGTCCGCAATGATGCAGCGTCGCGACCGCGACGAGCGTGGCGACCGCGGCGACCGTCCGCGTCGTGACGACCGCCCGCGTCGTGAGGAAGAGACCACCGCAACCGCCGAGGTGTCCCAGTGAGCGCCGCTCCCGCCCGCCGTCCGTTCTTCCGCCGTCGGAAGACCTGCCCGTTCTCCGGCGCCAACGCCCCGAAGATCGACTACAAGGACGTCAAGCTCCTGCAGCGCTACATTTCCGAGCGCGGCAAGATCGTCCCGTCCCGCATCACGGCGGTGTCGCAGAAGAAGCAGCGCGAGCTCGCCCAGGCGATCAAGCGCGCCCGCTTCCTGGGCCTGCTGCCCTACGTGATCCAGTAATCAAGACGCTTTCCGGCCGGGGCTCGTGTCCGGCCGGTTCCTGACATCAGAAAGGCCGCCGCGGCGGCCTTGGTTGGGACGGGCAGCGATCCGTTCCTAACCGCTCCAAGAGCGGGACAGCACGATGGGACCCATTCTTCTGGTCGGACTGGCGAGCGGCGTCGCATCGGCGATGCTGACCCTCTCTGTCGCCTCCGGGTCCCTGCTCTCGATCATTCTCTTCCTGTTCTCGGCGCTACCGCTCCTGATCGCGGCCATCGGCTGGCATCAGCTGTCCGCGCTTGTCGGCGCATTCACGGCCGCCGTGCTGCTTTATGCACTGGGCGACCTCGAACTGGCGCGCACCTATGTGCTCTCCATCGGCCTGCCGGCCTGGTGGATCGGCTATCTCGCCCTGCTGGCGCGGCCGGGCACGGAGGGCGAGCCCGAGGGCACGGTGCACTGGTATCCGGTCGGGCGGCTCGTGCTATGGGCGGCGGCAATCGGCGCCGGCCTCGTCCTTCTCTCGGTGGTTTTCGCGGGCTCGCTCGACGCTCATCGCACGATCCTGCACGAGACCTTCGAGACCTTCCTGCGCCAGGAAACCAACACACCGGCCGGCCAGCCGATCACACTCCCCGGCGGCGGCGATCCGGACACGCTGATCAACCTCGTCGTCGATATCCTGCCGGCGCTCGTCGCGGGCATGTGGACGGCGGTGTCGCTGATCAATCTGTGGATTGCCGCGCGCATCGTGCGCACCTCGCAGCGCCTGCGCCGGCCCTGGCCGGCGCTGGCCGAGATCCAGCTTCCGCGCTTCAGCAGCCTGGCCTTCGTCGGCACCGTGCTGCTGTCGATGGCCCCCGGCATCCTTGGCTTTGCCGGCGAGGTGATTTCGTCCTCGCTGCTGATCGCCTTCGCCGTGCTGGGGCTGGCCTTCATCCACTTCACGACGCGCGGCACGCGCGGCCGCGTCTTCGTTCTCTGCGCCACCTATCTGCTCCTCGCGGTGCAGACCTGGACGGTGCTCTGCCTCGCGTTGCTGGGTCTTGCCGAGCACGCCTTCAACCTGCGCGGACGGCTCGCGAAAGGCCGCCCCCGCTCGCCCTCAAACCGGAACTGAAAACCCTGGAGTAATCACCATGCAGGTCATCCTTCTCGAGCGCATCGCCAAGCTTGGCCAGATGGGCGACGAAGTCCGCGTCCGCGACGGCTTCGCCCGTAACTTCCTCCTGCCGCAGGGCAAGGCGCTGCGCGCCACCGCCGACGCGCGCAAGCGCTTCGAGAGCCAGCGCGCCGAGCTCGAGGCCCGCAACCTCGCGCTCCGCTCGGACGCCGAGAAGGCCGCCGAGAAGCTCAACGGCCAGGCCTTCGTGGTCATCCGCCAGGCCGGCGAAACCGGCCAGCTCTACGGCTCGGTCTCGACCCGCGACATCGCCGAGATCGCCGGCCAGGATGGCTTCCACATCAACCGCTCGCAGATCGCGCTCAACACGCCGATCAAGACGATCGGCATGCATGAGGTCTCCGTGGCGCTGCATCCGGAAGTCGACGTGACGATCACCGTCAACGTCGCCCGCAGCACGGCGGAAGCCGAGCGTCAGGCCAGCGGCGAAGACCTGACCCTGCGCGAGGAAGCCCCACGCTTCGAGACCTTTGACCCGGAGGCCGAAGAGCGCGAGGAAGCCAACGCGGAAGGCCGCGAGGAAGGCGCCCAGGAGGCCAGCGGCACCGCCGAGGCCTGATCCTTCCCAAAAAAGATCGTCGAACGATGGAAACGCCCGGCCCCGCCGGGCGTTTCACGTTTGCTTGATCGTTGCTCTTCTGCGGAAGCTTGCTAGAGTCCGGTCTCCACCCATTGCCAGGAGCCTGACGCCTCTTGGGCGGCGCTCCTATTCCGGGAGGTGCCTGATGATAGGAGTGCTGGAAAAAATCCTGCGCCGCATCGTCCGACGCGGCAATCTTGAGATTGCGACAGTAGACGGAAGACGGATCGTGCTGGGGGATGGCACCGGCGATCCGATCCGCGTCCGCCTCACCGACAAGCGCGCGGAAATGGCGCTGGTCTTCGATTCGGAACTTGCCCTTGGCGAGCTGTTCATGGACGGCCGCTTCGTCCTCGAACAGGGCACGATCTACGACTTTCTGCACCTGGTCCTCGACCAGCTACACGGCCAGCCCTACCCCTTCATGTCGCGGCAGTTCTACAAGCTGCGCAGGCTGTTCCGGCGGGTGGCGCAGGCCAATCTGGCGTCGCGCTCGCGCAAGAACGTCCACCACCACTACGACCTCGACGCCCGGCTCTATTCGCTCTTCCTCGACAGCGACCGGCAATATTCCTGCGCCTATTTCGAGAAGCCGACCGAGACGCTGGACGACGCCCAGCTCGCCAAGCGCCGCCACATCACCGCAAAGCTGCTGGTGGAGCCGGGCCAGAGGGTGCTCGACATCGGCTGCGGCTGGGGCGGGCTCGGCCTCTACCTCGCCAATGTCGCCGGCGCCGACGTCACCGGCATCACGCTGTCCGACGAGCAGTTCGCTACCGCCAATGCCCGCGCCGCCGAACAGGGCATCGAGGACCGGGCCAAGTTCCGCCTGGAGGACTACCGCACCACCGAGGGACAGTTCGACCGCGTGGTGTCGGTCGGCATGTTCGAGCATGTCGGGGTGGGCTTCTATCCGCAGTTCTTCGAGCATGCCGCACGCCTGCTCGCGCCCGATGGGGTCATGCTGCTGCACTCGATCATGCGCACGGAGGGCCCCGGCGCAACCAATCCGTGGATCGAGAAATACATCTTCCCCGGCGGCTATGTGCCGGCGCTCTCGGAAGTGCTGCCGGTGATCGAGAAGTCCGGCCTGCTGGTCACCGACATCGAGCTCCTGCGGCTGCACTATGCCGAAACGCTGAAAGCTTGGCGTGAGCGCTTCATGGCGCGGCGCAGCGAGGCCGTGGCGCTCTACGACGAGCGCTTCGCCCGCATGTGGGAGTTCTACCTCGCCTCCTGCGAGGCCTCCTTCCGCAATGGCGACCTGATGGTTTTCCAGATCCAGATGGCGCACCGCCAGGACGTCGTGCCGCTGACCCGCGACTACATCGCCAAGCGCGAATCGGCGCTGCGCAAGCGGGAGAATCCTCCCGTTCCGCTCAAACTCGCGGGCGAATAAGGCAAGCACCGAAAGCGATCCCCGCCGTCCTCTGTGGACGGCGGGGATTGCCGGATAGAATCAGCGCGATTCGCTGGCTCCCCGGCCCCGTCCGGCGCAGGGTCGTCAGCACCACTAGAAACCGCGATCCGATATCCAAATGGCCTCTGCCCTCGCTGCACGCGCACTTCCCGCCGTCGCCGAACCGAACTACCGCCAGGCTCCGCACAACGTCGAGGCCGAGCAGGCCCTGCTCGGCGCGGTGCTGGTCAACAACGAGGCCTTCTACCGCGTCTCCGATTTTCTCGAGCCGCGCCACTTCCACCTGGCCATCCACCAGCAGATCTTCGAGGTGATCGCCAGCATCGTCCGCGCCGGCAAGGTCGCCACGCCGGTGACGCTGAAGACCTTCCTGCCCGCCGACATGGACCTCGGCGGCATGACCATGGCGCAATACCTCGCCCGGCTGGCCGCGGAAGCCACCAGCGTCATCAACGCCGAGGATTACGGCCGCACCATCTACGACCTCTCCACCCGCCGCTCACTGATCTCGATCGGCGAGGAGATGGTCAATGTCGCCTATGACGCGCCGGTGGACATGCCGCCGCGCCAGCAGATCGAGGACACCGAGAAGAAGCTCTACGAGATTGCCGAGCTCGGCCGCTACGACGGCGGCTTCCAGCGCTTCTCGGACGCCCTGTTCGCGGCCGTGGACGTGGCCGCCAAGGCCTTCCAGCGCGACGGCAACCTCTCGGGCGCCTCCACCGGACTGGCCGACCTCGACAAGATGATGGGCGGCCTGCAGCGCTCCGACCTTATCATCCTCGCCGGGCGCCCGGGCATGGGCAAGACGGCGCTTGCCACCAACATCGCCTTCAATGTCGCCAAATCCTACCGCGCCGAACACCATGCCGACGGCACCGTGGATGTGAAGGACGGCGCGATTGTCGGCTTCTTCTCGCTGGAAATGTCGGCCGAGCAGCTCGCCGGCCGTATCATCGCCGAGCAGTCGGGCATTCCCTCCTACAAGATCCGCCGCGGCGACATCACCGAGAGCGATTTCTCGCATCTCTCCGACGCCGCGCGCCTGATCCAGCAGGTGCCGCTCTACATCGACGAGACCGGCGGCATCTCGATTGCCCAGCTCACCGCCCGCGCCCGTCGCCTGAAGCGCCAGCGCGGTCTCGACCTTCTGGTGGTGGACTACGTGCAGCTGCTCTCCGGCTCGAGCAAGCGCGGCGACAACCGCGTTCAGGAGATCACCGAAATCACCACCGGCCTCAAGGCCTTGGCGAAGGAGCTTAATGTTCCGATCATCGCCCTGTCGCAGCTCTCGCGCCAGGTCGAGAGCCGCGACGACAAGCGGCCCCAGCTTTCCGACCTGCGTGAATCCGGCTCCATCGAGCAGGACGCCGACGTTGTGCTCTTCGTGTTTCGCGAGGAATATTACGTCAAGAACAAGCAGCCCAAGGAAGGCACGGAAGAGCACATCAAATGGCAGGCCGACATGGATTCCGTGCATGGCCGGGCCGAGGTTATCATCGGCAAGCAGCGCCACGGACCGACCGGCACCGTGATGCTGCAGTTCGATGCGGAAGTGACGCGCTTCTCCGATCTCGCCCAGGACGACCGCCTGCCAGAGCGCATGTGAGGGCGGATGTGAGGGCATGGAGCTGACGGCAGGGCCGGCCGCGCTGGAAACCGGCGCGCGGCTGATGATCGACCTTTCGGCGCTGGCGGCGAACTGGCAGGCCCTCTCGCGCCGCGCCGCGCCCGCGGAATGCGCCGCCGTGGTCAAGGCCGACGCCTACGGGCTCGGCATCGCCCCGGCCGGCCGCGCGCTGTGGGACGCGGGCGCCCGCACCTTCTTCGTGGCGCATCTGACGGAAGCCCGCGCGCTGCGCGCCGTGCTGCCGGCCGCGACCATCTATGTGCTGGGCGGGCTCAATCCCGGCTCGGCGCCGCTCTACCGCGAGATCGAGGCCCGGCCGGTGCTTGGCTCCATGGAGGAGATCGCCGAATGGGCGGACGCCGCGCGCGGCATCTGCGCCGGCTGCAAGGCGGCGGTCCACATCGACACCGGCATGAACCGGCTCGGCCTGTCGCTGGAGGAAGCCCGGGAGATCGCGGCGCGCCTTGCCTCGGGAGAGCTCGGCTTCACGCCCTGCCTGGTGATGAGCCATCTCGCCTGCGCCGATGTGCCCGGCCATCCGCTCACGGCGCAGCAGCTCGCGCGCTTCCGCGAGATGGTGGCGCTGTTTCCGGGCATTCCGGCGAGTCTGGCGAATTCGGCGGCGACCCTGGAGGGCGGCGATTTCCGCTTCGACCTCTGCCGCCCCGGCATCGCGCTCTATGGCGGCGCCGCGCGCAACAGCGAGCCGGAAACCGCGCCGGTGGTGCGGCTGGAAGCCCGCGTCATCCAGGTGCGCGACAGCGCGGCCGGCGAGACGGTGGGCTATGGCGCCACGCAGACGCTGACGCGCCCCTCAAAAATCGCTGTGCTGTCGCTCGGTTATGCCGACGGCATCTTGCGCACGGCGAGTTCGTCCGACGCGCATCCCGGCGCCTCCGTCATGATGAACGGTACGCGCTACCCGCTGGTGGGGCGGATTTCGATGGATCTCGTCGCGGTTGATGTCACCGGCGCCAATCCGGAGGTGCAGCGCGGCGACCGCGCGGTGCTGCTGGGCGACGGCATCGGCGTGGACGAGCTTGCCCGCCACGCCGGCACCATCGGCTACGAGGTGCTGACCAGCATGGGCCAGCGCTACCAGCGCGTCTATCTCTCGAAGTAAAGTCCCCTCTTCTCCCTCCTGCCGTCACCCTCCGGCCTGACCGGAGGGTCCATAGGGGAGGCTGTCGCAGGGCGAGAGGCCGCATGGACGCTCCCGCCAAGCCGGAGCATGACGGGTTCGAGGCTAGCGGCGTTGCGCTTACGCCGCGGCCTTCGGCACGAATTTCAGCGACACGCCGTTGATGCAGTAGCGCAGGCCGGTCGGCTTCGGGCCATCGGGGAAGACGTGGCCGAGATGGCCGCCGCACTGCGCGCAATGCACCTCGACGCGGCGCATGCCGAGCGTCGAGTCCTCGCTGGTGCCGATATGCCCCTCGATGGGCGCATAGAAGCTCGGCCAGCCGGTGCCGCTCTCGAACTTGGTGTCCGACGAGAACAGCGGATTTTCGCAGGCGGAGCAGACGAAGGTGCCCGGCCGGTGTTCCTCGAGAAGCGCGCTGGTGCCCGGATATTCCGTGCCGTGCTCGCGCAGGATGCGGAACTGGTCCGGGGTGAGTTCACGCTTCCACTCGTCTTCGCTCTTCATGATCGGAAATTCCTCCGCCTGGGCCGGGGTTGCGCCACCGAAACGAAGGCGCGTCAAAGCCGCCCCCGAGAAAAGGGCGCCGCCGGCCAGAAGCATGTGACGTCGGTTCAACATAGCTGGACCCTCGCATGGGACGAAACAGCTACGGGGCTTTTTCTCATGTGGATGCAGGGGTGCGAAAATTCCAGGCAATCCACAGATGGGAACATTTCAGGAACATTGTTCTGGAAACCGCTTCCGGCTTGCGGCATAGTGGCCTCTCCCTCTCTCGATTCGAGGCGGCATGGCGCGGGCTCGTTCCTCCTTCATCTGCCAGGACTGCGGTGCCGCGCATCCGCGCTGGACCGGCCGCTGCGATTCCTGCGGTGCCTGGAACTCCATCACCGAAGAGGCCGCGGCGCCGCCCGTTCAGGGCGGGCGCGGGCCGGTCTCCTCGCGCGCCGGACGGCCGATCGCGCTGGAGGGACTCGGCGGCGCTTCCGAACCGGCGCCGCGCACGCAGACCGGCATCGGCGAGCTCGACCGCGTCACCGGCGGCGGCTTCGTCAAGGGCTCGGCTTTGCTGATCGGCGGCGAGCCCGGCATCGGCAAGTCCACCCTGCTCATCCAGGCATCGGCCGCGCTGGCGCGGAAAGGCGCGCGCGCCGTCTACATTTCGGGCGAGGAGGCCACGGCGCAGGTGCGCATGCGCGCCGAGCGCCTTGGGCTGTCGGACGCGGCGGTCGAACTCGGCGCCGAAACCAGCGTGGAGGATATCCTCGCCACGCTGGAAAACGGCCCGGTGCCGCGCCTCGTCGTCATCGATTCCATCCAGACCATGTGGACCGCGGCGGTGGACTCCGCGCCGGGCACGGTGACGCAGGTGCGTGCCTCGGCGCAGGCGCTGATCCGCTACGCCAAGACCAGCGGCGCCGCGGTGATCCTGGTCGGCCACGTCACCAAGGACGGCCAGATCGCCGGGCCGCGCGTGGTCGAGCACATGGTCGACGCCGTGCTTTCCTTCGAGGGCGAGCAGGGCAACGCCTTCCGCGTGCTGCGCGCGCAGAAGAACCGTTTCGGGCCAACCGACGAGATCGGCGTTTTCTCGATGACCGGCGGCGGCCTGGAGGATGTCACCAACCCCTCCGCCCTCTTCCTCTCCAGCCGCGATGTCGCCGCGCCCGGCGTGGCGGTGTTCGCCGGCATGGAGGGCACGCGGCCGATCCTGGTCGAGATCCAGGCGCTGGTGGCGCCCTCCTCCCTCGCGACGCCGCGCCGCGCCGTGGTCGGCTGGGACCCGAACCGCCTGTCCATGGTGCTGGCCGTGCTCGATGCCCATGCCGGGCTGCGGCTTGGCGGCCAGGACGTCTACCTCAACGTCGCCGGCGGCCTGCGCATCGGCGAGCCGGCGGCCGACCTCGCGGTGGCGGCGGCTTTGGTGTCGTCCTTCTCCAACGCCGTGCTGCCGCTCGACGGCGTCTATTTCGGCGAGATCAGCCTGTCCGGCTCGGTGCGCCCGGTGGCCCATGCCGGCCTTCGCCTGAAGGAAGCGGCGCGGCTCGGCTTCGCCCGCGCCACGGTTCCGGCCGGCTCGAACGACGGCGTGCCCAAGGATTTTGCGCTGGAGGGCATTGCCGGGCTGGACGGACTTGTTGCGGAAATCGCGGCGCGCGGGGTGCGGTCGCGCGGCCGCCATGCTAATTCCGAAACCCTGGGTGTAACGAATGATGCGTGACGCACCGCGCCCGCGCGGTTATAAGGGCGCCGCGTCCCTCGCCCCCGCCAAGGATTGGTGAACGCCCCTTATGCCGATCACGCTGCTCGATTTCATCGTCCTTGGAGTGGTTCTCCTCTCCGCCCTTCTGGCCATGGTTCGCGGCTTCACGCGGGAAGTCCTGTCGATCATCTCCTGGGCGGCTGCCGCAGCGGCAACGGTCTATTTCTTCCCGGCCGCGCGCGCCTGGGCCCGCTCGACGCTGAACACCAACCCGGCCGTGCTCGCCGACATCATCGCGGGCGTGGGCATCTTCCTCGTCGTGCTGCTGGTCGTGTCGCTTCTCACCATGCGCATTTCGGACGTGGTGCTCGACAGCCGCATCGGTCCCTTCGACCGCGCACTGGGCTTCCTTTACGGCGCCGCGCGCGGCTTCCTGCTCGCGGTCGTCGCCTTCCTGTTCTTCGCCTGGCTGGTCCCCGACAAGTCGCAGCCGGTCTGGGTGCAGCAGGCGCGCTCCAAGCCCCTGCTCGAGGATTCCGGGCAGAGCCTGCTCGCCCTGTTGCCGCAGGATATCGAAGGCACCATATCCAACCGCATGAAGGGCCTGACCGGCACCGAGCCGGCCGATTCTTCCGATGTGCCCGACGATGAGCCGGCACGCCAGGGCGATGGCGCCACGCAGGGCGCCGCGCCGGACGCGGCTCCGCAGGATGGAGGTGATTACGGCTCGACCGATCGCCAGACCATGCAGCGGTTGATGAATACGCAGGGCGGCAACGAGGCCGCGCCTCACTGAGGGACTGTGACATGACGCGTGAAGGTGAAGCGGGCGCCGCCTCGGTCGAGGATTTCTGGCGCGAGCTGGAGGCTGACCGTCTGCATGAGGAATGCGGCGTGTTCGGCATCTACGGCCACCCCGACGCCGCGGCGATCACCACGCTCGGCCTTCACGCCCTCCAGCATCGCGGCCAGGAAGCCTCCGGCATTGTCACGTTCGATGACAACCGCTTCCACGCCGAGAAACGCCTCGGCCTTGTCGGCGACAACTTCTCCGACGCGCAGGTGATCGAGCGCCTGCCCGGCAGCGCCGCCATCGGCCACAACCGCTATTCCACCACCGGCGAGACCGTGCTGCGCAACGTCCAGCCGCTGTTCGCCGAGACCGAGGCCGGCGGCTTTGCCATCGGCCACAACGGCAATCTCACCAACGCCATGACGCTGCGCCGCCAGCTCATCCGCGAAGGCGCGATCTGCCAGTCGACCACCGACACCGAAGTGGTGCTGCACCTCGTTGCGCGCTCGCAGCGCAACCGCTTCCTCGACCGCTTCATCGACGCGCTGCGCCAGATCGAGGGCGCCTATGCGCTGGTGGCGCTGACCACCAAGAAGCTGATCGGCGCGCGCGACCCGCAGGGCATCCGCCCGCTGGTGCTGGGCGAGCTCGACGGCCATTACTGCCTGGCCTCGGAGACCTGCGCGCTCGACATGATCGGCGCGCGCTTCGTCCGCGAGATCGAGAACGGCGAGATCGTCGTCATCAGCGACGAGGGCGTCGAATCGCACAAGCCCTTCCCGCCGCAGCGTCCGCGCCCTTGCATCTTCGAGTTCATCTATTTCTCGCGCCCGGATTCGATCATCCAGGGCAAGAGCGTCTACGATATCCGCAAGCAGATGGGCCACCAGCTCGCGCGCGAATCCGCAGTCGAGGCCGATGTCATCGTGCCCGTGCCGGATTCCGGCGTCCCGGCCGCGCTCGGCTTCTCGCAGGAAAGCGGCGTGCCCTTCGAGCTCGGCATCATCCGCAACCATTATGTCGGCCGCACCTTCATCCAGCCGACGCAGCGCATCCGCGAGCTTGGCGTGCGCCTGAAGCATTCGGCCAACCGCGCCATGATCGAGGGCAAGCGCGTCGTCCTGGTGGATGACAGCCTGGTGCGCGGCACCACCTCCCTGAAGATCGTGAAGATGATGCGTGACGCCGGCGCACGCGAGGTGCATTTCCGCCTCGCCAGCCCGCCGATCACCCATTCCGACTATTACGGCATCGACACGCCCGAGCGCGAAAAGCTGCTCGCCGCGCGGCTCGATCTCGAGGGCATCCGCAAATTCGTCGGCGCCGACACCCTGGCCTTCCTCTCGGTCGACGGCCTCTATAGGGCCATGGGCCTGGACGGCCGCGACCCGACGGCTCCCGCCTTCACGGACCATTGCTTCACCGGCGACTATCCGACCCCGTTGACCGATCGCGACGGCGGGCCCAACGATCCCAAGCAGCTCTCGCTGCTCGCCGAAGCCGGCTGAGAGCCCCTCCCCGCCGCCAGATCCGACGACGAGGCACGATGTCCGACACTTCCTCCCAGCGCATCGCGCTCGTGACCGGCGCC
>Ga0182743_1002375_pt1 | contig 16618 bp, 14 predicted proteins | sample eDN3rd30CKraftOP_FD_128522 | JGI IMG/M metagenome (GOLD analysis project Ga0182743, IMG submission 128522) | Enriched Organic Plus compost microbial communities from Emeryville, California, USA - eDNA 3rd pass 30_C Kraft OP (version 2) (version 2) ... | reverse complement strand
CCGTTTCCGCTCTACTGCCGAGGCCGCGCTGATTGCCGAGACCGGTTTTCGCCGCGCCATGGAAAACTCCATGTCCACGGGGATGCGCGTACTCGATATGGAGGGCCGCATCGCCTATGTCAATCCCGCGTTCTGCCGCATGATCGGCTGGAACGAGGCGGATCTCATCGGACGCAGTCCCCCTTTCCCCTATTGGGTGCCGGGGCGGCACGAGCAGCACCAGCACACGCTCGATGTGCTGACCTCGGGCAAAACCCCCAGCAGCGGACTCGAAATCGAAGCCCAGCGCCGCGACGGCTCGCGCTTTACTGCTCGGATGTATGTATCGCCCCTGCTCGACCCCAATGGCACGCAGATCGGCTGGATGACATCGATGACGGACATCACCGAGCCCAAGCGCATTCGCGAGGCCCTGACCGCCGCGCATGAACGTTTCATGACCGTGCTCGAAGGGCTCGACGACGCGATTTCCGTGACGGCCGACACCCATGACGGCCTGGAACTGCTCTTTGCCAACCGCACCTATCGCCGCGTGTTCGGGGCGCAGACTGGCGGCCACAACGAACTGCTGGCGCGACGCCGCGGCCGGTTCACCGATGAGGCGATCGAGATCTTCGCCCCCTCGGTACAGCGTTGGTTCGAGGTGCACCACCGTATGTTGGCCTGGACCGACGGCCGCCGGGTACGCATGCAGGTCGCGCGCGACATCACCGAGCGCCGCGACCACGAAGAAGCCTCGCGCATCCAGCAGGAAAAGATCCAGCTCACCAGCCGCCTGACCACCATGGGTGAGATGGCTTCCTCCCTGGCTCACGAGCTGAATCAGCCTCTGACTGCCATCGCCAACTACAGTATGGGCGCGGTTGCACTGGTCAAAGCCGGCCACACCAGCCCGACCATGCTGTTACCCGCACTGGAAAAGGCCGCATCGCAGGCCGAGCGCGCCGGCAAGATCATCAGCCGTATCCGCGAATTCGTAAAACGCAGCGAGCCGCGCCGCCAGCGCGTGCCGATCAGCCGCATCGTCGACAATGCCATCGGATTTGCCGAAATTGACGCGCGCAAACGCCGCATCCGCATTGATTCGTTTGTGCCGTCCAACGCGCCCGACGTGCTGGCCGACCCGATTCTGATCGAACAGGTATTGCTCAATCTGCTGAAAAACGGCCTGGAAGCCATGGACAAGAGCGATTCCGACGAGCTCAAGGTCGCAGTCATTCCCCATGAACAGCACATCGAAGTCGCTGTCGTGGATCGTGGCCATGGCCTGACCGATCCCGAGCGCTTGTTCGAGCCTTTCTTCAGCACCAAGACCCAGGGCCTGGGCATGGGTCTGAATATCTGCCGTACCATTATCGAATCGCACCATGGCCGCCTGTGGGCGGATCCGAATCCCGCCGGCGGTACTATTTTCCGCTTTACACTGCCCTGCGCGGTGCCTGAAAAGCCCGCACAGAACGATCAGCCTGAGGAGTTGCACGCATGAACACCCCCCCCCAGTCGAGCACGGTATTCATTGTCGATGACGACGAAGCGGTACGCGATTCATTGCGCTGGCTGCTCGAAGCCAACGGTTATCGCGTGCGCGCTTTCGCCAGTGGCGAGACCTTTCTCGAGGAATACGATCCCAGCCAGATCGGCGTCTTGATCGCCGACGTGCGTATGCCCGGCATGAGCGGCCTCGAGTTGCAAGAGCAGCTGCTGGCCCGCAATGCCCCGCTGCCCATCGTGTTCATCACCGGTCACGGCGATGTTCCCATGGCGGTATCGACCATGAAAAAGGGCGCGGTCGATTTTCTGGAAAAACCTTTCAATGAATCGGATCTGCGCGAGATCGTGGCCCGCATGCTCGAGCAAGCGACCCAGCGCATCAGCCAGTTCCAGGCCCAAAAGGACCACGAAGCCATGCTGGCCCGCCTGACCGCGCGCGAGCAGCAGGTATTGGAACGCATCGTCGCCGGCCGCCTGAACAAGCAGATCGCCGACGATCTGGGCATCAGCATCAAAACGGTGGAAGCGCATCGCGCCAACATCATGGAAAAACTGGAAGTCACCACTGTCGCAGACTTGATGAAAGTCGCGCTGGCAAAACCCGAGGCACACGCATGACCCTGCAGGACCCTTCTACACCCGCCGTCCAAGGCGCACGCATCATTGACGGCACCGCTCTGTCGCAACGCATCCGCGAAGAAGTCGCGCAACGTGTGCAGGCTCTCGCCGCCAAAGGCACCCGTCCCGGCCTGGCCGTCGTGCTGGTCGGCGAAGACCCCGCCTCGCAGGTTTATGTACGCAACAAGGTCGCTGCTTGCGAAAAGGCCGGCCTGCACTCGATCAAAGAGCAGTACCCCGCTGACATGACCGAGGCCGATCTGCTGGCCCGTATTGACGCGCTCAATCGCGACCCGTCGATTCACGGCATTCTGGTGCAGTTGCCGTTGCCTCCGCACATGAACAGCCACAAGGTTATCGAAGCGATCTCCGCTGAAAAGGACGTCGACGGTTTTCACATCAGCAATGCCGGCCTGCTGATGACGGGTCAGCCGCTGTTTCGTCCCTGCACGCCCTACGGCGTGATGAAGATGCTGGAGTCCGAGGGCGTCACGCTGCGTGGCGCCGAGACTGTCATCGTGGGCGCCAGCAACATCGTGGGCAAGCCCATGGCCATGTTGCTGCTGCAGGCCGGCGCCACCATCACGATCTGCAATTCCAAAACCCGTGATCTGGCCGCGCAGACGCGACGTGCGGATGTATTGGTGGTCGCAACGGGTAAGCCAGGCATGATCACCGGCGACATGATCAAACCGGGCGCGGTCGTCATCGACGTCGGCATCAACCGCGGCGCTGATGGCAAGCTCTGCGGAGACGTGGATTTTGCTTCGGCGCGTGAAGTCGCTGGTGCTATCACGCCAGTGCCGGGTGGGGTTGGACCTATGACCATTGCCATGCTGCTGGTGAATACCGTTGAGGCGGCTGAACGAGCGGCTGCCTGATATGTGGCAACGATGCCGGGGATCATCATGAATTCCTGGCATCGTTGACTATCGCCTCAAGTTGCTATCGAAATCGGAACCACAACGCCCACAGCATGAACACGCCGCCCGTCATGAACAGGGCCTGATATCCCCTGACGATGGGCCGCTGATGACGCAAGAACCCTCGCACAGGCTGGCGATCCAGATTGGCGGCATTATGCGTGGTGTGAAATTTCGCCATTGCGCTCACACCTCTTTGCGCCAGGGCGGCGAAAAAATTGAGCAGAAAAATCATCAAGACCGCCATGTATAGCTTGATGCCGAGCAGCAGTGCCGCTGCCACGCCCGGGGAACCCCGCAGCCCTAAAGACTTGATGCCCTGACCATGTTTCGTGAGCAGGATCGCCGCTGCACTCAGCACGACATGCACAGCCAGCACCATCAAAAAATGCACAGCCACCGTTTTGAACGGTTTTCTCAGCGTAACGCCAAAGAAATAAGCCAATAGCAAAACCGAAGACGTCCCCCACATCAGCGTCTTCACCACAATATCGATCATCCCAATCGCCTCTGAACTGCGATAAGCTGTGCAGCACAGAGGGCATTTTATCGTCGGCGAGCTCCTCCCGCAGGACTGCCCTTGTTTTCCGCACAAACGCCCTCATCTTTATCGCATATCCGTCTCATCCGCAGCGACACCGCACATGACTCAAAATCCCCTGCTTGCCCCCGTCTCCGACCTGATCGACTATGCCACCGTGCAGCCCGCGCACATCGTGCCCGCCATCGAAGAACTGCTGGCCGGCGCGCGACAGGCCGTTGATGCAGCGGCGGATCCGGGCTTGCCGGCCAATTGGGAATCTGTTGTGCAGCCGCTGGATACCGCGTCAGAGCGCCTGTGGCGCGCCTGGTCGGTCGCGGGCCATCTGAATGCCGTGGTCAACACGCCGGAATTGCGCGAGGCGTATAACGCTGCCCTGCCGCTGGTGACCGAGTTTTCGACCTGGGTGGGCCTGCACGAGGGGCTGTACAAGCAATACCAACGCCTGCGTGCCGCCAGCGATTTCGATAGCTGGGATCCAGTGCGGCGCCGTGTGATCGAATTGGCATTGCGTGATTTCCGGCTGAGCGGCGTCGAACTGCAAGGCGAAGCGCGCGAGCGCTATGCCGAGATCTCCGACCGCGAGGCGCAGGTGTCGCAAAAATTCTCGGAAAACGTCCTCGACGCCATCGACGCCTGGTCGCTGCTCATCGAAGACGAATCCCGCCTCGCGGGTTTGCCTGCCGATGTGTTGCAAGCCACTCGCCAGGCCGCTCAGGACGATGGGCACGACACCGGCTGGAAACTGACATTGAAAATGCCGTGCTACCTGCCCGTCATGCAATATGCACGCGACCGCAGCCTGCGCGAACAGATGTATCGCGCCTATGGCACCGTAGCTTCTGAACAAGGCGACACCCGGTTTGATAATTCCCCGCTGATCGAGGAACTGCTGTCCCTGCGCGCCGAGGAATCCGGCCTGCTGGGTTTTGGCACCTTTGCCGCGTTGCGCCTGCAAACCCGCATGGCCCGCGATGCCGACGAAGTCACAGGCTTTCTGCGCGACCTCGCATCACGTGCCCGCCCCTACGCCGAGCGCGACCTGGCCGAGATCAAGGCCTTTGCCGCCAGCGAACTCGGGCTGGCCGAGCTCGAGCCCTGGGACATTCCCTACGCTTCCGAGCGCCTGCGCGAGACGCGCTACGCCTACTCCGAAGACGAGATCAAACAGTACTTCACCGAGCCGCGTGTCCTCGAAGGCCTGTTCCAGGTCATTGAGTCCCTATTCAGCGTACGCCTGCGCGAAACCGACGTCTCGCGCTGGCACGCCGACGTACGAGGCGTGCGCGTCGAATCGCCCGAGGGTGCGCTGATCGGCCACCTGTACCTCGACCTGTACGCCCGTGCCGGCAAACAAAGCGGCGCCTGGGTCGACAGCGAGCGCAGCCGCCGCCGTCTAGGCGATCATGTCCAGACGCCGGTCGTGTACCTCACCTGCAACTTTGCTCGCCCCGGCGACGGCAAGCCCGCCTTGCTCACCCACGACGACGTCATCACGCTGTTCCACGAAACCGGCCATGCCTTGCATGCCTTGCTTTCCGAAGTCGACGAGCCCGGCGCTTCGGCATTCTCCAGCGTCGAATGGGACGCCATCGAACTGCCCTCGCAGTTCATGGAGAACTTCTGCTGGGAATGGCCCGTCGTCCAACGCCTCTCGGCCCACGTCACCAGCGGCGAGGCCCTGCCACGTGCGCTGTACGACAAACTCGTCGCCGCCCGCAATTTCCAAAGCGGCATGCAGACCGTGCGTCAAATCGAATTCGCGCTATTCGATATGCTGCTGCATAGCCGCACCGACGGCGCGACCATCGCGCAGACCATGGACCTGCTACAGCAAGTCCGCAAAGAAGTCGCCGTCTTGTTCCCCCCAGCCTGGCACCGCTTCCCCCACGCCTTCTCCCACCTGTTCGCAGGCGGTTATGGCGCTGGCTACTACAGCTACAAGTGGGCCGAAGTCCTGTCCGCCGACGCCTACGAGGCATTCGAAGAAGCCGCCCAAGCCAACGCAAACAGCACGGCGGGCACCCTGGATCCTGTCACCGGCGCACGCTACCGCAAAGAAATCCTCGCCGTCGGCGGCGCCCGCCCCGCAGCAGAATCCTTTGCCGCCTTCCGCGGCCGCGCCCCACGGATTGATGCCCTGCTGCGTCACAGCGGCATGGCGAACTGACCCGCCGCGCTCGTCACATCAGAGAGCCTGAAGACCGACGCCGCTTGCAGGCGCATCATAGGGCTCTCTGACCGTCACGCTCCGAGATAAGCCTTCCGCACAGCGTCGTTAACCAGCAAGTTCGCGCCCGTATCCTGCAGCACGACCTTGCCGTTCTCCAACACGTATCCCCGGTCCGCCACCTGCAGCGCCTTGTTCGCATTCTGCTCGACCAAGAACACCGTCACGCCCTCGGACCGTATCGTCCGGATGATCTCAAAGATCTGCGCAATAATCAGCGGCGCCAAGCCCAGCGTAGGCTCATCCAGCAACAGCAACTTAGGCTGCGTCATCAACGCCCGCCCAATCGCCAGCATCTGCTGTTCCCCGCCAGACATGGTCCCCGCACGCTGCGAAGCCCGCTCCTTCAGACGAGGGAACAGCTTATACACGTGCTCGAGCCCCGCCTCGATCGCATGACGGTCAGCGAAAAAGCCCCCCATCATCAGATTTTCCGCCACCGTCAGATCCTTGAACACCCGACGGCCCTCAGGCGAAATCGCGATCCCGCTACGCATGATGTGATGCGTTTCCTTGTGCGTAATATCCTCGCCCTCGAACGTAATCGTCCCAGAACGAGCCCGAGGATTCCCGCACACTGTCATCAACAACGTCGTCTTGCCCGCACCGTTCGCGCCGATCAACGTGACGATCTCACCTTGATTGACCTCGACCGACACACCATTCAACGCCTGGATCGCACCATAGTAGGTATGAATATTGTCCAACTTCAGCATCATTCTTCCCCCAGGTACGCTTTGATGACGCGCTCGTCGTTGCGCACCTGATCCGGCGTGCCCGTCGTAATAGGCTTGCCGTGTTCCATCACCAGAATCCGGTCCGAGATGCCCATGATCAGGCTCATATCGTGCTCGATCAATAACACCGCCACACCGAACTCGCGACGCAACTGGTCGATCAAATGCTGCAGATCGCGCTTTTCCTGAGGGTTCAGGCCCGCAGCGGGCTCATCCAACATCAACAGACGAGGCTTGGTGATCATGCAGCGCGCGATCTCCAGACGGCGCTGGTGGCCATAAGCCAGATTGCCCGCCTCGCGGTTGGCGTATTCGCGCAGTCCCATGAAATCCAGCCACTGCGCCGCACGCTGCAACGCGTCAGCCTCCGACTGGCGATACGACTTCAGCTTCAACAGCCCAGGCAATAGGCGCGACTCCACCTGCGTGTGCTGCGCAACCAACAGGTTTTCCAACACTGTCAGCTGCTTGAACAAGCGCACGTTCTGGAAAGTGCGCACCAACCCATGATGCGCCACCTTGTGGCTGGGCAAACCGGTGATGGGCTTGCCATCCATGATGATCTCGCCGCCGGTCGGCTTGTAAAAACCGCCCACGCAGTTGAACACAGTCGTCTTGCCCGCGCCATTAGGACCGATGATGGCGAAAACCTCATCACGCTTGACCTCGAACCCGACGCTGTCGACGGCCAACAAGCCGCCGAACCGCATCGTCAGGCCAGATACTTTCAACAAGGCTTCACTCATTTATCCAGCTCCACGTGGGGACGCTTCATGGGCAACAACCCTTGTGGACGCCACATCATCATCAACACCATTACCAGACCGAACATCAGCATCCGGTACTCGGCAAACTCGCGCGCCACCTCGGGCAGCACGGTCAATAGAATCGCCGCGAGAATGACGCCCACCTGCGACCCCATCCCGCCCAGCACCACGATCGCCAGGATCAATGCCGACTCGATGAAGGTAAAGGATTCCGGGTTCACCATGCCTTGGCGGGCCGCAAAAAACGCGCCGCCAAAACCGGCAAACATCGCGCCCAGCGTAAAGGCCGACAGCTTGATCCGCGTCGGGTTCAGCCCCAGCGAACGGCAAGCGATTTCGTCCTCGCGCAGAGCTTCCCAGGCGCGTCCTACCGGCATGCGGATCAAGCGCGTCGATACGAACAAGGTCACCAGCGCCAGCGCCAAAGCCATCAAATACAGATAGTTCACCATGTGCTGGTTATCGAACGTCCAGCCCATCAACTGGTGAAAGGTCTGCGTGCCCTCTTCGCTCGGACGGCGCGCCATCTCAAAGCCAAAGACGGTAGGTTTCGGAATCCCCGAAATCCCATCCGGACCGCCCGTGAAGAAATTCAAATTGATCAGCAACAGGCGAATGATTTCCCCAAAGCCCAGCGTCACAATCGCCAGATAATCCCCGCGCAAGCGCAGCACCGGGAATCCCAGCAGAAAACCGAACAACGCCGCCATGGCGCCGGAGAAAGGCAGCGCCTCCCAAAAGCCCCAGCCGGCCCAGTGATACAGCAAGGCATACGTGTACGCGCCCACCGCATAAAAGCCCACAAAGCCTAGATCCAACAGCCCTGCAAAGCCCACCACGATGTTCAGGCCCAAGCCCAGCATCACGTAAATCAGCACCAGCGTGGCGATATCCACCGAACTGCGGCCGCTGAAAAACGGCCAGATCACCGCCGCCGCGATCAGCAGGACAAAGATCCATTTACGGCCTTTGGTCGGTGCCGCCGGCAATACCGGCACGCTGGTTTTCAGGCGCCGGAACGGCACCGCCAACCAAGGGCGCAAAAGTTGGAAAACGAACACCACTGCGGCGGCCAAGGCCACCAGGTCCCAGCGGGATTCCAGATGGGTTTGCGCGCCCTGACGAATCAGTTGCAGCCCAAACACCGGCATCACAATGACAGCCGTCAACACGGCCGCCATGAAAGCGTTCTTTATCGTGTTATTAGCCATCAGACTTTTTCCACCTCAGGTTTGCCGAGCAGCCCGGTCGGGCGGAACAGCAGAATCAAGACCAGCAGCGCAAAAGCCACGATGTCCTTGTACTGCGACGAGATATAGGCTGCCGCCAGCGTCTCTGCCAGCCCCAGCAACACCCCGCCCAGCATCGCGCCGGGAATGCTGCCGATACCGCCCAGCACCGCCGCCGTAAACGCCTTGATCCCGGCGAGAAAGCCGATGAAGGGATTGAGCTTGCCGACCGTGATAGCGATCAACACGCCACCTACCGCCGCCAGCATCGCGCCCAGAACAAAGGTGAAGGAAATCACCCGGTTGGTGTCGATACCCAGCAGATTGGCCATGTGCATGTCTTGCGAGCAAGCGCGCGATGCACGGCCCATACGCGAGTATTTAATGAACAGCGACAGCGCGATCATCAACAGCACCGTCACCACAATAATCATGATGCGCGAATACGGCAGCGTGACATCAAAGTTCGTACCCATGTGGAACTGCAGCGATCCTGACACCAGCGACGGCACCGCCATATCGCGTGCGCCCTGGCCCAATGCGACCCAGTTCTGCAGAAAAATCGACATACCGATAGCGGAAATCAGCGCCACCAGCCGTTGGCTGCCGCGTACCGGCCGATAGGCCACGCGTTCGACACTGAAGCCATAGATACCGGTCACCACAATCGCCACCAGCAGCATGGCAGCTACGATAAACGGCAGAGGCAAACCGCTGCCTGTGCCGATCGCGGTCAATGTGACCAGGCCCACGTAGGCGCCGATCATATAGATCTCGCCGTGAGCAAAGTTGATCATACCGATGATGCCATAGACCATTGTGTAGCCGATGGCGATCAACGCGTAAATCGCGCCCAGAGACAGACCGTTAAAGATCTGCTGGGTGAGTTGAGGGATAAGGTCTGACATGAATAATTACCTATGCTCCAAATGGCACCGGCCCCGGTAACAACAACCCGGAGCCGGAAACCTGGGCGTGCGGACAAGCCCTAGCGGATAGCCAGAGCTTCGCGTGTTTACAGCTGGGTTTTCTTACCGTCCTTGTCCCACTTGAATACGGCGAACTCAAAGTCCTTCAGGTCGCCCTTGGCGTCGTATTCGACTTTACCGATACCGGTATCGAACGAATGGCTGTGCATGTAGTCCGCAACCTTGGCGGGATCTTCGCCCACGGCCTCGATGCTCTTGGCCAGGATCTGCACAGCGGCGTAGGCCGGCATCTGGAACGCGCCGTCCGGATCGCGCTTGGCGTCCTTGAAGGCCTTCACGATGCCTTCGTTGCCGGGCATCTTGGTAAAGTCAGCCGGCAGCGTGACCAGCAAGCCTTCGATGGCCGGACCGGCGATTGCCACCAGATCCTGGTTGGCGGTGCCCTCGGGGCCCATGAACTGCACGGTCAGGCCCTGTTCGCGCGACTGGCGCAGCAACAAGCCGAGTTCGGGGTGATAGCCGCCGAAATAGACCAGATCCACGCCCGCGGATTTGAGCTTGGTGATCACGGCCGAATAGTCGCTATCGCCAACGTTGATGCCCTCGTACAGGGCGATGTTCACACCCTCTTTTTCCAGAGAGGCCTTCACTTGCGAGGCCACGCCCGAGCCGTAGGTCTGCTTGTCGTGCAGCACGGCGACTTTCTTGGGCTTGAGCGTTTTTGCGATGTAATTCGCGGCGAACGGGCCTTGCTGGTCATCGCGGCCGATCGTGCGGAAGAAGAAATGCGGCTTGATCGTGTCCGTCACCAGCGGCGACGTCGCGCCCGGGGTGATGGCAACGATGCCTTCTTGTTCATAGACGTTCACTGCGGGCACTGTAACACCCGAGCACGCGTGCGCCACGGCGAACTTGGCGCCGGAGTTGACTACGCGGTTCGCGGCAGGCACGGCCTGCTTGGGCTCGCAGCCGTCATCGATCAGGATGGCTTCGAGCTTTTTGCCCTTGACGCCGCCTTGTGCATTGATGGTTTCAATGGCGGTCAGCGCGCCGGCCTGGATCTGCGTCCCATACTGAGTATTGGGGCCAGTCATGGGCTGGGGCATGCCGATCTTGATGGTGTCGGCTGCATGGGCAGCGCCAGCCAACAGCAACGAACCCAGGGCCAAAGCGATGGGGTTAACGCGATGCAGAAGCTTCATTCGATATTCTCCGGCGATAAGGATGGACAGCGTTGTACGGCTTTGGCATCGACGGGGGATACCCGGCGGCCCCAGACGTGCATTGCCGGCTTCTTGGGCAAAGGTACAGCGTGGGCGGTATTCTGAAAGCTGCCTGACACCCTGTCACTGCGTGTAATCCCCAATATCGTGTAATGCCACATATTCAGGGACGCATCACAGTAATCTCGCCATGGCGCTCCACCTATCTGCCGGACATGGCGCACGCAGCCTTTTCATTACCGAATTCCCCCGCTGCCCTGGGAAAAAGAGGCGCGCAAGTATTCATCAGCTTACTTACGCCAAGCTTGCAAATAATAAATACCCCTGGAAAACACCGACGTCTCACGCCCATATTCCTGGCTGACAGCTACAATCACGCCATGAATCACGACCTCTCTATCGCCTTTATCGGTGGCGGCAACATGGCCACGGCGCTGGCCAGCGGGCTCGCCGGAAAAACCTGCCCTGCCGGCAACCTGCATGTCGTCGACCCCAACGCCGACGTACAAAACGCCTGGCGCCAACGCGGCGCGACAGCCGCAGGCGCGCCCGACGAGGCACTGCGCGCCTGCAAAGTCTGGCTCTATGCCGTCAAACCTCAACAACTGCGCGATGTCGTCGCCGCGACACGTCAGTGGTTGCAGCCCGGTACCCTCGTTATCAGCGTGGCCGCAGGCATCCGCGCCGACACCCTGGCCGAGTGGCTGGGCGAGCCCGGCCGGCCCTGGCAGAACCTGGTGCGCTGCATGCCCAATACGCCGGCGCTGGTCGGTGCGGGCGTTTCCGGCCTGGCTGCCCTGCCCGGCGTCGATGATGCGGGCCGTTCCTTGGCCGAAAGCCTGTTGGCCTCGGTAGGTCAGGTCGTGTGGGTAGCGGACGATGCCGCCCTGGACGCGGTCACCGCGCTGTCCGGCAGCGGCCCGGCCTATGTCTTCCTGTTCCTCGAGTCCCTGATTGCAGGCGGCGTGGCCGTCGGCCTCAGTCCTGAGCAGGCACATCAATTGGCCCTGGGCACCCTGGCTGGCGCAACCAAGCTCGCCGAGCAGGCTACCGATTCGCCATCGGTATTGCGCGAACGCGTCACCTCCAAAGGCGGCACCACTGCCGCTGCATTGCAGGTGTTTGAGCAAGCCGACCTGCGCGGCATCGTGCGTCAGGCTCTCGAAGCCGCAGCCCAGCGTTCGCGAGAGCTCGCTGACGAGTTCGGCAAATAAGTCCCAAGGGGGGATCCAACATCGCGATGTCAGATGCCCTCCATGCAAGCAATGAACATCAATACCCCTAAGCCTGGTTTGAGCAGCATCAACCCGGCCCCGCCCACATCCCGCCATTTTCAGGCCATGACGGCCGGCCAGTTCGCCGTGGCCGTCTTTTGCATGGGTCTGATCGTCGTCGGGTCCAACATCCTCGTCCAGGTACCGCTCAACGACTGGCTGACCTGGGGCGGGCTGTCGTACCCGATCGCGTTTCTGGTGACCGATGTCCTGAACCGGCGTTTTGGCCCGAGCGCGGCGCGCCGCGTCGCCTGGGTGGGTTTCGCCCTTGCGCTCGCCGTATCGATCTGGCTGGCCTCGCCCCGTATCGCGCTGGCCTCTGGGCTGGCCTATATTTGCGCACAACTGGCCGACATCCAGGTCTTTGATCGGCTGCGCGATCAGCGCTGGTGGCGCGCGCCGCTGCTGTCAGGCACTGTCGGCGCCCTGCTCGATACCGCGGTGTTTTTCAGCGTAGCCTTTGCCGCGACTGGAACACCCTGGGTGACCTGGATGCTCGGCGATCTGGCCATCAAACTGGTCGTGAACGTCAGCATGCTGGCGCCCTTCCGAGCGCTGATGTGGAATCTGGCGCGGCCCGAACCTCTGGATATTTGACAGCGCCCTTCAGTGGTGTAAAAGTCACAACTCTGTCACATCCCATACATAAGGTGTCGTGTTCATTGCGGCCCAGTACCCTTGGCCCCCACTACGCACGCAAACCGGAGAACAAATCCATGAGACCGCAACGCCTAGCCCTCACCTTTGCCGCACTAATGACGGCCTTTGCCGCGACCTCGGCCTATGCCGCGACGGAAATCCAATTCTGGCACTCGATGGAAGGTGCACTGGGTGAACGCGTCAACGAACTCGTTCAGGACTTCAACAAGAAAAATCCCGACTACAAGGTCAATGCCGTCTACAAAGGCAACTACGGCGAGTCGATGAACGCTGGCATCGCCGCGTTCCGCGCCGGCAACGCCCCCGACATTCTGCAGGTATTCGAGGTCGGCACGGCCACCATGATGTACGCCAAGGGCGCCGTCAAGCCGGTGCAGGAGATGTCCGAAGAAGCCGGCGAACCCCTGGATCCGAAAGCCTTTATCGGCGCCGTGGCAGGCTACTACTCGTCGCAAGACGGCAAGCTGATCTCCATGCCGTTCAACAGCTCGACGGTGGTGTTCTACTACAACAAGGACGCTTTCAAGAAAGCCGGCCTCGATCCCGAAAAGCCACCCAAGACCTGGGAAGAGCTCGCGGACGCCGGCCAGAAACTCAAAGCCGCCGGCCAAGAATGCGGCTACACCACGTCCTGGCCGTCCTGGGTCCAGCTGGAAACGCTGTCGGCCTGGCATAACGTGCCCTACGCCACCAAAGACAACGGCTTTGGCGGCCTGGATGCCCGTCTGGCGATCGACACGCCACTGCACGTGCGCCATCTGGAAAACCTGGCCAAGCTCGCCAAAGAAGGCATCTTCATGTATGGCGGCCGCGGCGACCAGCCCAACTCGCTGTTCATTGGCGGCAAATGCGCCATGATCACGGGTTCCAGCGGTCTGCGCGCCAACATCGCCAAGAACGCCAAATTCGAGTTCGGCACCTCGACCCTGCCCTACTACGCAGACGTCAAAGGCGCACCGCAGAACACCATCATCGGCGGCGCCTCGCTGTGGGTCTTTGCCAAGAAATCGCCCGAGGTCTACAAAGGCGTGACCAAGTTCTTCCATTTCCTGGCCAGCCCCGAGATCGCTGCCCGCTGGCACCAACAGACCGGCTACGTGCCCGTCACCGTCGCCGCCTACGAACAAACCAAAAAATCCGGCTACTACGACAAGAATCCGGGTACCGAAGTTGGCGTCAAACAGCTGAACGTCCAGACCACCGCGCAATCGCGCGGCCTGCGCCTGGGCTACCTGCCGCAGATCCGTGAAATCGAAGACCAGGAAATCGAACGCATCGTTTCCGGCAAGACCAGCGCCCAGGATGGCATCAAGACCATGGTCACGCGTGGCAACGAGCTGCTCGAGAAATTCGAAAAGAGCGTGAAGTAAAACCCGCTGTCACGGCGGCTTTCATTAGGAGAGCCGCCGCTTTTTTTTGCCGTGATATGTATTCCCAAATTACATTGACACGTCTTTTGACGGACCTTTTTGCTAGCTGACCAGGGCTTGCCTCATGGAAAAACGCGTCGTCTTCCGACACAAGACCCTGCCGTACCTGTTACTGGCGCCGCAGATTGCGGTCACGCTGGTGTTCTTTTTCTGGCCTGCCGGCCAAGCCCTGTGGCAATCGACGCAGTTACAGGATGTCTTCGGCCTGTCTACCGAATTCGTAGGTCTGGACAATTTCGTTGATCTGTTCAACCAGACGGCCTATCTGGAATCTTTCCGGGTCACCGCCGTGTTCTCGGCGCTGGTGGCCTTTGTCGGGCTGGCGGTCTCGCTCTTGCTGGCCGTCATGGCCGATCGCGTCATCCGCGGTGCAGGCCTGTACAAAACCCTGCTGATCTGGCCCTACGCCGTCGCGCCTGCGGTCGTTGGCGTGCTGTGGCTGTTCCTGTTTTCCCCATCGGTCGGCATCCTGGCCGTCGCGCTGGGCAAAATGGGCATAGGCTGGAATCCGCGGCTGGACGGTGACCAGGCCATGATGCTGGTGCTCATTGCCGCTGTCTGGAAACAGATTTCGTACAACTTCCTGTTTTTCCTGGCTGGTCTGCAATCCATCCCGCGCTCGTTGATCGAGGCCGCCGCGATCGATGGCGCGTCGCCTACGCGCCGTTTCTGGACCATCGTCTTTCCGCTGTTGTCGCCGACCACGTTCTTTTTGCTGGTCGTCAACGTCATCTATGCGTTCTTCGATACGTTTGCGGTGATCGACACCACCACGCAAGGCGGCCCGGGCACCTCCACCTCCATCCTGGTCTACAAAGTCTACAGCGATGCTTTCAATGGCCTGGACCTGGGCTCCTCTGCCGCACAGTCCGTCGTGCTGATGGCGATCGTCGTCGCGCTCACGGTCGTGCAGTTCCGCTACATCGACCGCAAAGTCCAGTACTGATCAAAAAGGCTACGCATCATGGTTGAACGCCGTCCCTGGCTGGACATCCTCGCTCACATCATCCTGCTGTGCGGGGTAGCGCTGGTCGCCTTTCCGCTGTATGTGACGTTTGTCGCATCGACCCAGACCGCCCAGGAAGTCGCCGCCGCACCGATGTCGCTGCTGCCCGGCCCGCACTTCGTCGAGAACTACATGCGCGCGCTGACTAACGCTGGCGTAGGCAGTATGCTCTATGTCAGCTTGATCATGGCATTGGCCATCTCGCTGGGCAAGATCGCCATCTCATTGCTATCGGCCTTTGCCGTGGTCTATTTCCGCTTTCCGGGGCGCATGTTCTTTTTCTGGATGATTTTCGTCACCCTGATGCTGCCTGTCGAAGTCCGTATCGCGCCCACCTACAAAGTCGTCGCCGATCTGGGACTGCTCAATAGCTACGCAGGCCTGACGCTGCCGCTCATTGCCTCGGCGACTGCGACGTTCCTGTTCCGCCAGTTCTTTCTGACCGTTCCCGACGAGCTCGTCGAAGCCGCGCGCATCGACGGCGCCAGCCCGCTGCGATTTTTCCGCGACGTGCTGTTGCCGCTATCGCGCACCAGCATCGCCGCCCTCTTTGTCATCCAGTTCATCTACGGCTGGAACCAGTACCTCTGGCCGCTGCTCATCACCACCCAGGAAGACATGTACCCCGTGGTCATCGGCATCAAACGCATGATCAGCGGCGGCGACAGCGTCACCGAGTGGAACATCACCATGGCCACCGCGCTATTGGCCATGATCCCGCCGGTACTGGTCGTGATCCTGATGCAAAAGTGGTTCGTCAAAGGCTTGGTCGACACCGAAAAATAACCGTGCCGCCCCTCACCCGGGCAGCCGCTTACGCAAAGAATATCTCATGGCAACCCTGAGCTTTCGCAACGTCAAGAAAACCTATGCCGGCAACGTCGCTGTCATCCACGGCATCGACGCAGACGTAAAAGACGGCGAATTCATCGTCATCGTCGGACCATCCGGCTGCGGCAAATCCACGCTGATGCGCATGGTCGCCGGCCTGGAGACTGTCACCAGCGGCGAGATCCTGATCGACAACAAAGTCGTCAACCAACTCGAGCCGGCCGAACGCGACATCGCCATGGTGTTCCAGAACTACGCGCTCTACCCGCACATGAGCGTGTTCGACAACATGGCCTACGGCCTGAAAATCCGCAAATTCCCCAAGGACGACATACGCAAACGCGTCGACGCCGCCGCGAAAATCCTGGAACTCGAAAAACTGCTCGACCGCCGCCCGCGACAATTGTCCGGCGGCCAGCGCCAGCGCGTCGCCATGGGCCGCGCCATCGTGCGCGAACCCAAAGTCTTTTTATTCGACGAACCCCTATCCAATCTGGACGCCAAACTGCGCGTAGCCATGCGTCTGGAAATCATGAAGCTGCATCGGCGCCTGGGCACCACCAGCCTGTACGTCACGCACGATCAGGTCGAAGCCATGACGCTGGCCCATCGCATGATCGTCATGAACCAGGGCGTGCCCGAACAAATCGGCACGCCCATGGAGGTCTTCGAAAAACCCGCCTCCACCTTTGTCGCAGGCTTCATCGGCTCGCCGCCCATGAACCTGAT
>Ga0182743_1002374_pt1 | contig 16624 bp, 17 predicted proteins | sample eDN3rd30CKraftOP_FD_128522 | JGI IMG/M metagenome (GOLD analysis project Ga0182743, IMG submission 128522) | Enriched Organic Plus compost microbial communities from Emeryville, California, USA - eDNA 3rd pass 30_C Kraft OP (version 2) (version 2) ... | reverse complement strand
GGTTGATGGAATGGTTGACCTGGGTGAAATCCGTGGGACGGTACGGCATGCGCAGGCCGAACTCGGGCAGCGCGTAGGCCAGCACGTCGGCGTGCTCGGGCTCCAGCGGATGCACGGTATCGGGCCCCTTGGGCTGCAGCCACCATTGCACGCCGTGGCGCGCCGCGAAGGCGCGCAGACAGGCCAGGTCGGCGTCGGTCAGCGGCACCAGGTGGCGCAGCACCAGCACCGTGGCCGCATCGCCCAGCGCCACCTCGATCTGCGGCATGCGGTCGGGCGCCGACAACTGCGAGACCAGCGCGCGCAGCGGCATCAGCATGGCGCTGACCGCGGGCGGCAGCACATGGCATTCGCGCATGTCCGCCACGTAGCTGCTCTTGCGCTCGTGGAAACCCACCAGCACCCCACCCTTCTTAGGCACCACGCGCACGGACAGGCGCGCGCGATAGCGGTAGCCCCACGTGGGGCCATGCAGCGGCGGCAGCATGCGCGCCGGGCGCAGTTTGCCGATATGCCAGAAGGTGTCTTCCAGGGCGCGCTGCTTGATGGCGACCTGGGCCGCGGGCTCCATGTGCTGCATGGCACAGCCGCCGCACACGCCGAAGTGCGGACAGCGCGGCACGACGCGCTGCGACGAGGGCGACAGCACGTCCTGCACACGGGCGATCTCGTACGAGGGTTTGCGCCGCACCGTCTCGACCGCCACGCGTTCGCCCGGCAGGGCGCCTTCCACGAACACGACCTTGCCGTCGCGGCGGGCGATGCCCCTGGCTTCCAGGTCCAGGGACTCGATCTTCAGAACTTCGGACATCTCGCGCAATCCAGATTCACAGGCAACCTGGCATTGTAAAAGGTGCGCGGACGGAAACGAAAACGCGGGCGGCCCGCCCTGGCCGGGCAAGGTCCGCGCCGCGTCGCCGGCGGCCGGCTGCGCGAGCCGGCCAATGCGCTTAGAACGTACGGGATACCGAGAACACGGCGCCCAGGCGGCCCGAGGGATGGCCGTACTTGGTGGGCAGCCAGTTGTCGTGGCTGGCGCCGACCGCGGCCAGCCCCACGACCCAGCCCTTCAGGTCCTTGGTGATGCCCAGCTTGTAGTCCACGTAGCCGCTGATGTGGTCGCCATCGGCCGTGTACGACACCGCGCCCTTCAGGCGCTGGAAGCCGACGTGGGCGTTGATGCCCCAGCCGTCGCCCAGGTCGAACGCGGCGCTGCCGTCCAGGTACCAGGTGCCGTCGGTGTCGGCCACGCCGAAGAAGTCGCTGGGCGTGTACGAGTACTTCAGCGAGTAGTTGCCGTAGCTCAGGCCCAGATAGAGATCGGTGTTGTTGATGTTGCCGCCGCTCTTGGCCGAGGACGAGCCGGGGTAGTAGTAGTGCAGCACGCCCACGTCCAGGCCGAGGTCGCCCAGCACCGGGCCGCGCCAGCCGCCGTAGAAGTCCATCTCCAGGTTGCCTTCGTTGATCACGAAGTCGGACACGTTGGAGTTCCAGTTGCCGATGTAGAAGCCGGACGAGTGCGTGATGTCGAAGCCCAGCTGCGCCGCCGGCCGGAAGTCCGTCTGCGAGAAGCCGCGGAAGCGGTAGTCGCTGACGATGGCAGCATTGCCGGACAGCGAGAAGCCCGCGCCGAGATCGGTGGATTCGGCGTAGGCGGCCGGCGTGAGGCTCGACGCAAGGGCAACCGCGAACGAGGAGGCAAGCAGCGTCTTCTTCATGAGTACGTTCCTGAGCAGATTGAGGGAACGGGCAAACTCCACATGCCCGACGCCGGACACGAATCGACAGAATCGGAACCGGCTTGCAAGAACTCAAGCACGATCCGTGCCAAGTTGCGGTCGCGTGCCGCGCCCGGCGCTTGCGGCTGCACGCACCGCTTTGAGCTCCACCGCGCCGCATCATGGCCGTCCCCGCGCACCATTGCAGTGCGGTTGTCGCGCCCCCTGCCCCGACCTTGTGCGCCGTCTGCCGCCAGCGGCGCGGCCGACATCGGTGCCGCGCGCCCGCCCTGTCCGAGCCGCCCATGCAAAAACCCCGGAAACCTGCAGGTCTCCGGGGCTTCGAGGAGGATCGGCTGCCGGCGGGCGACGCGCCTGCCGGCCTGGGCATCAGCTGGCGCCGGCAGCGGCCTGCTGGTGGGCGGCGCGCCACTGCTTGGCGTGCTCGGCCATCTTGGCGTGGCGCTGCTTCATCCGCGCCTGGCGTTCCTTGACGATCTCGGCCACCTGGCCGCGCTGGGTATCGTTCAGGCTGTCCCACACGGCCAGCCACTGGTCGCGCACCTTGCCGGCCTGTTCGCGGAACTGGTCGCGGCCGGACTCGGACGCCGACAGCAGCGCGCGCGGATCGAGCTTACCGTCGGCCAGCTGCTTGTCGAGCAGCGCGTGGCGGCTGGCGCCCGCTTCGCGGCGGGCCTTGAACAGCTCGCGCTGGGCGTCGCGCGCCTGCTTGATCAGGGCTTGCTGGTCGGCGTCGAGCTTCAGCGACTCGAGCTGGGCCTTGGACACCGGGCCCAGGCCGGGAATCACCATGCCGCCACGGCCCATCGCGGCGCGATGGTGGTGGCCGTGCCGGCCTTCCTTCTGGCTGGAAGCGACGGGCGCATCGGCCGCGGCCGCGGCAAAGGACGGAGTGGCCACCACGCCCGCGGTCAGGGCAAGGGTCAGGCCAGCCAGCGTGGAACGGATCGCGTATCGGGACATGAGGAATCTCCTGAAAGGTTGAAACGCGAGGCCATTGTGCGGCGGGCCCGGTTTCAGCCGGGTTTCGCGCACCCCACGCGTTGTTTCAGTCGATTGCTCCGCCTTCTCGCGCGCTGCGCGGCCAGGTTAGGCGGCGTCCCAGGCGGCCAGGTATTCCTTCCAGTGCGGCGCGTCGCTGGCGGCCAGCGTGTCGCGCACCAGGGCGATCTCGGCCTCGTAGGCGGCCATGTCCAGTTCGCCGCGCAGGAAGCGGAAACGGCAGTAGACCAGCCAGGTGTTGACTACGTCGGTCTCGCAGTAGGCGCGCACCGCGTCGGCCTGGCCCTGGTTCCAGGCCTCCCAGACCTTGCTGCCGTCCATGCCGAGCTTGCCGGGAAAGCCGCACAACTTGGCCAGTTCATCGAGCGGCGCATTGGCGCGGCCGTTGTACTTGGCCAGCAGGTCCATCAGGTCGACGTGACGGTTATGGTAGCGGCTGATGTAGTTGTTGAACTTGAACTCGCGGTCTTCCTCGCCCATGTCCCAGTAGCGCGGCGCAGGCACGCCGTGGATGAGGCTGCGGTAGTGCAGCACGGGCAGGTCGAAGCCCGAGCCGTTCCAGCTGACCAGCCGCGGGGTGTAGCGCTCGATGGTCTTGAAGAAGCCGGCCAGCAGCACGGGCTCGGGATCATCGGGCTGGCCCAGTGTCTTGACGCGAAAGCCCTGGTCGTCGCGGAACACGCAGCCCACCACCGCCACGCGGTGCAGGTGCAGGGGCAGGAAGTCGTGCCCCACGGCCTCGCGCCGCGCCGCGAAGGCGCGCTCGGCCACCTCCAGGTCCGGGACGTCGGGGCCCCAGCCGTGCAGCCGGCGCAGGCCGGCCACGTCGGGCAGCGTCTCGAGATCGAAAACCAGGGTGGGTGTCATCGCGGAGGCAGATACTGCAGCGGGTCGACCGGCGTGCCCTGGCGACGGACCTCGAAGTGCAGCTTGGGCTCGTTGGCGTCGGTATCGCCGATCTCGGCGATCTTGGCGCCGCGCTTGACGTTCTGGCCGGCCTTGGTCATCAGGGCCCGGTTGTGCGCGTAGGCCGTGATGAAGCCATTCTCGTGGTTGATGATGACGAGGTTGCCATAGCCGCGCACGCCCTTGCCGCTGTACATGACCTTGCCGTCGGCCGCGGCCACCACGGGATCGCCGGGCGAGCCGGCGATGTCGATGCCCTTGGTATTGCTGTTGAAGGTCTGCATGACCGCGCCCTGCGCCGGCCAGCCCCACGAGATGACGCCGGCATCGGCGGCGCGCGGCGGAGTCGGGGTGGGCGCCGGCGCGGCAGGCACCGCGGCCGGAGGATTGGCCGGGGCCGGTGCATTGTTCGCAGGCGGCGGATCCAGCGGTACGGGCTCGCTGTGGCCGGATGGGGCCGGCGCGGTCGTCGTCGACGCGATCGGCGTCGGCGCCGAGGCCGGACCCGACAGCTTGATGACCTGGCCTACCGAGATCTGGTTGGCATCGTTGATGCTGTTCCAGCGCTTGAGGTTTTCGACATCCAGGTTGTTGTTGCGGGCGATGCGGTAGAGGCTGTCGCCCGGCTTGACCACATAGGTGCTGCCGGACGGCACCGTGGCGCTGGCCGTCGACGGCGTGGTGGATTCGTGCGAAAGGTCGACGATGGGAGCGCGGTGCGCGGGACCCGAGGCGCAGCCCGCCAGGACCAGAAGGATTACCGCCGTGAAAGCCAGGCGGGGAAGGCGCGCGGACGCGCCGGGAGAGATGGCATCGGTCAGTGGTAACTGCCCGTTGAGCATACGGTTCTCCTGTTTGCTCAAGATTGTGTTCCGGCCCGCAGGGGCACAAAGCGTACGGCCTCGAGTTCGCGGCGGCTCCAGCTGGCCGTGCCGGTGCGTTCGATCAGCACGAGCCGCTGATGGTTGCCGCCCTCGGGCGCGATCAGCCGCCCGCCGGGCGCCAGTTGCGTAAGCAGGGCCTGAGGAATGCTCAGGCCCGCCGCAGCTACAACAATAGCATCGAACGGCGCCACGCCGGGCAGGCCCAGCATGCCGTCGCCATGGACGAGGCGCACGCGCGTGGCCAGCCGCAGCGCCCGCAGATGGGTGCGCGCCAGTTCGAAGAGGCCACGGATGCGCTCGATGGCATGGACCTCGCGCACGAACTGCGCCAGCACGGCGGCCTGGTAGCCGCAGCCCGCCCCGACTTCGAGCACGCGCGTGGGTTCACGGTCTTCGCAGGCCGCGGCGATCATGCGGGCCACCACCCAGGGCTGCGAGATGGTCTGCGAATGGCCGATGGGCAATGCCGCGTCTTCGTATGCGCGGCTGGCCAGGGCTTCGTCGACGAACAGATGGCGCGGCACCGCAGCCATGGCGCCCAGCACGCGTTCGTTGGTGATGCCCTGCGCGCGCAGCCTTTGCACCATGGCCTGGCGCAAGCGGTCGGAGTTCAGGCCCAGGTTGCCGCTGGCCGGCTCCGCCGACAGCGCGGACGGGCGCTGCAGCGTGGCCGCCGAGATGCGCGTGTTGCTGTTGGCCGGGGTGATGCCGGGCCCCACACCGGCAATGCTGCGGCGCACGCCCGGGCGCGGTGCGCGGATGAGTTCGTCGGGGGGATGGCGCTTGTTGATCATAGGGGCTCCGCCCAGGCCCGCACTTCGTCGAGCTGGCTGTGCTGGGTGAGGTCCAGCCGCAGCGGCGTGATGGCCACCGCCCCCTGCGCCACCGCGTGGAAGTCCGTGCCGGGTGCGGCGTCGGCGGCCAGGCCCACCGCGCCGATCCAGTAGACCGTGTCGCCATATGGCGTGGTGGTGCGCACCACGGGCTCGGACGGATGGCGCTTGCCCAGCCGCGTGACCTCGAAACCCGCCAGGTCTTCGTAGCGGCGGTTGGGAATATTGACGTTGAGCAGCACCGGCGCGCCCAGCGGATCGGCCAGTTGCCGTTCGACGACGTGGCGCGCCGCGCGGGCGGCGGAATCCAGGTGCTCCCAGCCCTTCTCGAAGAGGGAGAACGCAATGGCCGGGATGCCGAACAGGTAGCCTTCGGAGGCCGCGGCCACCGTGCCCGAATAGAGGGTGTCGTCGCCCATGTTGGCGCCGTTGTTGATGCCCGAGACGACCAGGTCGTGGCGCGCGTCCATCAGGCCGGTCAGCGCGACGTGCACACAGTCGGAGGGCGTGCCGTTGACGTAGATATAGCCGTTGGACGCGGTGCGCACCGACAGCGGGCGGTTCAGCGTGAGCGAATTGGAAGCGCCGCTATGGTTGGTCTCGGGCGCGACGACGGTGAGCTCGGCCAGTCCGGACAACGCCTCGACCAGGGCCTGCAGGCCCGGGGCGTTGTAGCCATCGTCGTTGGAAACCAGGATACGCATCAATACTTCCGTTTAACAGAGCGCGCCGCGAGGCAACCGATTGTACGGCACTGGTCCGGCCCGCGCGGTAGAATCCGCAGCCATATCCTTCCTATCGCTGCCGCCCGACGCCCATGGTCGAAACCGCTTCCTCCCTGTATTTCAGCGCCGCGCTGGTCCTGCTGGCCTACCTGATCGGCTCGATTCCGTTTGCCGTGGTGGTCAGCCGGCTGATGGGCCTGCAGGACCCGCGCAGTTACGGTTCGAAAAACCCGGGAGCCACCAATGTGCTGCGTTCGGGTAGCAAGATGGCCGCGGCGCTGACGCTGCTGGGCGATGCCGCCAAGGGCTGGTTCGCCCTGTGGCTGGCGCAGCGGCTGGCGCCGGGGCTGTCGTGGAACGCCTATGCGCTGGTTGCCCTGGCAGTGTTCCTGGGCCACCTGTACCCGCTGTTCCTGGGCTTCAAGGGCGGCAAGGGCGTGGCCACCGCGCTCGGCATCCTGGCCGCCATCCAGCCCTGGCTGGCCGTGGCCACCGCCGCCACCTGGCTGATCGTGGCAATCTTCTCGCGCTACTCGTCCCTGGCGGCGCTGGCGGCGGCGTTCTTCGCGCCGCTCTACTATGTCTTCGGCTCGGGCGTGGCCTGGACCGCGCGCGCGCCCGTCACGGGCGCGCTGGTAATCATCGTCGTGCTGCTCTTCTACCGGCACCGCGCCAACATCGGTCGCCTGGTCAAGGGCACCGAAAGCCGGATCGGCAGCAAGAAGAAATAACGGGGCAGCGCCCGGCCGCCCTCAGGGCGCCTGCGGCGGCCGCACGGCCAGCTCGTGGTCCAGCGTCCCGCCCCCTTGCCTTCGGCAGACCGCATCGAAGTCGCGCGCGAGATCAGCCAGCGAGATCGCGCCCAGCCGTTCGACCAGCAGCGCCTCGGCACGGCGCAGCGCGTCGTCCAGCGCCGCATTGACCACCCGCTCCACCGCGCATCCCGGATGGTCGGTCTCGTTGCCGATGGCGAAGATGCGGGGGCCGCCGACCGCCTCGTGCACGTCCAGCAGCGTGATGCGGTTTAGGTCGCAGGCGATGGTCCAGCCTCCGCCATGGCCCTTCTCCGAGCGCACATAGCCAGCCTGGCGCAGGCCCGCCATCGTGCGGCGCACGACCACGGGGTTGGTATCCAGCATGGCGGCGATCTGTTCGGACGTGAAAGGCTGGTCGTGGCGGGCCATGTGCAGCAGCACGTGCAGCATGCGGGAGAGGCGGCTGTCTTTTCTCATGGGATGGCAGCGCAATGTGCGCCCGACGCGGCATGCCCCGGCGCGGGGCGACAGGAAACATTATAAGTTGCGTGAAAATCGCCGGCGGCCTATCATGTAACTTATAAAGTTTCTTGAAATGTTCCGGAGGCATCCTCATGCACTATGACGCGATCATTGTCGGCGGCAGCTACGCGGGCCTAGCGGCCGCCACCCAGCTCGCCCGGGCGCGGCGTCGCATCCTGGTGGTGGACGGCGGACGCCGTCGCAACCGCCAGGCCGAGCGCTCGCACGGCTTCCTGACCCAGGACGGCGCCCAGGCCGCCGCCATCGCCGCCAAGGGCCGCGAACAATTGCTCACCTACGACACGGTGCGCTGGATCGACGGCACCGCCACCGGCGCCTGGCGCAACGACGCGGGCTTCCAGGTGCAGGTCGACGGCGCGGCGCCGCAGAACGCGCGCACGCTCATCCTGGCCACGGGTGTCGTCGACCGGTTGCCCGACCTGCCGGGCCTGCCCGAACGCTGGGGCCGGCACGTGTTCCACTGCCCCTATTGCCACGGCTACGAACTCGGCCAGGGTGAGATCGGCGTGCTGGCGACCTCCGCGCTATCGATGCATGCCGCGCTGATGCTGCCCGACTGGGGCCGCACTACCCTCTTCCTGAACGGCGCCTTCGAGCCCGACGGGCAGCAGTCGGCCCAACTGGCGGCGCGCGGCGTGCGGGTGGAGCGCAGCCTCGTCGACCGGATTGAAGGCCGGCTCGACTTGATCCTGCGTAATGGACACGTGGTGCGGCTCGACGGCCTGTTCATCTCGACCTGGACCGAGGTTGCCAGCCCCCTTGCGGCGCAGTTGGGATGCGCGTTCGAGGAAGGACCGCTGGGCCGCTTCATCAAAACGGACGCGGCCAAGGAAGCCAGCGTGCCCGGCATATTCGCGTGCGGCGATGCCGCCCGCCAGCCGCACAACCTGTCGTTTGCCGTCAGCGACGGCGTGCAGGCGGGCGTGTCGGCGCACCGTACCCTGATCTTCGGCGGCCACTGAGGCCGCCATGGCGTGCGCGGGCGGCACGGGATTCTAGGCCGCGCCGATATCGGCCAGGTCCCAGCGCGGCCGCACCGTGAAGGCGTGGTTGCCGCGCTCCAGCGGAGCCAGGCCTGCGCGCACGCGCTGCGCGGCGGCATAGGCGATCATCGCACCGTTGTCGGTGCACAGCGCCAAGGGCGGGAAATAGGCCTGCGCCTTCAGGGGCGCCAGCGCGCCGGCCAGCTGTGCGCGCAGCCGCTGGTTGGCCCCGACCCCGCCCGCCACCACCAGGCGGCGCAGCCCCGTCTGGCGCAACGCGCGCACCGACTTCGAGGCCAGCACGTCGACGATGGCGGCCTGCGTGGCGGCGGCCAGGTCGGCCCGGCCCTGCTCGTCCAGACCGCCGGCCGCGTCGGCGGCCTTCACGCGCGTCAGCACGGCCGTCTTCAGGCCGCTGAAGCTGAAATCCAGGTCCTGGCTGTGCAGCATGGGGCGCGGCAGCTCGTACCGCGTGGCATCGCCCTGTTCGGCCAGGCGCGCCAGCGCCGGCCCGCCCGGATAGCCCAGGCCCATCAGCTTGGCCGACTTGTCGAAGGCCTCGCCGGCGGCGTCGTCCAGCGTCTCGCCCAGCAGCTCGTAGCGGCCGACGCCGTCCACCCGCATCAACTGCGTATGCCCGCCGGAGACCAGCAGCGCCACGAAGGGAAACTCGGGCCGCGGGTCGGCCAGCAGCGGCGACAGCAGGTGGCCTTCCAGGTGATGGATGGGAATGGCAGGCAGATCGAGCGACCAGGCGAGCGACTGGGCCACGCTGGCGCCTACCAGCAGCGCGCCGGCCAGGCCCGGGCCGGCCGTGTAGGCCACGGCGTCCACGTCGGACAGCTGCAGGCCCGCCTCGGCCAGCACCTGGCGCGTAAGGGGCACGACGCGCCGGATGTGGTCGCGCGAGGCCAGCTCGGGCACCACGCCGCCATACTCCTGGTGCATGGCGATCTGCGTGTGCAGGGCGTGCGCAAGCAGGCCGCGTTCGGTACAGACCGCGGCCACGCCGGTTTCGTCGCAGGAACTCTCGAAGCCGAGGATGATCATGGGCCACAGTTTACAACTGGTGCGACAATACCCGCGGCGCGCCGGATGCCGGCCGCGCCGCATCCGACACTGAACAAGGGACACCAGGGGAACCCACCCATGATGCTGGAGAAGCTATTCCAATTGCGCGAGCACGGCACCAACGCGCGCACCGAGGTCATCGCCGGTCTGACGACCTTCCTGACGATGTCCTACATCATCTTCGTCAATCCGGACATCCTGTCGACCACCGGCATGGACCGCGACGCGGTCTTCGTAGCCACCTGCCTGGCCGCGGCCCTGGGCACGCTGATCATGGCGCTGGTGGCCAACTGGCCCATCGGCATGGCGCCGGGCATGGGCCTGAACGCGTTTTTCGCGTTCACGGTGGTCAAGGGCATGGGCTATTCGTGGGAACAGGCACTGGGCGCCGTGTTCATTTCCGGCGCGATCTTCCTGCTGCTGACGCTGACCGGCGTACGCGCGTGGCTGATCAAGGGCATCCCGCATTCGCTGCGCAGTGCCATCGCCGCCGGCATCGGGCTGTTCCTCGCCATCATCGCGCTATCGAACTCCGGCATCGTGGTCGACCATCCCGCCACCAAGGTGGCCCTGGGCGACCTGCGCCAGCCCGGCCCGCTGTTCGCCATCCTCGGCTTCTTCATCATCGCCAGCCTGGATGCGCTGCGCGTGCGCGGCGCCATCCTGATCGGCGTACTGGCCGTGACGGTGCTGTCGATGCTGCTGGGGTACAACGAGTTCCGCGGCGTGTTCTCCACTCCGCCCAGCCTGGCGCCCACCTTCCTGCAACTGGACATCCTGGGCGCGCTGCACACGGGCTTCTTCCACGTGATCCTGGTGTTCGTGCTGGTCGAGGTGTTCGACGCCACCGGCACGCTGATGGGCGTGGCCAAGCGCGCGGGCCTGGTCTCGCCGGACCGCCCCAACCGGCTGGGCCGCGCGCTGTTCGCCGACAGCACGGCCATCGTGGCCGGCTCGGTGCTGGGCACCAGCAGCACCACCGCCTATGTGGAAAGCGCCTCGGGCGTGCAGGCCGGCGGCCGCACCGGCCTGACCGCGCTGGTCGTGGCCCTGCTGTTTTTGGCCGCGCTGTTCATCTCGCCGCTGGCCGGCTCGGTGCCGGCCTACGCCACGGCACCTGCCCTGCTCTATGTCGCCGGCCTGATGATGCGCGAACTGATCGACATCGACTGGAACGACGTGTCCGAGGCCACGCCCGCCGCGCTCACCGCGCTGGTCATGCCGTTCACCTACTCCATCGCCAACGGCCTGGCCTTCGGCTTCATCAGCTACGCCGTGCTCAAGACCTGCACCGGCCGCGCGCGCGACGTGCATCCGGCCACGTGGCTGGTGGCGGCGCTGTTCGTGGTGCGCTACGCGTTCTTCCCCGGATAGCGATGCGCCCCCCACGCCCCGGCATGCCGCGGGGCGCGGCCACTGCGGCCGGCATAGCCCCAGGCTATCGACCCGGTCGATCGCAAGGTTGCTGGCCTGTGCGATTGATTTCGTGGCTACACTCTCCATATACATAGAACGACGCGGGCCCGATCGGGCCCGCAACGGTTTTCATCGCGCCGGCATGCCAACGGCGCCCGACGGAGTGCATCCATGAGCGTCCTGGCCACTGTGCCGTTTTCCGTGCTGGACCTGGCCCCCATCGTCGAGGGGGGTACGGTCGCCGAAGCCTTCCACAACACGGTGGCGCTGGCGCAGCACGTCGAGAAGCTAGGCTACAACCGCTTCTGGCTGGCCGAGCACCACAACATCACCGGCATTGCCAGCAGCGCCACGGCGGTGCTCATTGGCCACGTGGCCGCGCACACCACCACGCTGCGCGTGGGCTCGGGCGGCGTGATGCTGCCCAACCACGCACCGCTCATCATTGCCGAACAGTTCGGCACGCTGGAAACGCTGTTCCCGGGCCGCATCGACCTGGGGCTGGGCCGCGCGCCCGGCAGCGACGGCGCCACGCAGCACGCACTGCGGCGCGGTCCGCGCAGCGGCCTGGACTTCCCCGAACTGCTCGACGAACTGCGCGCCTTCCTGGCGCCCGAGCGTCCCGGACAGGCGGTGCGCGCCATTCCCGGTGCGGGCCTGGACACCATCCCGATCTGGCTGCTGGGCTCGAGCGACTTCAGCGCGCGCCTGGCCGCCGAACTCGGCCTGCCCTTCTCGTTCGCAGGCCACTTCTCGCCCGAGGGCATGGCGGCCATGCGCCTGTACCGCCATCTGTTCAAGCCGTCCAAGACGCTGCAGCGCCCCTACGCCATGATCGGCGTGCCCATCATCGCCGCCGACACCGACGAAGCCGCGCAGCGCCTGTCCACCACGCAGCAGATGAAGTTCCTGTCGCTGGTGCGCGGCAACCGACTGGCGCTGCAGCCGCCCGTCGACACCATGGAAGGCCGCTGGACCGAATGGGAGCGCCAGGCCGTGCACCAGAAACTGGCGGCCTCCATCGTGGGCGGTCCCGACACCGTGCGCCGCAAGCTGGAGGCCCTTATCGCGCAAACCGAGGCCGACGAGGTGATGATCGTGTCCGACTTCCATCGCCTGGAAGATCGCCTGCGGTCCTATGAAATCGTGGCGTCGCTCAAAAAAGGCGCCGACCGCGCCGCCGCCTGAGCCGCGCGTCCGAACGCGCCGCGCCCTTTCCCGGGACGCGGCACATCGCACGGTGCGCCCTCGCGCCACGCCGTGCAGAACCGGGGCTGACAACAGCCCGTTGCTGCCGCGCACGACGCGGCAAGGATGATCCGCAATGAGCATCGTTGAACTGACCAAGGATTCCTTCCAGGAGGCCATCAAGCCCGAGGGCACCCTGATCGTGGACTTCTGGGCGCCGTGGTGCGGCCCGTGCAAGGGCTTCGCCCCCGTCTTCGAGAAAGCCGCCGGTGACCATCCGGACGTCACCTTCGCCAAGGTGAACACCGACGTCGAGCAGGAACTGGCGGGCGCCCTGGGCATCCGCTCGATCCCCACCCTGATGGTGTTCCGCGAGCAGGTGCTGCTGTTCTCGCAGCCCGGCGCGCTGAGCGCGGGCCAGCTCAACGAGCTGCTGACCAAGGTGAAGGAAGTCGACATGGCGCAGGTCCACAAGGACATTGCCGAGGCCCGCGCCAAGGCCGACGGCGAAGACGCCGCCTCCTGAGCTTGGCGGGCGGGTGGTGGCGGCTCAGCCGTGGCCGGCCGCTGCCTCCACCCGCCAGTCGCCGCGGCCGCGCGTCACGTCGGCAACCGTCCGTGCCACCTCGTCGAGCCGCGCGCGCGGCACCTGCAGCGCAAGCGCCACGCCGGCCGCATCGAAATTTTCGGCGGCGATCACCGCACCCGCTTGCGCCAACCGGGCGCGCAGCAGCGCCAGTTGGGAAAAATCGCAGCGGCAGCCGGCCGCCACCGTCTCCACCAGTTCTATCCGGGTTCCCTGCCGCAGGCAGTTGGCGGCGCAGCCGCCATAGGCCCGTACCAGGCCGCCCGCCCCCAGCTTGATGCCGCCGAACCAGCGGACCACCAGCACCGCCACCCGGTCCAGCCCCTGGCCGTCGATGGCCTGCAGGATGGGGCGGCCGGCCGTACCGCCGGGCTCGCCGTCGTCGTGGTAGCGGTATTCGTTGCCGATGCGGTAGGCCCAGCAGTTGTGGGTGGCAGCGGGGTCGCCCAGCTCGGCGAAAAAGTCCATCGCCTCGGCGATCGAGGTCACCGGCGCGGCATGCGCCAGGAAACGGCTCTTGCGGATGTCTTCCTCGTGGGTGCAGCGGTCGGCCAGCGTGTGCGTCATGGCGCGAATTGTAAGCGGCGCCCCGGGGCCTGCGCCCTCAGCCGTGGCAGTCGGCCACTTCCTGGTCCAGGTAGACGTCGAAGGCGACGTCGCGCGCCCACTGGGCGGTCATTGCCTGCCATGCGCCGGTACGGGTCCAGTCGCGCATCTCGGCCGCCAGCCACGTGGCCGCCGCCGCGTCGCGCGCGGCCACCAGCCAGACACGCTGGGCGCGCGGCCCCTCAGCCGGCAGCGTGGCCGAAAACTTCTTCCATTCGGGAAAGCGCATCAGCGGCGCCCAGACGGCGTCGTCGACCAGGCCCAGGTCGCACGCGCCCTCGCGCACAGCCACCAACGCATCCGACGGCACGCGATAGGTCTGCACCCGTGCGCCCCAGCGCGCCGCCAGTTCCTGCGCCTGCACGGCCGCGCTGGCCATGCATACGCTGCGCCCGGCCACGTCCTGCCAGCGGCGCAGCGCGGTATCACTGCGGATTACCGCTTGCGGGCGCGCCGCATACCCGGCAGGCACACGCGCCACGCCGGGCGCCTGTTCGGCCGGCGAAGACTGGCCCGGCACCTGGTCGGCCAACACGGCATCGACCTCGCCGGCCGCCAGCAGCGCCGGCGCCTCGGCGGCCGGAACCTGGCGCAAGGTCACGGGCAGGCCCAGGCGCTCGCCCAAACGCTGCGCCATGACGCCGTCCAGGCGTTCGGGCGTGCGGATCTTGGCCCCGGCCGCGGCCGGCGGCGCCAGATAGGGAATGCCCACCACCAGCGCGCCGCGCGCACGGGCCTGGGCAAAAGGCTGCGTGTCGGCGGCGCCCGCAGGCTGGACGGCCGGATCGACCGGCACGGTTTGCCCTTGTGCGTCGGCACGCTCCATCCATGCCCCGCCCAATACGGCCGCGGCCGACAGCACCAGCAGGCCGGCGACGAGCGCGCGCCCGTCCTGCCGCCGCGTGGCGGCGGGCTTGCCCGAGGGGGGAAACGGCGGCAAAACGTCGGCCATGGCGCGCGGTTCTCTCTAAACGTACTGGTAACGCAGCAGGCGGTGCTTCAGGTTCTCTAGGACGAACTGGTCGATCAACGCCGCCAGCACCGCGATGACCAGGATGTTGGCCATCACGCCGGTCATGTCGGCGATTTCGCCCGAATACGCCAACGTGCGGCCCAGGCCCTTGCCGAAACCGATCAGCATCTCGGCCGAGATCAGCGCGCGCCAGGCGTTGCCGAAGGCCAGCTGCGCGCCGGTGATCAGCTCGGGCATCACCGCGGGCAGGTATACCCGCTTGACCAGGCCCCACGGCGTGGCGCCCATGACGCGTGCCGCCGAGACATGCACCCGCTGCACCGATTCGGTGGCGTTCATCACGCTGAGCGCCGCCGGGAAGAACGCGGACAGCGCCACCACCACGATGATGGGCGCGTTGCCGAAGCCCATCACGATCAGGAACAGCGGCACCCAGGCGATCGACGGAATGGCCTGCAGGATGACGATGGCGCTACGCAGCACCTCGCGGAAGAAGAACAGCAGCGCGGCCACCAGGCCGAAGCCGATGCCGGCGGCCAGCGCCAGACCATAGCCCGCGCCCAGCCTGCTGAGCGTGCCCAGCAGGCTCTGGTGGAACGAGGACTTGCCGATCTCGTCGGCCAGCCGCTCCAGCACCGCCGGCACGCCCGGCATCAGGAAATCGGGCAGCGTCCAGGCGGCCGCCTGCCACAGCAGGAAGATGAACGCGACGCCCAGCACCCCGGCGAGGTGCTTGCGTCGGCCCGTCACTCGGGTCGAGGCGCTCAAAGCTTGCGAGCCTCCTGCCACGACAGGTCGACGATGCTGGACACGTCATACGGCTTGCCGTCGCGCGTCTTCAGCGAACCCTGGGCCTGCAGAATGTCGGCGATCTCTTGCATGCGGGCGGTGTCCTTGTCCGTCAGCTTGGGCGTGAAGACCTGGGTGGAGATGGCCTCGCTGATCACCGTGTCTCGCGGCAGCTCGCCGCGCTTGAGGGTCTTCAGGGTGGGCTCGGCGATGAAGTACGAAGAGATCAGCTTGGCCGCCTCGTCGGGCTTCTGCTGCAGCAGGTCGGTGGCCGCCTTCTGCGCGTCCAGCGCCTTCCAGACGTCGTCCTTGCGCTTGGCCAGGATCTCGCCCGAGGTGATCACCACCATGCACGGGAACGGCCACGACTGGCCCACTTCGTAGATCTGCTTGACCGGCGCGACCAGCTGGGCGATGCGGTCGTAGGGCTCGAACAGGAAGGCCGCGTCCACGCGCTTGCCCACCAGTGACTGCACCGCCACGGCGGGGCTGACGCCCATGATGTTGACGTCGTCGGCCGTCAGGTTGCCCTGCTTCAGCACCACGCCCTTGAACACCACGTCGGCAGTGCTGCCCTCGGACTGCGAGGCCAGCGTCTTGCCCTTCAGGCCGGCGATGTCCTTGACGCCCGCGTCCTCGCGCACCACCAGCGAGTGGTAGCCCTGCTGCGCGCCGCCCACCACCTTGAGGTCGGCGCCCTTGGAGGCCCACGCGACGGCATTGGTGAAGCCCAGCACGCCGATGTCCAGCTGGCCGCCCACGATGGCCTTGATCAGGTCGGTGCCCGACTTGAACTCGACCAGCTCGCTGTCCAGGCCCGCCTTCTGGTAGAAACCGCCCTCTTGCGCCACGATGGCCTGCGCATCGTCCATGACGCGCAGGTAGCCTACGCGGAACTTCTCGGCGGCCACGGCGGGGCCGGTGGCCAGCAGCGCCGCGGCCAGCGGCAGGGACAGCCATTGCTTGATTTTCATGATGTGGACCCTGGGGTTGTCGGCAGGCCGTACCGCGTGGAGCGGCCGGCCGCATCGTTGAAAAAGGAAAACGGAGGGATGCGGATCTCAGGCCGCCAGCGCTGCGTTGCCGCGCGCGGCGTCGTCATGGCCGTCGACCGCGATGCCCAGCAGGCGCAGGATTTCGCGCTTTTCGGCGGCCAGGCCGGAGAGATCGTGGGTCTTGGTGCGGTGCGCCAGGTTGAACTCGCGCAGCACGCGCGCGGGACGCGAACTGAACACCACGATGCGATCGGCCAGGAACAGCGCCTCGTCGACGTCGTGAGTCACCAGCACCACCGAAGGCTGCTCCTGCTGGATCAGCTGGCGCAGCACGTCCTGCAGGCTCAGGCGGGTCAGCGCGTCCAGCGCGCCGAAGGGCTCGTCCATCAGCAGCGTCTGCGGCTGGGCGATGAACGCGCGCGCCAGTGCGGCGCGCTGGCGCATGCCGCCCGACACCTGATGGGGATAGTAGGCCTCGAAGCCGCCCAGGCCCACCCGGGCCAGCCAGCCGTCTGCCTGCTCGCGCGCCCGCGCCTTGGGCACCCGCTGGAACTCCAGCGCGAGCGCCACGTTGTCGCGCAGCGTCAGCCACGGGTAGAGCGCGTGCTCCTGGAACACCAGCGTGCGGCT
>Ga0182743_1002370_pt1 | contig 16632 bp, 16 predicted proteins | sample eDN3rd30CKraftOP_FD_128522 | JGI IMG/M metagenome (GOLD analysis project Ga0182743, IMG submission 128522) | Enriched Organic Plus compost microbial communities from Emeryville, California, USA - eDNA 3rd pass 30_C Kraft OP (version 2) (version 2) ... | reverse complement strand
CGGCGCCGCCGTTCAGGCGCAGCCAGTCGGGCCGCAGCGTGCTGACCACGAATAAAATGGCCAGACTCACCGTCACGGCCTGGGCGAAGATCAGCCAGAGTCGACGCATATCGCTATCAGCAGGGCAGTAGGATGACTCACACCGTTTCCGCGCACGAACTGGCCGCCTGGCTCGACGGCGTCTTGCAGCCGGACAGGTTCAGGGACTACTGCCCCAACGGCCTGCAGGTCGAAGGCAGGCAGCGGATCGCCCATATTATCGCCGGGGTCACGGCCTCGCAGGCGCTGCTGCAGGCGGCCGTCGAGCGCGGCGCCGATACGGTGCTGGTCCACCACGGCTGGTTCTGGAAGAACGAGGACCCGCGCGTGCGCGGCACCCGCCGCGCACGGCTGGCGCTGGCGCTGGCCCACGAACTCAACCTGTTCGCCTACCACCTGCCGCTGGACGCCCATCCGCGCTACGGCAACAACGCCCAGCTCGCGCGCGTGCTGGGCCTGCAGCCCGAGCGCGACGCCGCCGGCAACCCGCGCACGGCCGGCGCGCAAGGCCTGATCTGGCTGGGCGCCATGCCCGGCGCGCAGACGCTGGGCGAAGTCGCCGCGCGCGTGGCGGACCGCCTGGCCCGCCCGCCCCTCGTGATCGGCGAGCCCGGCATGCCGGCGCGGCGCATCGCCTGGTGCACCGGCGCGGCCCAGGGCTGGCTGCAGGAAGCCATCGACGCCGGCGCGCACGCCTACATCACGGGCGAGGCCTCCGAGCCCACCGTCCACCTGGCGCGCGAGTCCGGCGCGGGCTTCGTCGCCGCCGGCCATCACGCCACCGAGCGCTACGGCGTGCAGGCGCTCGGGCAGGCGATCGCGGAACAATTCGGCGTACGGGTGGACTTCGTCGACATCGACAACCCGGTGTAGCGCGCCGCCGTCCGGCGGGCGGCGGCGCGGGAACGGCCCGCGGCAGCGCGCAGGCCCGCGGCGGGGTCAGCGCTTGAGCAGGTCGCGGATCTCGCGCAGCAGCACCACGTCCTCGGCCGGCGCGGCCGGGGCCTCTTCCTCGGTCCGGCGCGCCTTGTTGATGAGCTTGACCATCCAGAAAATGACGAAGGCCAGCAGGATGAAATTGATGACGATGGTCAGGAAATTGCCCCAGGCCAGCACGATGGCCCCGGCCTCGGTCAGCGCCGCGTAGGTCTGCGCCCCGGCGTAGCCGTCGGGCGCGCTCAGCACCAGGAACTTGTTGCTGAAATCCACCGACCCGCCGAGGATGAAATTGATGAGCGGCATGACGATGTCGCGCACCAGGGAATCGACGATCTTGCCGAAGGCCCCGCCTATGATCACGCCGACCGCCAGGTCGATGACGCTGCCGCGCACGGCAAACTCGCGGAATTCCTGGAGTATTCCGGTTCCCTTGCTCATTTCCCTTCCCTCGCAAATCGCCCGGAGCGGGCTGGCGCTATAATAATTGGTTGCTGAAACCTTAGACAGGCACTCACCGCAACAGGATGCAACGCCGGGGCAGGGCAGCCCGCGCCCCGGGGCGGGGCGGCTGCGCGCGCGTGCCGCACGGCATCCCGGGGCGGGCGCGAAGGGCTGAGCTGCCCCGCCGGGCACCAACAAGGAAGGAACATGAGTCAGGATACGATAGTGCTCGACGACGACGGCGCGGTTGACCCCAACCTGCCGCCCGATCCGTCGCGCCGCTTCTGGGTGGGCACGGCCTGTGCGGCCGGCGGCGTGGCCGGCGTGGCCACCGCCGTCCCCTTCGTGAGCACCTTCGCCCCCTCGGAAAAGGCCCGCGCCGCCGGCGCCCCGGTCGAAGTCGACATCGGCACCATGGCCCCCGGCGAGATGCGCACCGTCGAATGGCGCGGCAAGCCCGTCTGGATCCTGCGCCGCACCCCGGAACAGATCGAAGGCCTGAAGCAGACCGACTCCCTGGTGGCCGACCCCAATTCCGACCGGGCCGGCTTCACCCCCGCCTACGCCAAGAACGAATACCGTTCGCGCAAGCCGGAATACTTCGTCTGCGTGGGCATCTGCACCCACCTGGGCTGCTCGCCCACCGCGCACTTCGAGGCGCAGGCCGGCCTGCCCACGGGCGGCTTCCTGTGCCCCTGCCACGGCTCGACCTTCGACCTGGCCGGCCGCGTGTTCCGCAACAAGCCCGCGCCGGACAACCTCGAAGTCCCGCCGTTCCAGTACCTGAGCGACACCCGCATCATCGTCGGGGTTGACGAAGACAACAAGGCGTAAGCGTCTGCGCCGCGCCCCGCAACACGATATCCGCATAGAAGGAGCCGCTCATGGCTGGCGAGAAAACCGTCGAAACGACAGGCCTGTTGGGCTGGGTAGACCGGCGCTTTCCCCTGACTGCAACCTGGAAGGCGCACCTGTCCGAGTACTACGCGCCCAAGAACTTCAACTTCTGGTACTTCTTCGGCTCGCTGGCCCTGCTGGTGCTGGTGCTGCAGATCGTGACCGGCATCTTCCTGGTCATGCACTACAAGCCGGACGCCGAACGCGCCTTCCAGTCCGTCGAGTACATCATGCGCGAAGTCCCCTGGGGCTGGCTGATCCGCTACATGCACTCGACCGGCGCGTCGATGTTCTTCGTGGTGGTCTACCTGCACATGCTGCGCGGGCTGTTCTACGGCTCCTACCGCAAGCCGCGCGAGCTGGTGTGGATCTTCGGCGTGGCGATCTTCCTCTGTCTGATGGGCGAGGCCTTCTTCGGCTACCTGCTGCCGTGGGGCCAGATGTCCTACTGGGGCGCGCAGGTGATCGTCAACCTGTTCTCGGCCATCCCCTTCATCGGGCCTGAACTGTCGCTCTGGATCCGCGGCGACTACGTCGTGTCCGACGCCACGCTCAACCGCTTCTTCTCCTTCCACGTGATCGCCATCCCGCTGGTGCTGATCGGCCTGGTGGCGGCGCACATCGTGGCGCTGCACGAAGTCGGCTCGAACAACCCGGACGGCATCGAGATCAAGGAAAAGAAGGACCGCCACGGCCGCCCGCTGGACGGCATCCCCTTCCACCCCTTCTACTCCGTGCACGACATCATGGGCGTGGCCGGCTTCCTGATCGTCTTCGCGGCCATCGTGTTCTTCGCGCCGGAGATGGGCGGCTACTTCCTGGAGTACAACAACTTCATCCCGGCCGACCCGCTCAAGACGCCGCCGCACATCGCCCCGGTGTGGTACTTCACGCCCTTCTACTCGATGCTGCGCGCGACCACCGACGAGTTCACCTGGGTGCTGGCCGGGGCCGCGCTGCTGGCCGCCATCGCGCTCTTCGTCAAGGGCAACCTGAAAGGCCTGTGGCGCATCGCCGTGCCGGCCGCGCTGGTGCTGGTGGCCGTCCTGCTGCGCACCATCGACGCCAAGTTCTGGGGCGTGGTCGCCATGGGCGGCGCGGTCGTGATCCTGTTCTTCCTGCCCTGGCTGGACCATTCGCCGGTCAAGTCGATCCGCTACCGTCCGGGCTGGCACAAGTGGCTGTACGGCATCTTCATCGTCAACTTCCTGATCCTGGGCTACCTCGGCACGCAGGCTCCCAACGACATCTTCAACCTCATGTCGCAGATCGGCACGGTGATCTACCTGGCCTTCTTCCTGCTGATGCCCGTCTGGAGCCGCCTGGGGACGTTCAAGCCGGTGCCGGACCGCGTGACGTTCCACGCCCATTGAGCCAACACGTAACGGAACGACCATGATCAAGAAGCTGCTTGGTGCTTTCGCGTTGATGCTGGCCGGCACGGCCGTCCTGGCCGCCGAAGTCGGCTATCCGCTGGAACGCGCCCCCGAACGGGTCAACGACCTGACCGCGCTGCAGAACGGCGCGAAGCTGTTCGTCAACTACTGTCTGAACTGTCACAGCGCCAACTCGATGCGCTACAACAAGCTGACGGAAATCGGCCTGACCGACGACCAGATCCGCGACAACCTGCTGTTCACCGGCGAGAAGGTCGGCGACCTGATGGCCGTGGCCATGAAGCCGGCCGACGCCAAGCGCTGGCTGGGCACGGCCCCGCCCGACCTGTCGGTGATCGCGCGCGCCAAGTCGATCAACGCCGGCCCCTCGGGCGCGGACTACATCTACACCTACATGCGCACGTTCTACCGCGACGCGAGCAAGCACACCGGCTGGAACAACCTGGTCTTCCCCAACGTGGGCATGCCCCACGTGCTGTGGGAGCGCCAGGGCCCGCGCGAGCTGACCGCGGTCACCGTGCACGAGGTCGAGGGCAAGGGCTGGGAGCGCCAGACCGTCACCTACGACGCCCAGGGCTATGCCAGCGTCGAGACCCAGCCGCTCGAAGGCCACGAGCTGCACGCCTCCACCGATTACCGCTTCAAGGCGCTGGACCCGGCCCAGGCCGCCCAGTACGACCGCGACGTCGCCGACCTGACCGCCTTCATGTCCTGGATGGCCGAGCCGGTCCAGCTGCAGCGCAAGCAGCTGGGGGTGTGGGTGCTGCTGTTCCTGGGCCTGTTCCTGGTGATCGCCTGGCGCCTGAATGCCGCCTTCTGGAAACACGTGAAATAATCACGGCCATGCCCAGCCGGGATCCCGGGGCCGCCACGGCCCCGCCCGGCACCCGGGCCAGCGTCCGCCACCTCGCGTGCGGCGCTGGCCTTTCGCTTTGATACCAAGGATGGAATCCCCGCCATGATGGTGCTCTATTCCGGAACCACCTGCCCTTTCTCGCAACGCTGCCGCTTCGTGCTGTTCGAGAAAGGCATGGACTTCGAGATCCGCGACATCGACCTGTACAACAAGCCCGAGGACATCGCGGTGATGAACCCCTACGGCCAGGTGCCCATCCTGGTCGAGCGGGACCTGGTGCTGTACGAGTCCAACATCATCAACGAATACATCGACGAGCGCTTCCCGCACCCGCAGCTCATGCCGGCCGACCCGGTGATGCGCGCGCGCACGCGGCTGTTCCTGTACAACTTCGAGAAGGAACTGTTCGTGCACGTCTCCGCGCTGGAAGACCGCAGCAGCAAGCCCGACGAGAAGCGCCTGGAGCGCGCCCGCGCCGAGATCCGCGACCGCCTGGCCCAGCTCGCGCCCATGCTGCTCAAGAACAAGTACATGCTGGGCGAGGAATTCTCCATGCTGGACGTGGCCATCGCCCCGCTGCTGTGGCGCCTGGACCACTACGGCATCGAGCTGCCCAAGAACGCCGCGCCGCTGCAGAAGTACGCCGAGCGCATCTTCTCGCGCCCGGCCTACATCGAGGCGCTGACGCCGTCCGAGAAGGTCATGCGCCGCTGAGGCGGCGCGCCGGCAAGACAGCGAAGGACACCCGAAGCCCATGGGCGAGATTTCCACCAAGCCTTACCTGCTGCGCGCCCTGCACGAGTGGTGCACCGACAACGGCTACACGCCGTACATCGTGGTCAAGGTCGACGCGCACACCCGGGTGCCGCCCGCCCACGTGCAGGACGGCCAGATCACGCTGAACATCGGCGCGCTGGCCACCAACAAGCTGTCGCTGGGCAACGAGCTGATCGAGTTCCAGGCCCGCTTCGGCGGCGTGACCGAGCACGTCTCGGTGCCGGTGGCCGCCGTCTCGGCCATCTACGCGCGCGAGACCGGCGCCGGCATGGGCTTCGAGGTCCAGGAATACCAGCCGTCCGAACCCGCGCCGGAGGCGGCCGGGGAACCCGCCCGCGCCGACGACGCGGCGCAGGCCGAGCCCGCCCCGGGCGCGCAGGACGGCGAGCCGCGGCGCTCGCACCTGAAGATCATCAAGTAGGCCGGGCCGGCGCCGCGCGCGCCGGATCGGGTATCATGACGCCCGCGATCGAGCGCCGCGCCGGGTTGGCTGAGTGGTTGAAGGCAGCGGATTTGTAATCCGCCGGATTTATCCCGTCGCAGGTTCGAATCCTGTGCCCGGCACCACGCCCCGCATCGCGCGCCCGGCAGGCCGGCGCCCGTCAATCCACGGGCATCGCCAGGGTTTCCTTCACTTCCTCCATCACCACGTAGCTGTGCGACGAGGCCGAGGCGGGCAGCCGCCTGAGCAGGTCGCCCAGCAGCTTGCGGTAGGCGCTCATCTCGGGCAGCCGCGCCTTGACCAGGTAGTCGAACTCGCCCGACACCAGGTGGCATTCCAGCACTTCCGGCACGCGCGCCAGTTCGTCGCGCACCTTGTCGAACACGTCGCCGGACTTCGCCGACAGCTTGATCTCCAGGAACACCAGCAGGGTGCGGCCCAGCGCCCTGGGATCGACGCGCGCGTGGTAGCCCATGATGGTGCCGTCGCGCTCCATGCGGCGGACCCGCTCGGCGCAGGGCGTGGCCGACAGGTTCACGCGGGCGGCCAGCTCGGTGATGGGAATGCGGCCTTCGACCTGCAGCACGTGCAGGATTCTGCGGTCGATGCGGTCCAGTTCGCGCATTTCACTGCCGGCGGAGCGATTTTGCATGGTGCTTGGCGGATATCCCTGTTAAACGCCAAAAATATAGCGGAAAAATCTGCTTATGCCTGGATAGACTAGCGGATAAAACCATAACTTCCGCACGGGGAAATCCATGCACGTCATCGTCCTGGGCAGCGGCGTCGTCGGCACCGCCACCGCCTACTACCTGGCCGCCGCGGGCTGCGAGGTCACGGTGGTCGACCGCCAGCCCACGCCCGCCAACGAAACCAGCTACGGCAACGCCGGCCAGGTGTCGCCGGGCTACTCCACGCCCTGGGCCGCGCCGGGCATTCCGCTCAAGGCCCTGAAATGGCTGTTCCAGCGCCATGCGCCGCTGGCCATCCGCGCCGACGGCAGCCTGTTCCAGCTGCGCTGGATGGCCGCCATGCTGGCCAACTGCTCGGCCTCGCGCTACGCCGTCAACAAGGAGCGCATGCTGCGCCTGGCCGAGTACAGCCGCGACTGCCTGCGCGAGCTGCGCGCGGCCACCGGTATCCACTACGAAGAGCGCAGCCGCGGCACGCTGCAGCTGTTCCGCACCGCGGCCCAGCTCGACGCGGCGCAGCGCGACATCGCCGTGCTGGCGCAGCACGGCGTGCCGCACCGGCTGCTGGCCGCCGCCGACCTGCCCGGCGTGGAGCCGGGCCTGGCGCGCGCGCGCAGCCCGCTGGCCGGCGGCCTGCTGCTGCCCAACGACGAGACCGGCGACTGCCGCCTGTTCACCACCGCGCTGGCCGAGCAGGCGCAGCGCATGGGCGTGCGCCTGCGCCTGGGCGCCCAGGCGCAGGCGCTGGTCACCGAGGGCGATTCGGTCACCGGGGTGCGCGTGGACGGCGAGACCCTGCGCGCCGACCGCGTGGTGGCGGCGCTGGGCAGCTATACGCGCGGCTTCCTGCTGCCGCTGGGGCTGGACCTCCCGGTCTACCCGGTCAAGGGCTATTCGCTGACCATCCCGCTGGTCGACGAGGCGGCCGGGCCGCAGTCCACGCTGCTGGACGAGACCTACAAGATCGCGGTCACGCGCTTCGAGCGGCGCATCCGCGTGGGCGGCATGGCCGAGCTGGGCGGCTACGACCTGCGCCTGAACCCGCGCCGGCGCGAGACCCTGGCCATGGTGGTGGAAGACCTCTACCCCGGCGCGGGCGACGTGGCCGCGGCCGAGTTCTGGACCGGGCTGCGGCCGATGACGCCGGACAGCACGCCCATCCTGGGCGCCACCCGCTGGCGCAACCTGGTCCTGAACACCGGCCACGGCACGCTGGGCTGGACCATGGCCTGCGGGTCGGGCCGGCTGGTGGCCGACCTGATCACCGGCCGCACGCCGCAGATTGCCCTGGACGGGCTGGACGTCTCGCGCTACGCATGAATACCGCCGCCATCGCCGCTACCGCCGCATCGGCCGCGCCTGTAAAGGCTGCCTGCCCCGATCCCGCTCCTGGCGGCCGCCGCGCCGCGATCCCCGCATCGGCCGAGCCCTTCCCGACGGCGCAGGCCGCCGGCGCGGGCCGGCCCGCCGTCGCACGCATCGACCTGGACGCGCTGCGCCACAACTACCGCGTCGCCCGCGACCTGCACGGCGCGCGCGTGCTGGCCGTGCTCAAGGCCAACGGCTACGGCCACGGCGCGGTGCGCTGCGCCCGCGCGCTGGCCGACATCGCCGACGGCTGGGCGGTCGCCTTCCTGGACGAGGCGCTGGCGCTGCGCGAGGCCGGCGTGGCCGGCCCCCTGCTGGTGCTGGAAGGCGCCTTCTCGCCCGAGGAAGTGCGCCAGGCCGTGCGCCACGACATCCGGCTGGCCGTGCTGCACCCGGCGCAGATCGCCTGGATCGCGCAGGCGGCGCCCGCCGGGGCGGGCATCCACGCCTGGCTCAAGGTGGACAGCGGCATGCATCGCGCCGGTTTCGCGCCCGGCGACGTCCCGGCCGCCTACCAGGCGCTGCGCGACACCGGCAAGGTGGCCGAGATCACCCTGATGAGCCACTTCGCGCGCGCCGACGAGCCGGGCGAAACCATGACCGCGGCGCAGATCCGCAGCTTCGACGCGGCCACCCTGGGGCTGGACGGCCCGCGCAGCCTGGCCAATTCGGCGGGCCTGATGGCCTGGCCGCAGGCGCGCCGCGACTGGGGCCGCGCCGGCATCATGCTCTACGGCGCCGACCCGGTGGCAGCCGAAGGCTCGCCGCTGCGCCCGGCGATGACGCTGGCCAGCCGGGTGTTCGCGGTGCGCGAGCTGCCCGCCGGCGAGCCGGTGGGCTACGGCGCGCGCTTCGTCACCGAAACGCCCACGCGCGTGGGCCTGGTGGCGATGGGCTATGCCGACGGCTATCCGCGCAGCGCGCCCTCGGGCACGCCGGTCGCGGTGGACGGCGCGGCCAGCCGGCTGGTCGGCCGCGTGTCCATGGACATGCTGACGGTGGACCTGAGCCACCTGCCGCAGGCCGGCGTGGGCAGCGAGGTGGAGCTGTGGGGGCCGACCGTGCCGGTCAACGCGGTCGCCGCCGCCGCGGGCACCATCGCCTACGAGCTGCTGTGCAACGTCAAGCGGGTGCGCTTCGAGTACGCCTGACGAGACCGCGGCATGGCCGGGCCGCTGCGCAAGGCAGGCTCGCCCGCCTGTCGGCGGCTTCGCCGCTTGCTCCGCGCAGGCCCGCAGGCGGCGGCGCCCGCGCCCGGATTCAGTCGGCCAATACCGCCGCGTCCCTGCGCCAGTCCCGGTCCCGCGAGAACCGCGCCAGCTCGCGCTCCACGTCTATCGCATAGGGCTCCAGCCGGGGGGCCAGCGCCTGCGCATTGCGCCGCAGCGCCGCCTCGTCGGGCAGGGGCCCGCCGTTGACCGCCAGGATCACCCGGTTGTTGGCGCGCAGGTTGAAGAAATCGCCGAACACCTCCGCGTAGGTCACCGACTCGCGGTCGTACATTTCGCTGCCGGTGAAGGTGTTGGCCGCCAGCACCCCGCCCGGGCGCAGGATGGCCTGCACCTGGCGCAGGAATTCGCGCGTCATCAGGTGGTGCGGGATGTAGTCGGTATCGTAGGCGTCGAGCATGACCAGGTCGTAGCGCCGGCCCTCGCGCGCGGCGTCCTCGACGTAGCGGCGGCCGTCGGCCACGTGCACCCGCTGGCGCGGCCCCTGCCGGAAGCCGAACCAGCGCTCGGCCACGCGCACCATGGCCGGGTCGATCTCCACCGTGTCGATCTCGGCCTCGGGCAGCACGGCGGCCAGCGCCGTGGGCAGGGTGCCGCCGCCCAGGCCGACGATCAGGATGCGGCCCGGCTGCGGCTGCAGGTACAGCGAGCCCATCATCATGCGCGTGTAGTTGAAGACCATGGCCTGCGGCCGGCCCAGGTCCATGCAGGTCTGGTGCGCGCCGGTGTTCTCCTGGCCGAAGGCGATGCAGCGCTCCCCGTGGTCCTCGGTGACCCAGATCGGCGCGAAGCGCGAGGGCTCGACGTGGACGACGTCGGCCGCATCTGCCGCCCCGGCCAGCGCGCAGGCGGCCAGCAGCAGGGCGCGCGCGGCGCGCGGCAGGAAAAGCGACGGCAGGGGCATGAAGGGGAGACCTCGCGGAAAAGCTTGCGGGAGGAAGGCAGGCCCCAGTGTAGCGGCTGCCGGCGGCCACGGCCGGGACGCCCCCGCCCGCGCAAGCGCCGGCGACGCGCGGCGCAGCGCCCGGACGGGGTGGACGGGGGAGGAGGGATGGACGGATGACGAGCGGACAGACCGGCGGATGGGCCGGCAACGCGGCAGGCCGCGACTACAATGGCGGCATCGTCCCCGCCGGGACGCCTCGCCGCCGTCCCCGGCGGAATTGCCCCATGCCCACCGTTCGAGACACGCAAGGCCGCAAACGAGAATGAATGGCCTGCCGCCGCGCGCCGGGCGCTGCCTGGACGCGCACTCCCTGGACGCGCACTGGCTGGCCGAGGCCCTGCGGCTGCGCGAGGAACACTGGGGCCCCCTGGAAGACGCCCGCGAAGTGCGCGAGGCGCGCGCGCGAGCCCGCACGCCCGCCGACCGCATCCTGCTGCGCGCCCGCCTGCTGGGCGAGCGCAGCGGCCTGGCCGGCACCGTGCGGCGCTGGCGCCGCGCGGCCGCGGCGACGCTGGCCGGCGCCCTGCTGCTGGCCCTGCTGGCCGGCGCGGGCGCGGCCCTGGGCGCGCTGGGCGACGGCTCCCGCCCGGTCAACATCGCCTGGTCCCTGGGCGCGCTGCTGGGCGTGCACGCCGCCACCTTCGCGCTGTGGCTGGCCAGCCTGGGCTGGCGCGGCAGCGGCGCCTCCGGCCTGGGCGGCCTGTGGCTGTGGGCCGCGCGGCGCCTGGCGCGCGGCCCCGACGCGGCCCTGGCGCCGCAGGCGCTGACCGGCCTGCTGGCCCGCCACGGCGCGCTGCGCTGGGTGCTGGGCGCGGTGGCCAACGGCCTGTGGCTGGCGGCCCTGCTGGCTTCGCTGGCGGCCCTGCTGGCGGCCCTGTCCACGCGCCGCTACGGCTTCGCCTGGGAGACCACCATCCTGCAGCCGCAGCGCTTCGTCGAGCTGACCGCCGCGCTGGGCTGGCTGCCGGCCAAGCTGGGCTTCGCCGTGCCCGACGCGGCCACGGTGCTCGCCAGCGACGGCGTGCAGGCCCCGCCGCCCGGCGCCCAGGCCCTGTGGGCCAGCTGGCTGGCCGGTGCGGTGGCGGTGTACGGCGTGGCGCCGCGCCTGGCGGCCTTCGCGCTGTGCGGCGCGCTCGCCTGGCGCGCCGTGCGGGGCATGCGGCTGGACCCCGGCCTGCCCGGCTACGCCGCCCTGCGCGACCGCCTCTCGCCGCCGTCCGAGCGGCTGGGGCCCGACGGCGGCGAGCCCGGCCCGGCCGCGCCGCGGCTGCGCCGCCCGGCCGGGGGCGCGGCAGGCGAGGGTTCGGCCGCCAGGGGTACGGCCGGACCTGGGGGAGCGGCCGGCCAGGACGGGCCAGCCGGCATGGCTATCCTGGCCGGCGTGGAGCTGCCCGCCGACCTGCCCTGGCCGCCGCCCGGCCTGCCGGCCGGGGTGCGCTGCGAACCGGTCATCGACACCCGCGAGCAGCGCAGCGCCTTGCTCGAATCGCTGCTGCGCCGTCAGCCCGCGCGCCTGCTCATCGCCTGCGACGCGCGCCAGACGCCCGACCGCGGCACGCTGGCGCTGATCGTGGAACTGGCCGACCGGGCGACCGCCGCGCGCATCTGGCTGGTCCAGGGCGAGGAAGCGCCGCGCGCGGCCCTGTGGCGCCGCCGCCTGGCCGAGGCCGGCCTGGACGGCGCAGCCGTCGGCGCAGACGCGCCCGCCCTGTTCGCCTGGCTGGAGACAGGAAATGGCTGAAGATCGCACGGAGCCGCCGCCGCGCGTGGCGGTGGTGGGCCATGCCAACACCGGCAAGACCTCGCTGCTGCGCACCCTGGCGCGCGATCCGGAGTTCGGCGTGGTCGCCGACGAGCCCGGCACCACGCGCCGGGTCGAGGGCATGCGCCTGTCGGCCGAGGGCGCGCCGGCGCTGGAGATCTTCGACACGCCCGGCATGGAGGACGGCGTCGCCCTGCTCGAATACCTGGAGGCGCTGGCCTGCGGCGAGCGCCTGGACGGGCCGGCGCGCATCGCCCGCTTCCTGGACACGCCCGAGGCCGCCGGCCGCTTCGAGCAGGAGGCACGCGTGCTGCGCCAGCTGCTGTCCTGCGACGCGGCGCTGTACGTGATCGACGCGCGCGACCCGGTGCTGGGCAAGCACCGCGACGAGCTGGCCGTGCTGGCCGCCTGCGGCCGGCCGCTGCTGCCGGTGCTGAATTTCGTGCACGGCCCCGGGCACCGCGCCGCCGACTGGCGCGACGCGCTGGCCCGCCTGGGCCTGCACGCGCTGGTGGAGTTCGACACCGTGGCGCCGCCCCTGGACGGCGAGCAGCAGCTCTACGAGCGCCTGGCCATGCTGCTGGACCGGCACGGCCGGCCGCTCGCCCGGCTGGTGGCCGAGCTGGCCCGCCAGCGCGACGCCCGCGCCCGCGCCGGCCGCACGCTGATCGCCGAACTGCTGGTGGACGTGGCGGCGCTGCGCCTGAGCGTGCCCGCCCGGCCGCCCGAAGGGCGCGCTCCCTCCCCCGGGGAGGATGCCGCGCAGCGGCAGGAGGGCCGTCCTATCCCCGTGCCCGCCCGGCCGCCCGAAGGGCGCGCTCCCTCCCTTGGGGAGGATGCCGCGCAGCGGCAGGAGGGCCGTCCCATCCCCGTGCCCGCCCGGCCGCCCGAAGGGCACGATCCCCTGGCGGACGCCACGCAGGCCCTGCGCCGCCAGGTGCGCGAGCGCGAGCAGGCCTGCGTGGACGCGCTGCTGGCGCTGTACAACTTCCGCCCCGGCGACTACCGGTCCTCGCCCCTGCCGCTGGCCGGCGAGCGCTGGGAAATGGACCTGTTCCACCCGCAGGCGCTGCGCGACACGGGCATACGGGTGGGCAAGGGCATGGCCGCCGGCGCCATGGCCGGCGCGGCGGTGGACCTGGTCAGCGCGGGCCTGAGCCTGGGCACCGGCATGCTGCTGGGCGCGGCCGCCGGCGGCCTGTGGCAGGGCGCGGAAAAGCTGGGCGCGCGGCTGATGGGCCGGCTGCGCGGCCGCCACGAGCTGACGGTGGACGACGCCATCCTGCGCCTGCTGGCGCTGCGCCAATCGCGCCTGCTGGCCGCGCTGGAGCGGCGCGGCCACGCCGCGCGCGAGCCGCTGGTGCTGGACGAGGCGGGCGAGGACGCCTGGCGCAGCGCGCCGCTGCCGCCGCAGATCGCCGCGGCGCGGGCCCGGCCGGACTGGTCGGCGGCGCAAGCCGGCTACGCGCCCGACGCGGCGCGCGCGGAAGCGGTCGCGGCGCTGGCCCGCAGCCTGGCCGCCGGCGGGCCGCCGGGCGCGGGCTGAGCGCAGCGCCCAGGCCCCGCATCCGCCCCTCGCCCGCTTGCCGGCCGATCCGGCCACCGCCCGCCCATCGGAGCGCGCACGGCGCAACCGCACGCCGCCCACCGGCGCGCGCCTGCGGTCAGGTACAATGCTGCGGTGCCAAACCAATCAGCACACCCACGCGACGGCTGCGCATAGCACGCCTGCGTTGCCGGCCAACCGCCGGTTCCCCTTCACTCCCTTTGCATCGGCCCGGATTGGAGCCTCTCCACTGGAGCGGCAGGCTGACGCCGGAGTTCTCCTTGTCTACCCAGATTTCCTTCGCCGACCTCGCGCTGGCCGAACCCCTGCTGCGCGCCATCGACGAGGCGGGCTACACCCAGCCCACGCCCATCCAGGCCCAGGCCATTCCCCAGGTGCTGAAGGGCGGCGACCTGCTCGCCGCCGCGCAGACCGGCACCGGCAAGACCGCCGGCTTCACCCTGCCCATCCTGCATCTGCTCATGCAGCGCCCGCCCGCCCAGCGCAAGCCGGGCCGCCCGCGCTGCCTGATCCTCACGCCCACCCGCGAGCTCACCGCGCAGGTCGAGGAATCGGTGCAGACCTACGGCAAGCACACCCCGCTGAAGTCCATGGTGATGTTCGGCGGCGTCAACATCAACCCGCAGATCGCCGCGCTCAAGAAGCCGCTGGACATCCTGGTGGCCACCCCCGGCCGCCTGCTGGACCACGCGGGCCAGAAGACCGTGGACCTGTCCGGCGTGGAAATCCTCGTGCTCGACGAGGCCGACCGCATGCTGGACATGGGCTTCATCCGCGACATCCGCAAGGTGCTGGCCCTGCTGCCGCGCCAACGCCAGAACCTGCTGTTCTCGGCCACCTTCTCCGACGAGATCCGCGAGCTGGCGCGCGGCGTGCTCCACAACCCGGGCGAAGTCTCGGTGGCGGCGCGCAACACCGCCTCGGAGCTGGTCGTGCAAAGCGTGCACCTGGTCGAGCAGGCCCACAAGCGCGACATCCTCAGCCACATCATCCGCGAAAGCGGCTGGCACCAGGTGCTGGTGTTCACCCGCACCAAGCACGGCGCCAACCGCCTGGCCGAGAAGCTGGTCAAGGACGGCCTGGCCGCCGCGGCCATCCACGGCAACAAGAGCCAGTCGGCCCGCACCCGGGCGCTGGAAGGCTTCAAGCAGGGCAAGGTCACCGTGCTGGTGGCCACCGACATCGCCGCGCGCGGCCTGGACATCGACCAGCTGCCGCAGGTGGTCAACTTCGAGCTGCCCAACGTGCCGGAAGACTACGTGCACCGCATCGGCCGCACCGGCCGGGCGGGCGCCGCGGGCGCCGCGGTGTCGCTGGTCGACGCCAGCGAGATCAAGCTGCTCAAGGCCATCGAGCGCCTGATCAAGCGCCCCATCGACCGCCACCCGTTGCCGCAGGGCTGGACCGCCCCGCCCGCGTCGGCCGCCGACTACGACGATGACGACGACCGTCCGCCGCGCGGCCACGACCGGCGCGGCGCGCGCCCGGCCGGGCGCGGCCAGGGCGCAGGCCATGGCCACGCCGGTCACGCCGGCCAGGGCCGCGGCGGCCACGCCCAGGGCCAGGGCCGCCACCACGGCCAGGGCGAGCGCGCCGCCCCGCAGGGCGGCGCCGCGCGGCCGGCCGGCGGCGGCAACGGCGGCCGCCCGGCGGCCGGCGGCCCGCGCCGCCGGCCCGCCCTGCTGCAGAAGTAGACCCGGGGCGATGCGCGCCCACCGGCGCGCGCCGCCTGCCATCGGTCCCGGCGCGGGCGGCACGCCGCCGCCCGCCGGGGCCGGACGGAGACCTTCAATGACATTGAGCACCTGGCTTGCCTTCTTCGCCGCGTCCTGGGCCATTTCCTTCTCGCCCGGCGCGGGCGCGATCTCGGCCATGTCCTCGGGCCTGCGCTACGGCTTCGCGCGCGCCTACTGGAACACCCTCGGGCTGATCCTGGGCATCATGTTCCAGGTGGCCGTGGTCGGCCTGGGCCTGGGCGCCCTGCTGGCGGCTTCCGAACTGGGCTTCGCCGTGGTCAAGTGGCTGGGCGTGGCCTACCTGATCTACCTGGGCGTCAGGCAGTTCCGCGCCGACGCGCCGCCGGTGGACGCCGCGCCCGGGCGCGCGCCCGAGCCCGCCTCGGTGCGCGAGCTGGTCGTGCGCGGCTTCCTGGTCAACGCCAGCAACCCCAAGGGCACGGTGTTCCTGCTGGCCGTGGTGCCGCAGTTCCTGGAGCCGGCTTCGCCGCTCGGCCCGCAATACCTCATCATCGGCCTGACCCTGGCCTTCACCGACCTGGTGGTGATGACCCTGTACACCGTGCTGGCCGCGCGCGTGCTGCGCCTGCTGCGCGAGCGGCGGCACATCCGCTGGATGAACCGCTGCTTCGGCGCCCTGTTCGTGGCCGCCGGGCTGTTCCTGGCGACGCTGCGCCGCGGCGCCTAGCGCGCCGCCCATCCCGGCAGCGGGATGGCTTGCCGCCGCCGCGCGCCGCCACGCGGCGGCGGCCCCCGCCAATACCCATAACTGGGTATTGGCCGCGCGCCCCGGCCTGTGCGAGAGTCGGGGCATCGGGGACGTGCGGGAACGGTCGGGCATGCAAGAGCGCGGCGGCGAGACGGATGGCGCCGGACGGGACGTCCGATGCCGCGTGCTGCTCGTCGAGGACGAGGAACCGCTGCGCGACCGCTTCGCCCGCATCCTGGCCTCCTGGCCGGCGGGCCTCCTGGTGGCGGCCTGCGCCACGCTGGACGAGGCCATGCGCATCCTGCGCGAGCAGCCCATCGACCTGCTCGTCACCGACCTGCGCCTGCCCGACGGCCACGGCACCCAGGCCATCCGCACGCTGCGCGCGCTCAACCCGGCCGCCGACGCGATGGTGATATCGGTCCTGGCCGACGACCGCACCGTGATCGAGGCCATCGAGGCCGGCGCGGCCGGCTACCTGCTCAAGGACGCGGCCTCCATCGAGCTGCTGGAAGCCATCGAGGAACTGCGCGCCGGCCGCTCGCCGATCTCCTCGTCCATCGCCCGCATCATCGTGCGTCGCCTGAACGCCCCGGCCAGCGCGCCGCGCCCGCCGCTGGCGCAGGCGCTCACGCCCCGGGAGACCGAGATCCTGTGGGGCATCGCCAAGGGCTTCACCTATGCCGAGCTGGCCGAGCAGCTGGGCATCTCGCGCCAGACGGTGCCCGTCCACGTCAAGAACATCTACCGCAAGCTCGAAGCCGGCAACCGTTCGGAAGCGGTGTTCGAGGCCTCGCGCCGGGGCCTGATACGGCTTTGAGCCGGCGCGCCGGCG
>Ga0182743_1002366_pt1 | contig 16646 bp, 12 predicted proteins | sample eDN3rd30CKraftOP_FD_128522 | JGI IMG/M metagenome (GOLD analysis project Ga0182743, IMG submission 128522) | Enriched Organic Plus compost microbial communities from Emeryville, California, USA - eDNA 3rd pass 30_C Kraft OP (version 2) (version 2) ... | reverse complement strand
GCGTCGCCAACAACGTCATCGGCGACTCCAACGTCTCCCCGCTCGCCATGGCCGGCGCCTACGCGACCATCGCGAACAACGGCATCTACTGCGAACCGCAGGCCATCGACCGGGTGACGGATGCGGAAGGCAACGACCTGCCGGACAAGGTCCCGGCGCGCACCTGCTCGCAGGTGATCAGCCCCGAGGTCGCGGCGACCGCGGCACACGCGCTGCGCGGCGTCATGAACGGCGGCACCGGTGCCAGCGCGAATCCGTACGACGGCACCCCGCTCATCGGCAAGACCGGTACGCACGAGGCATGGCAGACCTGGATGATCGAGTCCAGCACCGCGGTCACCACCGCGGTGTGGGTCGGCAACGCCAACGGCACCGTCTCGCTGCAGCGCACTTACGCGAACGGCCGCGCACTGTCCGACATGCGGTACCCGATCGCCCGCGGCATCCAGCGCGTCGCCGACGAGCTGTACCCGGGCGGCGACTTCCCGCCGCCGGACTCGAACCTCACCAAGGTCGTCTACGTCGACCTGCCGAGTGTGGTCGGCATGCCGATCGAACAGGCGCAGGCGACGCTCGAGGCCGCCGGCTTCGACTCGATCGTCGGCGACCCGGTGGACTCGGACGCGGCGACGAACATCATCGCGGCGCAGACCCCCGGCGCGGGGCAGGTCGCGGGCGGTACGGTCGTCACGATCCACCCGAGCAACGGGCAGGCCGCGATGGTCCCCGCCGTGAGCGGCGACGTCCAGGCGGCCGCGGATCGGCTGGGACGCGAGGGCTTCACCAACCCGGCGCTCGGCTCGTGCACCCCGGATCCGTCCCTGAAGGGCAACGAGACGCGGGTGACCGGCACGGATCCCGCCGCCGGGTCGATGGTGAACCGCTCCGCGCAGATCCTCATCAACTACGCCAAGAAGGACTGCTGAGGCTTTGGCCTCGACCGCTCCCCGTCAGGTCGCCCTCGCCGTGCTCGCCGCGGCGGGGGCGACCGCCCTCGGCGCCGCCGTGTGGGGCATCGGCGTGGAACGCCACCTCTACACGCTGCGGCGGCACACGCTCGCGGTGCTCCCCGAGGGCGCCGCGCCGCTGCGGGTGCTGCACCTCTCCGACGCCCACATGGCGCCGTGGCAGCACCGCAAGCAGGCGTGGATCGCCTCGCTTGCGGCGTTGCGGCCCGACCTGGTCGTGAACACCGGCGACAACCTCGGTCACGCCGAGGGCCTCGACGGCGTGCGACGCGCCCTCGCCCCGTTCGCCGGGATCCCCGGAGTGTTCGTGCACGGTTCGAACGACGTCTCCGCGCCCTCGCCACGAAATCCGCTCCGCTACTTCCTGGGTCCGTCCAAGGCGGACCGGGAGGAGACCCCGCTCGACACCGACGCGCTCGACCGGTTCCTCACGGCGGACCTCGGCTGGCACGACCTGGACAATGCGGCCGCGACGCTCACCGTGGGCGGCCTGCGGATCGACACGTTCGGCGTCGACGACGCGCACCGGCACTGGGACGACCTGAACGCCCTGCCGTCGCTGCGGGAGGCACAGCGGGCCGCCGGTGACGCCGACCTCGTGTTCGGCGTCACGCATGCCCCGTACCAGCGTGTGCTGAACCGGTTCGTCGACCTCGGCGCCGATGTGCTCTTCGCCGGGCACACGCACGGCGGTCAGATCCGCATCCCCTTCTCCCCCAGGGCGCTGGTCGCCAACTGCGACATCCCGCTCGACCAGGCGCGGGGCCTCAGCACATGGATGCGCGGCGACCGCCGCGTCCCGTTGAACGTCAGCGCGGGCATCGGCCACTCGATCTACGCACCGGTGCGTTTCGGCTGCCGGCCGGAGGCGTCGCTCCTGCAACTCGTCCCGGTGCGCTGAACGCCGGATCGGCGCGCGCCACGCCCGGGCGACACGATCCGGACGCCCCGATTCGGTTCTGAGCGCCGGGCAAGGTAGACTCGTGGGGTTGCCACGGGGTGTGGCGCAGCTTGGTAGCGCGCTTCGTTCGGGACGAAGAGGCCGCAGGTTCAAATCCTGTCACCCCGACGCGTGGAGGCTCCGCCTACGGGCGGAGCCTTTCGCAGTTCATCGGACGGAATCGGCCCTGCCTCACTCACCGGGAGCCTGCATGACCGCGACTGCACCGAGACTGGTCGCATTCGACCTGGACGACACCCTCGCGCCTTCGAAGCAGGCCGTCGACCCGCGCATGGGACGACTGCTGCTGCAGCTCGCCGAGCGGGTGGAAGTCGCGATCATCTCCGGCGGCCAGCTCGCCCAGTTCACCGCACAGGTGGTCGACCGGCTGCCCGATGCCTCCGCAGAGACCCTCGCCCACCTGCACCTGCTGCCCACGTGCGGCACGCAGTACTACCGGGTCGAGCCAGACGGCATCCGCACCGTCTACGCGCACGCACTCACCGAGGACGAGAAGCGGCGGGCGATGGTCGCCGTCGAGGAGGAGGCCCGGCGCCTCGGCCTCTGGGAGGAGCGCACCTGGGGCCCCATCCTCGAGGACCGCGGCTCCCAGATCACCTTCTCCGCGCTCGGCCAGCAGGCGCCGCTCGACGCGAAGACCGCGTGGGACCCCACCGGGGAGAAGAAGAACACCCTGCGCGAGGCCGTGGCCGCCCGCATCCCCGACCTGGAGGTCCGCTCCGGCGGCTCCACCAGCGTCGACATCACCCACCGCGGCATCGACAAGGCCTACGGGATGCAGCAACTCGCCGCGCAGACCGGCATCGGCCTGGACGAGATGCTCTTCATCGGCGACCGCCTCGACCCGGACGGCAACGACTACCCGGTCCTCGCCCTCGGCGTCACCTGCCACGCGGTCACCGGCTGGGAGGACACGGCCGCACACCTCGAGGCCCTGATCCCCACCCTCCCCCGCCGCTGCCCCTAGGCTGACGGGCATGGAAGCCGTCGTCGCCATCGCAGTCGTCGTCGCCCTCGCCGCGGCGATCAGTGCCGCCTGCTGGATCCTTTCCCTGATCACCAAGGACACCTCCTGGGTGGACCGCATCTGGTCCATCGCGCCGGTGCTCTACGTGTGGGTGTTCGCAGGCTTCGGCATCGCCGCCGGGGTCGACGTGACGCGCCTCGTGCTCGTCGCGGTGCTGGTCACCCTGTGGGGTGCCCGGCTCACGTTCAACTTCGCCCGGAAGGGCGGCTACACCGGCATGGAGGACTACCGGTGGGCGATCCTGCGCGCGAAGATGACGCCCGCGCAGTTCCAGCTGTTCAACATCGGCTTCATCGTGCTGTACCAGAACCTGCTGCTCGCGCTCATCACCCTCCCCGCGGCCGTCATGCTCGCCTCCCCGGCGCCGTTCGGCGTCTGGGACGTCGTGATCGCCGCGCTGTTCCTCGCTGCCCTGTGGGGCGAATTCGTCGCCGACCAGCAGCAGTGGGACTTCCACCAGGCCAAGCGCCGTGCGGGCGGGCACCTGGAACCCGGCTTCGTGACGACGGGCCTGTTCCGATACAGCCGCCACCCCAACTTCTTCTTCGAGCAGGCCCAGTGGTGGCTCGTCTACGCGTTCAGCGCCGTCGCCGCCGCCGGTGCGGGCCTGTGGGGCGGCGTGCTCAACTGGACGCTCATCGGACCGGTGCTGCTCACGCTGCTGTTCATCGGCTCGACGATCTTCACCGAGTCGATCTCGGCGGCGAAGTACCCGGCGTACGCGGACTACCGGCGCACCACCTCGATGTTGGTACCGCTGCCGCCACGTCGGCGCAGCCGCGCGCACGCGCCTGCCTGAGGCGGCGGTGCGGCGCCGGCGTTCAGCCCAACCGGCCGCCGGACTCGCGCAGGTAGCAGTCCGCGCACATCGACTCGTAGGTGATGGTCTCCGGGCTCAGTTGGTCGATCGCGACCTGGTCGCCGTCGAACACGAACCGACCGCCGACCAGGCGCGCGTTGAACAGCGCCTTCCGTCCGCAGCGGCAGATCGTCTTCAACTCCTCGAGGCTGTGGGCGAGCTCCAGCAACCGCTCCGAACCGGGGAACGCCCGGGTGCGGAAGTCCGTGCGGATGCCGTAGGCGAGCACGGGGATGCCGTCGAGCACCACGATGCGCAGCAGGTCGTCCACCTGCTCCCGGCCGAGGAACTGGGCCTCGTCGATGAGCAGGCAGGCGACGCCGGAGCCGGTCTCCTCCTGCGCCCGGCGACGGTACTGCGCGAACAGATCGCGGAGCGCCGCATCCGGCGGGATGAGGAAGTCGACCTCCCGGCTCACGCCGAGCCGGCTGGCGATGCGCTCCGCCCCCTTGGTGTCGATCTCCGGCTTGGCCAGCAGCACGTGCTGGCCGCGCTCCTCGTAGTTGTACGCGGCCTGCAGGAGCGCGGTCGACTTTCCGGAGTTCATCGCCCCGTAGCGGAAGTAGAGCTTCGCCATGATCCGCTCAGGCGGGCAGGTGCAGCACGTCGGCGGTGCGCGCCATCACCTCGCGGGCCTTGTCGGCGTCCTCGTTCAGCGTCGTGCCGTAAGTGGGGATGAGCTCGGTGAGCTTCGGCTCCCACTCGGCGATGCGGTCCGGGAAGCAGTTCTTCAACAGGCCGAGCATGATCGACACGGCGGTCGAGGCGCCCGGGGACGCACCGAGCAGACCCGCGATCGAGCCGTCGGATGCGGCGACCACCTCGGTGCCGAACTGCAGCTTGCCGCCCTTCATGACCTGCGCGCGCTGGCCCGCGTTGAGCAGCTCCCAGTCCTGGCTCTCGGCGGTGGGCATGAATTCGCGCAGGCTGTCGACCTTGCGCTTGTGCGACTTCAGCAGCTCGCTGACGAGGTACTTGACCAGGTCGAGGTTGGTGACGGCGACCTTCAGCATGCTGCCGAGGTTCGTCGGTCGCACCTGGGCGACGATGTCGGTCATCCGCCCCTGCTTGAGGAACTTCGGGCTGAACGTCGCGAACGGTCCGAACAGCAGCGAAGGCTCGCCGTCGACGACGCGGGCGTCCAGGTGCGGGACGGACATGGGCGGGGCGCCGATCGCGGCCTGCGAATACACCTTCGCCTTGTGACGGGCGACGATGGCGGGGTTGCTGGTCTTCAGCCACTGGCCACCGATGGGGAAGACGCCGTAGCCCTTGATCTCCGGGATGCCGGCCTTCTGCAGCAGCTTGATGGCCCAGCCGCCGGCGCCGACGAAGACGAAGCGCGCCGTGACCCGGCCGGGGGTCGAACCCACGCGACGGCGGAAGTCGACGCGCCAGGAGCCGTCCTTCTGCTTGGTGAGGTTGCGGACCTCGGTGTCGGTAAGCACGTCGGCGCCGTTCGCCTTGAGGCCGCGGATGAGCTGATGCGTGAGTGCGCCGAAGTCGACGTCGGTACCGCCGACCACGCGGGTCGCGGCGAAGGGCTCGTCGGCCTTGCGACGCTTGTCCATGAGCAGCGGCGCCCACTGGTTGATGACGCGGGAGTCCTCCGAGTACTCCATCGCGGAGAACAGCGGCTGCTGCGACAGCGTCTCGTAGCGGCGCTTGAGGTAGGCCACGTCCTTCTCGCCGCGGACGAACGTCATGTGCGGCGCGGAGTTGATGAACGTCTCCGGGGCGTCCAGGATGCCGGCCTGCACCAGCGAGGCCCAGAACTGCCGGCTCTGCTGGAACTGCTCGTTGATGGCGATCGCCTTGGCCGGGTCCTCCGGGTTCGGCATGTAGTTGAGCTCGCAGAGCGCCGCGTGCCCCGTGCCGGCGTTGTTCCAGGCGTTGGAGCTCTCCTCGGCGACATCTCCCAGACGCTCGAAGATCGCGATCTTCCAGTCCGGCTGCAGCTGCTGCAGGAAGGTGCCGAGCGTGGCGCTCATGACGCCGCCGCCGATCAGAACGACATCGTAGGTTTCACTCACCCGACAATCTTAGTTCGCACACAGCGGTGCGCCGTCCCGGAGCGACCCCGGGACGGCGCAAACTCCGGCGTTCTTGACAGGGGCGAATCAGACGGCCGCGCCGAGACCGGCTGCGACCAGCTCCGCGATCTGCACCGCGTTCAGCGCGGCGCCCTTGCGGAGGTTGTCGTTCGAGATGAACAGCACGAGGCCCTTGCCCTCCGGCGCCGACTGATCACGGCGGATGCGGCCGACGAAGCTGGGGTCCTTGCCCGCGGCCTGCAGCGGCGTGGGCACCTCCTCGAGCACCACGCCGGGGGCGCCGGAGAGGATCTCGCGGGCGCGCTCGGGCGTGATGTCCTCGGCGAACTCGGCGTGGATCGAGAGCGAGTGGCCGGTGAAGACCGGGACGCGCACACAGGTGCCGGCCACACGGAGGTCGGGCAGCTCGAGGATCTTGCGGCTCTCGTTGCGGAGCTTCTTCTCCTCATCGGTCTCGTTGTCGCCGTCGTCGACGAGGTTGCCGGCGAACGGGATCACATCGAACGCGATCGGGGCGACGTATTTCTCCGGCTGCGGGAAGTCCACCGCCGAACCGTCGTGGACCAGGCGGAGCGTGTCGCCCTGCGCGAGCACACCCTCGACCTGCCCGAGGAGCTCCTGCGCCCCCGCGAGCCCGGAGCCCGAGACGGCCTGGTAGGTGCTGACGATCAGGCGCACCAGGCCCGCCGCCGCGTCGAGCGGCTTCAGCACGGGCATCGCGGCCATGGTGGTGCAGTTCGGGTTCGCGATGATCCCCTTGGGGCGGTCCGCGATCGCGTGCGGGTTGACCTCGCTCACCACGAGGGGCACCTCGGGGTCGTTGCGCCACGCGCTCGAGTTGTCGATGACGACGGCGCCGGCCTCGGCGAAACGGGGCGCGTGGGCGCGGCTGCCGGTGGCGCCGGCGGAGAAGAGTGCGATGTCGATGCCGGCCGGGTCGGCGGTCGCGACATCCTCGACGATGACCGTCTGCCCGCCGAACTCGATCGCGCGGCCGGCGGAGCGGGCGGTGCCGAACAGACGCAGCTCGCGGATCGGGAACGCCCGCTCGGCGAGGATGTCGCGCATGACGGCGCCCACCTGGCCGGTGGCGCCGACGACGGCGACGGAGAGTCCGGAATCGGAGATGCGGGTCATGACGGTTCCTCGTGGTCTCGCGGGCACGCCGCGACCGTCGGCGACGGGCGGCGGGGTTGCCCGATTCTACCGCGGTGACCGGGCCGCATCCGCCGTCATGACGGTCATGCGACGGCCGGATCCCGCCATCCGCGACCTCCCCCGAACAGCAGGAATCCCCGGCGCAGGGGACTCCCGTGGGAATCATCCTGCACCGGGGATCTCACCGGTGTCCGCTCGCGGATGCTGCGGGGCGCGGCTCAGCGGCCGGTGCCGGCGTAGACCGTGGCCTCGGTCTCCGCGTCCAGCCCGTAGGCGGTGTGCACGACCCGGGCGGCCTCGGCGACGTCGGCCGCACGCAGCACGACCGAGATGCGGATCTCGCTGGTGGAGATCATCTCGATGTTGATGCCGGCGGTGCTCAGCGCCTCGAACAGCGTCGCCGAGACGCCGGAGTGGCTGCGCATGCCCGCGCCGACGACCGACAGCTTGCCGATCTGGTCGTCGTGCATGAGGCTCTCGAACCCGACCTCGGCCTGCTCGGCGGCGAGCGCCTTGAGCGCGACCGCGGCCTCGCTCTTGGGCAGGGTGAACGAGATGTCGGTGCGCGCGGTGGCGGCGGCCGACACGTTCTGCACGATCATGTCGACGTTGGCACCCGCCTTCGCGACGATCTTGAAGATCTCGGCGGCCTTGCCGGGGACGTCGGGCACGCCGACGACCGTGATCTTCGCCTGACTGAGGTCGTGGGCGATCCCCGCGACGACCGGCTCTTCCATGTTCTCTCCCGAGGGGACGTTGTGGGGGTGTCGACCGTTGCCGACCCACGTGCCCTCCGCAGAGCTGAACGTGGACCGGGCGTGGATCAGGACTCCGTGACGGCGAGCGTACTCGACCGCACGGATGTAGAGGACCTTGGCGCCGTTGGCGGCGAGCTCGAGCATCTCCTCGCTGGAGATCCGGTCGAGCTTGCGGGCGCGGGGGACGACGCGCGGGTCGGCGGTGAAGACCCCGTCGACGTCGCTGTAGATCTCGCAGACGTCCGCGTCGAGCGCCGCAGCGAGGGCGACGGCGGTCGTGTCCGAGCCACCGCGGCCGAGCGTGGTGATGTCGCGGGTGTCGCGGTTGAAGCCCTGGAAGCCGGCCACGATGACGATCGCGCCCTCGTCCAGTGCCTCGCGAAGGCGCACCGGGGTGACGTCGACGATGCGGGCGGCGCCGTGGTCGGCGGTCGTGATCATGCCCGCCTGGCTGCCGGTGAACGATCGCGCCTCGAAGCCCATCGAGTGGATGGCCATCGCCAGCAGTGCCATCGAGATGCGCTCCCCCGATGACAGCAGCATGTCGAGCTCACGCGGTGCGGGGATCGGTGCGACCTGGCCGGCGAGGTCGAGGAGCTCGTCGGTGGTGTCACCCATCGCGCTCACGGCCACGACCACGTCGTGTCCGGCACGACGCGTGTCGACGATGCGCTTCGCGACGCGCTTGATGCTCTCCGCGTCAGCGACCGACGAACCGCCGTACTTCTGCACGATCAACGCCACAGTGGAACTCCCCGGGGATACGGGCACGCGACTGTTGTGCCCGAGGATCCATTCTACGGAGCCTGCGATGCCCCTTCGGACATGTGACCGCCGGGCCGCTCGGGCCCGGCGCGCTCAGCCCTGCACGACCGGGGGCAGGTCCCGGTCGCGGCGGCGGAGCCGGAGGCCGCCGGTCGCCGCCAGCCAGCATCCGATCACGACGAGCGGGAACCCGATGAGCAGGCCCGGGGTGATCGGTTCGGCGAGCACGATCGCGCCGAGGATCACCGCGACCACCGGGTTCACGTAGGTGAACAGCGGCGCCCGGGCGGGACCGACCTCGCGGATGAGGGCGAAGAAGGCGATGAACGCGAGCGCGGTGCACAGCAGGCCCAGTGCGACGAGCGCGGTCGTGCTGGACGCCGTCGGGGTCTCGTGCTGGGTCAGCAGTCCGATCGGCAGGTAGACCAGGCCGACGGCGGAGAGCGAGACGGTGATCGCGCCGAGGGTGGGCACGTCCTGGAGCTTGTGCACGACGATGAACGGCGCGACGGCGTAGCAGACGGCGACCAGCAGCACCTCACCGACCGCGAGCAGATGCGTGCCGCCGGTGGCCATGCCCGGCCCCATGACGACGAGCGCGACCCCGACGAAACCGAGGCCCAGCCCGATCGCACGGGCGGGACGGAACACGCCGCGGTCGCCGCCGAAGAACGCGATGAGCGCGCCGAACAGCGGCACGGTCGCGACGAGCAGCCCCGCCAATCCCGAGTCGATGGTCTGCTCGGCGTGACTGAGGAGCATGAACGGGCCGCCCATCTCCAGCGCCCCGAAGGCGAGCACCCAGCCGATGCGGCGGAACGCCGGGCCGAGGGCCTTGCTGCGCAGCGCGAACGGCAGCAGCACGATCGCGCCGATGAGGGTGCGACCGGCGACCACGGATGCCGGGGAGTAGGAGTCGACCGCCTGTTTGATGAACAGGTACGGCATGCCCCACAGCAGCGACATCGTCGCGAACAGGAACCAGCCGCGCGCTCCGATGCGCGCCACCACCGCGTTCATCTCAGAGGGTCCGCCGCCCTTCGAAGGCCCGACCGAGGGTGACCTCGTCGGCGTACTCCAGGTCGCCACCCACCGGCAGGCCGGAAGCGAGTCGGCTGACGCGGATCTCCAGGCTCGTCAGCAGGCGGCTGAGGTAGGTGGCCGTCGCCTCCCCCTCGAGGTTCGGGTTGGTGGCGAGGATGACCTCCTGCACCGTGCCGTCGGCGAGGCGCTGCATGAGCTGCGCGATGCGCAGGTCGTCGGGGCCGACACCGGCGATGGGGCTGATCGCACCGCCGAGCACGTGGTAGAGCCCGCGGAACTCGCGGGTGCGTTCGATCGCCGCGACGTCCTTCGCATCCTCGACCACGCAGATGAGCGCGCCGTCACGGCGCGGGTCGCGGCAGATGCTGCACCGCTCCTGCTCGGACACGTTGCCGCACACCGCGCAGAAGCGCACCTTCTCGCGCACCTCGCCGAGCAGCTGCGAGAGCCGCTGCACATCGAAGTTCGGGGTCTGCAGGATGTGGAAGGCGATGCGCTGCGCCGACTTCGGGCCGATGCCGGGGAGGCGCCCGAATTCGTCGATCAGTTCCTGGACGATGCCGTCGTACATCAGGCGAACCTCGTCGGCGGGGTGTAGGGCTCCTCACGGATGAACCGGGCGCCGAGCATCTGACGGACCACGGCCTCGCCGTACCGCTGCACACCACCGGGCGCCGGGCGCATGGGCTGCGGCACGACAGGGGGCACGGGCGCGTCGGCGACCGGAAGGTCGACGACGTCGAGGTCCTCCTCGTCGGACGCGGAGGGTGCGACCTCGGAGGCGGGGAGCACGCCGCCCTCGCGCACCGGGTACACGGTCTGGCGGGCGCGGATCTCGGCAGCATCCTCCGGGTCGTCGTCGACGGCGAACTGCGCCGGCGGCACCGGGTCGGAGACGGGGATGGGCGCGACGGCCCACTCGGTCACCGGGGCCGCTGCCGCTGCCAGCCGGGTACCGCTGCCGCTCGCGGGCGCCGCAGGTGGCGTGGGGGCACCACCACCGGACGGACCGGCGGGTGCGGCCGACGCGGGCGCGGAGGCCCCGCCGCGCGGCGGGGCGGGCGGGGCGGGGGGCGCGGACGGCCCGTCGTCGCCGTCCTGGCGGGCGATGTACTTCACCCGGATGCCGAGGACGTGCTGGATGGCCTGACGCAGGTCTTCACTCGGGCCCTGCCCGGCGGTGCGCTTCTTGAACGCGGCCACGTCGGCGGCGCTCTTGAAACCGAGCGTGAGGATGTCGCCGTCGAGCGCGATGACGCGGGCGGCCGTGGCGATGAGCCACGACGAGCGGCTGATGCCCTCGAGGGCGGCGAGCACCTCGGTCCACGCGTCGCGCATGTGCTCGACCGTGACCGGGCCGACGGGCCGTGCCGGTGCGGGCGTCGTGGGCTCGGGGGCCGCGGGCTCGACGGATGCGGCGGGCGCCGGCGTGACAGCGGGGGCGGCGGGCGTCGCAGTCGATGCCGGAGCGGCCGACGCAGGCGCCGGCTGGGCGGGCGCGGCCGCGGGCGCGACCGACACGGGTGCGACCGCGGGGGCGGCACCGGCCGCGGTCTGCGCGAGGACGCGCGCGACCATGAGTTCGAGCTGCAGACGGGGCGAGGTGGCCCCGGTCATCTCGTCGAGGGTGGAGATGACGATGTCGGCGGTGCGGGAGAGCCGGTCGGCACCGAACGCGACGGCTTGGCCGTGCATCCGGTCCAGTTCGTCGGTGGGGATGCCGCGGAGCACCGCGGAGGCGCCGGCGCCGGTCGCGGCGACGACGATGAGGTCGCGCAGACGCTCCAGCAGGTCCTCGATGAACCGGCGGGGGTCCTGTCCGGTCTGGACCACGCGGTCGACGGCTGCGAAGGCGCCGCCGGCGTCGTGGGCGGCGAGGGCGTCGACGATGGTGTCGAGCAGTTCGCCGTGCGTGTAGCCGAGGAGGGCGACCGCGCGCTCGTACGCGACGGTCGGACCCTCGGAGCCGGCGATGAGCTGGTCGAGCAGCGAGAGCGTGTCACGGGGCGAGCCGCCGCCGGCGCGCACCACGAGCGGCAGCACACCGGGCTCGACCGAGACGCCCTCGGTCTCGCACAGCTGCTGCACGTACTCGAGCATCGCCGCGGGCGGCACGAGCCGGAACGGGTAGTGGTGCGTGCGCGAGCGGATGGTCCCGATGACCTTCTCCGGCTCGGTGGTCGCGAAGATGAACTTCACATGCGCCGGCGGCTCTTCGACGAGCTTCAGCAGGGCGTTGAACCCCTGCGGGGTCACCATGTGCGCCTCGTCGAGGATGAAGATCTTGAACCGGTCGCGCGCGGGGGCGAACACGGCGCGCTCGCGCAGGTCGCGGGCGTCGTCGACACCGTTGTGGCTGGCGGCGTCGATCTCGACGACGTCGAGCGACCCGCCGCCGCCGCGGCCGAGCTCGATGCAGCTGTCGCATTCGCCGCAGGGGGTGTCGGTCGGTCCCTTGGCGCAGTTCAGGCAGCGGGCGAGGATGCGGGCCGAGGTGGTCTTGCCGCAGCCGCGCGGGCCGGAGAAGAGGTAGGCGTGTCCGACACGGTCGGCGCGGAGGGCCGTCATCAGCGGATCGGTCACCTGGGACTGCCCGATCATCTCGCCGAACGCCTCGGGGCGGTAACGGCGATACAAAGCGGTGGTCACCCGACCAGCCTACGGGGTGCCGCCGACATCGCGGCAGGCGCCGCATCCGCCTCTCCCCCGCATCCCGTGCCCTGGGCGCCGAAACTGCAGCTGCGCCACGAGACTGCTGCCATTGTCGGCAGTCTCGTGGCGCAGAAGCAGTCTCGCGGCCCTCGCGACTCGGGTCGGGGCCGGGCGAGGTCAGGCGTCGAGCGGGGCCTCGGGCTCCGTGACGGGGGTCGAGTCCGTGACCACCGGGACGCTCGTGGTCATGACCGGCACCGACGCGGACAGCAGCGTGCCGTCCTCACGCCGTGCGTCGACGAACTGCCGCAGCGTCGGGCGGCCTGGACGCACCGGGCCCTGCGTCGCGAGCGGCACCACGACCTCCTCGCCCGGTACGACCGAGTAGCCGACCCCGCGCACCTTGAACGGGACGCGGTCGCCGTCGCCCTCGGCGCGGACGATGAGTTCGTCGCGGCGCAGCGTGATCCGCAGCATCGTGCCGTGCCAGGTGAGCGTGTAGGACAGCTCGGGCCAGGATGCGGGCAGGCGCGGGTCGAAGGTGAGCTCGCCGTAGTAGTCCCGCATGCCGCCGAAGCCTGCCACGAGCGAGGTCCACACGCCGCCCGCGGAGGCGACGTGTACGCCGTCGGCCGCGTTGTTGTGCAGGTCGGCGAGGTCGACGTAGATGCCGTCCAGGAAGTACTCCAGGGCGAGGTCCTGATAGCCGACCTCGGCCGCGAGGATCGACTGCACCACACCGGACAGGGTCGAGTCGCCCGTGGTCAGCGGGTCGTAGTACTCGAAGTCGGCGAGCTTCTCCTCGTCGGTGAAGTGGTTGCCCTGCAGGTAGAGGGCGAGCACCACGTCGGCCTGCTTCAGCACCTGGTACCGGTAGATCACCAGCGGGTGGAAGTGCAGCAGCAGCGGACGCTGCTCGGGCGGGGTGTTCTCCAGGTCCCACATCTCCCGCTCCAGGAACACCTCGTCCTGGGGGTGGATGCCGAGCGCCGGGCTGAACGGGATGTGCATCGCGTCGGCGGCCCGCTCCCAGCCCTCCGGTTCGGACGGGTCGAGGCCGAGCCGGTCCGCCATGAGGCGGTACGCCTCCGGCGCCTCCTCTGCCATCGCACGCACCGTACGGGCGGCGAAGCGGAGGTTGAAGCGGGCCATGACGTTCGTGAACAGGTTGTCGTTGACGACCGTCGTGTACTCGTCGGGCCCGGTGACGCCGTGGATGTGGAAGCTGTCGTCGCCGTCGATCTCCTCGCGCCAGAACCCGAGGGTCGCCCACAGGCGCGCGGTCTCCACCGCGATGTCCACCGCCTCCCGGTAGAGGAAGTCCTCGTCGCCGGTGGCGCGCACGTACTTCGCCAGCGCGAAGCTGATGTCGGCGTTGATGTGGTACTGCGCGGTGCCGGCGGCGTAGTAGGCGGACGCCTCCTCGCCGTTGATCGTGCGCCACGGGAACAGCGCACCCGCCTCGTTGAGCTGGAACGCGCGCTTGCGGGCGGCCGGGAGCATGAGCACCCGCATCCGCAGCGCGTTCCGCGCCCACAGCGGGGTCGTGTACGCGAGGAACGGCAGCACGTACACCTCGGTGTCCCAGAAGTAGTGACCGCTGTAACCGGAGCCGGTGAGGCCCTTCGCGGGCACGCCCATGGCGTCGGCGCGGGCGGCGGCCTGCGCGAGCTGGAACAGGCACCAGCGGGTGGCCTGCTGCAGGTCGTCGTGACCGGCGATGCGCACGTCGGAGCGATCCCAGAAGTCCGCGAGCCAGGCGCGCTGACGCTCGCGCAGCGCCTCGACCCCGACCTCGGCGGCGCGGTCGAGGGTGCGACGGCAGCGGTCGATGAGCTCGCGCGTGGGGACACCCCGGGAGGTGTGGTAGCTCACGAGCTTGGTGACCTTCACCGGCACGCCCGCCTTCGCGTGCACACGGAACACGTTCTTGGCGATGTCGGGCTCGATGAGCGCGCGCGAGTTGTACTCGTTCTCGGTCTCGATGACATGGTCCGCGACGACGGCGACGGTCATCCCGGACTGCGCGACCCGGTAGCTGAGCACCGCGCGGCTCTCGTCCTGCCAGTACTCCTGCGGCAGCAGCACCCGGTCGGCGATGCGCTCGGCCTTGCGCGGATCGAACCCGGCCGTCTTCTTCGCACTGGAGGTGCCGCCGTAGACGTCTTCGCCGTCCTGGCGGTTGATGAGCTGGCAGGCGATCGCGACGGGTGCGTCGGCGTCGAGCACGGTGACCTCGATGCTCATGATCGCGAGGTGCTTCTCCTCGAAGGAGACCATCCGCTCGTAGTCGATCCGCACCGTCTTGCCGGAGGGCGTGCGCCACAGCACGTGCCGGGTGAGCACGCCCTCGCGCATGTCGAGCACGCGCTCGTACTCGAGCAGGTCGGCGATGTCGAACGAGAGCGGCTCGTCGTCGACGTAGACCCGCATGACCTTCGCGTCGGGGGCGTTCACGATCGTCTGCCCGACCTCTGCGAATCCGTACGCCTGCTCGGCGTGGCGGATGGGGAACGTCTCGTGGAGCCCGTTGATGAACGTGCCCTGTTCGTGGCCGAACCGGCCCTCGGGCTGGTTGCCCCGCAGGCCCAGGTAGCCGTTGGCGACCGAGAAGATCGTCTCGGTCACCCCCACGTCCTCCAGGGAATGGGACGTCTCCACCAGTCGCCAGGGGTCGACGGGGAAGCGGTCGCGGTCCATCATGCGCGTACTGCTCTCTTCTCGGGTATGTCGATGGGTCAGTCTACGAATGCGGCGAGGTCGTCGACGACCACGTGCGCACCGGCCTCGCGGAGCGCCTCGGCGCCCACGCCGCGGTCCACGCCGACGACGAGCCCGAAGCCGCCGGCGGATGCGGAGGCCACGCCGCTTACGGCGTCCTCGACGGCGGCGCTGCGGGCGGGGTCGACGCCCAGCATCCGCGCCGCCTCGACGAACACGTCGGGCGCGGGCTTGGAGGCGAGTCCGTCGCGCTCGGCGATGACGCCGTCCATGACGACGGCGAACCGGTCGCGGATGCCGGCGGCGGCCAGCACCTCCTCGGCGTTCTTGGAACTGGAGACGACCGCGACGGGCACGCCGGCGGCCACGAGGCGGTCGACGAGGGCGATCGATCCCGGATAGGGGCCGATGCCCTCGGCGCGCAGCACCCGGGCGAACACCTCGTTCTTGCGGTTGCCGATGCCGCACACGGTGTCGGCGGACGGGTCGTCGTCGGGGCTCCCCCACGGCACCTCGACGTCACGGCTGCGCAACAGGCTCGCGACCCCGTCGTATCGCTTCTTGCCGTCGAGGTACCGGAAGTAGTCGTCGTCCGTGTAGGGCGGCTCGATGGCCCACGCGGCGAAGAGCTCCTCGAACATCGCCCGCCACGCGTGCATGTGCACCTCCGCGGTGGGCGTGAGCACGCCGTCGAGGTCGAACAGGACGGCGTCGTAGGACGACAGGTCGGGCAGATCGGTCACAGGTCCTCCGGGGCTGGGTGTGCGTGGGGCGGGGTGGGTCAGGCCTGGGCGACCTGCAGGGTCTGGCGGGCGATCTCGAGTTCCTCGTCGGTGGGCACGACGAGGACGACCACGTCGGAGTCGTCCGCGGAGATCACCCGCACCCCGGCGCCGCGGGCGGTGTTGCGCTCGGGATCGATGCGCACCCCGGCGAAGCCGAGCGTGGCGAGGGCGGCCTCGCGGATGCGGGGCGAGTTCTCCCCCACCCCGGCGGTGAAGCTGATGACGTCGGCACCGCCGAGCTGGGCGAGGTACGCCCCGGCGTAGGCGCGCAGCCGGTGCACGTAGACCTCGAGCGCCACCTGCGCGTGCTCGTCGCCGGCGTCGACACGGGCGAACAGGTCGCGCATGTCGGCGACGCCGGCCAGCCCGAGGATGCCGGACCGCTTGTTCAGGAGCGTGTCGATCTCACCGATCGACATGTCCGCGCGGCGGGCGAGCTGGAACACGACCGCAGGGTCGATGTCGCCGGACCGGGTGCCCATGACCAACCCCTCGAGCGGTGTGAGCCCCATCGAGGTGTCGACGGAGCGGCCGCCGTCGATCGCGGTGACCGAGGCGCCGTTGCCGAGGTGGAACACGATCTGGCGGAGCTCGTCGAGGGGCCGGCCGAGGAATGCGGCCGCGGTCTCGCTCACGTACTTGTGCGAGGTGCCGTGGAAGCCGTATTTGCGGATGCGGAGGGGCTCGGTCACCTCGCGGTCGATCGCGTAGGTGTACGCGCCGGGCGGCATCGTCTGGTGGAACGCGGTGTCGAACACGGCGACGTGCGGGATGTCCCCGAACGCCTCGCGGGCCGCCTGGATGCCCTGCAGCGCACCGGGGTTGTGGAGCGGGGCGAGGGCGGCGAGGTCCTCGATGTTGATCTCCACGAGGCGGGTGACGAGGGTCGGTTCG
>Ga0182743_1002363_pt1 | contig 16664 bp, 13 predicted proteins | sample eDN3rd30CKraftOP_FD_128522 | JGI IMG/M metagenome (GOLD analysis project Ga0182743, IMG submission 128522) | Enriched Organic Plus compost microbial communities from Emeryville, California, USA - eDNA 3rd pass 30_C Kraft OP (version 2) (version 2) ... | reverse complement strand
GCGATGGTGATCCGGCGGCTGTGGTCAGCCAGTGGGCTTATTGGGCGTCGGGCCTTGGCGATCCGTTTCTGTCGCTGAACGGACTTTATGTGGATCATCGGTGGGGTCCTGATGACCTCGTGCGGGCGCGGGCGGCGCCATACACCGGCTGGGCCGGCTATCATTACGATTCGTCGTTGCCCAAGGAAAAGATCAAGAGCGTTCTCCTTGCTGCGGCGAAGAACGACATTCAATGCGTTGCGCTGTCATCCGATCTGATCGGGCTTTTGGGAGAGGTTGACCGTGAGGTTTCGCTCGTGGGCCGACGCTGGATCATTCAGCATTTCGGACCATTGACGCAAGCCCAATGCGAGACCGCCGCGCGTCTCGGATTGGTGCTGACACCGCTGTCCATCCGTTACATCTATAAGGAAGGGCGGGATCCCGATGCGCCCGGCATCGATGATTTCATGCCGCTGGCCCGTCTCGCGTCGATGGGCGTGCCTGTCACGTTTGCATCCGACAATGCGCCGCCCTCGCTGTTTCATTGCATCTGGCATGCGGTGGCGCGGCGGGATCGGTTTGGACGCGCGGTGGCGCCTGCCCATGAGAAGCTGTCGCGCGAGCAAGCTCTCCGGTCGGCGACAATCAATGGCGCTTATCTGACGTTCGAGGAGAACGAGCGCGGCACGCTGGAGCCGGGCAAACTCGCCGATCTCGCTGTCCTGAGCGACGATCCGCTGACGTGTCCGGAGGAGACATTGCCGGATATCCGCTCGATGTTGACGCTGGTCGATGGACGGGTCGTCCATCGCGACGGCTTGTGAGGAATTGCGATCAGGGCTTGATTTATAGGCAGAGGATGGAATGCCATGATGATGAGCTATGCTGCTCTCATGGGTGCGCTGATCGGCTCCGCGGCCGTCCTCTGGCCGTTCGAGTCCGGAGCCCAGCAGACCTTTCCGACCCACCCGATCCGAATGATCGTTCCCTATGCGCCGGGTGGCGGCGTTGATGCCGCCGGTCGTGTGCTGGCGGGGGAGATGGCGAAGCACCTGCCGCAGCCGGTTGTCGTTGAGAACCGGGGTGGGGCAGGCGGCGTCACAGGCAGTCAGGCGGTCGCGAATGCTGCTCCCGATGGCCATACCGTGCTGCTGGTCAGCGTCATCGTCGTCACCAGCCAATCGATGATGAAGAATCCGCCGTTCAATACAACGAAGGATCTCAAACCTGTCTCATTGATCGGCTCTTCGCCGTTGGTCCTGACCGTTCATCCGTCGCTTCCGGCCAAGGATATGAAGTCGCTGGTTGAATACGCCGAGGCCAATCCTGGAAAGCTGAATTATTCCTCGGCAGGTGCCGGAACGACGCCTCATCTCGCCGCCGAATTGCTCCGGATGCAGACCGGAATCCAGGTCGTGCATGTACCCTATCGGGGCAGTGCTTTGGCCATGGCCGATCTCGTGTCGGGGAATGTGCAGATGGCCTTCAGCAGCATGGCGGCTGCGCTGCCTCACATGAAGTCTGGCAAGCTAAGGGGCCTTGCGACCACCGGCGCGCGGCGTGCGGTCGCCTTGCCCGATTTGCCGACGGTGATCGAAACCGTGCCGGATGTCGAAGTGGACCTATGGATCGCGATGTTCGTCCCTGCTGGAACGCCGGATGTCATCGTCGCGTCGTTGAACAGATCGGTGAACCAGGCGCTGCGCTCAGATGTGGTGCGCAAGGGATTCATGCTCAGCGGACAAGAGGCGACGGGCTCGACTCCGCAGGAGGCGCAAGCCTTCATCGAGGCCGAATTGAAGAAGTGGGGCCGCGTGGTCCGTGCGGCGAAGATAGAATCCAAATAGATGGTGTCTGCGGCCATGGAGGCGCAGCCGTGTCGGTAAGGAACGGTCAAGACGCTGGAAGCCTCAAAGAAGGACGTTGAGCGAGTGGGATCGCGATCCGCCAGGGCGCGATCTGATGTCGAAGGAAGGTGCATTTAAACAGAGGACGTTGAACCATGCGGACTTTCGGAAAGCTGCCCGTCGCCGTTATTCTTCTTGCGCTGGTTTCCTCCCAGGTTGCCGCTCAAGGTCTGTTATCGAAGCCCGTGCGTCTTCTGACACCCCAATCCCCTGGCTCCGCGAGTGACCTGATCCTGCGAGGGGTCGGCGAGGTTCTGAGCAAGGACAGCGGCGTGGCGACCTTTGTCGAGAACCGCACCGGCGCCAGCGGAACCATCGCTGCGCGTGCTTGTGCACAGGCCGAACCGGACGGCCATACGTTCTGTATGCTCGACGCGTTCAATGTGGCCTTGAGCCCGGCGATCTACGAGACGCTTCCCTACGACAGCCGCGAGGACCTCGTCCCCGTTGCCCTGATGGGGTTCTTTCCGGCTGGCCTGTGGGCGAATGCGAAGCTGCCTGCCAATTCGATGGAAGAGCTTCTGGCGCTGGCCAAGAAGAATCCGGGCAAGCTCAATTTCGCAACCTTTGGCGCCGCCAGCAGCAGCAGCATCTATGTCGCGTGGTTCAAGAATGTTCGGGGAATCCAATTCACGAACGTTCCTTACAAATCGGCGCTGGATGCGTTTCGCGGCGTGATCGCTGGTGAGACCGACGTCGGCTCCTATGCGCTGGGCCCTGCCGCACGAAACTCGCGGCCCGGCCAGCTCAAGCTCCTCGCCGTCAACAATCCGGAGCGTGTGAAGGAGTTTCCAGACACTCCGATCCTGTCCGAACTCAACATCGATGGCGTGCTGGCGTGGTTCGGTCTCTTCGCTCCCAAGGGAACCCCGAAGGAGATCGTCGAGCGTGTCAACGAAAGCATCGTGAAGGGATTGATGAACAATCCCGAGATGCGAAAGAAATTTCTCGACAACGCAGGCATCGTGCCGTCGGCCCCGGCGGGTGGATCGGCGGACTCTTTTGCGAAGTTTGTCGGCAAGGAATTGGATGTCTACGCCAAGCTCGTGAAGGACGCGGGCGTCGAAAAGCTGAGCCACAAATAGCAACGGCGACGCACCGAGATCGGTTTGCGGCGTGCCGCTGGGAATCGGGACGGATCAGGGAATAGTTCCCGGCGGCGGCCTGGTCCGCTGCCGCCCTTTTGACGGCCGGCGTTTGCCGCCGTAGCCGGCGATTGAATTGGATTGTCTCCACGGCAGCGGGATGATAGCGGACGCTCAAGACGCCAATTGATCTGGGAGGACACCTTCGTGAAGACCAGCCGCGACCGGATTCTCACGACCCATGTGGGCAGCTTGCCACGCCCGGCCGCGGTGGTGGATTTGCTCCTCCGCAAGGAGAACGGCGAAGCTTATGATCGTACGGCTTTCGACGACGCCGTAGCGCAAGCCATCGCGGATATCGTCAGGACCCAGGCCGACAACGGGATCGATATCGTCAGCGACGGCGAGACCGGAAAGATCGGCTACTCCACCTATGTGAAAGATCGCCTGAGCGGGTTCGGCGGGGAATACACGCCCAAGCCCAACCGCGATCTCGCCGACTACCCGGAGTTTCGCAAGCGGATGGCGCTTTATCTCGGAGCCCAGCCGTTCAAGCGCGTGTGCTGCGTGGGGCCGATCGAACTCAAGGATCCGGATGCGGTGCTCACCGATATCGCCCATATGGGAGCCGCGCTCGACAACGCCGATGTGAGCGAAGGATTCATCAACGCCGCCTCGCCGGGCGTCGTCGCCTCGTTTCTTCAAAATCGCTATTATCCAAGCCACGAAGCCTATATCGAGGCGGTCGCCAATGCGCTGCGCCCGGAATACGAGGCCATTGCCGGCGCGGGTCTGCTTCTCCAGATCGATTGTCCCGACCTCGCCATGTCGCGGCACACCGGCTTTCAGGATTTGAGCGACGATGAATTTCTTCAGCGCGCGGCTTTGCATGTCGAGGTGCTCAACCATACCCTTTCGAACGTGCCGGCGGATCGGATCCGCATTCACATCTGCTGGGGCAATTATGAAGGTCCGCACGATCATGATATCGCGCTGGAGCGGATCATGCCGATCGTCGAAAGGATCAAGACCGGCGCGATCCTCTTCGAGGCGGCCAATCCGCGTCATGAGCATGAATGGACCGTCTGGCGTGACGCCAATCTGGCCGACGACGTGGTGCTGATCCCCGGTGTGATCGATACGTCATCGAACTATGTCGAGCATCCCGAACTGGTGGCTCAGCGCATCGAACGCTATGCCGGCCTCGTGGGGCGGGAGCGGGTGATTGCGGGGACGGATTGCGGTTTCGGAACCTTCGCGGGCTATGCCAAGGTCGACCCGGCCATCGCTTGGAAGAAACTGCGGGCGCTGGCGGAAGGGGCCCGGATCGCGTCCCGGCGGCTCAGGATGTGATCACGATGTCCTGAGCGGCTTGGGTCGGGTAACGGACGTATATCCTCAGGCTGGCAAACCCTATATGATCCCGCGCGGATGCGCCGCGCTGGCGCTCGATTCCGATGAATTCAGCCAACATTGAGTTCAGGTTTCCAGGCCATTTCGCTCGCCCGCGCCTCAGATCATGCAGATCGATGCCTTCACCGTCCTGCTTTTCGGACTTTTCATCAAGGTCGTCCTTGGTGCGTTGTTCATCGTTTTCTGGATCGATGACCGTCGCAGCAGATGGTTTTTGTGGTGGTCGGCATCGTTTTTTCTGGGGGGATTGACCGCTGCTCTGTTCATGCTGCGCAGGGATGCGCCTGATATTCTGGCGGTTGGCCTGGGCAACATGGCGTTGTTCGCGTGTTTCGCCTGCGCTTGGCAGGGCGCGAGGGTGTTCGACGGTCGCGAGCCTCTCTGGAGTCCCGTCGTTGTCGTTCCCGCGACATGGTTCGCATTCTCGCTGTTTCCGACATTCCTGGCCGATATCGGCCTGCGGGTGATCGTATCGTCTCTGATGGCCGGGCCCTTGATCGCGATGTCAGCGGTGGAATTCTGGCGCGGCCGGACGGAGGCGTTGCGCTCGCGGTGGCCTCTTGTCGCCATGTTCTCTTTGTTGGCGCTGTTCTTCCTGATCCGCATCCCGTTGGTGAACGTGCTGCCGTTTCCCTTCGGCGCATTGCCGATGCGTCCGGGCTGGCTTGGCGCATTCAACCTCATCATCTTTTCTCATGTCATCATCATCACGGTTCTGATCGTGTCGATGACCAAGGAGCGCCTCGAACTCGATCAGAGAATGAAGGCGCTGACAGACCCGCTAACGGGGGCACTCAACCGGCGGGCATTCAGCGAGCGTGGCGAGCGCCTCCTGCGGAGGCATGAGCGCGAGAATGTTTCGCTATGCCTGGCCGTGCTCGACCTCGACCGTTTCAAGGCATTCAACGATGACCACGGACATGCCGGTGGCGATCGGGTTCTGACCCGGTTCGTGTCCGTGGTGCACGATTGTATCCGGCCGACAGATCTTCTTTTCCGTTTGGGCGGCGAAGAGTTTTGTTGCCTTTTGTCTCACACGAACCTCGAGCGCGGGGCGGGCGTGGCTGAGCGCATTCGTCAGACGGTGCAGGAACAATGTGTCAATCTGGCCGGAGACGGTGCTCGCGTTACGGTCAGCATCGGTGTGGCGTCGACCGAGCTTTGTGGCTTCGAAATCGACGCGCTGCTTCACCAGGCTGACCTCGCGCTTTACGAGGCCAAGCGGCAAGGGCGGAACCGGGTCATCACAGCGGCGGCGACCGATGGCGACGATGAGCCGGTTCAGGATGGGATATCCATATTGCGGGCCAAGGGGCTGGCGCCGGACGTGGCCGCGCAATAGCTCTCGGTCAGACCGCGCTGACAGGCCCATTCGTGGGCGGTGAAAGTGGCCTGGACCGTCACGCCCAAGGCCGTGATCAGCACCAGAAAACCGACAATGCTGGCCTCGGCAATCCGATTCGGCCCGACGACCGCTCAGGATGGCAATTCACGCCCCGATGCCGGCATCGAGGCAGGTATCGCACAGGTCTCGTTCCATGCGCCTGTGCGGCAACCCCAATCGTGAAGGGCGATCGCGGCATGGGTGGCGACGCCCGCCGCCGTCACGAGAAGCGCGATGACAGCCAGCAGGAGCATGAACGATTGTCCGCCGGACAGCGTGAGCCGGGTCGGCCGATCGGCTTGTGGCGACATGGGCTCGATGGTGAGCCGTCGTTCAGGACGGATCGTCTCGGGTGGGGGGACCACGTCCGGCGGCGCGGTGTGGTCCGCCGCGAGCGCTGGCGTGGTCGATGGTACCGGCGCTGGCGCGGTCGCGGGATCGGCTCCCGCCTCTGGACGCTCTCCATTATCCACCAGCCGGCCGTCTCGGTAGAATCGACCTTCGGCGTCGATGGTTAGCCGGTCGAGTTCGGATTCCGAAAGCGTCCGGATCTTCTTGGGCCATTCATCTTGGGCGGATGGCTTGGGAAGCACGCCATCGCCGCTTTCGGCGTCTGTTTGTTGCGAACTCATGGCTTCTCCTCGAACGTCAGGAGGCCCATCCGCGGTGGATGGGCCATCATAGCGTCATCCAGGCGTCCGGCAATCGGCCGGTCCTGCCTTGCCTGGCCCGCCCCTTCGAACGTATGTCTTCGGCGCTGGATGTGGCGAATGTGTATCGAGGCGTGGCGAGGTGTGGAATGTCTGTGCAGGACGAAATCAGGCGACTGACGGCGCCGGACATCCGGGCGCGCAAGGGTGGCGAGCCGATCGTCTCGCTCACCGCCTATCATGCCCACACCGCGCGGCTGGTGGATGCCCATTGTGATGTGATCCTGGTCGGCGATTCGCTGGGCATGGTGATGCATGGACTTGAAACCACGGTTCCCGTCACCCTCGACATGATGATTCTCCAGGGCCAGGCGGTGATCCGCGGCTCCAAACGCGCGCTGGTCGTCGTGGACATGCCATTCGGATCGTTCGAGGCCTCCAAGGAGCAGGCCTTCATGAGTGCGGCGCGGGTCATGAAGGAGACCGGCTGCGGAGCGATCAAGATGGAGGGGGGCCGCCGGCTGGCCGAGACGGTGGCTTTTCTGACCGAGCGCGGCGTGCCGGTCATGGGCCATATCGGGCTCACGCCCCAGTCCATCAATACGATCGGCTCGTTCCGCGCGCAGGGCCGGGAGGAGAAGGATTGGGGCCCGATCGAGGACGATGCCCGGGCGGTGGCGGATGCCGGTGCGTTCTCGATCGTGGTGGAGGCGGTGGCCGAGCCGCTGGCCCGCAAGATCACCCAGCAGGTCGCGGTGCCCACGATCGGCATCGGCGCCAGCCCGGCCTGCGACGGGCAGATTCTTGTGCTTGAGGACATGCTGGGCCTGACGCCGCGCGTGCCGCGCTTCGTGCGGCGCTATGGCGACCTCGGCCCCGGAATCGAAGCGGCGGTGTCGGACTATGCCAAGGACGTCCGGGCGCGCACGTTTCCAGGCCCGGAGCATGTCTACGGCATGAAAAAGGGATAGGGCTGAGCCAGCCCCGCTCCCCCCGGGCGTGGGGTGGTGGCCGGGGAACGGGGACCGAGGGTGCTTGGCCGAGGGTCTGACCCAAGTGTCTCAGCCAAGTGTCCCAGCCAAGTGCCTGTGCCGGTGTCAGATTTGCCTTGCCAGCGCCACACGGGTCCGATACCCGCTTGCGGTCGGGCATGGTCCTTTCCGGTCTGCGGATATCAAGATCCGCAGTCATGCCCGGATGCAGCTCCAGGACGACTCGAAAACGGGTTTCGGCTTGCGAGGGCTGCCATGATATTCGGGGTCCGGCCGCCGCCATCGGCGCGGCTGGTCGGGAGCGGCCGCGGCGCGGACCGCAGGCGTTGGGGACGGGTCGCAAGTGTCCGATATTTTTAGCGAAATCGACGAGGATCTGCGCCGCGAGCGGCTCAGGAAGCTGTGGGAGAAGTACGGCATCGTCGTCGTCGCCCTGGCGATCCTGATCGTCGCCGGCATCGGTGGCTGGCGTGCCTATGAGGCATGGCAGGCCGGGCGGGCGGCGGAGGCCGGCGACGCCTATGAGCGGGCGCTGCTCCTCGAACAGGAGGGTAAGCCGGAGGAGGCGAAGGCCGCCTTCTCGAAGCTGACCGAGGAGGGCACGGCGAATTACCGCCGGCTGGCCCGTTTCCGCGAGGCTGCGGTGCTGGCGGCGAGCGATCGCAAGGCGGCTGTCGCGATCTATGACGAGGTAGCGGCGGACAATGCCGCCGGGCAGACCCTGCGTGACGCTGCCAATCTCAGGGCCGGCATGCTGCTGGCGGACGAGGCACCCCTTGACCAGCTCACGGCACGGCTTCAACCGCTGACAGCCGATGGCCGGGCGTTCCGCCACAGCGCGCGGCTCGTCCTTGCGCTCGCCGCCTGGCGCGCCGAGGACATCGCCGCGGCCCGCCGCTGGGCTGAAGCCATTGTCGCGGACCCGCTGGCACCACAGAACACACGCGGTCAGGCCGAGATGCTGATGGCCCTGACCGCCGACCGTGCGGAGGCAAAAAGCTGATGAGCGGCAGCCGAATGATTGCAGGCCGTGCCACCCTGGCCACCGTGATGCTTGGCCTCGGGCTCGGCCTGTCGGCTTGTGAGAGCTTCGACCTGGAGAGTATGTGGTCGAAGGAGAAGAAGTTGCCCGGCGAACGTCGGGCGGTGTTCCCAGAAGGCGTGCCGGGTGTCCAGCAGGGCGTGCCGCAAGACATGATCCGCGGCCAGCAGTCCGCGCCCGAGGCTGTTCCGCCGGTCCAGCAGGCCCCGATGGCCGCGCCCGCGCCCAGCCGCCCCCGTCCGGTCGCGGCTCCCGCGCAGGAGACCAGGCCGAAGGCGCAGTCCCGGCCCCGGCCTCAGCCGACGCGCAAGCCGGCACCGAAGGCCGCTCCCAAATCCGAGCCAAAGCCTGAGCCGAAGGCAGCCCCCCAATCGCAGCAGTCGCCCTGGCCCGATCCCGCGCCGCCGCCGAAGCCTGCGCAATCGCCCTGGCCCGATCCTGCGTCGCCGCCGCCAACGCAGTCGCCTTGGCCGAACCCGTAACGTCATCGGCCTCGTCTTTCGCGATGCCAATGGCTATGTGAAGCGCGCCGGCGGAATGCACCGCCGGCGTCGCTGATTGTTGGTCCGTTTCAAGAGCCGGCTGCCGGGATCAAACCACTTATGGGCTATTCCGTTGCCATCATCGGCCGTCCGAACGTCGGCAAGTCCACGTTGTTCAACCGCTTGGTGGGACGGCGGCTGGCGCTGGTCGACGACCGTCCGGGCGTGACTCGCGATCGCCGCGAGGGCGAGGGGCGCTTGCGCGATCTGACCTTCACGGTGATCGACACGGCGGGCCTTGAGGATTCCGCGCCGGAGAGCCTTGCCGGGCGGATGCTGACGCAGACGAAGGCCGCCATCGAGCACGCGGACACGATCCTGTTCTTGATCGATGCCCGCGCGGGTACGGTCCCGGACGATCAAGTCTTCGCCAATCTCGTGCGGCGCTCGGGCAAGCCCACGGTGCTGGTGGCCAACAAGGCCGAGGGCAAGGCGGCGGCGGCCGGCGCCCTGGATGGCTACGAACTGGGCCTCGGTGAGCCGGTGACGATCTCGGCGGAGCACGGCGAGGGCTTGGCGGATTTGCGCGACGCGCTGGTGGCCGCGCTGCCGCCGGAGGCGGTGAGCAACGATGACGATGAGGATGTGAACGCCGATGCCGAGCGGCCGATCCGCGTGGCCATCGTCGGCCGTCCGAACTCCGGGAAGTCGACGCTGGTCAATCGCCTTCTGGGGGAAGAGCGCCTTTTGACAGGACCCGAGGCTGGTATCACCCGCGATTCCATCGCCGTGGACCTCGAATGGCAGGGCCGCGCCTTCCGTTTGCACGACACCGCAGGTATGCGCCGGCGTTCGAAGGTGCAGGAAAAGCTCGAAAAGCTGTCCGTCGCCGACACGCTCAACGCGGTGCGTTTCGCCGAGGTCGTGGTCCTGCTTATGGAGACGGGCCAGCTTTTCGAGGAGCAGGATCTGCGCATCGCCGATCTCGTGGCGCGCGAAGGCCGGGCGCTTGTGATCGCCGTTGGAAAGTTCGATCTGATTGAGAAGCGCCCGGGGTTGATCTCGAATCTGCGCGACGAGACCGATCATTGGTTGCCGCAGCTCAAGGGCGCGCCCCTGATCGGCGTTTCCGGCCTGACGGGTGAAGGGCTCGACCGGTTGATGCAGGCCATCATCGATATCCATGGCGTCTGGAATCGCCGTGTCAGCACGAGCCAGCTCAACAACTGGTTCTCCGGCATGATGGAATCGCATCCGCCGCCGGCGGTTTCGGGACGCCGCCTCAAGCTGAACTACATCACGCAGGCGAAGGCGAGGCCGCCGAGCTTCGTCATCTTCTGCACGCGCGCCGACGCGGTGCCCGAATCCTACAAGCGCTATCTCGTCAACGGATTGCGCGAGGCGTTCGATCTTCCCGGCGTGCCGATCCGGCTGACGTTGCGCGAGAAGGAAAACCCTTACGCGGGCCGGGCGAAAAAGCGGTGAGATTGACGCTGACGGCGAGACCTTACGCCGACGGCGGGATCTAAGCCGGAGCCTGGAACGACAGCAGCTTGCCGGCGGTGTAATCGAAGAGCTTGCCGGTCTCGGTGAAGTCGGGCCGGCAGAGCGGCACGATCGCCTCGGCGACGGTCTCGGCTGGCGGCAGGGTCATCGGGTCCTCGCCCGGCATGACGCCAGCGCGCATCTTGGTGCGGGTCGGGCCTGGCGAGAACAGATTGACGCGGATCGGCGTCTTTGCCGTTTCGTTGGCATAGGTGCGGGCCATGGCGTCGAGCGCGGCCTTCGAGGCGGAATAGAGCCCGCGATAGGCGCGGGGATTGCTCGCAGAGCCAGATGTGATGAAGACGGCGCGTCCGGCGTCCGATTGAGCGAGCAGCTTGTGCATCGCGCGGATCAACAGAAAGTTGGCGGTGACGTTCACCGCCATCACGTTGTCCCATTCTTTCAGCTCGTAATGATCGAGCGGCGAGTTCGTGCCGCCGAGGCCGGCATTGCCGACGAGGATGTCGAGCTTTCCGTAGCGCTGGTCGAGCGCCACGCCCAACCGCTCGATGCCCTCATGATCCTTCAGATCGAGCGGAACGAGCGTCGCCGTGCCGCCCACGGCCTTGATCTCGTCGTCCAGCTCTTCGAGACCGCCGGTGGTGCGGGCCACCGCCATCACATGCGCACCCTCACGCGCCAGCGCCTTTGCCAGCGGAAAGCCGATGCCGCGCGAGGCGCCCGTGACGAGGGCGATCCGGCCCGACAGTGACATTCAGCCTGCCTCGGCCAGGAGCGAAAGCTGTCGCGGCTGGGTCTGCTCCTCCGCCAGATCGGTGAGCGGGGTCGGATAGTCGCCGGTGAAGCAATGATCGGTGAATTGCGGACGCTCGGGATCGCGCCCTTCGTAACCCATGGCCTTGTAGATGCCGTCCACCGAGAGGAAGGCGAGGGAATCGGCGCCGATGAACTGGCGCATGCCTTCGAGGTCGTGGGTGGCGGCGAGCAGCTTCTCGGGCTCCGGCGTGTCGATGCCGTAATAGTCCGGATGGGTGATCGGCGGCGAGGAGATGCGGAAATGCACCTCGCGGGCGCCGGCCTCGCGCATCATCTTGACGATCTTCACGGACGTGGTGCCGCGCACGATGGAATCGTCCACCAGCACGATGCGCTTGCCGGCGACGACGGCGCGATTGGCGGAGTGCTTCAGCCGCACGCCGAGGGCGCGAATCTGCTGCGTCGGCTCGATAAAGGTGCGGCCGACATAGTGATTGCGGATGATGCCCAACTCGTAGGGGATCCCGGAGGCTTGCGAGAAGCCGATCGCCGCCGGCACGCCGGAGTCAGGCACTGGCACGATCACGTCGGCATCGGCGGGCGATTCCTCGGCCAGCCGCGCGCCCATGCGCTTGCGCACATCGTAGACCGAGCGGCCGCCGACGATGGAATCGGGACGGGCAAAGTAGATGTACTCGAAGATGCAGGGCCGCTCCGACATCGGCGGGAACGGCTTGTGCGAGTGCATCCCTTTCTCGTCGAAGATCACGACCTCGCCATTCTCGATGTCGCGGACGTATTTCGCGGCGATGATGTCGAGCGCGCAGGTCTCCGATGCCAGGATCGGGCTGTCGCCCAGGCGGCCGAGCACCAGCGGACGGATGCCGAGCGGATCGCGGGCGCCGACCAGCTTCTTGTTGGTCAGGCCGACAAAGGAATAGGCGCCTTCGAGCTGGCGCAGTCCGTCGATGAAACGTTCCACGAAGCGCGGCTTGGTCGAGCGCGCGACCAGATGCAGGATCGCCTCGGTGTCGGTGGTGGACTGCATGATGGAGCCTTCATGCACCAGCTTGCGGCGCAGCGAGGCTCCGTTCGTCAAATTGCCGTTGTGGCCGATCGCGAAGCCGAAGGGGTCGAGCTCGGCGAACAGCGGTTGGACGTTGCGCAGCAGGGTCTCGCCGGTGGTCGAATAGCGCACATGCCCGACCGCCGTCGTGCCGGGCAGCCGTTCGATGACGCGGCTGTCGGAGAATGCGTCGCCGACCAGGCCGAGCCGGCGCTCGGAATGGAACCGCTGGCCGTCGAAGGAGACGATGCCCGTGGCCTCCTGACCGCGATGCTGGAGCGCATGCAGCCCGAGCGCGGTGATCGCCGCCGCATCCGGATGGCCATAGATGCCGAAAACGCCACACTCCTCGCGAGGGCGGTCGTCGTGTTCAGCCGGATCGAACACCGCGCTGCTGGTCGTATCCATGGCCTGCTGCCTCGTTAGCGGGTCGCGTCGATAAGCTGTTTCATGCCGTCGCTGTCACGACGGCCATAGCCCGGTTGTGTCGGAATGCTGCCGGTCGTTGCCGGCCCCGCCGCGCCGGAGCGCTGGTCGGGCGCCGCTGGCGGCGATTCCGCGTCATCCGGCGATTGTCGCCGCTGGATCAGTTTGGACAGATAGTTATCCATGTCCTCCGGCAACAGGGACTGGAGCCATTCGCCGGTGCTTTGCAGCACAACGCGCGACTTGGCCTCCCGGATGCCCTCCGGCTGGCGGTTGAGAGGAACGAGCCACGAGAAGAACAGAAACGCCACCACCACGATGATCAAGCCGCGGCCGAGCCCGAACAGGAAGCCGAGCGTGCGGTCCAGCGCGCCGACCCGGCTGTCGAGCACCATGTCCGAAATCCGCACGGTGATGATCGAAACCACCAGAAGGGTGAGAAGGAAGGTTCCCGCGACCACCACGGCGGAGGCGATGATATTGTTTGGAATGTGCGCCTGCGCGAGCGGCAGAAGGCGCGGATAGAGCAGGACGGTGACGAAGGCGGCCGCGATCCAGGCAGTGATCGAGAGGACCTCGCGCATGAACCCGCGGATCATCGCGAGCAAACCCGAGATCAGCATGACGCCGAGCAGAAGCAGGTCGAGCCAAGTCACGGGCATCTGGGGTTCATCTCCGCCGTGCATTCCGGGAGGTTCACCGAGCGAATCGAGGACCGTCGTCCACCACCCTGGAGCCGGAGAAAGCGGCCCGGCAAGGGCCGACCGGGTTCAGACCAAAGGTTTGAGGCGACCCAGGGGTTTGGCTGCGTCTCGGAGGCCGAGGCTCGGAAGGGCTTCATGCGGGCGGTGTATAGCGGGCCGTTTCGGTGGCGTCATCCGCTTCTGGAACAAGTCCGATGTGAATGCACGCAAGCGTGTTCGAAATGTCGCGCGGCGGCGTCCGTCGTCTCGGATGCGATCGCCCTGGCTCCATTGGCACCCCTTGAACGTTGCTCCTGTGGTCGATGGGCCGTTAGAGCCTACCCGGTTCTGATGGGTTAGAACCGGGCTCCAGCTCTTTGTTTTGTCGCGTCTTCTTCACGCGAACCGGTTTCCACTTCTCGAAAACGCTCCAGGCTGACGTGCTTATGGTGGCCTTGGCGCCGGTTCCGGTCGCCGGCTTGGGTGATCCTGTACGCCGCCCCGGCCCGCGGTGATCTCGTCGGGTCGCGATCTTGGGTTGGAGCGGCCTTCAGGCGTGGCCGGATCAGCGGCGCGTCCCCCACAAGCGGACCCCGATCAGGCCTGCGTCACCTTGCGCGGCCGCCGGCCGTTGGCCGCGATATCGGCGACCAGCGAGGCCAGGGAGCCGATCCCGGTCAGGGCAACCGGCGGCTCGCCACCGTCTCGGGCGGAATCGGGACCGATGGCGCGGACAAAGCCGAGCTTCTGCGCCTCTTTCATTCGGGCGGGGGCCTGCGCCACGGGGCGGACCGCGCCTGACAGCGAGACTTCGCCGAAATAGACGGCGTCGGCGGGCAGGGGCGCGTTGGCGAGCGAGGAGATGAGAGCGGCGGCGGCGGCCAGATCGGCGGCAGGCTCGTTGATCCGCAGGCCACCGGCGACATTGAGATAGACGTCGTAGCCGCCGAGCTTGACCCCGCAATGGGCCTCCAGGACCGCGATGATCATCGACAGGCGGCTCGAATCCCAGCCGACCACCGCGCGCCGGGGCGTGCCGAGGGAGGTCGGCGCAACCAGCGCCTGAATCTCCACCAGAACGGGCCGCGTGCCCTCGATGCCGGCGAAGACGGCGGTGCCGGGCGATCCGAGGTCGCGCTCGGACAGGAACAGCTCGGACGGATTGGCGACCTCGCGCAGACCGAGACCGGTCATCTCGAAGACGCCAATCTCGTCGGTCGGGCCGAAGCGGTTCTTGACCGCGCGCAGGATGCGGAACTGGTGCGAGCCTTCCCCCTCGAAGGACAGCACCGCGTCCACCATGTGCTCGACCACGCGGGGACCGGCGATCTGGCCGTCCTTGGTGACGTGACCGACCAGGATCACGGTCGCGCCCGAGCGCTTGGCGAAGCGGATCAGCGCCTGGGCCGCGCCACGCACCTGGGTCACGGTGCCGGGGGCGGAATCCACGGCATCGGTCCACATGGTCTGGATGGAATCGATGATCACAAGCCGCGGCACCTCGCCCTCCGAGAGGGTGGCGATGATGTCCTCCACGGCCGTCTCGGCCGCCAGTTCGACCGGAGCGTCCGTCAGCCCGAGCCGGTCGGCGCGGAGCCGGACCTGGGCCACGGCCTCTTCACCGGAAATGTAGACGACGCGGTTGCCGGCGCGGGCCAACTTGGCGGTGGCCTGGATCAGCAATGTGGACTTGCCGATGCCCGGATCGCCGCCCAGCAGCAGGACCGAGCCGCGCACGAAGCCGCCGCCGGTCACCCGGTCCAGTTCCGCCATGCCGGAGGGCAGGCGAGGGGCATCCCCCGCCGGGCCGCCCGATAGTGGCTCAAGCGCGAAAGCCCGTCCCCGGCGGGCCGCCTTGCCGGGGCCGGCGGGCGGCAGCGCCGCGCCTTCCTCCGCCAACGTGTTCCATTCGCCGCAGCCGTCGCACTTGCCCTGCCAGCGGCTGTGGGACGAGCCGCAGGTCTGGCAGACGAAATTGACGGTGCGGCGGGCCATGTGTCCGGCGTTCGTTTGGGGGCGGCAGGTCGAGCCACCCTAAACGCGAAATGAGAACATTACAAGAACATAAAGCCTGTTCCGGACATCGCAGGGCGAAGCGGGGATCAGATCGTATAGACCCGCCGGAAGCGGCGCCCCAGATTGGTCAGCAACTCGTATCCGATGGTGCCGGCTTCGGCCGCGACGGCGTCGAGGTCGAGATCGCCACCGACCAGGGTGACGAAATCGCCCCGGCGGACGGCGTTGTCGGGCAGATCGGTCAGATCGATGGCCATCAGGTCCATGGAGATGCGCCCGAGGATGCGGCAGCGTTTGCCGGCTGCCTCTACGTGCCGACCGGTTCCACTGTCGGTTTGCTGGGACGCGCGCAACACGCCATCGGCGTAGCCGGCCGCCACAATGCCGATCCGGCTGTCCCGCCGCGCGTGCCAAGCGGCCTGATAGCCGACCGTGGTGCCGATCGGCACCTGGCGCACCTGGATGATGCGCGCCTTGATCTCGACCGCCCGGCGCATGGGATTGGGAAATCCAGGCGTCGGATTGAGTCCGTAGAGCGCCATGCCCGGGCGCACCACGTCGCAATGGGCGGAGCTGTCGAGGAAGATGCCGGCGGAATTGGCGAGGGAGGCCGGCACGCCGCGATAGAGCGTCCGGAGCTCCCGGAAGGACCGGATCTGGCGGTCGTTCAGCGGATGTTCCGGCACCTCGGCGCAAGCGAAATGGCTCATCAAGAGCGTGATGCCGTGATTTTCTACCGCGGCGCGGCCAGCCATGCCGGCGGCTTCCTCGATGCCGAGGCCGAGCCGGTTCATGCCGGTGTCCACATGAAGCGCGAACCCGGCAGACCAGCCGCCCGAGCGAACGACATGGTCCCACTCGGCCAGTTCCAGCGCGCTGTTGATCACCGGCCGGGCGAATGCCTCCACGAAGCCGGCCTCGGACCCGGTCGCGTAACCGTTGAGGACGTAGATCACCGCTTCGGGCGCGATCGTGCGTACCTGCCGGGCCTCGGACAGATGGGCGACAAAGAATGTGCGGCAGCCCTCGCGCACCAATGTGCGCGTCACCGGCTCGATGCCGCAGCCATAAGCGTCGGCCTTCACCACGGCGGCGCATTCGGAGGGCATGACCCGCGAGGACAGCGCGCGATAATTGGCGGCGATGGCCCCGAGATCGATGGTGAGAATGCCGCCGGCTTCTGCTTCGGCTGGACCCACAGGTTCCGGCGCGATCACGGGTTCAGGCGCGGGTGTTTTGGCTTTGCTGGGCTGTCGGGCCATGGTGTGCCTTAT
>Ga0182743_1002362_pt1 | contig 16668 bp, 14 predicted proteins | sample eDN3rd30CKraftOP_FD_128522 | JGI IMG/M metagenome (GOLD analysis project Ga0182743, IMG submission 128522) | Enriched Organic Plus compost microbial communities from Emeryville, California, USA - eDNA 3rd pass 30_C Kraft OP (version 2) (version 2) ... | reverse complement strand
CGCCAACACGACAGGCGTGTGCTCGCGGCCGCGCAGGCCACACTGACAATCGTGGACCCTCGGTGACTACGCGGCGATGAGCGGAGTGCTCATCCCGGAACATCCAGCAGCGGCGGTTCCGGATCAGACCCACGTCGATGTCACCGACGCCGTTGTGGATCGAAGAAACGCACGCGACGCAGCAAGACCTGCAAGCCCGGCGCGGAGCAGAAGGGCCAACGGTCTTCGGTCAGTCCACCGGGCACCAGCGGAAGGACGTCCGAGGTCAGCGGGGATCACTCGCTGATCGCCGAGCCGGTCTCGAGGCGGTCGAGGAAGTCCAGGACCGCCCCTGCGAAGACGTCGTTCCGGTCACCGACGACCATGTGGCCCGCTCCGGCGATGTCGCGGAACTCGGCGTGAGGGCACTGTTGGAGAAAGACCTCTGCGCTCTCGGGACTCACCATGTCCGACATCCGTCCCCGGACCAATAGGGTCGGCACTCTAAGGCCTCGGGCCGAATCGCCGAGGGCAACGGGGTCGCGGCGGCCGCTACGCGACTTGTCGCTCAGAAACGCGGGGTCCCAATGCCAGTACCAGCGTCCGTCGTGACCTTGTCGAAGGTTCTTCCGGAGCCCCTCACGACTCGGAGGACGCTTCCGGTCACGGTAGGAGGCAATGGCGTCCGCCGCCTCCTCCAGGGTTTCGAAGCCATCCGGCGCGCCTGACATGAACGACACGATGCGCTCGACTCCCTCCGCCTCGAGTTGCGTCGCGACATCGACGAGTACGAGGCCCCACAGTCCGCCAGGGCGGAGCTTCCCTTCGCTCATGAGACCGACCAGGCCGCCCATCGATGCCCCGACCAGTACCGGCGGCCGGCCGATCTGGGTCAGGATCGCCCCAAGGTCCTCCACCATCGCCTCGGTGCTGTAGTCGCCGTCGGCCGCCCAGTCGGATTCACCATGGCCGCGCAGGTCGACGCTCCAGCAAGGATGGCCGTTGACAGCGACTTGCGAAGCCGTCGACCCCCAGCTGTGACGGGTTTGGCCGCCCCCATGCAGGAAGATCACCGGGCATCGAGAACCGGACCGTCCCAAGACGTCGCAAGCGACGTGGAGGCCATCGGAAGTCTGGATCCTGATCGTCTCGATGGTCGCGGCGCTCATCGTTGCGTCCCGACCGAGAGCTCTGAGAACGGAACGTCCTTGTCCAGGCGTGGCTCGACCGGTAGTCCAAGGACCCGCTCGCCGATAATGTTGCGCTGGATCTGATCCGATCCGCCGGCGATCGATAATGGCCGGGCTGAACAGGGCCAACTGCTGCAGGAGACCGCCGAGGAGGGTCTCGTCTCCCATCAGCTGGCCTTGTGGGCCGAGCGCCTCGAGCCCCACGTCGCGGAGCTGGGCCACGAGCTGGGAGGCGAGCAGCTTTCCGGTGGAGACCTCGGGCCCTGGGCCGCGCCCGGCGGCCGCCGCTGCCTGCACCCGAAGGCTGGTGAAGCGAGCGATCTTCATGAGCGAGTACACGCGCATCACCTTGTCGACCAGGATGCGATCATTGGCTCGGTCGGCCAATGCTGGCAGCGACTTGATGAGGTCGCCACCGCCCCCGAACGCCGCGGCAATGCCCGCCATCTCACCGCCGCCCGACGACAGCTTCCCCGCCGGGCGCGAGAGGTCGTTGCGGCCGATGATCGCCCCGCCGGCGGCGCCCGCCATACCGGATGCGCCCAACGAGTTCCGTTCGTGGGCGAGTGTCGTGACAGCCACACTCCAACCACGATCGACGTCACCGATCACGTTCTCGTCGGGAACTCGCGCGTCGCTGAGGAACACCTCGTTGAAGGTGGCACCTCCCGTCATCTCCCTAAGTGGGCGCACCTCGATCCCGGGCTGATCCATGTCGATGACGAAGTAGGTGATGCCTTGATGCTTCGGCACGTCGGTCCGTGTGCGAGCGATGAGGATTCCCCACTTCGCGAACTGGGCACCTGAGGTCCACACCTTCTGCCCGTTGACGAGCCACTCGTCGCCATCCCGTTCGGCTCGACACTGCAGCCCAGCGAGATCTGATCCGGCGCCGGGCTCGGAGAACAGCTGGCACCAGACTTCTTGTCCATTGACCATCATCGGCAGGAATCGCGCACACTGCTCGTCCGTACCGTGGTCGATGATCGCCGGCCCGGCCATCATCACACCGATGCCGCTCGGCGGACCGACCGCGCCGACGGACGCCCTCGCCGCCTGCACGCGCCTCGCCTCCTGCGAATCGAGTCCTCGTCCGAACCAGCGTTCCGGCCACGTCGGAAACCCCCAGCCGCTCAGGGCAAGGACCTGCCACCAATCTCCGAGCGACATCTCCGGGTCCCAGGCCTCCTGGAACCAATGCTCGGCAGATCGGGCGTCAGGTATCGGGGCGCTCATTCCGTGTCTCCTCCGGCGTGCGGCTTCCACCGTCCGAGACGGTTCGAATGACGAAACGATAGAACATGTGATGGAAAGTGTCACATGTATCGACTTCACGTCGATGATCCCGAGACGACGGGGTCAGAGGGAGTCTCCCTGTCCTCATCATGGCGGGGGCCACCCAAGCGCAGGCGAGAGCCCGGTCTTGGGGGGACGGTCCGAACGTTGTCTGATACAGCGCGAGCTAGCGCCTCAGCGGCGCCCACCGATCGCGCCAGACCATGGTCACCGACCATCTGGAATCCAGCCCCTGGGTGTCGATGGCCGGGGATGCCAGGTTTCGGCTGACCGCCGCTCCTGACTCACGTAGTGCTGCCCAACTCGCGAAACGTGGGCGAGAGATCAGTAGCTACAGCCTGAGGTCGGCAGGCTACGGGGTGAGACAGGGGCACCGTCCGCGATGGCGACGAAGAACGGCTGGGGACAGTGGTTGATGCCGCCGATGCGGATGCCGAAGTGCAGGTGGGGGCCGGTGCTGTTCCCGGTGGACGCGCTGTCGAGGATGAGTTGGCCGACGTTCACGCGGTCGCCTACTCGGACTCGTTGCGTTCCTGGCTGACCATGGCAGTACACGTACTGGATGCCGTCGTCGCCGTTGAACAGGACGCCGATGCCGCACTTGCCGCTCGTTGGGGTTCCGACGACGACGCCGTTCGTGACTGCGTAGAGGGGGGTGCCGACGGGGACGGGGATGTCGGCCGCGGGGTAGTCGTGATGCGGCTTGGTGAACCACTGGGGGTGTTCGTCGTACCACCGCCGTTCGAGCGGCAGGGCGTAGTCGCCGCTGATCGCTGGCGTGCCGGCCGGACAGGCCACAGGAACGGCCGGCGCCGGTGAGGTGTCGGCGGCACCCGGGGTGGAGCTGGCGACGGCGTGCGCGGCGATGGAGTCGTACATGGAGCTGAGCACGGTCCAGTAGTTGGTCGCTGACGCCCAGCTCCCGGCAAGCCCGCCCCAGGTCGTGGCGGAGGCACCGGCTCGGGGTGCCACGTTGGGGTTGGCGAGCGTTGCGTCGTTGCCGAGCGCGTACTTCTTGAGGAGCTGGATTTGGGCGCGTACTCCGACGAGCGGGCTAGCGAACGGAGTACCTGAAGCGCTGCCGTCGTAGTGGGCGATGCCTGCGTAGTTGTGGCGGGAGGTGTCGCTGTTGGTGAAGTGCCCTGTCTCAAGCACGGCCTGGGCGAGCGCCATGTCGCCTCGGACTCCCTCGGCTGCGCCTTCGGAGATGTAGAGGGCGAGCAGGTCGTCGATCGCGATACCGAGTCGAGCGGGTTGTGCTCGTCCCGTGCTCGCCCACCAGGCGCGCAGATCGGCGACGGTCAACGCCGACGGCCCGAGGATGCTCGGCGTCCCGTCCTCTTCCGGAGCGACATCGCCGCCGCAGGTGGTGGATGGGGCTGCGGTGAGGCTGATGGACAGGATCGGCAACGCGGTCAGCCCGGCGATCGCGCAGAGAACCGCGACGGCGACAGCCGCTGCGAGTGGGTGTCGCTTCATACCCCTGTAGGCCGCGTTCGGGCCTGCTTCTTCGCGTGGGTGTGGAGAGTTTCTGTCCGCTCGGTGGCCTACAGGGGTTGAGGCCTACGTCTCACCGCCCATTCGATGGAGGTCACCCGAAATGGTCCAACTCCCTGGCGTGCTCGCCCAGGTCAACGTGACGCCGAGCACCAACGGCATGCCCGGCGCTGCGCTCATCCAACAGATCCTGAACTGGGGTCAGATGATCGCCCTGTGGGGCAGTCTCGGCGCGCTGCTGGTCGGAGCCGCAATGTACGGCTTGGCCCGCGAGGGTGGCTCGTACGGCGGAGCGTCGCGCGGGAAGACACTCGCCCTTGGCGGGGTGGTCGGAGCGATCCTCGCCGGAGTGGCGCCGACGGCGGTCAACATGTTGTTCACGGCGGCGCGCTGATGTCCCGCCGGACCGGATCGCGAACACCGTCGCCGTACGCACGTGCCGCGGTTGTCGTCGGCGTGGTGATGGTGATCGTTGCGGTGCTCGGGATCGTGTTGACCCGCCAGGACCGCGGGAGCGTCCCGGCAGACTCGAACCCAAGCGCCAGCAGCAGAGCCGGCGAAGTGGACGAACCGGCTGCGGTCGCGCCGAACGGGCCGTCGAGCGAAGCGCCGGGGATTCCAGCGGGGTTCAGCGCTGACGAGCCCGGCGCAGTCGCAGCGGCCGTCGCGTACGCCACTGCGTCGCAACGTTGGCTCTACCTCTCCGACGATCAGATCGCCGCAGCGGTCACGGCCATCGCCACGACGGACGCAGCGCCGGTGTTGACCGACGAGGTCGTCGCGGATGTGTCGATGGCACGAGACCAACTCGCTGCGTCGTCGGGCCCGGTGTGGTGGCTGGTCCGCCCGCTCGCCTGGCGAATCGAAGGGTTCCACACATCCGGGGCGCGGGTTTCGGTGTGGACCATGTCGATCCTGTCTGCCGCAGGGGTCGCCGTGCCGCAATCGGAGTTCTCGACGGTCACCCTCGACTTGGTGTGGGCCGACGGAGACTGGCGTGTCGACGCGGTGCGCGACACGGCCGGGCCGACACCGGTCACGGGCCCGAAGGACCAGCCGTGGGAGGCTGAGCCGTTCGACGACCGCCTGGATGGGTTCACCCGCATCGACGCGGAGCCCTGGTCGTGATCTTCGCAGGGTTCCCCAACCCGGTCGGCTGGGCGCTCGATCGTGTCACCAGCTTCGTCGGCGACGCTGCGTCGAGCGGGTTCAAGGCAATGGTCGGCGGGTTGACCGCCTGGGTAGTCGATGCGGTCGTGTGGCTGGTCGGCGGCGTCTTCAACTTCTTCTTGGACTCGACCGACCCGAACGTCCAAGCCGACTGGTTCATCACCGGCGACGGGCCGTACGCGACAACGGCGGCTCTCGGAGGGGTGCTCCTGGTGGTGTTCGTGTTCGCCGGTATCGCGCAGGGTGTCGTCAACGGCGACGTCGGCGGGATGCTGCGCCGCATAGCGCTCGAGTTGCCGATGTCCGTGCTCGGCATGGTCGGCCTCGTCACGATCACGCAGCTGCTGATCCGAGTCACCGATGAGTTGTCGGGCGCGGTGCTGTCCAACTTCCAAGATGACGTCGCTGAGTTCGGCCAGGTCGTCGGCACCCTCGCCTTCATGCAAGGGCAGCACGCCACCGCGTTCGTCGTGTTCCTGTTCGGACTCGTCGCCGTCATCGCCGGGCTCGTGTTGGTCGCCGAGCTCGTCGTGCGCGCCTCGCTGATCTACATCGTCGTCGCGCTCGCACCGTTGGTCTTCGCGTCCCGGCTCTGGCCAGCGACCAAGGGCGCGAGCCGCAAGCTGTTGGACCTGCTCGTCGCGTTGATCCTCTCGAAGTTGGTGATCGCGATCGCTCTGGGTGTCGCGGCTGCCGCAGCGGTTGGGACCGGGTCGGGCGGCGAGGTCACCGCTCTGGCGTCACCGGAGGTGTTCGCCGAGGACCCCGGCGGATCCGTCACCCAGGCTGTCGGCATCCTCCTCACCGCCGCCGCGGCGTTCGGCGTCTCTGCGTTCTCTCCGCTGTTGATCGCGCGACTGTTGCCGATGACCGAAGCAGCGGTCATCGGCCAGGGCATCAAGGGTGCGCCTGCACGCGCAGCCCAGCAGGGACTAATGGCTGCGAACACGCTGCAGATGGTGTCCGGGCGGCGCTACGGCCAACTCGGCGGCAGACCCGATGCCAGCGCTGGCGCCCCGCCTACCGGTCTCGGGACTGAGACAGCGGGCACGGCAGGCGCCGGCTCGGTGGGTGCGGCAGGTGCCGGGGGTCCAGCGGCGGCAGTCGTGGCTGTCGCTCAGGCGACGAAGAAGGCCCTCGAGACCGGAGCGAGATCCGCGACAGCAACAGCGGGGGCCGCGTCCGACAACAGCTCGTCATCGGACCGTGACCCTTCCGCGGCGGCGAACTCAACTGGTCCAGCGCAACGGCCCCCCGGAACCCGACCGACGAGCGACACCGAGGGCGCAGGCGCCCCATCGCGTCCCGACTCTCCGAACGCCGCACCGACCCGGCCGTCGCCGTCGCTGGGACCGTCATCAGGTTCGCGGACACCAACATCGCCGCCCCCGTCGTCGTCGCAGAAGGGGACAGCAGATGGCAGCTGAACGCACCGCACGCAGCTACCGGCTCGAACCCCTCGACAGCTCTGGCATCTTCTTGGGTCTCGGCGTCGTCCAGTGCGCGCTGCTCGGCGGCGGCATCGCGCTCGCGGTCAGTGCCATCACCGCAGAGCTGCCGCTGCTGATCGCTGCGGTGCCGATCGTCGCGGCAGCGGCGCTCAGCTTCGGTCGAGTCCGCGGCCACGCCACCTGGGAGTGGCTCCCCCTGCTCGGCGGGTCGGCGTGGTCGAGGCTGCGGCAGGGGCGCCGCTGGGAAGCGCCCCTGCCGCTGTGGCCAACCGACCAACCGGCACCGATGCCGCCGTGCCTCGACGGGCTCGACATCGTGGCCATCGACTGGCGCGCCGGCGCACAGCTCGGTGCGATCCGCGACCGACACCGCGACACCCTCACCGCTGTCGTGCCGGTCTCCGGACCCCAGTTCGTCGTCCAACCACGCTCAGACCAAGAACGACTCCTCGCTGGATGGGGTGACCTGCTCGGCCAGTACGCAGTGGAACGAGGAGTGGTCGCGCACCTGTCGTGGTCCGACTTGGCGCAGCCGTCAGGGATGGGCGACCACATCTCGTGGCTCGGCTCCACGGACCGCGGGAAACCACACGAGTCCGCAGCTGCGTCATACCAAGAGTTGCTGGAGGTCGGCACCACGTCCGCGATCACCCATGACGCCGCGGTCACGATCACCGTCGCCCGCGAACGTCTCTCACGTCACCGGGCCAGCGGCGGCGCGTCAGAGCAGCTGCGCCGGGCGTTGGTCACCTCGATTGAGTCGCTGCTGCGCGGATTGCGCTCTGCCGATCTCGCTGCGGCGGACCCACTCAACCGGACCGGGTTGCAGCGGCTGATCCGCTCACGCATCGACCCGATGTCTGCGCGGCCCCGCCCTCGACGCGGTCGACTGGTCGAACGGCTCGACCCCATCACAGCGTCGACCGCCGGCCCGCTTGTCGTGGAGTCCAACTGGCGACACGTCCGCGTCGACGGTGCGTTTCACCGGACGTGGTGGATCGGCACCTGGCCCCGCCTCGCGGTCCCGCCAGCGTGGTTGGAACCGTTCCTGTCCGGCGGCGGGATCACCCGGTCGATGACCGTGCACTTCCGTCCTGTGTCCACACATCAGTCGAGACGACGGATCGAACGCGACCTGGTGAAGCTCGACTCCGACGCGGTCACCAAGGAGGAGAAGGGACGTCGCATCGACGCACGGCACCGCCGCGCCACCCAGGCGCTGCTGGACCGCGAGGAGGAGCTCGTCGCCGGGTACCCCGAAATGGGCTACTCCGGGCTGGTCACCGTGTCGGCGCGCACACTCGAGGACCTCGAGGAACACTCCGAGATCGTCGAACAACTCGGCCGCGAATGCGGAATGGACCTGCGCGTCCTCGACGCCCGCCAGGACGTCGGCTGGGCCGCCGCACTCCCCCTTGGGCTCGCGCCGTCGACCCTGTTCGCGTCATGAACCGCCCATCGTTGCGGCTCCGCTCGCACCAGGGCACCACAGCGCATGTCGCGAGCATCTACCCGTTCTCGGTGCAGAGCTCGTTCGGGCACCGCGGCACCTACGTCGGTCTCGACCTCCTCGCGGGGGGCTCGGAGTTCTGTTGGGACCCGTTCGAGGCGTACAGCAGCGGCCTGGTCACGAACCCGAACGGGTGGATCCTCGGTGAGCCGGGCAACGGCAAGTCCGCGCTCGTGAAGTGCTTGCTGTGGCGCCAGGCAGCGATTTATGGCTCTGGGGCGGGCGGCCGATGGACGGCGATCGTCGACCCGAAAGGCGAGTACGTCGGTCTCGCCGAGCACCTCGGTCTGACGACGGTGAAGCTCAGCCCTGGTGGCTCGGCCACGATCAACCCTCTCGCCCCCGGACCCGCAGCCGCGTACGAACCGGCCGACAAACAGATCCTGCGCCGAGCGGAGATGTGCGCGGCTCTGATCGGCACCGTCCTCGAACGACCGCTGTCGCAGTTCGAAGACGCCGTCGTGTTCGCCGCAGTGGAACAACTCACCACGTCACCGGTCGAGGAGCCGACCCTCGCCGACGTCGCCGCGCTCGTTGCTGAACCGACCGAGGAGATGGCTCAACGGCTCCGCCGCGACGAACACGACCTGGCCTCGGAGACAGCGACTATCGCCTACGCGCTCGACAAGCTCTTGTCGCGGTCGCTGCGCGGCATGTTCGACGGCCGCTCCACCGTCCCGCTTCGCTGGGACGGACCCGGCGTCGTGTTGGACCTGTCCGCGGTGCCGCTCGACTCCGACGCGCTGCCGCTCGTCATGGTCGCGGCGGCCGGATGGCTCCAAGAGCTCATGGCCTGCCCCGGGCCTCAGCGGGTCCAGGTGCTCGACGAGGCGTGGGCGCTGCTCGGCAACCACCACACGGCGAGCTACCTCCAGACCTGTTTCAAGCTTGGCCGCACCTACGGCGTCGCCAATCTGTGCATCACCCATCGCGCCTCTGACCTCGTCGCCCAAGCCGACGATGGAACTGCGACCGCCAAGATCGCCGCCGGATTGCTCGCGGACTCCGCCACCAAGGTCATCCTCCGTCAAGCGCCCGACCAGCTGGACGCCGCAGTGAACTACTTCGGGCTCACCGAACCCGAAGCGGCCATCGTCGGGCATCTCACACGCGGTCGAGCCCTGTGGAAGCTGGGCGGGCGCACCGCCGTCGTGCACCACGTCCTCGCCCCGGCCGAATGGGTCCTGTCCGACACCGACGCACGCATGCACGGCACTGCAGCCGCCACCGCCCCCGGCGACGAGGCCGACGAGGCCGACGAGGCCGACGAGGCCGACGAGGCGGCGTAGCCGTGTACGACCGCGACGCCCTCTTGGCAGCGACAGATTTGCGTGCACTCGCCAACGATCTCCTCGGTCCAGGGAAGCGCTCTGGGCGCTTGGCGATGTGGTCATGTCCCAGCGAGCAGCACGCACAGACCGGACGCACCCCGCCCGTGTCGGTCTTCAACAGTCGCCGCGGAGAGCAACGGTGGCGATGCCACGGCTGCGGTGACGGCGGAACTGCGATCGACCTGGTGCTCGCTGTGCGCGGAGGCACACCGCGAGACGCCCTCGACTTCCTCGCACAACGCGCCGGGCACCGCGCCCAGCTCGACCAGCAGCGGCCGCAACGCCGACCGACGAAGCCGCGAGCCCTGCCACCCTCAGGCTGTTCCGATCAGCAAGGCCTCGACCGCTATGTCAACGACTGCGCTGCACGTCTCTGGAGCCCGGAGGGGATCACCGCCCGACGCTGGCTCACCAACACTCGAGGCCTGCCGGCCGACGTCCTCGCCTGCAACCGAGTCGGCGCAGACCCCGGGCCCCGCCGGCAGGAGCGACCTGACGGGATGCCCCGCGCCGCGGGCGTCGTGCTCCCCGTCGTCGACAACGGCCATTCGGTCTACGCGCAACTCCGGGTCATCCGTCCGGCGGGGGATCGGCCTCGCTATCTGAACCCGACCGGCGAGCTCGCTACCAACCCCCGCGTGGTCCGCGCTCGTCCTACCGAAGTACGTCATCCGGAGGTCGTCGTCACCGAAGGGGCTATCGACGCGCTGTCCGCAGCTGCCGCTGGCTACCGAGCAGTCGGAGTTCTCTCCGCCGCGTACCGAGATGAGGCAGTCGCTGTTGCCTTGGCCAAGCTGCCCTACCCGCTCGTTCTCGCGCTTGACGCCGACGATGCTGGTCGATCCGGTGCTCGACGGCTGGCGACGTTCCTCGCAGCACGCCAGCGCCCTGCGCTGCTGCTCGACCTCGGCAACGGCGACCTCAACGACGCGATGCGTCGCTGCGACGACTGGCCCCAGCAGATGGCCACCATCGTCGCCGCCGCCGCCCCGACATCCCGTCTCGATCTGGCAGTCGGAACCTGACCCGCGGTCGTTCGTGCATGGGGCCTGCCTATTGGATATGGATCGTCGAGGTCACCGGTCCGACACCGCACAACTCGGCCAACACCGTGCCCACCACGACGGCGAGATACGGCACCCACGGACCAGTGAGGCAGTAGGCAGGGTCACCCTCGAAGGTGAGGTCGAGCCGTCTTGCGTCGAGCATCGGATGCAGCTCGAGGATCGAGTTCAGCCACACAGATGCCCACGCACCGTCGTGCCACACAAGCAGCCTCCGGTTCGTCGCCAAGACCCTGAGAGCGCCGAGCGGGCGCCACTGCGGCACCGCACGCGATTCAGCGTCGCGTCGTGCCCGCCGTCTTGCCGCCGCGCTACCGAGCGCCGCCAGACCGAACACCATCAGCCCACCGAACGCCACGACAGGGTCTGCTGCAGGTTCAGTTGACGGTGGTTGTGACTGATCATGCCGCGTGAGCGGCAGGTTGGGTGAAGGCGAGTTCGAACTCGACCGGGGTGAGCCTGCCGAGCGCCCGTTGGCGGCGCCGGTGGTTGTAGGTGTGCTCGATCCAGGTGACGATCGCGTAGCGGAGCTCCGAGCGGGTCGCCCAGCCATGGCGGTCCAGCACGTTCTTCTGGAGCAGCGAGAAGAAGGACTCCATCGCCGCGTTGTCGCCCGCCGAGGCGACGCGGCCCATCGACCCGGTGAGCCCCGCTGCGCCGAGCACCGACCGGAACGCTCTCGAGCGGAACTGGCTGCCCCGGTCGCTGTGGACCACGACGGTGCCCGACGGTCGCCGGCGAGCAACAGCAGAGCGCAACGCCGAGACGGCGAGGCCGGCGGTCATGCGCTCGTCGATGGAGTAGCCCACGATCCGGTTCGAGAACACGTCCTTGATCGCACAGCAGTAGAGCTTCCCCTCGCCGGTCGGGTGCTCGGTGATGTCGGTCAGCCACACCCGATCCGGCGCGTCCGCGGTGAAGACGCGTTGCACGAGGTCGTCGTGGACCGCGGGTCCGGGCCGGCCCTTGCCGTGACGCCGGCCCTTCTTCGTGGTGGTCGACCACAGCCGCTGATCACGACACAGCCGCCACACACGCCGCTCACCCAGGTTGTGGCCTGCGGTCTCGAGCTCATCGGCGAGGAACCGGTAGCCGAACTCGGGGTCCTCGGCGTGGGCGTCGACGAGCGCGTTGGTGACGTAGGCGTCGTCGAGGTCACGGTCCGAGCACGGTCGGGCGCGCCACTTGTAGAACGCCTGCGGGGAGAAGCCGAGCACCCCGCACGTCAACCTCACCGGCACACCCTCGGTGGCGAGGTCCGCGACGAGCGGGAACATCATTTTGGGGCGGCGTCCTTCGCGAAGTACGCGGTCGCCCGGCGCAGGATCTCGACCTCCTGCTCGAGACGCCGCTTGTCGCGACGCAGCTGGACCAGCTCGGACTGCTCGGACGTGGTCAGCCCGTCCTTGATGCCATCGTCGATGTCGGCCTGGCGCATCCAGCGGCGCACCGACTCCACCGACACGTCGAAGTCATGCGCGACCTCGGCGAGGGTCAGGTCGCCACGACGAGCGACATTCGCGACATCACGCTTGAACTCCTCGGGGAACTTCTTGGGCATGGGGACATCCTTCCCGCCCGAGCACGCCGGGCGTAAGAGATGTCAACCAAACCTGCAGCAGACCCCATCGGGCTCCTCGGTGTTGCGATCGGAGCGCTGCAGACCGTCGGCTCGCTCGCTGCGATCATCGGTGGAATCGGCATCGTCCACGGCGCCACGAAACAGCTGTCCAGGAACGAATACGACACGACACAGGACGAGCCATCACCGGTACGGTCCGAAGGGGGTCACCATGTCAACGACGCCGCATGAAACACCGGCCGTGCAGCACGCCGGCCACTCCGGGCACTCCGAGCGCGGCAACGGTTTGGCGCACGGCGACCACGCTGGACACGACAAGCACGCCGGTCACGACCCGGAGATGTTCCGACGTCGCTTCTGGATCTCGCTCGTCCTGACCGTCCCACTCGTCGTGACTAGCCACATGGTCATGGACTGGTTCGGCTACACGCTCGACTTCCCGGGCATCGACTGGGTCGGCCCAGTGCTCGGCTCGGTCGTGTTCCTCTGGGGCGGCTGGCCCTTCCTCCAGGGCGGGGCGCGCGAGGTTCGCGACCGCCAACCCGGGATGATGCTGCTCATCTCGATGGCGATCACCGTCGCCTACGCGGCCTCGATGGCGACCAGCCTCGGGTGGTTCGACCTGGACTTCTGGTGGGAGCTCGCGGCACTGGTCACGATCATGCTGCTCGGGCACTGGCAGGAGATGAAGGCGATCGGCCAAGCGCGCGGTGCGCTTGCCGCGCTGGCCGAGCTGATCCCCGACGAGGCCGAACGCGTCGCCACCGACGGTGCCGTCCAGACGGTGCGCCTGAGCGAGCTGGCCGTCGGCGACGTGTTGCTCGTGCGGGCCGGCGGCCGAGTACCCGCAGATGGCGAGATCGTCGAGGGCGAAGCCGAGCTGGACGAGTCGATGATCACCGGCGAGTCACGTCCAGTGGCGAAAGCCGAGAGCGATCGGGTCGTGGCCGGCACGGTGTCGACCGACTCGTCGATCAGGGTCCGGGTTACGGCGGTCGGAGAAGACACGGCGTTGGCCGGCATCCAGCGCATGGTGGCGGACGCTCAAGCCTCCAGCAGCCGCGCCCAGGTGCTGGCGGACCGCTTCGCCGCCCTGCTCTTCTACGTCGCCACCGGAGCCGCGGTCGCAACGTTCATAGTGTGGAGCGCTCTCGGTGACGTCGACGCGGCGGTGACCAAGACCGTGACCGTGCTGGTCATCGCCTGCCCGCACGCGCTCGGCCTGGCGATCCCGCTGGTCATTGCCATTTCGACAGCGGTGTCGGCTCGAGCGGGGATCCTTGTGAAGGACCGACTGGCACTGGAACGCATGAGCACCATCGACGCCGTTTTGTTCGACAAGACCGGCACCCTGACCAAGGGCGCCCACGTCGTCACCGGTGTCGTCGCCGCGGAGGGGACCGACGAGGATCGGATGGTCGCCATCGCCGGCGCCGTGGAGAGCGACAGCGAACACCCCCTGGCCAGGGCGATCACCGCCGAAGCCGCGCACAGGGGTGGGCTCGCCGTGGCCACGGACTTCCGGGCACGCACCGGCCGGGGCGTGGATGCCGTGGTCGATGGTGAGCGGTATTCGGTCGGGGGACCGGCGCTGCGCCGTGAGCTGGACGCGTCGATACCCGACGCCGTCCAGGAACGTGGCGATGCATGGGCGGCCCGCGGCGCCGCGGTGCTCTACCTCTTCCGCGATGCCGAGGTCATCGGTGCGTTCGCGTTGGAGGACGAGGTCCGCTCCGAAGCGCGCGAGGCCGTCGACGAGCTGAAGGACATGGGCATCCAGGTGGTGATGATCACCGGCGACGCCCAGCAGGTTGCCGACGCCGTCGGCGCGGAGCTCGGTCTGGACCGGGTGATGGCCGAGGTGCTGCCCGAGGACAAGGACCGGGCCGTCGCAGAGCTCCAGGAGCAGGGCCTGCGTGTCGCGATGGTCGGCGACGGGGTGAACGACGCACCGGCGCTCGCGAGGGCGGACGTGGGCCTTGCGATCGGCGCGGGAACCGATGTGGCGATCGAATCCGCCGGGGTGGTGCTGGCGTCGAGCGATCCGCGTGCGGTCACGGGCGTGGTTCGGCTGTCCAGGGCGAGCTACACCAAGATGCTTCAGAACCTGGCGTGGGCGGCCGGCTACAACGTCATCGCCATCCCGCTCGCCGCAGGGGTGTTCGCGTGGGCCGGCATCGACCTGTCGCCCGCAGTAGGTGCGATCCTGATGAGCCTGTCCACCATCGTCGTCGCCCTCAACGCCCAACTGCTGCGGCGTGTGCAGCTCCGTCCGACCGAGAACGGACGGTCAAACGACGGCTGACGACGGGCTGCGGTTCGGCGGGTCGGATCCGGCAGCGATCGACCCGCCGCCCCGGCGCGTCCGGCCTGGCGGTGTCGGCACGCCCCAACGCGGGTAGGGGCTGCAGAAGACGACCGAGGGGAGCAGACATGCGACACGACACCATCCAGACCGAATCCGATCGATCGACCACCTCGAACGAAGGTGATGGCGACGACCACGGCGAGCTCCGCAGCTACGGGCGCTTCGGCGCGATGATCGCCGCCTCGATGGTGGTGATGTTCGGAATCATGTACCTCAACACGTACCAAGCGTCGCACGTGCAGTGGAGCGAGACCCGCTTCTACATGACCTTCGTGATGGGCGCCGCGATGGCGGTGATAATGCTCAGCTTCATGTGGAGCATGCACCGCAACCGCAAGGTGAACCTGGGCATCTACCTCGTCGCTGCCATGGTCTTCGCCGGCGCACTGTGGCTGGTGCGCTCCCAGGCCACCGTCGGCGACACGTCGTACATGCGGGCGATGATCCCGCACCACTCGATCGCGGTACTGACGAGTGAGAACGCCGGGATCGAGGACGCCAGGGTGCGTGAGCTGGCCGATGAGATCATCGACGCACAATGCCGGGAAATCGCCGAGATGAAGTGGCTCATCGACGACATCGACCGCAACGGCGTCGTCGCGATCGGCGAAGAGCCGGGGGACCGGGCCACTCCGGAGTTCTCGGACAACTGCTGAGCGGCGGGGCGCAGCGCCGACCAGTTGCGAAACGTCTCTCAGCGACGACCATGCGATCCTGTCCAACCCGAAGATCGGTCGAGCGTTGCGAAGATGGGTGCGCCAGCAAGCGCATCGAACCCCGTGGTGGACAGATGATCGTCCTCCGGTCGCACCCTGAACGACGCACCGTCGTTCTACTGTTCCTTCTACCGTGCGACTCGATACGGGGGTGTACGGGCTGTGACAGCCGGCGTACGATGATCGACGAAACCCCTGCAAGAGGGCACGATCCGGTACGCACTCATAACCCGAAGGTCGCAGGTTCAAATCCTGCCCCCGCCACCATCGAGAAGGCAGTGATGACAAGGCCTCCGAGTGATCGGGGGCCTTGCCGCGTTCTCGGCCGCTACCGACTGTCTACCGGCGTCTACCGTCTATGCAGCAACCGGCCGGGCGGTCGATTGCGTTGAATGGTTGGCGAGGAGTTGTCCGAAAGCGGAGGCGGCGGCTTCTTGCATGCCGGGGATCACGTGCTGGTAGGTCGTCATCGTGAACGCCGGGTTGGAGTGGCCGAGCCGTTCGGACACGACCTTGATCGGGACCCGGTCGCGCAGGAGCAGCGAGGCGTGGGTGTGGCGGAGGTCGTGGAACCGGATCGCCGTCACGTCGAGGTGGCGTTGGGCGCGACCGAACGCTTGGGACACGGTGTGGGGGTGGAGCGGCTGGCCGTCGGGTCGGGTGAACACGAGCCCGTGCTCGTTCGCCCCTCCAGCGGCTTCCAGTTCCGCGCTCTGTCGCCTGCGCCATGCTGCGAGCGCGGCGAGGGTGTCGGGGTCGAGGGTGACGTTGCGGCGACTGGTCCGAGTCTTGAGCCGGGTGAAGGTGAGTTGGTAGCCGACCGAGATCAGGGCCTGGGTGATCTCGATGCGGCCGGTGTCGAAGTGGATGTCGTCCCAGCGAAGTCCGAGGACCTCGCCGCGTCGCATCCCAGTTGCTGCCGTCAACCGGAACAACGTGGCGTGACGGCTGGCGGCGGTGGCGTCGAGGAACGTGCCGAGTTCGGTCGCGGTCCACGATCGGGCGCGGCGACGATCGGAGGGTCGGGTGCGCGGGTCTGGCGGTCGGACGCCGTCGATCGGGTTGATGGCGATCAGGCCGTGGGCGGTGGCGTCGCTGAACGCGGCGCGCAGGGTCTGGTGGAGGTTGAGGATCGTCTTCGCCGCGAGCGGTCCGCCCGTGCGGCTGCCGGAGAGGGCGAGGCGCCGGTAGAGGGTCTGGATGTGCTCGGGGCGGAGCCTGCGCAGTTGGGTGGATCCGAGGTGGGGGAGCACGTAGTGCGCGACCGCGGCGCACTCGCGTGCGTGGGTCGACGCCGCGATCGTGGTCTCGCGGGCCGGGAGCCACCGGCCGATCAGGTAGTCGCGCACGGTCATCGACGATCCGCCGCGTGTCTGGCGTTCACGGGCGACCGTCAGTTCGGCGGCGACCCGCTTGGCGTCGGCACGGTCGTCGCAGCGGTGCCAACGGCGGCGTTCGGTGCCGGTGACGGGGTTGCGGCCCTCGTAGATGACGGCGTAGTGCACGCCTCGCTT
>Ga0182743_1002359_pt1 | contig 16685 bp, 9 predicted proteins | sample eDN3rd30CKraftOP_FD_128522 | JGI IMG/M metagenome (GOLD analysis project Ga0182743, IMG submission 128522) | Enriched Organic Plus compost microbial communities from Emeryville, California, USA - eDNA 3rd pass 30_C Kraft OP (version 2) (version 2) ... | reverse complement strand
GCAGACACCGGCTTATTCATCGTCGTATGCTTTTTCATGGACTCACCCTCACTGTCGGTGGCTTCTTAGACCGCCACCGTGGCGCCTCGACGCCTCGGTGAGGGTGAGTCCATCCAATTACAGTTGTCGTGAGGCATGGAGTTTCCTCTCCGTCCGCGATTCGCCACACAAAAGAAAAGGGCCTCCGAAGAGGCCCTTTGTCATTTCGCCATCAGGCTCACGCGCCGCTGGCGACCGCGCCCCGCTCGCCTTTCGGCGCCAGGTCGAACACGCGGTACAGCACCACCAGCAGGACCAGGAAGGCCGGGCCGATGTAGAGGGCGATGCGGGTGTCCTCGAAGAACGCCATCAGCGCCACCACCAGCACCAGGAAGGCCATGGCCAGGTAGGAGCTCAGCGGGTACAGCCACATCTTGAACTGCAGCTTGCCGGCCTCGGCCGGGCTCAGGCCGCGGCGGAACTTCAGCTGCGCCAGCAGGATCATGGCCCAGGTCCAGATGGCGCCGAAGGTGGCGATGGAGGTCACCCAGGTGAACACCTTCTCCGGCACCAGGTAGTTCAGCAGCACGCCGAACAGCAGCGCGACTATGGACAGGATCAGCGCATTGCGCGGCACGCCGCCCTTGGAGGTCTTGGCGAAGACCGCCGGCGCCTGGCCGTGCTGGGCCAGGCTGTAGAGCATGCGCCCGGTGCTGAAGATGCCGCCGTTGCAGGAAGACAGCGCGGCGGTGATCACCACGAAGTTGATGATGCCGGCGGCGGTCTTGATGCCCAGGCGCTCGAAGGTCATCACGAAGGGGCTGCCCTGGGTGCCGATCTCGCTCCACGGGTAGATCGACATGATCACGAACAGCGCGCCGACGTAGAACAGCAGGATGCGCCAGAACACCGAGTTGATCGCACCCGGGATGGTCTTCTGCGGGTTCTTCGCCTCGCCGGCGGTGAGGCCGATCATCTCCACGCCCAGGTAGGCGAACATCACCATCTGCAGCGACATCAGCACGCCGGTGATGCCATGGGGCATGAAGCCGCCGTTGCTCCACAGGTTGGAAATGCCGGTAGCCACGCCGCCGTTGCCCAGGCCGAAGACGATCATGCCGCCGCCCACCAGGATCAGCGCGAGGATGGTGACGACCTTGATCAGGGCGAACCAGAACTCGAACTCGCCGAAGGCGCGCACCGCGATCAGGTTGATGGTGCCCATGCTCGCCAGGGCCGCCAGGGCCCAGATCCAGCGCGGCACCTCGGGGAACCAGATGCCCATGTAGATGGCCACCGCGGTGATCTCGGCGACGCAGGTCACCAGCCACAGGAACCAGTAGTTCCAGCCGGTCAGGTAGCCGGCCAGCGGGCCGAGGTAGTCCTGGGCGTAGCGGGCGAAGGAGCCGGCCACGGGGTTGTGCACGGCCATTTCGCCGAGGGCGCGCATGATGACCAGGATGGCCAGGCCGCCGATGATGTAGGAGAGCATGATGGCCGGGCCGGCCATCTGGATGGCCTTGGCGGAGCCGAGGAACAGGCCGACGCCGATGCAGGCGCCGAGGGCCATGAGACGGATGTGCCGCTCGTTGAGATCCCGTTGGAGATCGTGGGACGACATGATGGTGCAACCTCGATTTTGTTGTTGGGTATATCAGCGGCGACTCGAAGCGCAATCGGGATGAGGAAGGCCCGCGACGGAAAAAGCGCCGCCACCGCGCCGGTGGGCACGGGGAGGATTCGTCTGGGGCCTTCCGGGACTGCACACCGGAAGAGGCTGCCCGCCCTTGTGGAGCGGACGTGGGCATTGCGGGAGTGAACCACTGAGGTCGCCGCGGAGTGTTGCACAAGATTGCCGGGGCGTCTGCCCCCTTATGGTGCGAACGAGACCAAAGGCTTACCCGGCCGGCGCGGCCACCAGCAGCAGCGAGCAGGCCGCCCCGGTATCCGGCCGCCGCGGCTCGCGCAGCGCCAGCAGGCGCCAGCCGCTGGCGTGCAGCAGGGCCAGCCAGGACTCGAAGGTGCGGAAGTACCAGGGCATGGACTCGCGGAACTCGTCGCCGAAGGCGCTGAAGGTCTCCAGGCGCCAGCCGTCCTCGTAGGGCTCGTCGCCGCAGGCGCTCCAGGGGTGCAGGGTCTGGATCAGCAGCCGCCCGCCCGGCGCCAGGCGCTGTTGCAGGCCGCGCAGCAGGGGCGCGAGGTCCTCGTCGAACAGGGCGAAGTTGCACACCAGCGCGTCGAACCGCCCCAGGTGCGCCCCGGCCTCGCCCACCAGCTCGGCCTGGCTCAGCACCTCGTACTGCCCTTCGCCGGCCTGGCGCGCGGCCTCGATCAGCGCTGGCGAGGCGTCGATGCCCACCACTTCGCAACCCCGGGCCTCCAGCACCCGGCACAGCCAGCCTTCGCCGCAGCCGATGTCCAGCACACGATGCGGCGAACCTTCCAGCACGGCGCGGACGATGGCCTCGTCGGTGGCCAGGCGGCGGCTGTCGATGCGCTGCTCGCGTACTGCGCGGGTCCAGGCGCTGGCGTTGCTGTCCCAGCTGTGGCGGATGCGGGTGGGGTTGTCGGGCATGGTGGGGGGCCGGAGGGAAAGGGAAGATTCCATTTTAGGTTGTAGGAGCGAGCTTGCTCGCGAACTGTGTTTCCCGGTGGCGGCGGCGCAGGCCCCGAAGAGCGCCCTCTCCCTAACCCTCTCCCTGAAGGGAGAGGGGACCGTTGGGCAGACGCTGATGTTTTGGAGTCAGCCGGCTAGCACTTAGATTGCCGGCTAAAACCATGCCTGTTCTCGGCACGGACAAGCCCCCTCTCCCTTCAGGGAGAGGGCTGGGGAGAGGGGACAGCGTCAACCCCAAACACCGAAGCCGCCGGTTACCTCGTTCGCGAGCAAGAACTAGGCGTCCCCCTCGCTCCTACAAAAGAAAAGCCCGCCCCTCACAACCCCTTCGGCACCGCCAGCCCCTTGGTCGAGGGCCCGCTCTTCAACGGCTGCCGGCACCCCGCATCGCCGAACGGCCCGGACAGCCGCGTCCAGCCCTCCCCCGGCGAGGTCTGGCTGCAGGTCAGGTGGCCGTCCACGCGGCTCTGCCACAGGTAGAACGGCATGGGCGCGGCATGGGCGCTCAGGCTGGCGATCAACGGCAGGAACAGCAGGAACAGGCGCATCGGGTCGTTTTCCAGGTCACTCGTCGGGCATTGTCGCGGCTTGGGCCGGACGAAGGCACGACATTCAGCAGAATTTTCCCCGCCTACTACGCTCAAAGAAAGGGGAGGCCGCTGGCACGGGGGCTTTCGCGGCACCGGGATGGGTGCCGGTCGTCACGTCGGCGGAGACCGCTTACTCAGGCTTTCGCAAGCATGGGCAGGTCGTGATATGGCGCATACGGAGCATACCGGTCAACAGCATTCTCAACCGGGCGTGCCGGAGCCTGGCTTTTCCCCGAAAAAACCCAGCCACCACCGCTTCCTGCTGCTGCTCCTGTTCGTCCTGCCACTGCTGGCGGCGATGGGCGCGGCGCTGCTCTACGAGGCGCATACCTCCAAGCTGCAGGCCCGCGAGCTGGCGCGCCTGGCCGGCGAGCTGACCTGGCAGGTCGGCGCCGGTTCCAGCGACCAGGTGGTCTACCCGAAGGACGGCCCCTTCGACCGCCGCCTGGGCTACCTGCAACTGCCGGACTTTCTGCAGCGCCTGCACGACCGCGACTTCGTCACCCTCGACCAGGCGCGCTTCTCCCCTGCCCTGCTGCAATACGCCGGCTACGGCATGTTCCCGCCCTACGCCGAGAAGGCCCAGGCCGGCGTCGACATCAGCGACTGCCGCGGCCTGCCGATCTACAACTTCCGCTACCCGCAGCGGCTCTACGCCAGCTACGACGCCATCGCCCCGCTGATCGTGCAGAGCCTGCTGTACATCGAGAACCGCGACCTGCTCGACGCCAGCCGCCCCTACCTCAACCCGGCCATCGACTGGAGCCGCTTCACCCAGGCCGCCGTGGCCCAGGCCGGGCGCCTGGTCGGCATGGGCAACCACGCCCCCGGCGGCAGCACCCTGGCCACGCAGATCGAGAAGTACCGCCACTCGGTGGACGGGCGCACCAATTCCATCCGCGACAAGCTGCGGCAGATGGCCTCGGCCAGCGTGCGCGCCTACCAGGGCGGCGCCGAGAACCTGCCAGCGCGGCGCAACGTGGTGCTCACCTACCTCAACTCGGTGCCGCTCTCGGCGCAGCCGGGCTACGGCGAGGTCAGCGGCCTGCCCGACGGCCTGTGGATCTGGTACGGCGCCGACTACCAGCAGGTCAACCGCCTGCTCTCCTCGCCCGTCGGCAAGGGCGCCGAGCTCGAGGCCCAGGGCCGGGCGCTGCGCCAGGTGGTGTCGCTGATGATCGCCCACCGTCGCCCGTCCTATTACCTGGCGCGCGGGCGCAAGCCGCTGGGCGAGCTGACCGACAGCTACCTGCGCCTGCTGGCCCAGGCCGGGGTGATCGAGGCGCCGCTGCGCGATGCCGCCCTGGCCCAGCGCCTGGAGTTCCGCGACCCGCAGAACCAGCCGACGGTGCAGCCGCTGGAGCCGAACAAGGGCGTGAGCCTGGCCCGCACCCGCCTGGCGGGGATGCTCAACGTGCCGCTGTATGACCTGGACCGCCTCGACCTGAGCTTCAGCACCACCCTGCAGGACGAGCTGCAGAACAAGGTCAGCGCCTACCTCAAGCAACTGGCCGATCCGGACTTCGCCTCGCAGATCGGCCTGTTCGGCGAGCACCTGCTGTCCAAGGACAAGACCGCCGACGTGCGCTACAGCTTCGTGCTGTTCGAACGCACCGCCGACGGCAACCGCGTGCGCGTGCAGACCGACAGCACCGACCAGCCCTTCGACATCAACGAGGGCAGCAAGCTGGAGCTGGGTTCCACCGCCAAGCTGCGGGTGCTGTCCAACTATCTGGAGCGCATTGCCGACCAGTACCGCGCCTACAACGGCAAGCCCGCCGCCGAGCTGCGCAAGGTGCCGGTGGAGCCGCTGGACTTCATCAGCCGCTGGTCCATCGACTACCTGATCGCCAACCCCAACGCCGACCTCTCGGCCATGCTCGCCGCGGCCATGCAGCGCAAGTACTCGGCCAGCCCCTACGAGAGCTTCTTCACCGGCGGCGGCGTGCACACCTTCTCCAACTTCCGCCGGGAGGACAACGGGCGCATCCCCACCCTGCTCGAAGCCCTGCGCGAATCCATCAACCTGCCCTTCGTGCGCCTGCTGCGCGACCTGGTGCGCCACGACATGTACCAGAAGGACGGCAACAAGCTGACCGTGCTGCAGGACGACAAGGACCCGCGCCGCCAGCTGTACCTGGACCGCTTCGTCGACCAGGAGAGCCGCGTCTACCTGCTGCGCTTCTGGCAGAAGTACCGCGGGCAGAACGCCGACGAGCGCCTGGACACCTTCCTCGACGGCCTGCGCCCGTGGCCGGTGCGCCTGGCGGCGATCCACCGCTACCTGCAGCCCCAGGCCGACCAGGCGACCTTCGCCGCCTTCCTCCAGGACCGCCTGAAGCAGAGCCACTACACCGGCGAGAAGCTCACCGACAAACGCATCGCCGACCTCTACAAGCGCTACGGCCCCGGCGCCTTCGACCTCAACGACCAGGGCTACGTGGCCCGCGTGCACCCGCTGGAGCTGTGGCTGCTCGGCTACCTGCAGCGCCAGCCGCAAGCCAGCTTCGCCGACGCGGTGGCCGCCAGCAACGCCGAGCGCAAGCAGGTCTACGGCTGGCTGTACAAGTCGCGCTACAAGGCCGCCCGCGACAAGCGCATCCGCATCATGCTGGAGGTGGAAGCCTTCCTCGACATCCACCAGCAGTGGAAGCAGTTGGGCTACCCCTTCGACCACCTGGTGCCCTCGCTGGCCACCGCCCTGGGCAGCTCCGGCGACCGCCCGGCGGCGCTGGCCGAGCTGATGGGCATCATCCTCAACGACGGCATCCGCCTGCCCACCCTGCGCATCGACAGCCTGCACTTCGCCGCCGGCACGCCCTACGAGGTGAGCCTGGCGCCGCAGGCCAACGTCGGCACCCGGGTGATGACCTCGGAGGTGGCCAGCACCCTGCGCGACTCGCTGTCCCAGGTGGTCGACCAGGGCACCGCGCGGCGGCTGTCCGGCAGCTTCCGCCGCGACGACGGCAGCCCGCTGGTGATGGGCGGCAAGACCGGCACCGGCGACAACCGCATCGAAAGCTTCACCCGCGGCGGGGCGGTGAAGAGCTCGCGCTCGCTGAACCGCACCGCGACCTTCGTGTTCTACCTCGGCCCGCGGCACTTCGGCACCCTCACCGCCTACGTGGCCGGCAGCGCGTCGAGCAACTTCAAGTTCACCTCGGCGCTGCCGGTGCAGGTGCTCAAGGGCATGGCGCCGATGCTGCAGCACTACCTGGAGCCGGGCACCGAGTGCCACGCGCCCCAGGACACCCTTCGGGTGAGCTGGCTATGAGGCCGCGCGCCGCCGCGGCCTGAACCCGGGAAAGGCCAGGGAAGCACGGCGCCAAGGGTTCGGCGCCGGGAGGTCCGGCCGGCCGTCAGCATGACCTGGCGCGGCGCCCCTTGCCGCGCGGGTCCGGAGCCGGAGGGCACCGCCATGCCGCGCCGCCATGGGAACCTCAGGGACCAGGAACAGGCGCTGCTGCGCCAGCGCCGCGCCCAGGCCGGCATCGACGTGCCGAGTGACTTCAGCTGGGGCCTGGCCCTCTCCGGCGGCGGCGTGCGCAGCGCCACCTTCAACTTCGGCCTGCTGCGGGCGCTGGCGAAGAACCACGTGCTCAAGCGCTTCGACTACCTCTCCACGGTGTCCGGCGGCGGCTACGTCGGCGCCATGCTCGGCCGCCTGTACGGCCCCGCCCAGGGCGCCCGCGAGGTGGAGAACGGCCTGGCGGCGGACGACTCGCTGCTGCTCTGGTGGCTGCGCAACAACGGCCGCTACCTGGCCCCGGCCGGCGGCCGCGACCTGCTGATGGCCGGCGCCTCGATGCTCCGTGGCTTCATGGCCACCCAGCTGGAGATCGGCATCCTGCTGCTGTGCATCGGCATGTTCACGGTGCTGCCCCACGTGCTGCTGGCGCTGCTGGGCACGCCGCCGGTGTTCCTCGGCAACCTCTGGTCGCTGTGGTTCCTCGTCGTGCCGCTGTTATTGCTGGCCGCCGGCGCGCTGTGCTGGGCCTACTGGTTCAGCCGCGACCGCCAGGACCACGCCCTGCGCGACCTGCTCTCGGTGCTGCTGGCCCTGCTCGCCGCGCTGGTCCTGGCGGTGCAGGGCCTGTGGCCGCAGTTGCAGAGCGACATCGAGCTGGGCCCGCGGCTGCTGGCCTACGCCGTTCTGGCCGGCGCGCTGCTGATCGCCCCGCTGGGCTGGCTGCTGCGCCTGCCGCTGCGCGCCTGTCCGCCGGAGCAGCAGCGCCTGCGCCTGACCCACTGGCTGGGCTGGGTGCTGCTGGGCGGCGCCGGGGTGTTGCTGCTGGGCGTTTGCGAGGCGGTCACCTGGCACTTGGTCGTGCGCCTGCGCGAGAGCGGCAACTTCACCCTCATTTCCTCCAGCGTACTGGGCTCCACGGGCCTTGCCGTGGTGCTGCTGCGCGCCCTGCTGCCGACGCTGCTGGAGCGCCTGCGCCAGCAGGGCCTGCCGAGCGCCTACGGCAGCCAGCTGGCCAACCTGCTGGGCCTGGCCCTGCTGGCGTTCCTGCTGCTGGCCTGGCTGACGCTGCTGCAGGCCTTCCTCTACCTGGGCGGCAACCTGCTCAGCCCCGGCGCCGCCATGCAGCCCTGGCTGCCGCTGCTGTACTGGGCCCTGGTGCTGGCCGCGCTGGGCTTCTACATCGGTATCAGCGGCGCCAACCTCACCCAGCTGAACCTCGCCTCGCTGCACTACTTCTACCGCTCGCGCCTGGCCCGCACCTACGTCGCGGTGGCCAACCACGGCGGACCCGAGGCGCGCTTCCCGGCCTCGCTGCTGGTACCGGCCGAGCGCCGGCTGATCGAGGGCATCGAGTCGCTGCGGGAGATACTGCCCGGCGACGACGTGGCCCTGGCCGACTACCAGCCGCACGCCTACGGCGGGCCGCTGCACCTGATCAACTGCTGCATCAACCAAACCCTCGACGACCGCACCCACAGCTACAACGCCGACCGCAAGGGCGTGGCCCTGACCGTCAGCGCCCTGGGCGTGGAGACCGGCACCCACGGCCCGCGGCCGCCCCAGGGCCTGGAGCGCAGCAGCCTGGCGCAATGGGCGACCATCTCCGGCGCCGCCCTGAGCACCGGCATGGGCTCGCGCACCAGCGCCGGGCTGGCCGCACTGGTGTTCATGACCGGCCTGCGCCTGGGCTTCTGGCTGCCCAACCCGACCCGCGCCGCCGAGACCGGCTGGCGCGCGCGCCTGGCCAAGTACCTGGCCACCCGCGCCGAGATGCTCGCCCAGTTCCCCGGCCTGCGCGCGCCCTTCTGGTACCTGTCCGACGGCGGCCACTTCGACAACAGCGGCGTCTACGCCCTGCTCAAGCGCGAGGTCGATCTGATCGTCGCCAGCGACTGCGGCGCCGACCCGCGCTACCTGTTCGAGGACCTGGAGAACCTGGTGCGCAAGGCCAAGATCGACTACGACGCCGACATCGAATTCATCGACCCGGACAGCCTGGCGCGGGTCTCCGCCGGCGACGCCCGCGCCCTGCTGTTCGGCACCCCGGAGTCCATCTCGCCGGATTGCGGCCGCGAATACCTGCTGCTGGCGCGCATCACCTACGCCAGCCACAGGCGCGGCACCCTGCTGGTGGTCAAGCCGCACCGCTGCGACTCGCCGCTGCTGGAGCTGCCCTTCGACCTGGTGGGCTACGCCGACCGCAACCCGGCCTTCCCGCAGCAGGGCACCGACGACCAGTTCTTCGACGAAAGCCAGTGGGAGGCCTACCACCAGTTGGGCCTGGCGCTGGGCTCGGTGCTCAGCCGCGACTTCCTCCAGCGCCTGCCGGGCTGGGCCGACCTGGCCAGCATCGTGACCCTCACCGCAGTCGGCCAGCCGGCCCCGGCCAACGGCCCGAACCGCCGCCAGCGCATCGCCCAGAACGTGCGCACCACCCTCGGCGTGGGCCTTTCCGCCAGCCTGGTGGTGGCGCTCTGGCAGGGCCTGGAGCAGTACCGCGGCAACATCGCCGACAGCGAGTCGAAGTACGCCAGCCAGTTGGAGGCCATCGCCGACCTCTACGCCAAGGGCAACAAGGTCAGCGACGCCCTGCGCACGCGCATCGGCCACCTGGAGAACTTCGCCAGCCGCAACGGCCTGTCGGTGGAGTTCGCCAGCGACATGCGCACCCTGTTCGAGCGTGCCAGCGCGGCCTGCGCCAATGGTACCGAGTCGGCCGACTGCAACTACCTGCGCCAGCTCACCAGCGACCCGCACCCCAACAGCCCGGTGCAGCAATACTGGTTCGGCTTCACCCCGCTGCCGGAAGACAACCCGGCGCTGGCCAGCGCCCCGCCACCGCCACCGCCAGCCGCGGCGCCGGCATCACCGCCTGTCAGCGCCGAGATGGTGCCACCGCCCGCCGTCACGGCCAGCGCCGCGCCTGCGCCCGAAGCAGAGCCGGTGGCCAACCCCTGCATGCGCGAAGGCAGGCGGCCGGTGGTGCTCTACACGCAGATCTACTCGGCCGACGAGCAACGCACGGCGCGGGACTTCCTCAAGCTGCTGGAAGGCAGCGGGATCAGCACCCCGGGCATCGAGAACGTGGTCAGCGCCGCCGCCCGCCGCGGTTCGCCGCCGCCATTGCCCTGGCCGCGGCCGACCTTCATCTACCACGCCCGCCGCGACGGCGAATGCGCCCGCTGGCTGGCGCGGAAGTTCAGCGACAAGGCCGTGGCCCTGCCGCTGGCGGCAAGCCTGCAGGCCTCGCCCGGGGTCATCGAGTTCTGGCTGCCGGCGCAGGCGAAGCCCAATTGAGGTGACGCCGAAGTGCTCGATCCTACGAGAAGCCATGTGCACCGGTATGGTCCGCGATAGCCGAGAGGTATCGGCGCGATTCGCGGATGAGATCCTACGCCACGCCATTCCTTGTAGGAGCGCGCCCTGCGCGCGAATCGCGGGCAAAGCCCGCTCCTACAGGTCGCCGGGGGCCGGGCCATCCGCTCAACCCCGCCCGCGCACCATCTGCACGTAGAGCTTCTCCACCTGCTCCCGCGCCCAGGGCGTACGGCGCAGGAAGGTCAGGCTGGACTTGATGCTGGGCTCGCTCTTGAAGCAGCGGATGTCGATGCGCTTGGCCAATCCCTCCCAGCCGTACTGCTCCAGCAGGCGTTCGAGGATGGTCTGCAGGGTCATGCCGTGCAGCGGGTCCTTGGGTTTCTCGCTCATGGTCGGGCTTCGTCGTCGGTGCGTAAGTGCGCGCACCTTAGCAGCAAGCCGCCAGGCGCGCAGCCCGGGCGCAGACAGGCGCCCGGCGCGCGGCGTAGAATGGCCGCCGCGACCGCCGCAGCCCCCATACCAACAACGATTCCTCTTCGCCCGCCCGCACCCGGCCCTTTGCCGCCGGGGCATCACGCGTGGCCGGGGGACTCGGCCTGAGCCCCACCCTCACTCAGGATTCCCATGCACAACCCGCAAGACACCCGCACCGGCAGTTGGCTGAACGTCATCGCCCTGGCCATCGCCGCCTTCATCTTCAACACCACCGAATTCGTCCCGGTGGGCCTGCTCAGCGACATCGGCCGCAGCTTCGACATGCGCCCGGAACAGGCCGGGCTGATGCTCACCCTGTACGCCTGGGTGGTGTCGCTCACCTCGCTGCCGCTGATGCTGGCCACGCGCAACATGGAGCGGCGCCGCCTGCTGGTGGCGATCTTCTGCCTGTTCATCGGCAGCCACCTGCTCTCCGGCGTCGCCTGGAGCTTCACCACGCTGATGCTCAGCCGCTTCGGCATCGCCTTCGCCCATGCGGTGTTCTGGTCGATCACCGCATCCCTGGCGGTGCGCGTGGCGCCACCGGGCCAGCAGGCCAAGGCCCTGGGCCTGCTGGCCACCGGGACCATCCTGGCGATGGTCCTGGGCATTCCCCTGGGCCGCGTGCTCGGCGAGGCCATGGGCTGGCGCGCGACCTTCCTGGCCATCGCCGGCGTCTCGCTGGTGGTGGTGCTCTGGCTGGCCCGCGCGCTGCCGCTGCTGCCCAGCCAGAACTCCGGCTCGCTGCGCAGCCTGCCGCTGTTGCTGCGGCGCCCGGCGCTGGTGGCGCTGTACGTGCTCACCGTGCTGGTGATCACCGCACAGTTCACCGCCTACAGCTACATCGAGCCCTTCGCCCGCGAAGTGGCCGCCCTGGACAGCCAGCGCACCACCCTGCTGCTCCTGCTGTTCGGCGGCGCCGGGCTGTTCGGCTCGATCCTCTTCAGCCGCTACAGCGAGCGCTTCCCGCGCGGCTTCCCGTGCCTGACCATCGCCGTGCTCGGCAGTTGCCTGCTGCTGCTCCTGCCGCTGGCCCGCGAGCCCCTGGCGCTGCTCGGCCTGAGCCTGTTCTGGGGCGCCGCCATCCTGTGCTTCGGCCTGGCCCTGCAGGCCAAGGTGCTGCAACTGGCCCACGACGCCACCGACGTGGCCATGGCCATGTTCTCCGGGCTGTACAACGTCGGCATCGGCGGCGGCGCGCTGCTCGGCAGCCAGGTGGTCGGCGGCATCGGCCTGGCGCAGATCGGCAACGTCGGCGGCGCCCTGGCCATGGCCGGCCTGGCGCTGTGCCTGTTCGCCTGCTGGCGCTATGCCGAGGCGCTGCGCAGCGGGCACAAATGAAAAAGGCCGCGGCCCCTTGCGGGACCGCGGCCTTGGCTACAGCTCAGCGGATCAGCGGCCGGCAGCGGGAGCCGAGGCCGGCAGGTGGGCCTCGCCGTACTCCGCCTCGGCTTCGTCGAAGCGCTGCTGCATGGCCCTGGACGGGGCCGGGCCGAGCAGGCTGAAGACCACGATGGCGACGCTGGCGAACAGGAAGCCGGGGATGATCTCGTACAGGCCGAGCCAGCCGAACTGCTTCCAGACGATCACGGTGACCGCGCCGACCAGCATGCCGGCCAGGGCGCCGTTGCGGTTCATGCGCTTCCACAGCACCGAGAACAGCACCAGCGGGCCGAAGGCGGCGCCGAAGCCGGCCCAGGCGTAGGACACCAGGCCCAGCACGCGGTTTTCCGGGTTGGCCGCCAGGGCGATGGCGATCAGCGCCACCAGCAGCACCATGGCGCGGCCGACCCAGACCAGCTCCAGCTGGCTGGCATTCTTGCGCAGGAAGGCCTTGTAGAAGTCTTCGGTCAGCGCCGAGGAGCACACCAGCAGCTGGCAGCTCAGGGTGCTCATCACCGCGGCAAGGATGGCCGACAGCAGCACGCCGGCGATCCACGGGTTGAACAGGATCTTCGCCAGCTCGATGAAGATGCGCTCATGGTTCTCGGTGACCGCGCCGGCCTGCTCCGGGTTGGCCTGGAAGTAGGCGATGCCGAAGAAGCCCACGGCCACGGCGCCGCCCAGGCAGAGGATCATCCAGGTCATGGAGATGCGGCGCGCGGCCGGGATCGACTTGACCGAGTCGGCGGCCATGAAGCGCGCCAGGATGTGCGGCTGGCCGAAGTAGCCCAGGCCCCAGGCCATCAGCGAGATCACGCCGATGAAGGAGGCGCCCTTGAGCATGTCGAAGTTGGCCGCGTCCTTCAGCTCGATGGCGGCGAAGGTCGGCTCCACGCCACCGGTGGCGAACAGCACGATGATCGGGGTGAGGATCAGCGCGAAGATCATCAGCGAGGCCTGCACGGTGTCGGTCCAGCTCACCGCCAGGAAGCCGCCGACGAAGGTGTAGGCGATGGTCGCGGCGGCGCCGGCCCACAGGGCGGTCTCGTAGGACATGCCGAAGGTGCTTTCGAACAGGCGGGCGCCGGCGACGATGCCCGAGGCGCAGTAGATGGTGAAGAACACCAGGATCACCACCGCCGAGAGCACGCGCAGGATGCGGCTGTTGTCCTCGAAGCGGTTGGTGAAGTAGTCGGGGAGCGTCAGCGCGTTGCCGTTGTGCTCGGTGTGCACGCGCAGGCGCCCGGCGACGAACAGCCAGTTCAGGTAGGCGCCGACGATCAGGCCGATGGCGATCCAGCTTTCGGAGATGCCGGAGAGGTAGATCGCCCCCGGCAGGCCCATCAGCAACCAGCCGCTCATGTCCGAGGCGCCGGCCGACAAGGCCGTGACGAAGCTGCCGAGGCTGCGGCCGCCGAGGATGTAGTCGGAGAAGTTGTTGGTGGAACGGTAGGCGGCGAATCCGATCAGGACCATAGCCGCGATGTAGATCACGAACGTGACCAGTGTTGGCGTGTTGACGCTCATGGGGGCTCCCCTGAAGCTTGTTTTTATCCAGGCCCGGTGGGTAATCCGGGCCCTTGCTCGTCGGGGCCGGCGCGGTTGGCGTCGGTCCCTCTGCCGTGCCCTTCGGCACGGCGGGGCGGCAGCGGCCCTGCGCAAGCTCCGCTACCACCCCTGTCGCCACCCGTCGCGGTTGCACCACGCGGGCGGCTGATTCTTCGGCGCCCCCTCACCGTCCCGGGGCAGCCGTCGCCACATTGCCCGGCGCACGTCCGGGGACACGCGCGGGCGGCGGATTCTAACGCAAGGAAAAGCCCTTGTTGCACCGAATCGCCGAACGGTTGCACTCAAGGTGCAACCCGGATGGGCGAATGGCGGAATCTAGTGGCACCCTGCCCCGGCATTCTTGCGAAAAGCTCTGGACTTGTTGCGAAAAACTCCAGGACACCCGCCCTGTGCAGCCAGCGGCTAGCACTTTCGGATCTGAAAGCACTTGATTTTCAAACCACAGGGAATGTTATGTTATAACAACATGACTTAAAGCCGCCCCACCGAGCGGCCCGCCAAGCCCCTGCCTAGAGCCTTCGCACAGCCCGAGTCGCCACGGGAGGGGCGCGTTCTGCCCGAAAAAACCAAGGAGCCCCCGATGTCCACGTCCCGCCCCCTGCCCCGCTGGCCACTCGCGCCGCTGACCCTCGCGCTGTTTGCCGTTCCCGCGCTCGCCGACACCCGCCCTGCCGAGCTGCAGCCCCAGGTGATCACCGCCAACCCGCTGGGTGAGGTGCAACCCGCCGCGCCCAGCAGCGTGCTGCAGGGCGACGACCTGACGCTGCGCCAGAAAGGCAGCCTGGGCGAGACCCTCGACGGCCTGCCGGGGGTGTCCTCCACCTGGTTCGGCCCCGGCGCCAGCCGGCCGATCATCCGCGGCATGGACGGCGACCGCATCCGCCTGCTGCGCAACGGCGTGGGCGCGCTGGATGCCTCGTCGCTGTCCTACGACCACGCGGTGCCGGAAGACCCCAACGTGGTCGAGCGCATCGAAGTGGTCCGCGGCCCGGCCGCCCTGCTCTACGGCGGCAACGCCATCGGCGGGGTGGTCAACAGCTTCGACAACCGCATCCCCAGCGAACCGGTGGACGGTGTGCACGGCCGCGGCGAGCTGCGCTACGGCGGCGCCGACACCACCCGTAGCGCCGCCGGCGCGCTGGAAGCCGGCGACGGCAACTTCGCCCTGCACCTGGACGCCGGCTCCCGCGAGTTCAACGACCTGCGCATCCCCGGCTACGCCCATTCCAGGGCCCAGCGCGCGATCGACGGCGACGATTCGAAGCACCGCGTCGAGAACAGCGACGGCCGCCAGGACAGCGGCGCCATCGGCGGCAGCTACCACTGGGACCACGGCTACGCCGGGCTCTCCTACAGCGGCTACGACGGCAACTACGGCTCCCCCGCCGAGGACGACGTGCGCCTGAAGATGCAGCAGGACCGCTATGCCTTCGCCTCGGAGATCCGCGACCTGGAAGGCCCGTTCAGCTCGGTGAAGCTGGACGCCGCCTATACCGAGTACCAGCACAAGGAGATCGAGGACGGCGAGACAGGCACCACCTTCAAGAACGACGGCTACGAGGCGCGCATCGAGGCTCGCCACAAGCCGCTGGGCCCGCTGCAGGGCGTGGTCGGCGCGCAGGTGGCCAACAGCCGCTTCTCGGCCCTGGGCGAAGAGGCCTTCGTGCCGCACACCGAAACCGACAGCGCGGCGCTGTTCTTCCTGGAGAACTGGCAGGCCAGCGAGCGCCTGGCGCTGAGCTTCGGCGGCCGCCTGGAGCACAGCCGCGTCGACCCCGACGCCAAGGACAACGAGCGCTTCGCCGAGAACGACGGCAGCCGCAGCTTCACCGCCGGCAGCCTGTCCTCCGGCGCGGTGTACCAGCTGACGCCGATCTGGGCGCTGGCCGCTACCCTCAGCTACACCGAGCGCGCGCCGACCTTCTACGAGCTGTACGCCAACGGCCCGCACGCGGCCACCGGCACCTACGAGGTGGGCGACGCCGATGCGGACAAGGAGAAAGCGGTCTCCACCGACCTGGCCCTGCGCTTCGACAACGGCATCCACAAGGGCAGCGTCGGCGTGTTCTACAGCCGCTTCTCCAACTACATCGGCCTGCTCGCCAGCGGCCGCTACCGCGACGAGGAAGGCGAGGTGGTCGCCGCCGACAACGACGAGGCCCTGCCGGAATACCTCTACAGCGGCGTGCGCGCGGACTTCTACGGCGTCGAGGCACAGGACCGCATCCACCTGCTGGAAAGCCCCTACGGCAACTTCGACCTGGAACTGTCCGGCGACTACACCCGGGCGAAGAACCGCGACACCGGCGAGCCGCTGCCGCGCATCGCCCCGCTGCGCCTGAACAGCGCGCTGATCTGGGAACTGCAGCAATGGCAGGCGCGCCTGGAAGTGGAACACGCAGCCTCCCAGCACCGCGTGCCCGACGAGGAACTCTCCACCGACGGCTACACCACCCTGGGCGCCAGCGTCGGCTACAGGTTCGACATGGGCGGCAGCCAGTGGCTGGCCTTCGTCAAGGGCGAGAACCTGACCAACCAGACGGTGCGCTACGCCAGCTCCATCCTGCGCGACAGCGTACCGGCGGCGGGACGCGGCATCGAGGCGGGGGTGAAGGTGGCGTTCTGAAGAACGGGCCTTGGCCACACCCTGATCGCTACCAGGCACGGAGCCGCCATCAAAGCCACGCCCGGTTCAACCACGGCATGGCCGGCAAGGACGGTGTAGCGGCGGATAACCGCGAACGGTTATTCGCCCTACGTCACGGTCGAGCCTGGCGTAGGGCGCATAACGCCTATGGCGTTAACCGCCGCTTGGCCCTGGCCACACCCCGCTCGCTGCCGGGCACGGAGCCGCCATCAAAGCCACGCCCGGTTCAACCACGGCATGGCCGACAAGGTCGGTGTAGCGGCGGATAACCGCGAACGGTTATTCGCCCTACGCCACGGTCGAGCCTGGCGTAGGGCGCATAACGCCTATGGCGTTATCCGCCGCTTGGCCCTGGCCATGCCCCGCTCGCTGCCAGGCACGGAGCCGCCATCAAAGCCGCGCCCACCCCACCTACCGCGCCGTTACTGCCGCATCCCCCGCCCGCTCACCAGCAGGCGGATGCAGAAGAAGTACAGGATCACCGTCGCCACCAGCATGAAGATCAGCGCCGTGCCGATCTGGATGTCCGACACCCCGAGGATGCCGTAGCGGAAGGCGTTGACCATGTGCAGGATGGGGTTGGCCAGCGATACCGTCTGCCAGAACTCCGGCAGCATGTGGATGGAGTAGAACACCCCG
>Ga0182743_1002358_pt1 | contig 16686 bp, 14 predicted proteins | sample eDN3rd30CKraftOP_FD_128522 | JGI IMG/M metagenome (GOLD analysis project Ga0182743, IMG submission 128522) | Enriched Organic Plus compost microbial communities from Emeryville, California, USA - eDNA 3rd pass 30_C Kraft OP (version 2) (version 2) ... | reverse complement strand
TACCTTCAGGACGGCTTGCTGGGCGTCCTTGTCATCGTCGCGGTCGTTCTTTCCACCGACCGGCGCCTTGTCAGTTTCGCGAAGTGAGGCCGCCATGTATCAGCTAAGCTCGGTCGACAAGAAATTCCCCGGCGTCCATGCCCTGAAATCCATCGACTTCCACATCAAGCGCGGCGAGATCGTCGGGCTGGTGGGCGAGAACGGTGCCGGAAAATCGACGCTCATGAAGGTGATCTACGGCGCCTATCAGCCCGACGGCGGCCAGATCCTGATCGACGGCAAGCCGGTGCATTTCGCCAATCCCCGGCAGGCGATGAAGCGCGGCATCGGCATGGTGTTCCAGGAACAATCCCTGATCCCCAACCTGACGGTGATGGAAAACATCTTCCTGGGCTACGAGGCGCAATTCACCCGCCTGGGCGTGGTGAACTGGAAGGCGATGGCCGCGGCTGCGAAGAAACAGCTTGCGAAGGTCAAGCTGGACATCGACCCGGCGACGGTGACCTCGGTCCTGTCCTTCGCGCAGCGGCAGCTGGTCGAACTGGCCAAGGTGCTGACGCTGGAGGAACGGGTCGAGGGCGATCTGGTCATCCTGCTGGACGAGCCGACCTCGGTCCTGTCCGGGGAGGAGGTGAAGTTGCTCTTCAAGCTGGTGCGTGAGCTGACCAGCCGCGCATCCTTTATCTTCGTCAGCCATCGCATGGACGAGGTGATGGAGCTTTCGGACCGCATCTATGTGATGAAGGACGGGCAGGTGATGGATGTCGTCGCCAAGGTTGACGCCGATGCCAGCGCGATCCAGCACAAGATGGTCGGCCGACACGTGGACCGCGAATATTACCGCGAGCAGCGCCAGAAACCTTATGACACTTCTCGAACGCTGTTCGATATGCGCGACGTTGTCCTGCCGGGCCGTCCGCACAAGCTGAACCTGGCGCTGCATCCGGGCGAGGTGCTGTGCCTGGTCGGTACCGAGGGTTCGGGCCGCGAGGCGATCCTGCGCACGATCTACGGGATGCTGGCGCCAGTCTCGGGCCGTTTCGAGATGAAGGGGCAAGAGCTTCGCCGTTTCAACCCGCGCCGCTCGGTCGCGATGGGCGTGGGCTATGTGCCGCGCGAACGCAAGATCGAAGGCATCGTCGCAGGCATGAACGTCTATGAGAACATGACCCTTTCCCAACTTGGCCGCTATTCCCGGGCGGGGGTGATCGACGTCGGACGCGAAAAAGCGCTGGCGCGGGACTGGATCAGGAAGCTGTCGATCAAGGCACACTCCGAGTTTGCCGATTGCGGCAACCTCTCGGGCGGCAACCAGCAGAAGGTGGTGCTGTCGAAATGGCGGTCGGGCGGGTCCGACATCATGCTTCTGGACCACCCGACGCGGGGTCTGGACATCGGCGCCAAGGAAGACGTTTACGACATGATCCGCGACATGAGCGACGACGGGGTCGGCATCGTTCTGGTGGCCGACACGCTGGAAGAGGCCATCGGCCTCTCGCACACCATCGTCGTGCTGAAGGATGGCGAGATCCGGCAGCGTTTCGAATGCCGGCCGGGCGCCAAACCGTCGCTCTACGATCTTCTCCACCACATGATCTGAGGCGCAGATGACCATGCAACGCATCAAACCGCATCTTCCCTGGATCACCCTGCTGGTGCTGACCGCTGTGGTCGGCGTGGTGGATCCGAATTTCCTACGCCCGGCGAACCTGCTCAGCCTCGCCGGCGATATCGTGCCTCTGTTCATCATGGCGCTGGGGCTGACCTTCGCCATCTATATCGGCGGGATCGACCTCTCGGTGCAGTCCATGGCCAATATGATCACGGTCATCGCCTCAATCTATCTCGCCTCGCTTGGGGCCTGGGTGGCGGTGCTTTGCATCGCGGCGGGTTTCGGACTTGGCATGTTGTCGGGCTTTCTGACTACGCGGCTGTTCGTGCCTTCGTTCATTTCGACGCTGGCGGTGGGCGGGATATGCTTCTCGGTCGCACAATGGCTGTCGGGCAACCGCGCCCTGAACATGGATGCCGAGCAGAGGAATGCCACCTTTGGCTGGATGATCGGCCATACCGGGATCATCCCGAACGAGTTATTTCTGGGTGCTGCCCTGCTGGCGATCTGCCTGTTCATCGAGCGCCGCACCATCCTGGGCCGGGTGCTGAAGGCCGTCGGTGCGGGCGAGCCCGCGGCCAAGGCGTCGGGCATCAATGTCGGGCGCTATAAGATGCTGGCCTTTGCGATATCCGGGGCGCTGGCGGCGATGGCGGGGTTGTTGTTCTCAGTCAAGCTGTCTGGGGGGGCGCCGACCATCGCCAACGGTTTTCTGCTGCCCTCTATCGTCGCGGTGCTGATTGGTGGCACGCCCTTGACCGGTGGTGTCGGCGGCGTGCTGAACACGCTGATCGGCACGCTGATCGTGGCCGTGATCCGCGCTTCGATGCTGTATCTGGGGATCGAGGCGACACAGCAGCAGATGCTGTTCGGACTGGTCCTGATCGCGGCTATCGCCCTGACCATCGACCGCTCGAAACTCCGCACGGTGAAGTGAGGTTGCCATGAAAACCATGCAAGCCGCCGTCCTTGTCGCTCCGCACAAGCTCGAATTGCGCGAGGTGCCGCGCCCGCAGATCGGCCCCGACGAGGTGCTGATCCGCGTGACCCGGACCGGGATCTGCGGTACCGACCTGCATATGTTCCACGGCCATTATGCGGCCGACGACCTGCCGATCATTCCGGGGCACGAATTTTGCGGTATCGTCGAGGAGGCCGGAGCGAACCAGCGCCATCTCACCCCCGGCAAGGTGGTGGTCGCCGACATCAATATCGGTTGCGGACATTGCTACTGGTGCCGCCGCAACGAGGTGCTGAACTGCCCCGAGATGGCGCAGCTTGGCATCACCCGCGACGGTGCCTTCGCCGAGTTTGTCGCGCTGCCCGGTCGGTTGGTCATTCCTGCGCCCAATGACATTTCTCCCGAGATACTCGCCCTGACCGAGCCGGTCGCCTGCGTGGTCCGCGCGGCGCGCAAGGCACAGGCCGGGATCGCGCAATCGGTCGTAGTGCTGGGCGCCGGGCCGGTTGGCAACCTGCATGTGCAGATGATGCGGCTCATGGGCGCGGCACCAATCATCGTGGCCGACCTGTCGGCCGAACGCTGCACGATGGCTTTGGATGTCGGTGCCGATGCCGCGATCAGCGATAACGCGCAACTGAAGGCGACCGTGCTTGAGCTGACATGCGGCCGGGGCGCGGATCTGGTGATCGAAAGCGTTGGCCACCCGGCACTTTACGCAACCGCCTTCGACCTTATTCGCAAGGGCGGCCATGTCGCCTTCTTCGGCCTGACCGGCCCCGATGAGGTCGCTCCGGTGCCGATCCTGCGCACGATCCTTGAGGAGAACGGCCTGAAAGGCTCGGTCGCGGGGATGGGACAGGACATGCATGACGCGCTGGCTTTGCTGGCGCATGGCCGGTTCCGTACCGAGGCGTTCACCACGGCCTCTTATCCGCTCGCGCGCATCCAGGAGGCGTTCGAGACCCTGGCCGAGCGGTCCGCCGACCTCAAGACCCAGATCGTCATTTCGCAGAACTGACATTGCAGCATTTCCGAGGAGCCCGACACGATGGACCAGACCGCCCGCACCCTTTCCCCGCCGGAGTCGCCGCGCGAGTTCGGCTTTTTCATCGACGGCGAATGGCGGCATGGCCGCGATCTGGCCGAACAACGCTCGCCCGCGCATGACGTGCCGGTGACGCGGGTGGCGCGCTGTATCACGGACGACCTGAACGATGCAGTCGCCGCCGCACGCCGCGCCTTCGAGAAGCGCAGCTGGGCTGGCATTTCGGGCGGTGAGCGCGCGGGTGTGCTGTTGCGCGCCGCCGAGATCCTGCGCCGCCGCCGTGACGAGGTCGCCTATTGGGAGGTGCTGGAAAACGGCAAGCCCATTGCCCAGGCCCGCGCCGAGATCGAAGGCTGTATCGCCTGTTTCGAGACGGCTGCGGGTGCCGCCCGGCTGCTGCATGGCGACAGCTTCAATTCGCTGGGCGACGGGTTGTTCGGCATGGTCCTGCGTGATCCCATCGGGGTCGTCGGGCTGATTACGCCGTGGAACTTCCCCTTTCTGATCCTGTGCGAGCGGGTACCCTTCATCCTAGCCTCGGGCTGCACGATGGTGGTAAAGCCGTCCGAGGTGACCAGCGCCACCACGCTGATCTTAGCGGAAATCCTGACCGAGGCGGGGCTGCCCAAGGGGGTCTACAACGTCGTCACCGGCTCGGGCCGCACCATTGGCCAGGCGATGGCCGAACACCCGGACATCGACATGCTGTCCTTCACCGGCTCGACCGGCGTCGGGCGGTCCTGTGTCCACGCCGCCGCCGACAGCAATTTCAAGAAACTGGGGCTGGAACTGGGCGGCAAGAACCCGATCATCGTCTTTGCCGACAGTGATCTTGAGGATGCCGCCGACGCGGCGGCCTTTGGCATCAGTTTCAACACCGGACAATGCTGCGTGTCCTCCAGCCGGTTGATCATCGAGGCCTCGGTGGCCGACGAATTTGAACGGTTGCTGGTGGAAAAGATGCGGCGCATCCGCATCGGCGATCCGCTGGACGAGGCGACGCAGGTCGGCGCCATCACGACGCCCGCGCAGAACGACACCATCCTGAACTATATCGAGAAGGGCCGCCAGGAGGGCGCACGCCTCTTGACCGGCGGCGAAGTTCTGAAGATCGGCGCGGGCCGTTTCATTGCGCCGACGCTGTTTTCCGGCGTGCGCCGCGACATGGCCATTGCGCGCGACGAGATCTTCGGCCCGGTCCTGTCCTCGTTCCGCTTTGAGACCGTGGACGAGGCCATCGCCATCGCCAATGATACGGTATATGGGCTTGCCGCATCGCTGTGGACCAAGGATCTGGACAAGGCACTGACCGTGACGCGGCGCGTCAGCGCGGGCCGGTTCTGGGTGAATACGATCATGGCGGGCGGGCCGGAAATGCCGTTGGGAGGCTTCAAGCAATCCGGCTGGGGCCGCGAGGCCGGTATCTACGGCGTCGAGGAGTATACCCAGATCAAGTCGGTCCATGTCGAGATCGGCAAGCGTACGCATTGGATCGGGTAAAGGGGGCGTCATGGCGCAGGGTTACGATTACGTCATCGTCGGCGGCGGCTCGGCCGGTTGCGTGCTGGCCGCGCGGCTGTCCGAGGACAGTCAGGCGCGGGTCTGCCTGATCGAGGCCGGCGGCAAGGACAGCAACCCGCTGATCCACATGCCGGTGGGTTTCGCCAAGATGACCACCGGGCCGCTGACCTGGGGGCTGGTGACCGCGCCGCAGCGCCATGCCAACAACCGCGAGATCCCCTATGCTCAGGCCCGAGTCCTGGGCGGCGGGTCGTCGATCAACGCCGAGATCTTCACCCGCGGCCACCCGTCCGATTACGACCGCTGGGTCGATGAGGGGGCAGAGGGGTGGGGCGCGGACGAGGTGCGGCGCTATTTCCACCGCTCGGAAGGGAACACGATCCTGTCGGGCGAATGGCACGGCACCGAGGGGCCGCTGGGCGTGTCGAACCTGCCCAATCCCAATGCGATGAGCCGCGCCTTCGTCCAAAGCTGCCAGGAGGCGGGCATCCCCTACAACCCCGATTTCAACGGGCCGATGCAGGAAGGCGCGGGAATCTATCAGACCACGACCCGGGGCAACCGGCGTTGCTCGGCCGCCGTCGGCTACTTGCGCCCGGCGCTGTCGCGCCCGAACCTGACCCTGATTACCGGCGCGCTGGTGCTGCGGCTGGTGTTCGAGGGCAGCCGGGCGGTCGGCGTCGAGTATGCCGCCGGCAAGGGGCGCGCGCCGGTGGTGGCGCGTGCCGAGCGTGAGGTGATCGTGACCTCGGGCGCCATCGGCTCACCCAAGCTTCTGATGCTGTCGGGGATCGGTCCCGCCGATCACCTGCGCAGCCACGGCATCGAGGTGGTGCAGGATATGCCCGGCGTGGGGCAGAACCTCCAGGACCATTTCGGCATCGACATCGTAGCCGAGCTGAAAGGCCATGAAAGCCTCGACCGCTATGGCAAGCCGCATTGGATGGTCTGGGCCGGTCTGCAATACCTGCTGTTCAACTCGGGGCCGGTGACCTCGAACGTGGTCGAGGGCGGGGCCTTCTGGTATGCCGACCGTGGGGCGCCCTGTCCCGATCTGCAATTCCATTTCCTTGCCGGGGCGGGGGCCGAGGCGGGCGTGCCCTCGGTGCCGAAAGGATCTTCGGGGATCACGCTGAACAGCTACACCCTGCGCCCGAAATCGCGGGGCACGGTGACGCTGCGGTCCTCCGATCCGCGCGACAATCCGGTGGTCGATCCGAATTTTCTTGGCCACCCGGACGACCTGCGCATCTCGACCGAGGGGGTAAAGATCAGCCGCGAGATCTTCAGTCAGCATTCGCTGCGAAAGTATATCCGCGAACTGCGCTTTCCCGATGCGAATGTGCGCACGCAGGCGGATTACGAGGCCTATGCGCGCCAATACGGCCGCACCTCGTATCATCCCACCTGCACCTGCAAGATGGGCCGGGACGAGATGTCGGTGGTCGATCCGCAGTTGCGCGTTCACGGGCTGGACGGGTTGCGGATCTGCGACAGTTCGGTCATGCCCTCGCTGATCGGGTCGAACACCAATGCGCCGACGATCATGATCGCTGAAAAGGCATCCGACATGATCCGGGGCAATCACTGAGATTTTGCGGGGCGCGGCCTTCACCGCGCCCTGGCGCGTTAATCCCATATAGGCGCGAAGGGCACCCGGTCGCGGTCTACGATGCGGTAATTCGTGCGATTCAAATCGTCGATCCGGGACATCTCACCCTTCGTAAGCGTGAAATCCATAATCTCCAGATTGGCACGGATATTTTCCGGGTTGGTGGACATGGTGTTCATGCTGAGACCCTTTTGCAGGATCCAGCGCAAGACGACCTGAGCCGCAGATTTTCCATGCGTCTTGCCGATTTCCCCGAACAGCGGGTATTTGAAGACCTCGCCGCGCGCGAGAGAGCAGTATGACGAGAGTGGTATCTTGGTGTCTCTGGCCGCTTCCAACAGGCGCGACTGATCCAGCAGCGGATGAAACTCGACCTGGTTGGTGACCAGCGGAACATCGACGAGGGCACGGGCCTGGCGCATCATCGCGGCGGTATAGTTCGACACGCCGATATGGCTGGCCAATCCGGCCTCATATGCCTTTTGCAACAGCCTCAGCGATGGCGTGATGTCGCCTCCGGCCGGCGGCCAGTGCAGAAGCAACACATCAATCCGGTCGATCCGCAAGGCACGCAGGCTGCCCTCGACCGAGGGCAAGAAGCGCGATTCGCTGTAATTCTCGGGCCTGACCTTGGTGATGATGCAAAGACGGTCGCGCGCGACGCCGGTTTCGGCCAGGGCGGCGCCGGTATCCGCTTCGTTCTCATAACCCTGCGCCGTGTCAAAGGTTCGGTAACCCGCCTTGACCGCCATATGGATCGCGTCCCGCAGGGCGCCACCTTTCAAGGGAAATGTGCCGAATCCCTGCAGGAATCCGGGTTGCAGCAGAATGTTCATCCTGGTCCTCCCTCACATGTTCTTGCATCGCGCCGATCCCGGTTTTCCTCTTGCCGGGCCGGGCGGATTACAGATATATAGATAACCAGTTAGTTACTTAAGATGCAATTGCGAAGGAGGAGCGCAATGTCCAAGATTCGGACCGCCAGTCAGGCGGCAGAACTGGTTCGCGATGGCGCGGTGATTGCGGTGAATTCGTCTTCGGGATTGCTGTGCCCGGATCATGTGCTGGCGGCCCTGGGTGAACGCTTTGTGCAGGAAGGCGCTCCGCGCGGCCTGACGACCATCCATCCGATCGCCGCCGGCGACATGTTCGGCACCCCGGGCGTGGACCATATCGCCCATCCCGGCATGATCACAAAGATCATTGGCGGTTCCTATCCCTCGGGGCCGTCTAATGCCGAGCCGCCGAAGATCTGGCAGCGCATCCTGGCTGAGGAGGTTGCGGCCTATAATGTGCCCTCGGGCATTGTCTTCGACATGCTGCGTGAGGGGGCGGCGCAGCGGCCCGGCGTGCTGACTAAGGTCGGCATGGAAACCTTTGCCGATCCCGCGCTGGAAGGCTGCGCGATGAACGCCACCGCCCGCGCCACACCCATCGTCAAGCGCGTGGCCTTCGAGGGCGAGGACTGGTTGTATTTCCCGGCCCTGCGCCCCGATGTAGCGCTGATCCGCGCAACCACGGCAGACGAGAATGGCAACCTGACCTTCGAGGACGAGGGCGCGACCCTTGGCGCGATGGAAATGGCGCTGGCCGCGCACAACTGCGGCGGCATCGTCATTGCGCAGGTTAGACGTATTGCCGCGCAGGGCACGTTGAAGCCGCATGATGTGAAGGTGCCGGGCATTCTGGTCGATGTAATCGTCGAGGCACCCGATCAGTTGCAGACTACCGCGACACCGCACGATCCGGCTATCTCGGGCGAGGTCTTCCGGCCGCTCGCCAGTTTCCGCGCGGCGGATTTCAATCCCGGCAAGGTCATCGCCAGGCGCGTCGCACAAGAACTGCGATCGGGATGGGCGGTGAATATCGGCTTTGGCATCTCGGCCAATGTGCCGCGCATCCTGATCGAGGAGGGCCTGCATGGCGCGGTGACATGGGTCATCGAGCAAGGCGCGGTCGGGGGCGTGCCGCTGCTGGATTTCAAGTTCGGCTGCGCCAGTAATGCAGAGGCGTTCGTCGCTTCGCCGCATCAGTTCTGCTATTTCCAGGCGGGCGGTTTTGACTGTTCCCTGCTGTCCTTCCTGGAAATCGACGCCGAGGGCTCGGTCAATGTCAGCCGGCTTGCCGCGACGCCGCATCGGACAGCGGGGGCGGGCGGTTTCGTCGACATTACCGCGAGGGCGAAGCGGATCGTTTTTTCCGGGAACTTCAACGCCGGAGCAAAGATGCGAATTGAAAATGGCCGGCTGGTGATTGACCGCGAGGGCAAGGTTGCCAAGATCGTGCCAAAGGTTGATCAGGTAAGCTTTTCGGGCCGGCGCGCGGTGGCGCAGGGGCAGGAGATCACCTATGTCACCGAGCGTTGCGTGTTGCGTCTGTTGCCCGAGGGGCTGACGGTGACCGAGATCGCGCCTGGCGTCGACTTGCGGCGGGATGTGCTGGATCAGGCCGCAACGTCCCTCCGCGTGGCAGAGAATCTGAAGGAAATGGATGCGGCGCTGTTTCGCGACACGCCGATGGGGCTGGCGCTGTGAGCGAAGATCAGCGCGTCGATCTGCGTATCGAGGCGGATATCGCACGGCTGACCATTCGCCGCCCGGACAAGCTGAATGCCCTGGACGCCGAAATGGTGGACGGATTGCTGCCGCTCTGCCGCCGGATCGAGCGATCCGACGCGCGGGTGGTGATCCTGACTGGCGAGGGTGGCCGCTCATTCTGCGCAGGCGGCGATATTGCTGCCTGGTCGCAACTGTCGCCCGAGGATTTCAGCCGCCGCTGGTTGCGCGACGGCCATGCTGCCTTCGATGCGCTGGCACGTTTGATGCAGCCGGTGATCGCTGTGCTGAACGGGCATTGCCTGGGCGGCGGGCTGGAGCTGGCGGCCTGCGCGGACTACCGCCTGGCCGAGGCACATGTGCGGATCGGTTTGCCCGAAACCTCGCTTGGGGTCATTCCCGGCTGGTCGGGAACGCAACGCGCGGTGCGACGCTTCGGTGCTGGCACGGTCCGCCGGATGGCGCTGTTCGGTGAGGTTTTCGGTGCCGAGGAAGCGCAGCGCCTCGGGCTGGTCGATCAGGTCGTCCCGACGGGCGCTGGCATGGCTGCTGCCGAGGCGCTGGCCGCGCGGGTGATTGCCCGCGCCCCGCGCGCAACGGAAATCACCAAGATGCTGGTCAACGCCGCCGAGGGCGAGGAACGCGAGCGGGTGCTTGAGGCACTGGCCGGCAGCGTCGCCGCCGCATCCGGTGATTTGCGGGAAGGGCTAGCGGCGTTCCGCGAAAAGCGCTCTGCAAGGTTCGAAGCGACGGGTCGAGGGGAGAAGCTGGAATGAAAGCCGAGGATCGCGAGTTTCTTACCGGGCTTTTTGACGCGGCGGTGGCTGCTGCCGATCCCGAAACCGCGCTGGCCGCGCATCTGCCGGATCGTCCCAGGGGTCGCACGGTCGTAGTCGGTGCCGGCAAGGGTGCGGCGCAACTGGCGGCGGCGTTCGAGCGCCGATGGGACGCTCCGGTGGAGGGCGTGGTGGTCACGCGTTACGGCTATGGCTGCGATACCCGCAATATCCGCGTGATCGAGGCCGCGCATCCCGTTCCCGATCAGGCCGGTCTTGCCGCGACTGGGGCCTTGTTTGAGGCTGTGCGGTGGCTGAGCAAGGATGATCTGGTCGTGGCGCTGGTCTGCGGTGGTGGCTCGGCGCTGCTGCCAGCGCCGCCCGAGGGGCTGACGCTGGAGGACGAAATCGAGCTGAATCGCACCCTGCTGGCCAGTGGTGCGCCGATCTCGGTGATGAATGCGATCCGCAAGCAGGTCTCGCGTATCAAGGGCGGCAGGCTGGCGCTGGCGGCGCATCCGGCGCGGGTGGTGTCGCTGGTCGTTTCGGACGTGCCGGGCGACGATCCGGCGCAGGTGGCCTCGGGTCCGACGGTGCCGGATGCGGTCACTCGCCGGGATGCGCGGCGTCTGCTTGAAACATGGCGGATCGAGTTGCCACCGCGTCTGGCTGAATGGTTCGCGGGCGAGGACGGCCTGCCGCCGGATCCCGCCGATCCTCGTTTTGCCGGACATGAGGTTCGCGTGGTGGCTTCGGCGCGCCTGTCGCTGGAAGCCGCCGCCGCGCGGGCCGGGGCGGCGGGCATTCCGGCAGTGATCCTGTCGGACGCGATCGAAGGGGAGGCACGCGACGTGGCCCGCGTCCATGCTGCCATCGCCCGCGAGGTCGCGACCCAAGGCCGGCCTTTCACGCCCCCGGTGGCGATCCTGTCAGGCGGCGAAACGACCGTGACGCTGCGCGAAAATGGCAGGGGCGGGCGCAACAGCGAATTCCTGCTGGCTTTCGGTTTGGCTATTGAAGGGCTGCCCATCGCCGCGCTGGCCGCCGATACCGACGGCATCGACGGGTCCGAGGATAACGCAGGCGCTTTTGCTGATGGGGACAGTGCGGCGCGGCTTCGGGCCTTGGGTTGCGATCCGGCAGCGATGCTGGCTGGGAACGATACATGGTCCGCTTTCGCCGCCTTGGGCGACCTGTTCGCTCCTGGCCCGACCGGCACCAATGTCAACGACTTCCGGGCCATCCTGGTCCGATAGGTCCGGGCGCCGCCGACCCGCGATCTCAGGCAGGAACCGGCGCGTCCTCACGCAACAGGCCCTTGTCCTTCAGCGCCGCCCAGAACGCGGCCGGAATGGGGTGCTGGAACCACGTGAGATTCTGCTCAAGCTGCTGGATAGTCCGCGTGCCGGCGCAGAAGGCCGGGACAGCCGGATGTGCCACGACGAATTGCAATGCCGCCGCCGCCAGGGGCACGCCGTATTCGGCGCAGACCGCCTCGATCTTTGCCACCCGGTCCATAATTTCGGAAGGGGCAGGGGCGTAGTTGTATTTTGCGCCCGGCTTCGCACCCGTGGCGAGGATCCCCGAGTTGAAGCCGCCGCCCACGACCACTGCCGCACCGCGCTTCTCGCAAAGCGGCAGGAACGCGTCCAGCGCGTCCTGTTCCAGCAGCGTATAGCGCCCGGCCAGCAGGAAGCAGTCGAAATCGCGTTGCTTCAACGCCTCGTGGCAGACCTGCCATTCGTTCACGCCGACGCCGATGGCCTTCACGACCCTCTCGTCGCGCAGCCGGGCCAATGCCCTGTAGCAGCCGTCCATCGCCTGCCGGAATACCTCGGGCTGCTCGGTGCCGCGCGTATAGACGTCGATGTCGTGGATGAACAGAATGTCGATGCGCTCCAGTGCCAGCCGTTGCAGGCTGTCTTCGAAAGCGCGCATCGTGCCGTCGTAGCTATAGTCGAACTCCATTGCGAACGGGGCGGCATTGACCCAGGGCGCGAAGTCGATGCTGTCGCGTCGCGCCGGGCGCAGCAGGCGGCCCACTTTCGAAGACAGCACGAAATCGTCGCGCTTGCGCCAGCGCAGCGCCTCGGAGGTGCGCAGTTCGGACAGGCCATGGCCATACATCGGCGCGGTGTCGAAATAGCGCACTCCGGCATCCCAGGCATGATCGAACATGGCGCGCGAGGTCTGGTCGTCGATCTCGCGGAAAATATTGCCGACCGGTGCGGTGCCGAAGGCGAAGCCGGTCACCTCCATATCCGTGCGGCCGAACTTTCGTTTGCCGGATGGTTTCATCGACTTCCTCCCATAAGTAACCAATTGGTTATAATCTGCATGAGTCCACGCCACGGATCAAGCGGATTTCCAAGCCGTTGTCGGTTTTGGCGCTTGACGCGAGGAAGGTGCCTCAAATAAAGTAACCGGATAGTTACATATCGGGAGGGGATTCGAGGATGTATCTGAACGATACCCAGCTGCAGGTGCGCGACATGGCCCGCGCCTTCGCTGACGAGGTCATCCGGCCTGCAGCCGAGGCGCTGGACCGCGACGAGCGTTTCCCGGCCGAGATCTATGACGAGATGGCCAAGCTGGGCCTGTTCGGCATCGGTGTGCCGGAAAGCATGGGCGGGCCGGGCTTCGACACGCTGACCTATGCCGTGGTGATGGAGGAACTGTCGCGCGGCTATGCCAGCGTGGCCGATCAATGCGGTCTGCTGGAGCTGATCTCGACGCTTCTGGTCCGCCACGGCACCGAAGCGCAGCGCAAGCTGCTGCCCGGGATCCTGGCGATGCAGCAGAAGGTTGCCTATTGCATCACCGAACCGGAGGCCGGGACTGACGTGTCGGGCATCCGCACCACGGCAGTGCGCGACGGCGACGGCTGGGTGCTGAACGGCGGCAAGATCTGGATCCACAATGCACCCGTCGCCGATCTGGGCTTCGTGCTCGCCCGTACCGACAAAGAGGCGGGCAACCGCGGCATGTCGATCTTTATCGTCGACCTGCACGGGGCAGGGGTCGAGCGCGGCCCCAAGGAACACAAGATGGGTCAGCGCGCCAGCCAGGTCGGGGCCTTGACCTTCACCGATGTGCGGCTTGGCGCGGATGCCATGCTGGGCGAGCCGGGCCGCGGCTTTCACATGATGATGAGCGTGCTGGACAAGGGCCGCGTCGGTATCGCTGCACTGGCGGTCGGCATCGGCCAGGCGGGGCTTGAGGCCGCACTGGAATATGCCGGGACGCGCATGCAGTTCGGCAAGCAGATCGCCGAGTTCCAGGGCGTGCAATGGCTGCTGGCCGATATGGCCAAGGATATCGAGGCTGCGCGGCTGCTGGTTCATTCGGCCGCGTCCAAGATCGACAACGGGCAGGATGCTACCAAGGCCTGCTCGATGGCGAAATGCTTTGCCGGCGACATGGCGGTGGCGCGCACGGCGGATGCGGTGCAGGTCTTCGGCGGCTCGGGCTATATCCGGGGTTTCGAGGTCGAGCGGCTCTATCGCGATGCCAAGATCACTCAGATCTACGAGGGCACGAACCAGATCCAGCGCATGATCATTGCCCGCGAATTGCTGAAGAAGGGCGCGCAGGCATGACACAGGTTGCCCTTGTCACCGGCTCGTCGCGCGGGATCGGGCTTGCTGCGGCCGAGGCACTGGCCCGCGAAGGTTTCGCCGTCGCCGTGAACGGCCCCGCCGACGATGCTGAGTTGCGTGCGGCGGTCGAACGCATCGCCGCACTTGGCGTGCCGGTCGTCGCCGCGCCTTTCGACGTGACCGACATTGCCGCCCATGACGCCGCTCTGCAACGGATCGAGAATGCGCTCGGCCCCCTGACCACGCTGGTCAACAACGCGGGCGTCGGCGTCATGCAACGCGGCGACCTGCTGGATGTCAGCGAGGCAAGCTGGGACCGCTGCCTGACCGTCAACAGCAAGGCGATGTTCTTTTTGTCGCAAGCGTTCGCCCGCCGCCTGCTGGCGCGGGAACGCCCGGAAAACCTGTTCCATGCCATCGTCAACGTCACCTCGTCGAACGCGATCGCGGTGGCGGTGCAGCGGTCGGAATATTGCGCCTCCAAGGCGGCCGCCGCGATGGTGTCCAAGGCTTTGGCCGTGCGGCTCGGGCCGGAAAACATCGCGGTCTATGACGTGCAGCCCGGCCTGATCGCGACCGAGATGACCGCCCCCGTGATCGAGACTTATCGCCAGCGCGCCAAGAAGGGCTGACCCTGTTCCCCCGCGTCGGCCAGCCCGCCGACATGGGCGCCATCATTGCATCGCTGGCCTCGGGCCGGCTTCCCTATACCACGGGACAGGCGATTTCGGCCGATGCCGGGATGCTGGTTCCGCGTTTCTGAAAGCTGCCATCATGAAAATCGCACTTCCCGACACACGAGGCCGCATGGCCGACTATACGCTGACCGGCACCCCCATCGCGCAGGCCGTGCTGCCCGTCAATCCGGCTCGCATCGTCTATTCCGCCGCCCATGTGGTGGCCGACCCCTTCACCACCAACGATCCTTCGGGGCGCGCGGCGGTGGATTGGGAAAAGACGATGGAATTCCGACGCTATCTGGCCGGTCTTGGTCTCGGCATTGCCGAGGCGATGGATACCGCGCAACGCGGCATGGGCCTCGACTGGCCCGGCGCGCTGGAGCTGATCCAGCGCACCAAGGCCGAATTGCCCGACGCGCTGGTCGGCAACGGCTGCGGCACCGATCATCTGGATCCGGCGGATGCCCGCACACTGGACGACGTGATCCGCGCCTATCTGGAGCAGGTCGAGGCGATACAGGCCATTGGCGGCCGCATCGTGCTGATGGCCAGCCGCGCGCTGGCCCGCGTCGCGACCTCGCCCGAGGATTACCTGCATGTCTATGCACAGGTGCTGTCGGCCTGCGACCAGCCGGTGATCCTGCACTGGCTGGGCGAGATGTTCGACCCCGCTCTGGCCGGCTATTGGGGCGACTCGGATTTCGACGCTACGCTGGAGACCGTTCTGGCGGTGATCGAGCAGAACCTTTCCAAGGTGGACGGCATCAAGATGTCGCTCTTGGACAAGGACAAGGAGATCACCCTGCGCCGCCGCCTGCCTGCCGGCGTTAAGATGTATACCGGTGACGATTTCAACTATCCCGAACTGATCGAGGGCGACGACCAAGGCTTCAGCCATGCTTTGCTGGGGATCTTCGACCCGCTGGCCCCTGCCGCCGCCTATGCCGTCAACCGGCTGGCCGAAGGGGACAAGGCCGGTTTCCGTGCCACGCTGGACCCGACCGTGCCGCTGGCCCGCACGATCTTTCGCGCGCCGACGCAATATTACAAGACGGGGGTGGTCTTTCTGGCCTGGCTGAACGGCTTCCAGGATCATTTCATCATGCTGAACGGCCATCAGGCGATGCGGCCCTTGCCCTATTTCGCGCAGGTCTTCCGCCAGTCGGACGCCTGCGGTCTTCTGCGTGATCCCGAACTGGCGGTGCGGCGGATGAAATCGCTGCTGGCCGTCTATGGCGTCTGACGATGCGCGACTTCAGTCATGATATTTCCGCGCTCGCGCTGAATACCGCCACGCTTGGCCATAATGTCGAGGGTGCGGGCGCCGGTTGGTCCCCCGAACGCATCATCGACGCCTGCGCCGAGCGCGGCTATGGCGGCATTGTCTTCTGGCGGCGCGAGATCGGGACCAATGCTGCCAGGATCGCGGCCCATGCCCGAGCGGCCGGGCTGACGGTGGCGGGGCTCTGCCGGACCCCCTTCCTCGTTGGACCCCTGGCGCCGCAGAGCCGACAGGCGGTGATGGATGATTTCCATGCTTCGATCGACATGGCGGCGGAGCTGGGCGCTCCGGTTCTGACCATCGTCACCGGCGGGGTCGAACCGGGCACCCGCGGCGTCGTCGAAAGCCTGCGCCTTGTCACCGACCGTGTGGCCGAGGCAGCGCCCTATGCCGCCGCACGCGGCGTCAAGCTGGCGCTGGAGCCTCTGAACCCGGTCTATGGCGGCAACCGCTCTTGCCTGACCACCCTGCGCGATGCGCTGGACATCTGCGACACCATCGGCGCGCCAAATCTTGGCGTGGCGGTCGATGTCTACCATGTCTGGTGGGACACTGATCTGCCACGGCAACTGGCCCGCGCCGGAGAACGCATCCTCGGCTACCACCTTTGCGATTGGCTGGCCGAGACGACCGATGTGCTCCTGGATCGCGGCATGATGGGCGATGGCGTGGCCGATCTGAAGACCATCCGTTCTGCGGTCGAAGCGGCCGGCTACAACGGCTTTTGCGAGGTCGAGATCTTCTCGGCAGGTAACTGGTGGAAACGCGATCCAGCCGAAGTGCTAGATACCATCGTTACGCGCTTCCGATCCGTCTGTTGATAATTTCAGGAGGAAATCATGAAGATACTGGTCCCCGTCAAGCGTGTGATTGACTACAACGTTAAGGCCCGTGTTAGGTCTGACGGCACTGGTGTTGATCTTGCGAACGTCAAGATGTCGATGAACCCGTTCGACGAGATTGCGGTTGAGGAGGCGATCCGCCTGAAGGAGTCCGGGAAGGCCTCTGAGGTGATCGCGGTTTCGATCGGTGTGAAGCAG
>Ga0182743_1002356_pt1 | contig 16693 bp, 13 predicted proteins | sample eDN3rd30CKraftOP_FD_128522 | JGI IMG/M metagenome (GOLD analysis project Ga0182743, IMG submission 128522) | Enriched Organic Plus compost microbial communities from Emeryville, California, USA - eDNA 3rd pass 30_C Kraft OP (version 2) (version 2) ... | reverse complement strand
TACGTCGGTGTCGCGCAAGGTTCTGGATCACGCCAAAACGCATCTCTTGTATGCCGAGGATTTTGGCTTGAATTGGAGCCATTTTGGCGTGCTGGAAGGCTTGACCGCCGAACAGCCCACCAGTGCTCAACAGCGCGTGCACGATGTGTTCGACGTCATCGCCCGCGGCATTGACGCCGGAGCAGATGCGAGTCAAATCGAGGCGCAGTTGGACGAGCTGAAAATCGATTACGCGCGCGCCGACGAGCGGCCGGTATTGCGTGCCTGGTTGCAACATACTCAGGGCGTCTGTGGCAATCAGCGAACCGCGCAAGTAGGCCTGTGAAAGCTCGACGCAGCAGGCTGGCTGCTGCGTCGATATGTCGCCTCAGCGTTTGGGTAATAGCGCTGTCACGCGGGCAGCGTTTTCCAGATTCCAAACGCTGTTGATCACATCGCGGACTTCTGCTTCGCTGGCCGCTTGCGCATACACGCCCAGCCGCAACGTTTTTTCTTCGATTTCGTCGCGGCTGAGTGTGTTGCCCGGATCTCCTTTCGGCTCGTCCACGCGCGCATGCAGGACGCGCCCATCGGTCGTACGTACGGTCACTTTGCCGATCCATCTTTCGGGATACGCGGCATCGACTTCGGGGTCGAGTTCCATACGGACTTTAGTGCGTAGCGTAGCCACATCGGCGTTACCTGGGGCTGCGTCGAATTCAGCCAGGCCGGCGCGGCCTTCGCGTGCGATCAAGGCCAGCACGGTGCCCATAGAGAATTTCGATTGGTGCACGGTTTTAGGGTCGACGACCGGCCCTAACACGTCAATCGCACCCTGGTGGACGTGGGTGATGACTTCCGCGATATCGGTATCGCGCAGCTTGTATTCACGCATCGCCTGTTGCAGCGCATCGGCCGCAGGATGGGTGTGGCGGCACGAGGCATGATATTTGAACGATGTCTCGGACAAGGCCCAGCGTTCGCCGAGCCGATCGAGCAGGCGCGCGGGGTCTGCGTCTGTCGACATGCCTGCTGCCAGTCCTTGTGCGCCTTCGAGAATGCGGCGAGCGCCGGTGAAGCCTTCTTTGGCCAGGTACGCGGCAGTCATGCCGTCGGCAGCAGCCTTGGCAGTATGCAACTGTTTGGAATCGGCAGCATCGCGCAGAAATTCCCACAGGCCGGCAGCCTGCGTGCCCGCAGATCCCAATGCATGCAGCATTTGTTCGGCGTTCAAATTCAGCAGCTTGCCCACGGTGACGGCAGCGGCCAGGGTGCCGACGGTCCCGGTAGTATGAAAGATCTTGTAGTGCGAACGACCCAGGTATTCACCGATACGGATGCCGACCTCGTAGCCCGCTACGGCCGCCACCAGCAGCTCTTTGCCGGACCGGCCCAAAGCCTGCGCCACGGCCAGGGCAGGAGGGAACACGACGGCGGCGGGGTGAAATACCGAGCCATTATGGACATCGTCTTGTTCGACCACATGGGCTGCGGCCGCATTGACCATTGCGGCAAATAGAGGAGATGTCTGGCGACGGGAGATCAGGACCTCCGCGCCGCCGTCGGCCGGACCCATGGCGACAGCATAGCGCTCGATGGCTTGGATGGGGCGCGTATTGGCGCCTGCCAGGATCGATGCCAGACAGTCCAGAAACAAATCCTCGGCGCGGCGCAGTACGGGCGCCGGAATGTCTTCAAAACGCAGGTTGGCGGCAAATTCAGCGAGTGCAGCGCTCGGATGAGAAGTAGCAGTCATGAACGGTTTTCAATTATCGGGCTGATCAGAACGAGCGCGGCATACCCAGCACGTGCTCGGCCACATACGACAAAATCAGATTGGTCGAAATAGGCGCAACTTGATACAGGCGGGTCTCGCGGAATTTGCGCTCGACGTCATATTCGTTGGCGAAACCAAAACCGCCGTGAAACTGCAGGCAGGCGTTGGCGGCTTCCCATGAGGCATCGGCAGCGAGCAGCTTGGCCATGTTGGCTTGCGCGCCGCAGGGTTGGTGGGCGTCAAACAGGCGGCAGGCTTCGTAGCGCATCAAGCTGGCCGCTTCGACGTTGATATGCGCACGCGCGATTGGAAACTGCACGCCCTGGTTCTGGCCGATCGGACGGCCGAATACGATGCGTTCTTTGGCGTAGGCAGTGACCTTATCGACAAACCAATAGCCGTCCCCGATACATTCTGCAGCGATCAGGGTGCGCTCGGCGTTGAGGCCATCCAGGATGTACTTAAAGCCTTTGCCTTCTTCGCCGATCAGATTTTCGGCGGGGATTTCCAGATTGTCGAAAAACAGCTCGTTGGTCTCGTGATTGACCATGTTCGGAATAGGGCGCACTTGCATGCCGTGTTTCACTGCATGATGCAGATCCACCAGGAAAATCGACATGCCTTCTGATTTGCGGGTCACCTGCTCCAGGGGCGTGGTACGGGCCAGCAAGATCATCAGATCCGAGTGCTGCACGCGCGAGATCCAGACTTTCTGCCCGTTGATGACATAGCGGTCGCCGCGACGCACCGCCGTGGTTTTGATTTTGGTGGTGTCGGTGCCCGTCGTGGGCTCGGTAACCCCCATGGACTGCAAACGCAGTTCGCCATTGGCGATACGGGGCAGATACTCGCGCTTTTGCGCCTCGGAACCATGGCGCAGCAGGGTGCCCATGTTGTACATCTGGCCGTGGCAGGCGCCCGAATTGCCGCCGCTGCGGTTGATTTCTTCCATAATGACCGAGGCTTCGGTCAGACCCAGTCCGGACCCGCCGTACTCCTGGGGGATCAGCGCAGCCAGCCAGCCGGCCTCGGTGAGCGCTCGCACGAATTCCTCGGGATACCCGCGTTCTTCGTCGATTTTGCGGAAATATTCACCGGAAAACTGGGAACACAGGTCGCGGACGGCTTCGCGGATGTCCTGGAAATCGTGATTCGTATTGGGCATGGTTCAGGTTCTATGTCTATGATGACGCCAATAAAGATAACGGCCTGCCGCGCCGCGCCTATGTTTAGCGGCGGCCCGGCGGCCAAAACAACACCGGCACTTTGCCGCAACCCGGGTACCCTTGCCAATTTATGATTGCTTAATACCGGGTTAGCAATTGCCGAAGAACAGAGGAAACCATGGCAGGGCATTTTGATCTGACAGATCTACAACTGATCGTCCATATCGGCGAGCGCCAAAGCCTGACGCGCGCTGCAGAGAAGACCCATCTATCGTTGCCGGCTGCCAGCACGCGCATCAAAAACCTGGAAGAGCATTTCGGGACGCAGTTGTTGTACCGTACCAGCCAGGGCGTCACGCTCACTCCGTCCGGCGAGGCGCTGACCCGCCATGCGCGCACGGTGATGCGTCAGGTCGAACAATTGCGCGGCGATATGCAGGAGTTTGCCCGCGGGGTAAAAGGCCATGTGCGCGTGTTGGCCAACACCACGGCAATGACGGAATTCATGCCCGCCGTATTGGGTAAATTTCTCGCGGCGCATCCGGACGTCAACGTCGAGTTGCGCGAGCGGCTTAGCTATCTGATCATGCGGGCGGTGGCCGAGGGCTCGGCCGACGTGGGTATCGTCGCGGGCTGCACGGCTGATCCGAATCTGGAATTCATTCCGTACCGCAAAGACCGGCTTGTACTGGTTGCCGCCAGCAATCACCCGCTGGCGAAAGAGGCTGCGGTGGCTTTTGCCGATACGCTCAGCAATGACTACGTCGGGCTGTCCGAATGGAGCGCGATTCATCCCTTTCTAGTGCAGGCAGCCGAGGCGCTGGGGCGCACCTTCAAATTCCGTATCGAGGTCGGCAATTTCGAAGCCGTCTGCCGCATGATCGAAACAGGAGTGGGGATCGGCGTGATTCCCGAATCCGTCGCCGTGCGTTTTGCCCGGGTATTGAAAATCGCCATTGTTCCCCTGACCGACGAATGGGCGGTGCGCAAGCTGCAGATCTGCGTGCGTAGTCGCGAGGCCTTGCCGGCGTTTGCCAGAGAACTGGTGGATATGCTGGTGGCCGACGTTCCCGAGAGCGAACGCGAAACTCCTCCCGCGGCCAAGTAAAACCCGCGCGGCATACAATGGGGACTATGACCTCTACAACGATTCATCCCTCTCTGAGCCGCGTGGTGCTGGCGTCGAACAATGCTGGCAAATTGCGCGAATTTTCGGCCTTGTTTGCCCCTTTGGGCATTGAGCTTATTCCGCAAGGTGAGCTGGGCGTGCCCGAGGCGCCAGAGCCCCATGTAACGTTTGTTGAAAACGCCTTGGCTAAAGCGCGCCATGCCAGTCAGCTGACAGGCTTACCTGCGCTGGCAGACGATTCCGGCCTGTGCGTTGCGGCCCTGGACGGTGCGCCGGGCGTGTATTCTGCTCGTTATGCGCAGCTGACCAATCCTGATGCTCCTCGCAGCGATAGCGCCAATAACGCCTTGCTGGTCAATAACTTGGCCGATGTGGCCGATCGCAGCGCCTGGTATGTGGCATTGCTGGTATTGGTGCGTACACACGATGATCCTCAACCCCTGATCGGCGAGGGCCTGTGGCACGGTGAAATTGTCGACACACCCAGAGGCGATCATGGCTTTGGCTATGACCCGTATTTCCTGCTGCCTGATCTGGGCCGCACGGCGGCGGAACTCGATCCTGCCGAGAAAAACCGTATCAGCCACCGTGCCCGGGCGTTGCAGCAGCTTTTAAGCAAGCTGGCGTCGCGCTAGTTCGCGGTGTCCGCCGACACATGGTGTGGTGTGTCTTGCGTACGGGCGCGCCATCTTTTGTGTGAGAGCTGCAGTCACCGCTTTTCGTATTTCGAGTCTCTATCTTGGCCATCACCATTCCCATTCGCGCGGCTGGCGCAGGCAATCCGTCCCGTGTAGTGACGCCGCCGGGCGCCACGCTGACCAGCTTGCCGCCGCTCTCGGTCTACATCCACGTGCCCTGGTGCGTGCGCAAATGCCCGTACTGCGATTTCAACTCGCACGCGGCGCCCACCGAGATCCCCGAACGGGCTTATCTGGATGCGTTGCGCGCCGATCTGGAGCAGGCCTTACCCTCGATCTGGGGCCGGCAAGTCATCTCGGTGTTTTTCGGGGGAGGAACGCCCAGCCTCTTGTCGGCGGCGGCAATGGACGAGATTCTGGCCATGCTGCGGGCCTATCTCAATCTATGGCCTGACGCTGAAATCACGATGGAAGCGAACCCCGGCACCGCGGAGGCCGAGCGGTTCCGGGACTATGCGGCGAGCGGCGTCAATCGTCTTTCGCTCGGGATCCAGAGTTTTGACGATGCCCAATTGAAAAAACTGGGCCGTATCCACGATGCGAACCAGGCCCGTGCGGCCATCGACATGGCGCAGAGGGCGGTGTCCCGCGTCAATCTGGACCTGATGTTTGCCTTGCCCGGTCAGGATATGGCCGCCTGTATGCAGGACGTCGAACAGGCCTTGTCCTATGGGACAGAGCATCTGTCGATGTATCACCTGACACTGGAGCCCAATACCGTCTTTGCCAAGTATCCGCCCGAATTGCCCGATGACGATACCAGCGCTGCCATGCAGGACGCAGTCGAGGCCAGGCTGGCGGCTGCAGGCTTGCAGCGCTACGAAGTTTCCGCCTACGCCAAACCCGGCGCGCGCAGCCGCCATAACCTGAATTATTGGGAATTCGGCGATTATCTGGGGCTGGGGCCAGGCGCGCATGGAAAACTGTCATTTCATGACCGTATTGTGCGAGAGGCGCGTTTGCGTAACCCCGACACCTGGATGGCGAGCGCCATGGCGCGTGATGGCAGCCACATCGCAGAGAGCCGCCAGGTAGGCCCCGACGAGCTGCCGTTCGAATTCATGCTCAACGCGTTGCGATTGAAAGAGGGCGTCTCCGCGGCGTCTTTCGAAGAGCGCACCGGTCTGTCGTTGGCAGCGATGTCCCGCCCGTTGCAGGCCGCCAGCGCCAAGGGCTTGCTGGACGCGGATCCCACTCGGCTGCGGGCAACTGCACTGGGTTGGCGCTTCTTGAACGACCTCCAGGAAATGTTCCTGTAATCGAAAAGCACCAATATGGTGCTTATGTGCACCATGTTATGCACTAATATAGTGCATTGATGCCCTGCCATGGATGCTTTATGCGGCTATGCCCCGTAATGGAACCTGGCACACATATTGCTTTCTACTGTTTATGCCAGCCGGAGCCAGGCCTAGACCCCCGGCGCTTTTATCTAATGGAGATGACATGGCAAGCCCGAAAGACATCCTGAAGCAAATCGCCGATAACGAAGTCAAATTCGTAGACTTCCGCTTTACCGACACGATGGGCCGTGAGCACCACGTGTCCGTGCCTACGAGTGTCGTAGACGAAGACAAGCTGGAAAGCGGCCAAGCCTTCGACGGTTCGTCGATTCCGGGGTGGAAGGGTATCGAAGCATCGGACATGTTGCTCATCCCCGATCTGAACACCGCTAACCTGGATCCGTTCCGCGAAGAGCCCACCTTGATCCTGAGCTGCGACGTCGTAGAGCCGTCCGACCTCAAGGGCTACGACCGCGACCCGCGTTCGTTGGCCAAGCGCGCTGAAGCCTACCTGAAGTCCTCCGGCCTGGGCGATACCGCTTACTTCGGTCCGGAACCCGAGTTCTTCGTGTTCGACGGCGTGACGTGGAACACCGATATGTCGGGCACCTTCGTCAAGATCAAATCCGAAGAAGCCCCCTGGTCCAGCGGCCTGGAATTCGAAGGCGGCAACCTGGGTCACCGTCCGGCTGTCAAGGGCGGCTATTTCCCCGTGCCTCCGGTCGATTCGTTCCAGGACATGCGTTCGGAAATGTGCCTGTTGCTGGAACAAATGGGCGTGCCGGTCGAAGTGCACCACCATGAAGTCGCGGGCGCAGGCCAATTGGAAATCGGCACCAAGTTCAGCACGCTGGTGCAACGCGCCGACTGGACCCAGATCACCAAATATGTGATCCACAACGTGGCCCATGCCTATGGCAAAACCGCGACCTTCATGCCCAAGCCCATCGTCGGTGACAACGGCTCGGGCATGCACGTGCACCAATCGATCTGGAAAGACGGCCAGAACCTGTTCGCGGGCAACGGCTACGCCGGCCTGTCCGAATTCGCCCTGTACTACATTGGTGGCATCATCAAGCACGCTCGCGCCTTGAACGCCATCACCAACCCGGGCACCAACTCGTACAAGCGTCTGGTTCCTCACTTTGAAGCGCCGGTCAAGCTGGCTTACTCGGCCCGCAACCGTTCGGCCTCGATCCGTATTCCCTACGTCGGCAACCCCAAGGGCCGCCGCGTCGAAACGCGTTTCCCGGATCCCCTGGCCAACCCGTACCTGGCTTTCTCGGCGCTGATGATGGCCGGTCTGGACGGTGTGCAGAACAAGATTCACCCCGGCGATCCCGCCGACAAGAACCTGTACGATCTGCCGCCGGAAGAGGATGCAAAGATCCCGACCGTTTGCGCCTCGCTCGACCAGGCTCTGGAAGCGCTCGACAAGGACCGCGAGTTCCTGACCCGCGGTGGCGTGTTCAGCAATGAAATGATCGATGCCTACCTGGCGCTGAAAGAAGGTGAAGTCCAGCGTCTGCGTATGACCACGCACCCTGTCGAATTCGACATGTACTACAGCCTGTGATGTTTTTGGCTTAGTTGGGGCGGACGGGGCGGCCCGCCGGCCCGTCCACCCCGGTGCTGCAAATGATAAATGTTGATGCGTTTGATCTACTGGCGACGACTGTCCTGCTGCTGAACGACAAAGGGCATGTCGAATGGGCCAACGCCGCAGCCGAAGACCTCTTCGGCCGGTCCCGCAGACAACTGCATGGCCATTCTGCCGCGACCTTATTTGGCCATCCGGAGGCCGTGCAGTCGTCCATCGACCGTGCCGTATCCGGCCATTTTGCCGATGTGCGCCAGTTGTCGTCGTTGCGTCGAGCAGGCGAGTGCGTCGAGGTCACCGTGACAACGGTGTCACTGAGCGGCCAAGCCTGGCCTGTGCTGATCGAGGCGCGCGAGATCGAACAGCGCGTGCTGGCCGATCGCAATCACCGCCTGGTCGAGGAAATCGAAGCGCATCGCGAGTTGTTGCGTAACCTGGCGCACGAGGTCAAGAACCCGCTGGGGGGCTTGCGTGGTGCGGCGCAATTGCTCGAGGCCGAGCTGCCCGATGCGGCGCTGGCCGAATACACCCAGGTCATTATTTCCGAAGCCGATCGCCTGCAAGTCCTGGTCGACCGGCTCAGTGGTCCGCAACGCGTTCCCCTGAATGCGCGGCCCGTCAATATTCACGAGATCTGCGAGCGCGTCTGCGCGCTGATCCAGGCCGAGTTCCGCGAGAAAATCACGCTGGTGCGCGACTATGACGCATCGGTGCCGGATTTGCAGGGCGATGCCGCTCGTCTGATGCAGGCAGTCTTGAATGTCGCACGTAACGCGGCTCAGGAGCTATCTCTGCAAAAGACCGGGGCAGACGTGCCTTCGCCGCAGATTACGCTGCGCACGCGTGTTGCGAGGCAGGTCATGCTAGCCCATCGCCAACATCGTTTGGCGCTCGAACTGGCGATCATCGATAACGGGCCCGGCGTGCCCGAGGCGATTCGCGATCGTATTTTTCATCCCCTGGTCACCGCACGGCCAGGCGGGACAGGACTGGGCCTGAGCCTGGCCCAGGATTTCGTGCAGCAGCACGGAGGCATTATCGAATTTGAATCCCGCCCCAGGCACACAGAATTCCGTCTGGTCTTACCGATGGAGCAGCCACAGTGAGCAAACCTGTTTGGATCGTTGATGATGACCAGGCCATCCGGTGGGTCCTGGAAAAAGCGCTCGCTCGTGCCGATGTGCCAACGCGCAGCTTTTCCCAGGCCACCGATGTGCTGGATGCGTTGGAAACCGAAACGCCGTCCGCCCTGGTCTCGGACATTCGCATGCCTGGCGGCAGCGGGCTGGACTTGTTGCGCCAAATCAAGGAGCGCCATCCGCGCCTGCCAGTCATCGTCATGACTGCATTCGCTGACCTGGATAGCACCGTGTCGGCGTTTCAGGGCGGCGCGTTTGATTATCTGGCCAAGCCGTTCGACGTGAACGAGGCGGTTGCCTTGATCGAGCGCGCAGTGCTCGAATCCGCGCCCGAGGAGAAAACCGTTGCCGGCGAGGGTGCAGACCCTTTGCAAAACAACGAGCGCTGGATGATGACACAGTCGGCCTCCAGCGCCATGCAAGAAGTCTTTCGCGCGATCGGCCGTTTGTCTCAATCCAAAGTCACCGTATTGATCACCGGCGAGTCTGGTACCGGGAAAGAGTTGGTCGCAAGGGCTTTGCATGGTCATGGTGCGCGGGCAGGCGGGCCGTTCGTGGCGCTGAACGCCGCCGCCATTCCGCGCGATCTGCTCGAGGCCGAGCTTTTCGGCCACGAGCGCGGGGCCTTTACCGGCGCGAATACCTTGCGCCGTGGTCGTTTCGAAGAAGCCAACGGCGGCACGCTGTTTTTAGACGAAATCGGCGATATGCCGATCGAGCTGCAGACCCGTTTGTTGCGGGTGCTGGCCGAAGGCAGTTTTTATCGAGTGGGCGGCGCGCAACCCGTGCGTGTCGATGTGCGCATCGTCGCCGCCACGCACCAACCGCTGGAGCAGCGCGTCGAACAGGGCCAATTTCGCGAGGACTTGTTTCACCGTTTGAATGTCATTCGCCTGCGCTTGCCGCCGTTGCGCGAGCGCGTCGAGGACATTCCGGCCTTGGCGAATCATTTTCTGGCTGCCAGTGCGCGCTCGCTGGGCGTTCCGGTCAAACGCCTGACCCCGGATGCGATTTCTGTTCTGACCCGATTCGATTTCCCGGGCAATGTCCGGCAACTGGAAAATTTCTGTCATTGGCTGACCGTCATGGCGCCGGGGCAGATCATCGAGCGGGCCGATCTGCCGCCAGAAATCCGCGCCATCGAATTGGAGCAGCAGGCGCCACATCATTCCGGTGCGGCAGCGCCCAACGTGATCAATGGCGGGGCTGCCAGCCCGATGGGTGGCGGGACGGCAGGCAGGAGCAGTTTCCCGGCTGCCGCTGCTGCCCCAGCCTATGCGGCATCCGCGCCAGCAATGCCGGCTGCCAACGCGGGTATTCCGGACTGGCAAGGTGCGTTGTTGCGCGAAACTCAGCAACGCCTGGAGCGCGGCGAACCTGCCGTCATGGCGACACTCACCCGTCAATTTGAACGCATTCTGCTGCAAACGGCGCTCGACGCCAGTCGAGGCCGGCGGGTCGAGGCGGCTTCGCGCCTGGGTATCGGCCGCAACACAATCACCCGTAAACTGCGGGAACTCGGCATTGAAGATTAATGCCGCACTCGCTCGTGTTTACCGGGCAGGGGCGAGTGTCTTGGGACTGTATAGATAGTGTGGTGCAATAGGGGCTTCGGACTTGTAGGAGTTCGCAGTGCCTAAAGTTGTTCGTCGCAAACATCCTGAACCAGTCTCGGCCTCTACACAGGCCGCAGCCGCGCAAACTGAAGCTAAAGCAAGCAAGGTTAAGATGACCAAGACCAAAGCTGCCAAGGTTAAAGAGGCGAAGGCCAAAGGGCTCAAGCTTATAGACGTCAAGGCCAAGGACGCCAAAACAAAGGGCCGCAGCATCAAGGTCAAGGGCGCTAAAGCAAAAGGCGCTGACGTCACGCCCAAGCGTGCCAAAGCAAAGGATTCCGGCGCCAAAACCAAGCGAACTAGAATCAAGCAGACCAAACCAAAATCTGCCGCCGAGCTATCGACGCAGGTCTGGTCGGCCGATACGATTCCCGATCTGCCCCACATGGAGGCAGAAGGCATCGCGCTACTCGGCGAACACCTCACCGGAATCAGAGTCTTTCTGGAATATGGTTCGGGCGGCAGCTCATTGATGGTCGCCCAGGCAGGCATCAAGAGCATTTATTCCGTCGATACCGACAAGCAGTTTTTAAAGGCTGTCAGGCAGCGGCTGCTGGACGAAGGCATACCGCGCCGCCGCTACATCCCCATCTACGCGGACATCGGCGCCACCAAAGAATGGGGCAGGCCTGTGGACGAGTCTCACGCCAGAGATTGGCCTGCTTATTGCACGGCCCCTTGGGAAAAACTCCTCAAAACCGGTGAGCGGCCCGACCTGGTATTGATCGATGGGCGGTTCCGCGTTGCTTCGTTCCTGATCACGATGCTGATGGCGCCGCCGGGCTGCGTCATTTTGTTCGACGATTATGTGGACCGGCCCGAATATCATGTCGTCGAACGCTATCTGCAGCCGGCGCGCTTGGCAGGCAGAATGGCGGAATTCGTCGTGGAGCCCGTTGCAGAGCCTTTCGCGGCATTGATCGATCTGTTGAAATACAGCACCGAGTCTCGGTGAGTTATGCCCGCTGGGCTTTTGACGAGGGTCAGACACCCAGCAGGCTTTCGCATAACCGGGGTGAACGCAGCTTTTGCAGCCACCATTTCAGTGCCTGTCCCGGGATCGGCTCGCGCCAGGCGTAGACCAGTTGTTCGGTAATCGGCACTACGTCATCCGTGGGGCATTGCACCAATTGCCCTCGCATGATGTAGGGCGCTGCTAGCGACAGGGGGAGGTAGCCGCATCCCAGACCGCGCACCTGCGCGTCGATCTTCGCTTGCATGGTCGGCATCATGATGAAAGGCTGCTGGTTCAGCAGACCGCGCGTGCGCGGCGGCAGATCGCGCGACGTATCGGCCAGGGCAATGGCGCAGTGGGCCGAGATATCGGCCGCCGTCAGTGGGCGATTCAACTGCGCCAGCGGATGATGGGGCGCCACGCAAAAGCCAAACTGCAGTTCGCCTAAGGGCTGTGACCAATAGGCCCCAGAGGGCACCCCCGCTGCATCCGCGCCAATGACCAAATCTGCGCGCCCTGACGCCAAAGCGTCCCAATTCCCGCTGAGTACCTCGGTGGACAGCCGCAACGTCGTGACCGAGGCCAGCTCGCGAAACTCGGCAATCAAGTCATACAGCGGCGCCAGGGGCAGTACGGCACTGACTGCCACCTTCAGATCCAGCTCCCATCCCGTCGCCACTCGTTTAACGCGTCCTGCCAGCGCATCCAGCGATTGCAACACCTGCCGGCCATCCTGTAGCAGCGTTTCCCCCGCGGGGGTGAGATGAGCGCGGTGGCCGCTGCGATCAAACAACAGCACATCCAGCGCATCCTCGAGCTTGCGTACCGCATAAGTCACTGCCGAGGGCACTTTACCCAGCTCGCGCGCCGCCTTGGCAAAACTGCCGTGCCGAGCGATGGCGTCGATCATATAAAGCAGTTCAGGGGTGATGGCTTGCATGGCAAAAAGTCGTTCAAATAAATTGAATGATCTCATCAAACCAATTCAGTCTCAAGCCCATGTGATGCGCGCACAATACGTTTCATGGATGGTGCTCAGACAACAACGTCTCACCGCGAATCATTCGAATTATCGAAAGGAGCTTACTATGTTGACCCTGCGCCGTAGCAATGAACGTGGTCATGCCAATCACGGTTGGCTCGACAGCTATCACACCTTTTCTTTTGCGAACTACTACGACCCGGCGCACATGGGATTCGGTTCGCTGCGCGTCATCAACGACGACCGTATCGCCCCGAGCCGTGGCTTTGGCACTCATGGCCACCGCGACATGGAGATCATCACCTATGTGCTCGACGGCGCTGTGGCGCACAAGGACAGCATGGGCAGCGGCTCGACCATCCGCCCGGGCAACGTACAGCGTATGAGTGCTGGCCGCGGCGTGTTGCACTCGGAATTCAACCCGCTGGAGGACCAGACCACGCATTTGCTGCAAATCTGGATCGAGCCCGATGTCACGGGTATTGAGCCCGAGTACGAAGAGCAAGAGGTGCCCGAGGCCGAAAAGCGTGGCCGCCTGCGCCAGGTGATCTCGCCCGATGGCGCCGATGGCTCCATGCGTATTCACCAGGACGCGCGCTTGTATGTCGGCCTGTTCGACGGCGCGGAGACGGCTGAACTGCCGCTGGCCACGGGCCGCCGTGCCTGGGTGCATGTGGCGCGCGGCGAAGTAACGGTCAATGGCCAAGCCCTGAAGGCTGGCGACGCCTTGGCCCTGACCGACGAGGCGGCCGTACGCATCAGTGATGGCAAACAGGCCGACGTATTGGTGTTCGACCTGGCCTGAGGCCGCTGGCAGCACCGGTCCAGCCGGACCCGTCGGTAAGTCCCCGCATGGTTATCCGCGATAGCCATGCGGGCTGTATTCCCCCAAAATGCGCTAACGACGCCCGCGCGGCGCGACATTCCAGGAGAACCGCATGTCCCTAGTTGAAACGCTCATCGTCCCACGCACCAGCGATCTGGGTGACGGCGTTACCGTTCGCCGCGCCTTGCCGTCGGCACAACGCCGCACTGTCGGCCCGTTCGTCTTTCTGGATGAGATGGGTCCGGTATCATTCGAACCGGGCGCGGGCATGGACGTACGTCCTCATCCGCACATTGGCTTATCTACCGTGACCTTTCTCTACGAGGGGGCCATGATGCACCGCGACGGCGCGGGTAATGTCCAGGAGATCCGTCCTGGCGAAGTCAACTGGATGACGGCAGGTCGTGGAATCGTCCATTCCGAACGCAGTCCCGCTGCACAACGCAGCGCCGGCCAGCGTATTGCGGGTTTGCAGCTTTGGGTAGGTTTGCCCAGCCAGCATGAGGAAACCGACCCCGGTTTCGTGCATTACGGTCTCGATGCGCAGCCCGTCGTCGAAGGCGAGGGCGTGCGTGCCCAGGTCGTCGCAGGTTCCTTATTCGGTAAAACCTCTTCCGTACGTACGCTATCGCCCTTGTTTTTCGGCGACATCGTGATGAAGCCCGGTTCCACCGTTGTGATTCCCGCCGAATACGAAGAACGCGCCGCCTATCTCAGCCGCGGCACCGTCGAGGTGGATGGGCAGGTTTACCAACCTGGGCAACTCATCGTGTTCGTCGCGGGCCAACCCGTCACCGTGCGAGCCGTGGACGACGTCCGCTTTGCCATCCTGGGTGGCGAACCGCTGGATGGTCCGCGCTTTGTCTGGTGGAATTTTGTCTCCAGCCGCAAAGACCGGATCGAGCAGGCCAAAGCGGATTGGCAGCGCGATCGTTTCAGCCAGATCGTGCCGGGTGACGAAACGGAATATATCCCGTTGCCCGCGCCGAAGGCGTGATGATGATCTGTTGATCCAGAGACGGTGAGGGCAAGTCTGGCGGCGGCTGCTCGATAGTCGCCGCCCTGTCCCTGTCATTGCAGGCGCACATGCGTCGCGCAACATTAGCGTCCCTGCGAACGCGAACGCGAACGCGAACTCGCGCATCAACGCCCGCGCGCGTATGCTTGCTGTCGCTGCTCTACCAAGGCCTCGCGTCGCACAAAGTCCCGTACGAAATCCGTCGCAGGGTGGTGATGCAGGTTATACGGCGTATCCCATTGCACAACCTTGCCTTCGCTCATGATGCCGATGCGATCGGCAATGGCGAAGGCTTCAGCCTGATTATGGGTGACGAGAATAGCAGTGTGGCCCGTGGACTTGAGGATATCGCGCACCTCGAACGCCAGTCGTTCGCGCGTATCCACATCCAGATTGGAAAACGGCTCGTCCAGCAGCAAGAGGTCAGGCGAGGGCGCCAGAGCACGGGCCAGCGCCACACGCTGCTGCTGTCCCCCGGAAATCTCGTGCGGATAGCTATCGGCCGCTGCCGACAGGCCGACCAGATCCAGCATTTCCTTGACGCGCGCCGCGCGCTGGGCCTTGTTCATCAGCTTGCGCAGCCCGAACGCCACATTCTCCGCAGCCGTCAGGTGGGGAAACAGCGCGTAATCCTGGAACATCATCCCTACACGACGGTGTTCCGGCGCGACGAGCACGGATTCGGATGAAATGATGGTGCCGTCCAGTGCGATATGTCCGGCGCGCACCGGTTCAAAGCCCGCGATGGCGCGCAAGATCGTGGTCTTGCCGCAGCCGGACTGGCCCAGCAAACAACCAATATGGCCCGCCGGCAGCGCCAGCGACAGATCCTGCACCACCGGGCGCAGGCCTTGCGGCGTATCGTAGGCCAGACGGATGCGGTCGAGTTCAAGCAAATCGGCCACGTTCAATGTCCCATTTTCAAATTAGTACGTGCCAGCAAAATCACCGGCACGAGGCCCGCGACCACGATGGCCAAGGCCGCGACGGCGCCTTCCTCGTACGTGCCGCGTGCGGCTTCGGCATAAAGCCACGTCGCCAGCGTCTCGAAATTCAGCGGCCGCAACAGCAGCGTGGCCGGCAATTCTTTCATCGTATCGACAAACACCAGCAACGCCGCGGTGGCCAACGCCGGCTTGAGCAAGGGTAAGTGGACCCGGCGCAGCGTCCCGCTCGCGTTTTCGCCCAGCAATCGCGAGGCTTGCTCCAAAGAGGGCGGAATGCGCGACAGGCCGGCTTCGATCCCGCCGACCGAAATCGCCAGAAAACGCATGGTATAGGCGCATACCAGCGCACCCGTCGATCCCATCAACAGCAAGCCCTGTGTACCGAACATCGAGCCCAGTTGACGATCGATCCAGGTGAACGGCATCAGCAAACCAATCGCCAACACGGTCCCGGGTACGGCGTAACCGAGGCTGGCAATCCGAGCGCAAGCGCGGCCCGGATTCAGCCGCGCACTTTCGCGCAGCGTCCGCCCCGCCCATGCCACAATCAGCCCGCAGCCCAGCGTGACGACCGTCGCTGCAAACGCCACTGTGACGGTGTTGGTCAAGCCGTTGATCAACTGATCGGACACGCCGCCCACGAGATGCAGGCGCTTGGACGTCTCTACCACCAGATACCAGGCCGGCGCGATAAACCCCAGCAATACCGGAATCCAGCCCAGCACGATGGCCAGCAACGCGGCGCCGCCGCGCAACCGCCGAGCCTGCATGGGCCGCATGCGCTGCGTGTTGGCGTAACGTTGCCGCTTGCGGCCGTGGCGTTCCAGCAAAATCAGCCCCACTACGATGGCCAACATCGTCAACGCAATCTGCGCTGCGCTTGCCAGGTCCGAGCGTGTCACCCACGTTGTGTAGACCGACACTGTCAGCGTCTGCACACCCAAAAACTCGGATGCGCCGATATCGTTCAGTGTTTCCAGCAATGCCAGGCTGGCGCCCACCGCAATCGCAGGGCGCGCCAGGGGCAGGGCGACGCGTACAAAGACACCGACTTTACCCGCGCCCAGCGTACGCGCCGCCTCGAGCAGGCTCGCGGCTTGCGTCATGAACATCACCCGAGTGCTCAAGTAAACATACGGGTACAGCACGAAACCCAGCACAAAAATAGCGCCATAAATCGAGCGCAAATCCGGCAGGCGAAAATCCCGCGGGCTGTCATAGCCCAGTATCGTACGGATCGCCGTCTGGATTGGCCCGATCGGATGCAGCAAGTCCAGATAGGCAAACGCGATGATGTAGGTCGGTACTGCCAGAGGCAGCAGCAGCGCCCAGGTCAATATCCGCCTGCTGGGAAAATCGTACGCGGTGACCAGCCAGGCCGCGCCAGTGCCCAGCATCGTCACCAATATCCCGACGCCCAGCAGCAGCATGGCGGTATTCGCCAGCGCCTGAGGCAAGACGTATGTCGCCAAGTGCGACCAGTGTGACAGGTCCGCATCCAGCGCCTGCCAGGCCAACGCCCCCAACGGCAGCAACACCGCGAATGCGATCAAGGCCGCGCCCAACAGCCAGCCCGCG
>Ga0182743_1002352_pt1 | contig 16720 bp, 14 predicted proteins | sample eDN3rd30CKraftOP_FD_128522 | JGI IMG/M metagenome (GOLD analysis project Ga0182743, IMG submission 128522) | Enriched Organic Plus compost microbial communities from Emeryville, California, USA - eDNA 3rd pass 30_C Kraft OP (version 2) (version 2) ... | reverse complement strand
GCTCGCCCAGCAGGTAGGCCATGGGCTCGCCGGCCTGGCGGCGTGCGGCCAGGGCGCGATAGGCGGCCTCGGCCGCCGGCGGCATGGCGTCGGTGTCGTGCGCCAGCAGCCAGGCGCGCGGCCGCTGCAGCACGTGCTCCAGCAGCATGCGCGCCTCCAGGCGCGGCAGGCCGGGATCGTGCAGCAGGTCGAGGATACGGGTGGTCATGGTGGGAGGCGGACCAGGGGCCGGCCCAGGCCTATATCTGGTCGCCCAGCGCCGCCAGCTGCTCGGCCTGGTGCTCGGCGATCAGCGCGCCGGTCAGCTCGTCCAGGTCGCCTTCCATCACCTGCTGCAGCTTGTACAGCGTCAGGTTGATGCGGTGGTCGGTGACGCGGCCCTGCGGGAAGTTATAGGTGCGGATGCGCTCGGACCGGTCGCCCGAGCCCACCAGGCTCTTGCGCTCGGCGGCCTCCTTGCTCTGGCGCTCGCGCGCTTCCTTGTCCTTCAGGCGCGCGGCCAGCACCTGCATGGCCTTGTCCTTGTTGCGGTGCTGCGAGCGGTCGTCCTGGCACTCCACCACCAGCCCGGTGGGCAGGTGCGTGATGCGCACCGCGGAGTCGGTCTTGTTGATGTGCTGCCCGCCCGCGCCGCTGGCGCGGAAGGTGTCGATGCGGATGTCGTTGGGGTTGATGACGATCTCACCCATCTCGTCGGCTTCGGGCATCACCGCCACGGTGCAGGCCGACGTATGGATGCGGCCTTGCGCCTCGGTGGCCGGCACGCGCTGCACGCGGTGCGCGCCCGACTCGAACTTCAGCCGGCCATAGGCGCCGTCGCCATCGATGCGCGCGATCACTTCCTTGTAGCCGCCCAGTTCCGAGGGGCTTTCCGACACCAGCTCGACGCGCCAGCCGCGCTGCTCGGCATAGCGGGTATACATGCGCAGCAGGTCGCCCGAGAACAGCGCGCTTTCGTCGCCGCCAGTGCCCGCGCGGATTTCCAGGAACAGGCTGCGCCCGTCATCGGGGTCTCGCGGCAGCAGCAGCACCTGCAGCTCGGCCTCCAGCGTCTCCACGCGCGCCTTGCCCGTCTTGATCTCTTCCTCGGCCATGTCGCGCATCTCGGGATCGGCCAGCATCTCCTGCGCGGCCGCCAGGTCGTCCTCGGTGCGCTGGAATGCCTTGAACGCCTCGACCACCGGCTCCAGTTCGGCGCGCTCGCGCGAGAGCTTGCGGAAACGCTCCATGTCGGAGGTGGACTCGGGATCGGCCAGCAGGGCGTCCACCTCGATCAGGCGGTGGGCCAGCTGCTCCAGCCGGTTGCGCATGGAAGCTTTCATTCGCGGCGACTACAAAGGGAGGGGAATCGGCACGGCGGGCGCCCGCAACGCGAACGTCCGCCGCATGGGGCGGAACGCGGGAGAGCGCCGCTAACGGCGCGTGTCGCGGCTGGGGAACAGGCGCGGCATCCAGGCCAGCAGCTGGCGGCGCTCGTCGCCCTCGCTGCGGTTCAGGGCCGCCAGCGGGCCGTGCAGGTACTTCTGGGTCAGGCCGTGGGCCAGCTGCTCCAGCACGGCCTCGGGGGATTCGCCGCGCGCCAGCAGACGGCGGGCGCGTTCCAGCTCGGCGGCGCGCACGTCCTCGGCGGCCTGGTGCAGGTCGCGGATGACGGGCACCACTTCGCGCGACTGCATCCAGTGCATGAAGCCCTGGACGCGCGTCTCGATGATGGCCTCGGCCTGTACCACCGCGGCGCGGCGCGCGTCGGTGCCGCTTTGCACCAGGCGGCCCAGGTCGTCGACCGAATACAGGTAGACGTCGTCCAGGCGGCCGACCTCGGGTTCGATGTCGCGCGGCACGGCCAGGTCGATCATCACGATGGGCCGGTGGCGGCGCAGCCGCGTGGCGCGCTCGACCATGCCCAGGCCCAGGATGGGCAGGGAACTGGCCGTACAGGACACGATGACGTCGAACTCGGCCAGGCGCTCGGGCAGATCGGCCAGCTTCATGGTGGACGCGCCGAAGCGGCCGGCCAGGGCCTCTGCCCGCTCGGCCGTGCGGTTGGCCACCATCATGCTCTTGGGGCGCTGCGCGGCGAAGTGCGTGGCGCACAGCTCGATCATCTCGCCCGCGCCGATGAACAGCGTGCGGGCCTCGTCCAGCTGGCCGAACACGCGCTCGGCCAGGCGCACCGCAGCGGCGGCCATGGACACCGACTGCGCGCCGATGGCGGTCTGCGAGCGGACTTCCTTGGCCACCGAGAAGGTGCGCTGGAACAGTTGGTGCAGCAGCGTGCCGAGCGAACCCGCCGCCTCGGCGGCGCGCACGGCGTCCTTCATCTGGCCGAGGATTTGCGGCTCGCCCAGCACCATGGAATCCAGCCCGCTGGCCACGCGGAACGCATGGCGCACGGCCTGGTCCTGCTGATGGCGGTACAGGTGGGGCTGCAGGGCCGGCGCCTCGAGGCTGTGCTGGCCGGCCAGCCAGGCCGGCAGCTGCTCGGCCACGTGCGGCTCGGCGGCGCAGTAGATCTCGGTGCGGTTACAGGTGGACAGGATCGCCGCCTCGCGCACCGAGCCGCTGAAGGCGGCGCGCAGCCCCTCCAGCGCCGGCCGGACCAGGTCGACCGGCATGGCCACGCGCTCGCGCACCGAGACCGGGGCGGAGGTGTGGTTCAGGCCGAAGGCGAGGACGGCGACGGACATGGGCAGGGATGCGAGAAACGGCTTGCCAGCACAGCGGCGGGTGCCCGGGAAGGCATGCGCCTGGGTATCCGCCCGGGGCACCGCGGAGGTGGCCGGCAAGGCCAGCCGACGGGCGCCGAGTGCGGGCTGCGGTAACTATGGACAACCCTGGATTATACGCCGTGACGGGGTGGCTGGGGTTGCGGGGAGGCATCAGCGGTGGGGTGGCGGGGGTGAGACTGCGGCGGGCGGGACGGGCCAGTGCCGGCGAGCGGACTCGGAAAGGAGTGGCCGGCATGCCGGGCGACATCGCGTGCAGGACTTGGAAAATTTGTGTATAGTGGCGGACTTCGTTGGCCTGGTAGCTCAGTTGGTAGAGCAGCGGATTGAAAATCCGCGTGTCGGTGGTTCGATTCCGCCCCAGGCCACCAAAGAATTTCAGCATTGGCCAACTCTCCGGGGTTGGCTTTTTTGCTTTCCGGGTTGTTCAGGTGACGCTGGCGTAGGCAGGCAGCGCAGGCTGCCCGCATCAAGGCTGCGGTACTCGTAAGGTGCTTTAGGCCGGGCGCTCGGCCCGGACGACAGGACGCACGCCCAACGCTTTCATACCTTGGTCATCGTGTCGAAGCGCGGGCTCGCGTCGGCGCGCACGGCCTTGCAAAGATGCTTCCGGCCAATGCCTGCGGCCTAGGAAAATCGCGCCATGCCGCGGCGAAGGCAGCAACATCAAGCGCCTGGGCAAGTTCGCCGGCATCGCTTCCCTAAATGGTCTGCGGCCCATACACCCCACCCGCTCGCGTCGCGCCGCCCCAAAAGCAACAATCCCCGCTCAGCTTCCGCTTCGCGGGGATTGCACTGTCATACCCTGCAGCCGTTTACGTGCCTTCCTTCAGCAGCTGAGCCAGTTGCTTCACATCCTGCTCCACGAACTTGTCGAATTCCGCGGGGGTGGTGTTCGCCGGCGTGGCGCCCATGCTCTTGAGCTGCTCCTTGACCTCTGCTGTCTGCAGCAGGGCGTTCACCGACCGGTTCAGCTTGTCGACCACCGCAGGATCCGTGCCGGGAGGCGCGAACAGGCCGAACCAGCCGACCGACTCGTAGCCCGGCACGCCGGCTTCGCTTACCGTCGGATATTCGGGGAACAGCTGCGAGCGCTCGGAGCTGGTCACGGCCAGGGCCCGAAGCTTGCCGGACTGAATGTGCGGCAGCACGGCGGGCGCGGGCGCAAACATCAACGCCACCTGGCCGGACATCAGGTCCGTCACCGCCTGGCCCATACCCTTGTACGGCACGTGCAGCAGCTTGACTCCGGCCTTTTCCGCGAACTGCAGCGCCGCGATGTGCGAGGCCGCGCCAACGCCCGATGAGGCATAGGCCAGGCCGGCGGGCGTGTTCTTGGCCAGGGCCACCAGTTCGGCAACCGATTGGGCGGGAACGTCGCTGCCCACCGTCAGGATGTAGGGCGGAGCCGCCACCAGCGCTACCGCGGCGAAGTGGTCCGCCAGCCGATAGTCGGCGGCAGTCGTGCCCGGCGACGTCACGATGGCGCCGGTGGCGGCCATCAGCAGCGTATAGCCGTCGGGCTTCGCGCGGCTGACCTGGCTGGACCCGATCACGCCCGCGGCGCCCGGCTTGTTTTCCACCACCACCGACTGGTTGAACGCCTTGCCCAGCCCCTGGGCCACGATTCGCCCGAGGCTGTCAGTGCCGCCGCCCGGCGGGAACGGAACGACGAGCTTGATGGGCTGGTCCGGATACTCGGCCGCCACGGAAGCCTGCAGCGGCAGGCACGCCGAAACGAGCATCCCCACACATAAGCCAATGCGATGTCTGATTTTCATGGACGAACTCCTCGAGCCGTGCGCCGCACGGCGCTGATGATTGGCGGGATAACTACAGCACTGCCGTTGCCTGGAACTCGATCAGCAGGCCAGGATCTGCCAGATGGGCGACCTCGACGATGGTGCTGGTCGGCAGGTTCGTTTTGAAGAACTCCATGCGTGCGGCGACGATTTCCTTGAACTGGCGGATGTCGGTCGTGTACACGACGATGGAGACGATGTTCTCCAGCGTTGCGCCCGCCTCTTTCAGCACCGTGTCCATGTTGCGGATCGCCTGGCGTGTCTGCTCGGCCATGTCGCCGGGACCGACGAGCTTGCCTTCGTTGTCGCGCGAAAGCTGACCCGACAGGAAGATCAGCGAGCGCGGATTGTCGATGCGCACGTAGTGGTTGTAGATGTTCGAACGAACGTTCTTCAGGTTGGCGGGATTGCCACGGGTGATCTGGCTGGTCATTGAAAATCCTTTGTACGACGGGTTTATGCGGCCACGATGGTGTTGCGCAGCGCCATCGCCGGCGCTTCGAAGGCGCACTCCACGACGTCGCCAGGCTGGAGGAAGAGTTCTTCCGCGTTGGGCTTGCCGACCGCGACGCCGCCGGGCGCCCCCGTGGAGAACATGTCGCCAGGCTTCAGCGGCAGCAGGCGCGAGAAGTGAGCGATGATGCGCGGCAGCTTCCAGATCTGGTCGCTCGTGTTGACGCGCATCCGCTGCTCGCCGTTTACCGAGCACGTCACCCACAGGTCGTACGGGTCGGGCACTTCGTCCATCGTGATGATGAACGGCCCCAGCGGGCCGAAGCCCGGTGCGTTCTTGCTGGTCCAGAAGCGCGAACCGGAGGCCACTTCGCGTTTCTGGGTATCGCGGCACGTCAGGTCATTGAGCAGGGTGATACCGGCCACGTAGTCGAACGCGTCTTCCTCGCCCACCTGGAAGGCGGGCTTGCCGATCACGAACACCAGTTCCGGCTCGTAGTCCAGATGGCTGACGGAGGGCGGCCGGGTGACCTCGGCGCCGTGTCCGGCCAGGCATGCATTCAGCTTGATGAAGCCGGTGGGCTCGTTGGGCAGTTCCTTGATGAGGTCGGTGCGTTGCAGCTCCGCCAAATGGCTGCGGTAGTTCTTGCCGACGCACAGGAATTTTTCCGCATCGCCGATGGGCGGAAGAAAGCGAATGCCGTCCATCGCATGGCTCGCCTGCGCGAAGTAGGCCTCGTGTTGCTTCGCGCTGTCGGCCAGGCGCCGCACACGCGCAAGCCCTTCGTCGCCCTGTTCCAGCAACGCCTTCATGGATGACGGGAAACCCGGCGATTGCGGCTCGGTCAATCGCGCGTAGTGCGCCAGGTCCAGCAGTCTGTCGCCGCACAGCACGCCGACCCGGGGCTGGTCATCGGCCGGCGGCAGGGAAAAAGTGGCAAGTTTCATAGCTGCTACGCGCTCCTCTCACAGTTGGCGAAATGAGCTTATCATTGAATTCAACTGAATTCAATTGAATTTAGAAGAATTCAGCTACGGTGTTGCCCCGGAAACCGATGGTCGATCCCATTACACTGCCGGGAAATCACGCGAAGTCAGCCGGAAACCACCATGCCAGATCAGCACGCCAACAAGCCGCACTCCCTGGGCCAGGTCGCCTATGAGCGGCTGCATGAAGCCATCGAGACTGGAGTGCTCAAGCCCGGCGATCGCATCAGCGTGAACGGGTTGGCGGAAGCCCTGGAAATCAGCCGGACGCCGGTGCGCGAGGCGATCTCCTGGCTGGAGACAGACGGGCTGATCGTGCACCAGCCCTACGTGGGACGGGTGGTCGCGCACATGGACATCCAGATGATCAATGAGCTGTATGCCATGCGCCAGTTGCTGGAAGTGGCCGCGGCCGGCATGGCGGCCCAGAACGCCTCCGAAGCGGAGATCTCGGTGCTGCGGGAGATGGTTGAAGTGGAGGCGTCGCTGCTCGACCAGCCAGTGGAGCGGGAGCGCCACAACCGCGCCTTCCACAAGGCGATATACCGCAGCGCCCACAATCGGTACCTGCTAAGCACGCTCAGCGCCCTGCAGACGCCCATGGTGCTGCTCGGCCCCGCGACCGCGGTCGACCCCGATCGGTTGGGCACCACCTATGGCGAGCACGTCGAATTGGTCGACTGCATCGCGCGGCACGATGTCGAAGGCGCGAAGGACTGCATGTCGCGCCACCTGGCTGCGGGGCAGCGCGCGCGCGTCAGTTATCTGCTGCGCCGCAAGCAGGATGCGCGTTGACGGCGCGCGGCTGACGGACCCGTAAGGGTCGCAAGCCACGCCATGGCCGCGGGCGCCATGGCCGGATGCGGGCGGCCCACATTGCGCCAGCCGCGGCCTATTCCGCACTCGCTCGTCGGCGCTCCACCCTCCACGCAGTTCCCGGCATGGCGGTGCGTCACCGCCGAATTCCATGCCCATGGCGGCATACTCCTCGGCCAGCTACGGCATGGCGGCCGCGCCCGCCGTGTGTCGCACCAGCCGAACGGAAGTACCCCGGCAGGCTTCACCCATACCGGCGCGAAGAATGCCATCAGCATGGTCTTCGGCGCAGATGGCAATCCCGCATTCCTCGTGCAACGCAAGCCGCGGGCGCTGCGGACCCAAGATGTGCCGGTCACCGTTGGCGAGTTGGCCCGGGCGGCTCAATGCCATTGCAGTGGCCTCGGTGGCATCGAATCCACGCGGCCAACGCTACCTCCATGACCAGTTCATCAACGGCGGCCCCAGTACGCGTAATGACCGCTATGGCGGGTCCATCGCCACCATGGGGCGCGAACGCGCCGGCCACGGCTGCCGCCGTTCGGCCGATGCAACGAAATGCCTGCGTTCGAAGACGAGGCCGGGACGTACTGCTTTTCCTGTACCACGGCCCGGCTCCGGACCGGCGACCAGGCCGAGCCGGCGGCGCAGGCCGGCCGCGGCGTGGGGGAAGAATTCAGTGCAGAAGCTGGGCCAGGAACCGCTGGCTGCGCTCGTGCCTGGGCGCGCTGAAGAACTCGGCCGGCGGGGCCTCTTCCACGATGGTGCCGCCGTCCATGAAGACGACCCGGTCGGCCACCTCGCGCGCGAAGCCCATTTCATGGGTCACGCAGATCATGGTCATGCCGTCCTGGGCGAGCGTACGCATGACGTCCAGCACTTCCTTGATCATCTCGGGGTCCAGGGCCGACGTGGGCTCGTCGAACAGCATGATGCGCGGCTTCATGCACAGCGAGCGCGCGATGGCGACGCGCTGCTGCTGGCCGCCCGACAGCTGGCTGGGATACTTGCGGATGTGGTCGCCCATGCGCACCCGCTCCAGGAAGTTCTGCGCGATCCGCTCCGCCTCGGCCCGGCCATAGCCGCGCACCCGGGTCAGGGCCAGCGTGCAGTTCTGCAGCGCCGTCAGGTGCGGGAACAGGTTGAAGTGCTGGAACACCATGCCGGTGTTCTTGCGGATCTCGCGCATCGTCCTGGCGTCCTCGCCCACCGTCAGCCCATTGGCCACGATGGTGCCCTGGTGATGCTGCTCCAGCCCGTTGATGCAACGGATCAGCGTGGACTTGCCCGACCCCGAGGGGCCGCAGATGACGATGGTCTCGCCCGCTGCGACGGTCAGGTTCACGTCACGCAGGGCGTGGTACTTGCCGTACCACTTGTTCAGTCCGGAAATTGCCACGGCGGGGCCGGACGCGGCTGCAGCCTGTTCGTGTTTCATGGAAGTCCCTAGCGCTTCGCCGAGCGCATCATGCGGATTTCAAGCACGCGCACCAGTTGGGCGATGCCGATTGCCAATACCAGGAAGATGATTTCGGTGGCCACCATGGGCTCGGCATACCGGAAGGTGTCCGAGCCCAATTCCAGCGCCGCGCCCAGCATTTCCGGCACGGCGATGACGGCCAGGTAGGGCGTGGCCTTCAGCAGCGAGACGAAGTAGTTGCCCATGGGCGCCGCGATGTGCCGCAGCATCTGCGGCATGATCACGCGCACGACCTGGTCCGTCCAACGCAGGCCCAGGCTTTGCGCGGCCTCGGTCTGCCCGCGCGGGACGGCGTCGATGCCGGCCTTGAACACCTCGGCCAGGTAGGCCGAGTAGTACAGCCCGAGCGAGAAGACGCCGATGACCAGGGCCGGCAGCGTGACACCGAACTGCGGCAGCACGAAATAGAGGAAGTAGATCTGCACCAGGATGGGCGTGGACCGGATGAAGTCCGTGACGAACCGGAACACGAAGCCGAACTGCCGGCTGGAGCGGCGCAGTATCTCCAGCATGAAGCCCAGCACCACCGCCAGCGCGCAGGAGGCGATGGTGACCCACAGGGTGGTCCCCAGCGACTCCAGGATGACCGGAAACGCATCGGCCAGGAATTGAAGATCAAACATCTTGCCTCCGCTCCGTGGACCCGTGGCGCTGTTCCAGGTAGCGGCCGAGTATCGTCAGGGGATAGCAGATGATGAGGTAGGACAGCAGCAGGGCCGAATAGGCCGGAGCCGGCGTAAATGTGATCTGCGCGATTTCCTTGGCGCGGAACGTCATGTCGGCCAGGCTGAGCAGCGAGACCAGCACCGTGCCCTTGATGAGCTGTATCAACAGGTTGATGTAGGTCGGTATGCCGGCCCGCAATGCCTGCGGCATCTGCACCAGGAGCAGGTTCTGCAGCGGCGACAGGCCCAGCGAGATGCCCGCCTCTTTCTGGCCGCGATCCAGCGCCTGCAGCCCCGCGCGCACGGCCTGGGTGCCGTAGCCGCCGATGTTCATGCCCAGCACCATGCTGCCCACCGCCAGAGCGCTCAGCTCGATGCGGATCATGGGCAGGGAATAGTAGAAGACGAACAACAGCACAATGATCGGCGAACTGCGCCAGAACTCGATGAAAGAGGTGACGGCGAACCGCCGCCACCCCGTGAGCTCATGCTGCAGCGTCCCGAAGACCAGGGCGAACGGTATCCCGTACAACAAGGCGAGCGCCACGACGCCCGCCGTTGTACCGAAGCCGCTCCAGATATTGCCCAGGATGTCGACGAAATCCATCGGAGCGCGTCCAGGTTGAGAGGAGAATCAGCCCGCGCAGATTTGCGCGCTGGTCAGGCCCTCGGGGGCCTTTTCCTCGATGCTGAAGCCGTATTTCTCGGCGATTTTCTGGATGGCGCCGCTGGCCTTCAGCTTGGCGAGCTGCTGGTTGTAGGCGTCGCGCAGCGCCGTGCTGTCCTTGTGGAAGGCAGCGCCGATGTAGGACTCCACCACCTTGCCGGTCTTGGGATCGATCAGGCCGGTGAACGGCTTGGCGCGCTCCATCTTGTCGCCGATATTCGGACGGTCCAGCAGCGCATTGGCAGTGCCCGATGTGAACACGATGCCATCGACACGGCCCGCCAGCAGCGCCGACACGGTCGACTCGGTGTTCTGGAACTGCTGCAGCTGATCGCCCGTCACGCCCGCCGCCGCGGCGTTCTTGGTCTGCTGGCCGCCGCGGCTGCCGCCGACCTTGAGCTCGGGATTTTTGACGACGTCGTCGAAGCTGTGGATCTTCTTGGGGTTGCCCTTGGCCACCAGGAGGGCGTCCAGGCTGGTCACTTCGGGATCGCCGAACAACACCAGTTCGCAGCGCTGCGGCGTGATGACCACGCCGGAATCCACCACGTCGAAGCGCTTCGAGATCAGGCCGGGGATCAACGAGCCGAAGTCGCCGATCGCAAAGTTCAACTGCTTCACGCCGAGAGGCTCGAAGACCGCGCGCAGGATGTCGATGTTCACGCCCTTGTAGGCGCCGTCCGTATCGCGGTAGGCCCACGGCTTATTGTTGGCGATGCCCACGGTCAGGGTGTCCTTGCCCAGGGCGGGCGCCGTCTCGGCGGCGGAGCCCGCCGCGGCCCAGCCCAGTCCCGCGGCGGCGACCGCCAGCATGCCTGCCATTTTTTTCAGATCAAGGCGCTTCATGATTTCCCCTTGTTAAAGCTTCCAGACTTGTTGAAAAGCGCCGCATCGGCCGACACGGCGAGTGGGAGCAGGACGGACGCCGGGCGTCACGCCCCCGCGATGGTGTGCACCAGGAACGGCCGGACCGCCTCGACGCGCAGGTTCACGCCCCAGCCGGGACGGTCGGAGATTTCCAGGCGGCCGTTCTTGATGCGGGCCTCGGGAGCGTCGTCGACGATCTCGATGTAGCCGGGCATGGTCTGCCAGTACGGATAGATTTCCTGGATGGCGAAATTGGGAATGCAGGCGTCCAGGTGCAGCGCCATCGCGGTCGACAGCGGGCTGCCGCAGACATGCGGTTGTACCCGCACGTCGTAGGCCTCGGCCATCGCGGCGATCTTCTTGGTTTCCAGGATGCCGCCGGCCAGCGCGATGTCGGGCTGCACAATGTCGACGGCGTGGGCTTCCAGCATCGGGCGGAAGCCATACCGGGTATAGACGCGCTCGCCCGCCGCCACGGGGATTCGGACCTGGTCCGAGATCTTCTTCAGCGCGCCGACATCGAAGGGATCGCAGGGCTCTTCGATGAAGAAGATGTCCAGTTCCTCGACCCTGCGGCAGAAACGGATGGTCTCGTCGCAGCTCAGGCCGCCGCTGAGGTCGAGCATGATGTCCACGTTGGGGCCGACGGCCTGGCGCGCCGCCTTGAGTTTTTCGTAGGCGCGGTTCAGGATCGCCTTGTCCAGGCTGCGCATCGACGGGTGGCGCGAGGTGGCGCGCGGGTCCGGATCGCGATAGGCGAAGGGGTAGCACTTCAGCGCGTCGAACCCTTCCTTCACGGCCTTTTCCGCGGCGTCCGCAAAGGGCTTCACCGCTTCGTGGGGCTGCCCCCAGCCGTTGGAATAGAGCCGCACGTCGTCGCGGATCTTGCCGCCGAGCATTTCGTAGACCGGCACGTTCAGCGCCTTGCCCTTGATGTCCCACAACGCCGTTTCGATGGCGCTGATGGCGCCGAAGACGATGGGGCCGCCGCCGCCCTTCGCCCAGAACGTGTGGTCGTACATCTCGGACCACAGCGCTTCGATGCGGAACGGGTCCTTGCCGATGAGGATACGTTCGGCGATGTCCTTGATCATGCCGGCCACGGCGGTCTGCCCCAGCCCGTAGGCAATGCCGGCCTCGCCGATGCCCGTAATCCCCTCGTCGGTCTCCACCTCGATGACCACCGGATGCAGCCGGGCGGTATGGATTACGTAGACTCGAACCTCACGTACTTTCATTTTGCTGAATTCCCCAGAATTGGACGGCGCCATTCCGCCGGCGCGCGACAACCTGTCGGCGACTGATTGTCGATGGTCGACCATAGACCACGAAGTATGAGGGGCGAATCGGGTTCCGTCAAGGCGCGATCATGCCTACCTTGCCGCCGGCGGGAGCGGCCCCGCCCTGGCGCGCTTCCAAGCCGCGCAGGTGCGCCACCAGTTTTTCGCCCGCAGCCACGTTGTGTTCGGCCGACAGCCGCGCCGCAGTCTCGGCGTCCCCGGCCAGGATCGCCTCGACGATGGGGCCGTGATGCGCCGGGACGGCGGCGTAGACATTTTTCGGGATGAAATCGCTCCAGGTGATGTAGAGCGAGATCTGCTGCTCGACCACCTTGTACCACTGGGCCAGGCGCGTGTGGCCGCTCAGCTCGATGATCGTCTGGTGCAGGCCGAAATCCGCGCGCGACACGGCGCGGTTGTCTTCGGCCGCGCACGCCTCCAGCAAGCGCCGGTAGGCGGCCTGCAGCAGGTCCCGGCCCTTGGGCGTCAGGTTCGCACAGGCGAGCCTGGCGGCCAGCGATTCCATGCTGACGCGCAGCGTGTAAAGCTCCCACGCATCATGCGACGTGATCCGGATCGTCTCCCATCCAGTGTAGGGCACCAGTTGGACCAGGCCCTCTTGCGACATGCGCTGCAAGGCGCCCCGCACCGTGGCGCGCGACAGGCCGAAGCGGTCGGCCAGGAAGGCCTCGGTCAGCCGGGAGCCCGGGGAGATCTGGCCGCTGAGTATGTATTCTCGTATTGCGTCGGCAGCCAATTGCTCTGCCGACTGCTTCTCAATTTTGTCCAGTGCCATCGCTGCGACCTCGGTCCAATGCAACCACGAAGTGTAACTGTTCGATGGGCTGGGCACACGTTCGCGACGCGTCGGGCAGCCGAGGTTCCTGCTTTGCCATGACGGACGCGCGCCTTGCGCGGCCGGTGCGCACCGGCGCAGCTTCAGCGCCCTTGGCGCGAAGCCATGAAGGCGTCGTACCGCGCGATTTCCTCAAGAATATTCTGCCGCTGCCGCGCCTTCAGCGTCTCCTCGCCATTCACGCGCCAATGCATCAGCATCATATCGCCGGGCTGCAGTCCGGCGTCGCAGGTGCCCAGGCGCTGCATGCGGATGACGGAGCGGCCATGGTCCTGGCCGGCCACGCTCGCCTGCCGTTCGCGCATCTCGAGTTCGCGCAGCGCCCGGTCCGCCTTGGCGTCCAGGCAGACGTTCCAGGTCTTCCGGATTTCGATGGCGGTCTTGCCGTCGCTGATCGTGCCCGTCCGCTCCTTCAGCCAAAGGCCCGGCTCGCGCGCGGGCACGTCGTGGGGAAACTCATGGGCCATTGCCGGCAGGTACGCAAGAACGGACAGAGCCAGCACGGCGATCGGCTTCGTTACGGCGGTCAAGGCAACCCTCCTCGCAAAGTTGCCATCGTGCAGCTCGTGGAGCCCGCGATGGCAGACGGCCTGCGGGGACAAGATAGCACGCGTCTGTCTCGTACCGGGCGCGGTGCGGGATCAGAGCCGCGCCGCCTGCAGCACCGCCCCGGCAACGCCTTGGGCGCTTCCTGCGGCGTACGCGCGGCCCGGCTGTTCCCCGGGGCCGGCGCGGTCAGCTCCGCGGCCGCAAGCGTCCCGCCACCTTGCCGCGCAGGCGCCGCCAGCCGATCACCACGCCGGTCAGCGACACGGCCAGGCCGCCCACGCTGAGCGCGATGAGGGCCAGCTCGCGCGCCAGCCCGCCGCGCAGCAGGGCGGGGGTATCCCAGCTATGCAGGAAGTAAAACAACCACCGCCCCACGCGCTGCGACCGCGACAGGCTGGTGGCCACCTCGCCGGTGCGCAGGTCGATGTACACCCGCGTGCGTCCCGCATCGGCAAAGTCCAGCCGCAGCGCGGGCAGGCCGCGCTGCGCGGCGCCGTTCATCGCCTCGGGGTGCCGCTGGTAATAGTAGGCGTCGTAGTCGGACAGGAAGCCGCTGCCGGTAACGGGCTGCGCGAACAGCCTTGCCGCCGCCGGCAGCACGTCGCCAGCGGCGAAGCTGCGGTCGACCGCCAGGCCGCCGCCCGCCGCCCTGACCACCCGGGTATCAGCGTGCCGGTCGTAGGCCAGCACGTATTCCTGCCCGTCCAGGCAGCGCCACTGCAGCTCCACGGCGACGAAACCGTGCACCCGCAACGCGTGCACGATGCGGGTGGGCTGCGCCAGCACGCCGCCGGGCGCCGGCGCCCGGCCCTGGTAGGCTGCCCGGTCGGGGCCGCCCGCCGCGGGCGAGAACACGTCGACCGGATTCATCGACATGAGGCCGCTGAAGATCCACGTGCAGATGAAGGCGCTGAAGACCAGGCCAGCGATATGGTGCCAGCGCATCCAGCCCTCGCGGTACGGCGTGCGCGCGCCCGAGCGGTAGCGGCCCTGGAAACGCCAGCGCCAGATGCCGACGACCACGCCCGTCACGGCCGAGACCGTACAGGCGGCCGACAGCACGATCACCAGCCACGACCATCCCGGGTCGACGGGCCGGTCGCGGAACATGTAGAGCCAGTGCAGCCACGCGCCCACGTAGTTCCAGCGCTGCTGGGACAACGGCGCGTCCATCACGACCTGTCCGGTGGCCGAGGACACGTACAGCGTGCCTGGAGCCGCGCCGCCCACGATGACGCGATACAGCGGGCGGTGCGCATCCAGCCCGCGCGAGTGGGTCCACCTGTCCTCATGGATCCGGTCTTCCAGGCGCAGCGGCGCGCCGGGCGCGTAGGCGCGTGCGGCCGCCAGCGCCTGGCCGGGCGTGGCGGGCCCCTGCGGCGTGCCGTCGCGGGCCGACAGCACGCGCCAGTCGCCATGGTCGCCGCGCAGCACGTAGCGCGGCTCGCCGCCGATGGACGTCAGCACCGCGCCGGCGGCCGATGGCGGCCCGGCCAGCACGGCATCCAGCGGCGCGCAGCAGCCGGCTTCCTCCAGCGCGGGCAGCGCGCCGAGCCGCTCCCAGGGCGTCAGCTTGGGATAGCCCACGTACAACATCACCACGCCGCTGACGAACCACAGCGCCATCAGCACGCAGCCGGCCACCCCGGTCCAGCGATGGACCAGATAGGTCAGTCTCTTCAGGCGCACGCCCATGTCCATGACGTCGGCCTCCGGGTCAGAACCGATGGTTCAAGGTCAGCTCGAAGCGCCGGTCCGGGCCATAGAGCCACTGCGTGGACGTGTAGTAGGCCGTCGTGAAGTAGGCCCGGTTGAACACGTTGTAGCCGCGTGCGGTGATGGTGGTGCCGGCGCTGACGTCCCAGCGCAGCGCCAGGTCGGTGGTGGCGTAGGACGGAAGCTCCAGCGTATTGGCGCTGTCTGCGTAGCGCTTGCCCACGTAGCGCAGCCCGCCCATCGCCGTCCAGCCTGGCTGGAAGTTCCAACTCAGCCAGAGATTGGCCAGGCGTTCGGGCACGTTCGGCGGCACGTTGCCGTTGCGCGAGACCGCCGCGCCGCCGACCGGTTCCGAGAAATCGTCGTACTTTGCGCGCAGCACTGTCGCGTTGGCCTCGACCTTCCAGCCCGGTGCGAACGCCAGCGCCAGCGAAGCCTCGATCCCGCGCGAGGATTGCTGGCCCACCTGCACGCGCAAGTCGGGGTCCGTGGGATCGCGCGTCAGCAGATCCGATTTGCGGATGTGGTAGGCGGCCAGCGTCCATTCGCCGCGGCCCGCCCAGAAGCCCTGCTTCAGCCCCACCTCGATCTGCTTGCCCTTGGCCATGTCGAAGTCGCCGTTGGAGGGACTGAGCATCAGCAGGCCGCCGACGGGATCGGCCGCCTCCGCATACTGGGCATACACCGAGAGCTCGGGCAGCAGCGCGTACACGGTGCCGATGCGCCAGCCGACGTCCGAGAACGTGCGGTCCAGCACCTGCTGCCCCGCGACGAGGTCGTCGCGCCGGATCCGCGCGTGGTCGTAGCGCAGGCCGCCCAGCACCGTCCACCGCTGCGTCAGCGCCAGGCGCTCCTCGGCGAACAGGGCGTACTGGTCGGCCTCGTTGCGATAGCGCGGAATGGTCGGAAAGGCGCTGGTGAACTCGCCCGGATCGGGGTGGTGAACGTCGACCGGCCCGGAGCTGCCGGTATAGGTGTTGTTGGTGTGCCGGAAACTGCTGTGGTTGACATCGAAGCCCACCGAGACAGTGTTGTCCAGGCTGCCCAGCCTGCCCTTGAACGTGGCGTCGGCGGTCAGGCCGGTCTGCTTCTGGTCGTGTGAGATCGCGGTGTTGTCGGATCGGTCGATCAGGTCGGTGGCCGGGTTGTAGACGTAGGCCTCGGCGTTGCGCCAGTCGCGCTTGCTGCCCACGTGGTACAGGCGGGCGCGCAGCGTGGCGGCGTCGGTGGGCGTCCACACCGCATCGAGCTGCGTCCATTCGTCGCGGAAGCGCATGAAACTGTCGCGCACGTTGTAGTTGTTGTCGCGCAGGGAGTCGAGCTGCCGGCCGTCCACCAGCGGCGTGCCGAAATAGCGCATCGGCCGCTGGTAGCCATAGGCGTGGCTGAGCGTCAGGTTCAGGTCGGGCGAGGCGTCCCAGCGCAGCGCGCCGGAGAAGGTGGCATCGCCGGAATCGCCACGGTCGACCCAGCCGCTGGTGTGGTTGCCGCTGAGGTCCAGCCGGTACGAGAGCGCGTCGGTCAGCGAACCGCTGCTGTCCAGGCCCAGCCGCGCCGTGTCCTCGGTGCCTAGCGTGGCCTCCACCTCGTTGCGGATGGGGCCGGACCGCGGCTTCCTGGGCACGATGTTGACCACGCCCCCGATCGCGCCGTCGCCGTAGATGACCGATGCGGGTCCGCGCAGCACCTCGATGCGCTCGACCGACCAGGTGTCGAATGGGAAGGTCACCCCGACGCCGCCGTACTGGCGCAGGCCGTCGTACAGGCGCATGACCGACGTGCTGTCGGTGAAGCCGCGCGTGGACAGCGCGGAAAGGCCGTTGCCGGGATGGCCCATGGCGCTGATCGCGCCCGCG
>Ga0182743_1002351_pt1 | contig 16722 bp, 13 predicted proteins | sample eDN3rd30CKraftOP_FD_128522 | JGI IMG/M metagenome (GOLD analysis project Ga0182743, IMG submission 128522) | Enriched Organic Plus compost microbial communities from Emeryville, California, USA - eDNA 3rd pass 30_C Kraft OP (version 2) (version 2) ... | reverse complement strand
TGTCGATCGTCCAGCCGGTGTCGCTGCTGTAGGGCGTATACATTCCCGCGGAGACGTACAGATTGCTCCCCGTCGGATAGGCCGCCGCGACAAGGCCGAAGCCACGTAACGGGATGGGAATTGTCGGACTGGTCGTGAAGTTTTGATTCAGGAACTGGCGGTTGTCGTCGAAGAACGGGTACGCGTTGACAAAATTGGGCGCAAATATCTTGCCCACGGCATACTGGAAGCGGCCCTCGAACAGGTTCTGGCGTAGATAGGCTTGGGTGACGCCGAGGTCGAATTCGCCCCATGTCGCGGCGGTCGCTGTGGCCGAACCTGCAAATATTCCGGCCCAAAGAGGCGGCTCGTCCGTTCCAATCGGGCGGCGGTCCTCGATCGCAATGTCGAAAGACAGTGCGTCGGGTTGGCCCTGGTTTAGGAGCTGCGCAGCAACGTTGAGGGTGAACTTCCCGCCGACGGCATTGTCCTGGTCGATGAGGCTTTGGCTGTAGTTCTGTCCGAGCACTCCATACGAGCCGCCTATGGTAATTCCATAGTTTTGTTGGAGGTTCTGTTTGAACTCGAGCCAGGGAGTCAGAGTAGTCTGAAACCGGAACCAGCTGGCTTTGGGGATCCCGTCGTCTTCGATGTCGCCTTCAACGGACAATGTACCGTCAAGCAAGTCAGGATATTGCTTCTGGTATTGGCTCGGAGATCCTGCTGTAGATTGTGAAAATGCCGGACCGGCGGCGGAAAAGCTTGAAATGACGACAATCGTAAGGCGAAAAATATTCATTGCATCCCTCGCTCTGATACGCCGAAATTTTCGCGATTGGCATGATTTATTTAGTATCACGCATGAAATATGGCATGTGACTGTCACAACTTGAGGTATTGCGAGCAGTAGATTGATGAAAGTACCTTATAAGGATACGACAAATCGATTGATATGCTAGAAGAATTGTGGATATTGATGTTTGCGGGGCGTCCCACTGCTGGAACGCTGGGCAAACCGTGGGTTTCCGAGTTGGTGTAGTCGCATCCAGTCAAGTCATTACTGATCGTAGAGGTTGAGGCTGGGTGCTGTCGTATGAACAGACAACAGGCCGAACTCAATCAATGAGCGACTCCAGCCAGGCGATTGGAAAAGAGAGTTTGCGCATCGAGCGCGTTAGCCTCTCGACCGACAGCGTAGCCCCCAAGGACCGCTTTGAATGGTGGCGCGGCGAATTCAACGCGCTGCATAAGGTGGAAGTTGCCCCGGGGGGAAGGAGATCGTTTTCAGCTCACGGTGAGCATTGGCTGCTAGGGCCGATCCTGATCGGCCGGTATGTGACGCCGGCTCGCCGGGTCGTTCGCACACCCGTCGACGTCCGCCGCAGTGACGTTGATCACTGGGTTTTGCGGGTTGCAACCAGGGGAGTGTTGACGTGCCGAGCTCCCTCGGGAGACTTCCACGTCATTCCCGGTCAGGTCGCGCTAGGCAGCTTCGGACAGAGTTACAGTGATGACTACAGCGCCGGCGAGTGGATCGCGGCGATGATACCCCGGCACGTGCTTCCCGGATTGAGCGCTTTGCCCGCCGCACGGGCCGCAGGCATCTTGTCGGGACCCACATCTGGACTGCTGGGAGACTTCCTGATTTCGCTCGTTCAGCGTTTACCCGATGCCCGTCCGTCGGACCTGCCGGTGATCGCCGAGACGGCGCTGGCAATGATTTCAGCCAGCCTCATCGGAGCCTCGGCTTCCTGTGATGAGATGAGATCTGAGCGCTCGATCCTGGTTCGGGCGCGCGTCGAGAGGCTGATCCGGGCCAATATTGCATCAGCGCGACTAAATCCGGCTCGCATTTGCGCGTTGGCCGGCATCTCGCGTTCTACCTTGTACAGGTTGTTCGAAGACCGAGGCGGCGTGGCCGCATACGTGCAAGCCATGCGACTGAAGCGAGTTTACGCACAACTCATCAACCCTCATCTGGCGTCCAGCACCATAGCCAGCCTCGCCGCTGGTCAAGGCATGTACAATGCCGCCGCCTTTAACCGAGCGTTCCGCCAGCACTTCGGTTGCACGCCGAGTGAGGTGCGGGCGGGGATTTTGCACGCCGATGTGCAGCCACTTCGCCCCGGCCTTGGGGCCCCGCCACACCGCTTCGCCGATCTGCTGCGATAGTCGGTTCGATTTTGCAAAGTGACACGGTGGCCGCAGCCATCCCGGCGGCGTCAGTCCCGAGGCGGGTGAGGCCGGGCATTGTCTGCCAAATTTGGGGCAGCATTGACTCGAAGCGGGCTCTCCAGCCCATCCGGTAACCTTCGCAGACCTGCCCGAAGCGACGTAGTCCATCTTTGCTGCGATGGAGGCGTGTCACCTCGACATCGTGCGGGAGCAATACTTCTCAGCGGGTGCGCAGGGGTCTTGATCGCGATTGTGGCACTGGCCTTCGCCCATTAGGCGGCGTTGGCGTCAACCCAGGCCCTTGGGCCGTCGGCTGAATTTCTCGTATTCGAAGGCCAACGTGATGCTCAAAGTGCACATACACGCGCTTTGCAGCTGACCCGTCACGCGGGGCATCTGGTGGCTGGGTACGTTCCGGTTTGCATCAGGGCATCCACACGGCTTTCCTCGCACTTTCCCACCTCCGTTCAGAAGCATGCTTGACGACGGGGGTGCTTGAGCCATAGATGGGAACGTTCTCTGAGAACGTTCCTACTAAGGAAACCAGCTTAGGGGCAGGGAGGGATATGCCATCAGGACAGGCTGCGGCTGATGCCGCAGAACCGCGAGAGCGGCCTTGCGTGCTGCGTTGTAGTGGCCTTCACAAGGCCTATGGAGCCACCGTGGCGCTCCAGCACGCCGACATCGCACTGAGTGCCGGCAAGGTGCACGCACTCATGGGGGAAAATGGTGCGGGCAAGTCGACGCTCGTGCGCATCATCGCTGGCGCGGTGTCTCCGGGCCGCGGCGAGATGTACCTCGATGACCGGCCCTATCGTCCTCACTCGCTGATGGATGCTCGGAGAATTGGCGTTGCCACGGCTTTTCAGGAACTCAGCCTCGTTCCGAACCTGACGGTGGCCCAGAATCTGCTGCTTCCCAGGCTCCCGGGTTCTGCGGGTCTCGTCTCGGCGCGCAAGACGTTCGAGCTCGGCGGCGAGGTTCTTGCCCGTCACGGGCTCGACAGGATCGATCCGCGGGCCGAGATCGCGAGCCTGCCGCTCGCCGACCGTCAGCGCATCGAGATAACGCGGGCGATCGAGAACGCGACGCGAGTGTTGATCCTCGACGAGCCGACGGCCTCGCTTGCGGAAACCGATTGGCTCTTCGAGCGGATCCGGCATGTGACCGGCAAGGGAGTGGCTGTTCTCTACATATCGCACCGCCTCGGCGAGGTTCGCGAAATCTGCACCGAGGCCACGGTCCTGCGAAATGGCTCGTCGATCGCCTCGGTCGATCTGTCGGCGGCCTCGGACAGCCAGATTTTCGAAATGATGGTGGGTCGCAAGGTGGCTCACAAGCGTCTGCCGAGGGCTGTCCGGTCGGAGCGCGGCCAGCAGCCGCGGCTTGCCGCAAGGCAGCTCGGCGGACGCAACCTGCACGACATCAGTTTCGAGCTTCGTCCCGGCGAGGTTCTGGGCGTGGCTGCCCTGGAAGGGCAAGGGCAGCAGTCCTTGTTCCGGATGCTTGCCGGCCTTGAATCTCCTTCTCAGGGGCAGGTTCTCGTCGACGGCCAGCCGACGAAGCTGAGCGGGCCGCGAGCCGCTCTCAGGACGGGTAGCGGCATCGCCTATCTTCCGGAAGAGCGCAAGACCGAGGGCATCCTGTCCGGCCTCAGCGCGGCCACGAACATTGTCCTTCCGATCATAGGCGGTGTGTCTCGCGCCTCGTTCCTCACGCCAAGAATGGAACTGCGTGCGGCAAGGGACGCCGCCGACAAGGTGGAGATGAACCCGCGCTATCTCGATTTCGCGATCGGTGACCTGTCGGGCGGAAACCAGCAAAAGGCACTGATAGCCCGCACTCTGGTGACCGGCGCGAAAACCCTTCTCCTGTTCGACCCATCCCGTGGCGTCGACGTCGGCACGAAGCAGTCGATCTACCAGGCGATCCGTGCCTTCGCCGACGGCGGCGGCTCAGTCCTCTTCTATTCCTCCGAATTGCCCGAAGTGGTCCAGCTGGCAGACCGGTGCCTCGTCCTCTACGGCGGCAGCATTTTCAGGGAGTTCGAAGGAGACGACATCTCGGAGCAGGCGCTCGTTGCTGCAATGCTGGGTCACGGGGACGCCATTTCTGAAGAAGGGGCCATGCATGACCGAGCGCATTGATGCGTCAATGACCGGCTTTGGTCGTACTTCCACGTTTCGGGGCCTGGTGACGGGCGGGGGGCTGATCGTACTGATCTACATCTGCCTCTATGCGGTTTACGCCGTGCAGCAGCCGAAAGCCCTCACGGCATCGTCGATTGCTGCCCTGATCAACAACACGGCACCCCTCGCCCTGGCGGCGGCGGGACAGGCAATCATCGTGATCAGCCGGGGCTTTGATCTTTCGGTCGCCGGGGTGATCTCGATCTGCAATGTCGTGCTTGCAGTTTATCCCCTGGAAGGGCCGGGCGGCGCGGCAGCCTCGGTGCTTCTGTGCCTGGCCATCGGTGCCGTCGTCGGCGCGGTGAACGGTTATCTCGTGGCCGTCCTTCGACTGCAATCCATCGCCGCGACCCTGGCGACCATGATCATCTGTCAGGGCATCGCCCTTGTCATCCTGAAGGCGCCGGGCGGCTACGTGGCCGAGTGGATCAGCTACGAGATGACGGACGTTCTCTGGCGCGTCATCCCGGTTTCCGGGCTGGTCGTTGGCGCTGTGGTCCTTGCCTGGCTGGCGATAAAGAGGTCCGCCTTTGGCATATCGCTCTATGCCATCGGGGCGGACGAAGCATCTGCCGCTCTCTCCGGCATCAATACCAGACGGGTGCGCTTTGGCGCCCATGTGCTGGCCGGCTGCATCTACGGACTGGCGGGCTTCATGCTTAGTGCCCAGACCGCGACCGGAAGTCCGACGGCCGGCACTCCCCTGCTGATGCTGTGCTTCGCGGCGGTCGCGCTCGGTGGAACCTCTCTGTCCGGCGGCAAGGGCGGGGTCTTCGCCTCGGTGATGGGCGCCGCGACGCTCACACTTCTCCAGAAGGTGCTTTTTTCCAGCGGGGTTTCTTCCTTCTACACGGGAATGTTCCAGGGAACGGTGCTGATCCTGGCGGTTGTCTTCAGTGCGCTGCTGGCTCGGTCCGGAGAAGCAAAATGAGTGGGGCCCAAGAATCCGTATCTGCTGTCGAGCCTTTTGCGCAGACGGGGGACACCCGCACGAGCTCGAAAGTCTCGCGCGAAACGATCACCACGATCAGCGTCGCGATCCTGTGTGTGGTGCTGCTGCTGGCGGCACGCTTCATCAATCCCGCGCTGGGTTCGTGGGCGCAGGTCGAGACCGTGCTCATCCTGGGATTGTTCCTTGTCGTCCTGTCATACGGTCAAGGTCTCGTAATCCTGACGGGAGGGCTCGATCTCTCCCTTCCGGCGGTCATTACACTGGGCGGAATTCTGGCGACGAGCTGGGTCGGTTCCGGCAATCCGGCCGAGTGGTACTTGCTGCCGGCGGTGCTCGTGGTTTGCGGGCTGGTCGGCCTGATCTCCGCGATCGGAATCGTCTGGCTCCGCGTGCCGCCGTTCATCATGACAATGGCGATGTCGATCATCGTCCTGTCGGCACTGCTCGGCTACACCGCCGGAACCCCGCGCGGCTCGGCTCCGGATGCCGCGGTGGCCCTCATGAAAAGCCATGTAGCCGGCCTGCCCACCCCTGTCCTCGTGCTCATCATCTTCTCGGCGATCGGCTGGGCATTTCAGAGCCGTTCCATCTATGGTCGCTACCTCTACGCGATCGGTACGAATGTGGAAGCGGCCCGAAACGCCGGCGTTCCGGTCACCGCCGCGCGAATCCTGCCGTACGTCATAAGCGCCATCTGCGCCGGCTTCGTCGGCATCGCCCTCGTTGGCTATTCGAGCGGAGCAACCCTGCGAATGGGCGACGACTACCTGTTGCCATCCATTGCGGCTGTCGTGATCGGCGGATCCTCGATCCTTGGCGGGCGCGGTTCCTTTCTCGGCACCCTCGGCGGCGCGCTGCTGCTGACCATCCTGGGCACGATCATTTCGGCCCTGGGACTGGAGTTCGGTCTGCGAACAATCATCGAGGGATCAATCATTCTGATCGCCCTGCTGCTGTTGCGCGAAGAACTCTTTCAGAGGCTTCGTTCGATCCAGAGGTGAATCGAAAACTTCGTCAAATCTCGATAAGGAGGAAACTGCGAGATGAAGAAGACTGGATATAGACTCAAGGCTGGCGCACTGGCGCTTTTGATGGGCGTGGCGGCATTTGCGGGTGGGGCAAGTGCCGAGGAGAAAGAGAAGTACAAGGTCTTTCTGAGCCTGTCCTACTCCGGCAATGCCTGGCAGTCCGAAGCAGCCAACATCGTGAAGGCGCTCGCAAAGACGCCCCCCTATGACCAGATGGTCGAGTTGAAGGAAGTGATCTCGGGCACCGACCCGCAAGCGCAGATTTCTGCGTATGAGAGCATGATCGATGAAGGTGCAGACGCGATCATCAGCTTCCCGATCTCTTCGACGGCCCTGAACCGCACGATCAAGCGCGGCTGTGATCAGGGTGTGCTGTTCTTCATGTACGATGCGACGGTCACCGAAAACTGCGCCTACAACGTGAGCTACATCTCATCGGGGTTCGGTGAGAATTCTGCGCAAGCGCTGGTCAACGCACTCAACGGCAAGGGCAAGATTTTCCTGTCGCGCGGCGTGCCTGGCAACTCGGTTGACCAGCGGCATACGGATGGCGCACTCAGTGTGTTCAAGAAGTATCCGGGTATCGAGGTTGTTGCAGAATACTACTCCTACTGGGACGACCGTACGACGCAGCAGGAAACCGCAAAGGCGCTGACCGCTCATCCGGATGTCGATGGCATCTGGGCGCAGGCAGGCGAGTATGGGGCCATTCAGGCTATGCTGGACGCTGGTGACCGTCTGGTTCCCATGACCGGCGAGAACTCTGCGGGCTTCCGTCTCGCCTTGGCAAACCCGGAAATGCAGGCGAAGGGCCTGACCGGCGTGTCCGCAGGCTCGCCTCCCGCGCAGTCCGGCTATGCCTTCAAGCTGGCGATGGAAATTCTGACGGGCAAGCGCAAGCTCGACCCGATGAACATCGAATATCCTTTGCCGTGGGTCACGGCTGCGGACGTGAAGGTGTGCGAAGGTGACTCTTATGTGGACGGCTGCAATGTCTTCCCGCCCGAGAAGGTCCCCTCGTCGTTTGTTTCCGAAGTGCTGAATCCGGTTCTGCTTCCGGAGATCAACGTGGAATCGGCCTTGAACGGTACCCCGGTGCCGGGCGCCACGATCCAGCCTCTTCCTGCAGAGGTTATCCAGGCGGCCAACGAGCCGGGCATCAATTGCAGCCGTTGCGAGGCTCCCGCGGATCTCTACAAATTGACCAAGGTCGAACCGACGGTTCAGCCCTGATTGCAGGATGTCGCGCCCTTCCGACGCGAGAAGGGTGGGCGCGGCATTTTTCCGATAGATCCAACCGCCGGCGGCTTACTCTGATCGCCGTCGGCGGTTGGACGAAGCCTGGGATCCGATGACAAAAGCTCGAACAAGACGCATTACGGTAAAGGACCTGGCTCGCGATCTGGGGATGTCGGTGTCCACCGTCTCGCGTGCCTTCTACCCCGATGCCGTGATTGCCGAAGCGACCCGAAAGCTGGTCCTGCAGAGAGCTGGCGAGATCGGCTACAGGCCCAATCCCTTCGCGCAAAGCCTGATCACAAAGCGGACCCAGATCGTGGGAATGGTGGTTTCCGATCTCACCAATCCATTCTACCCCGAGGTCATGACGAAGCTTACGCCCCTGCTGCAGAAACAGGGAATGAACGTCATGCTCGCTTCCGCCGACCAGGCGGACGGCATCGATGAGGCGGTCGACCTGCTTTTGACCTATCAGCCCGACATAATGATCGTGCTGGCGACAAATCTGCAATCGCATGCACGCGAACGATGCGAGGCGGCTGGTGCTCCCGTAATATTCTTCAATCGTCTTTCGGCTGATGGTCTCGGGTTTGGCGTCTCCTGCGACAACGTCGAAGGGGGACGAATGGCGGCCGATCACCTTGCCGACCTCGGTCACAGGCGCCTGCTTTATGTTTCGGCCTTTCCGGGTGCGTCGACGAACGTTGAACGACGCCAGGGTTTCTGCGAGCAAGCGGCGATTCGCGGACTTGATGCACCCGAGGTGATCGAAGCCGGCCGGTTTTCATACGAGGCAGGTTACGAAGCCGGACTCAAGGTCCGACGTCTCCCTGTTCGCCCGGACGGCGTGCTGTGCGCAAACGACATCGTCGCCATCGGCTTCATCGAGGGGGTTCAGGAAGGGGTCGGTCTGCGCGTTCCGCAGGACATCTCGGTCATCGGCTATGACGATATCGCGATGGCAGCTTGGCCGTCGCACAAGCTCACCACGATTGCACAGCCGCTCGAGGAGATGATGGCCGCGACGGTGGAATTGGCAACCAAGCTCGCGAATTCGACGGACATCGATCAGAAGACCCTCCGCATTTCCCCCGGTCCCCTGATCGAACGTAGCACCGTTCTGGATCGGAGGACGCAGAATGACTAGCTCGCTCCACCTGTTCACCCGGCTTGCGCAAACGCACAAACCGGAGTGCATCATGGTACTCGATGGCCCCACACCAGAGCTCGTCCCGGCTCCGGAAGAGTTGGCCAAGACGCTGGGTTCCGACGCACTGGCCAAGTACGCGGCTGAGTGTCGGCCGATCTATGAAAACCTTCGACGGATCATTGGGCAGCTCGCCGGGCTAGCCATCCTGGCGCGCCTGACGACCCGACGGGAGATCGCAGACCTTCAGGAAATGCAGAGGTGTGAAGCGCGCTGCCAGGAGACGGCACAGCGGCTGTCGTCGCTTCACGTCCCCACAGGCGCCGAAGCCCACAAGGTCCAACTGGATGCCGCATACGCTTTTTGTCGGACCGCGATGAGAACGTTCTCTGAGATGTCGGGGCAGGCGCCGCTGGAGGAGGCCCTGGACGAGGTGGGTATGCGCATCAAGCGCGCCTACGCGCACCTGCAGGCCGCCAGCTCGGAAAAGGCGGGCCTTGAGATGGTGGATTTTGCCCACTCGTGCTGCTGCTGCACGTCACGGGCAGCGTGAACCTAATTGGAGGATAAATAGATGGCAGACTACTCGATCTGGGTGCTGGAGTATTCCTACGTCACCAACTACCACAAGAGCGGCGTACTCTACGGGGCGCACAATCAAGGGTACGTCAAGCTTCCATACTGCTACGTCGTGATCAAGGGACGTGGCCACGTCGCAATGGTCGACGTCGGCTACAACGACAAGGACTACGGAAAGACGCTGGGCGACCGCTTCGGCGTGGAAAACTGGCGCGACCCGAAGACCGTCCTGTCTGAAGTGGGTCTCACGCCGGAGGATGTCGATACCTGCTTCATCACGCACGCCCACTTCGATCACTTCGGCAATGTGGAGGACTTCCCCAAGGCCAAGTTCTACATCCAGGAGCGCGAGATCTCGAAGTGGGTATGGGCGATGTCCCTCCCGGACCGCATGCGGTGGATGATGGTCGCGGTCGACCCCGGTGACATCGTCCGTGGCGTCGATCTCGCTCGGCAGAGGCGGCTCGTGACCGTTGACGGCACGCTGGAAGACGTGCTCCCCGGAATCGATCTGCACGCCGCGCCGGATAGCCACACCTGGGGCTCGATGTGGGTCACCGTTCGCAATGACGGCAAGAAGAGTTCCCAGGATACGTGGGTTCTCGCCGGCGATCTCGTCTATCAGTTCGACAATCTCCGCAATTCCGGTGCGGTCGTCGATGTGGAGGAGATGTATACGCCGGTCGGGCTTGCCGTTGGCAGCCAGGCGAACCTGATACTGGCGACCGAAGAGATGATGTCGCAGGTCGGCTACGAAGCCCGGCGCGTCATCCCGATTCATGAAGAGCGCCTCCGGGATGCCTTCCCCTCGCGGATTTCGAAGGAAGGTCTGAGGGTCACGGAAATCTGCCTTGCGGATGGCGAAGCCTCCAAGGTGTCGTGATGGATCACGGCGGACACATCGCGGTCGTTGGAGCTGGACTGGTCGGTTCTGGCTGGGCCTTGGTCTTTGCTCGGGCGGGATACTCCGTCCGAGTCTATGACCCGTCTGCCGACGTCAGGAGCCGGGTCCTCTCGTGGGCATCCGACAGCCTGGATGAGCTGCAGGAGGCAGGCCTGGTTGCCGATCCGAAGTCGATCCTGGCGCGGATCTTCGTCACGGAGACCTTGGACGAGGCGGTGAACGGGGCCCAGTACGTGCAGGAATCGGTCTTCGAGACCATTCCTGCCAAGTCCGAAGTCTCGTCACAGCTGGATGCCCTCATTGGTCCTGACACAATCGTGGGCTCCTCCTCGTCAGGCATCCCCGCGTCGAAGTTCACCGCGGAATGCAGGAACAGGGATCGCTTCCTGATCGCGCATCCGGTCAATCCGCCGCATCTCGTACCGGTGGTCGAACTCGTGCCTGCGCCGTGGACTTCAGCCTCGGCAGTGGAACGGGTGAGCGCGCTCATGCGCAAGGTGGGGCAGGTGCCTGTTCAACTCAACAGGGAGATCGACGGCTTCGTTCTGAACCGGCTCCAGGGCGTGCTGCTGAACGAGGCATGGGCGCTCTACGAGGATGGCATCGCCAGCCTGGCCGACCTCGATGCGACGATCGCCCATGGACTTGGTCTGCGCTGGTCTTTCATGGGGCCGTTCGAGACCATCGACCTGAACGCCCCGGGTGGGATCGACGACTACGCATCGCGTCTCCGCGATCTCTATGCCGGAATGGTCCGGCCCCCGAAGGGACCGTGGCCGGACGAGGTAATCCGGCAAGCGACCGAGGAGCGCCGTGCCGTGCTTCCGTCCGAAAGCCTGGCGTCCAAGCGCGCATGGCGCGATGCGGTTCTGGCGCGCCTTGCCGCCTTCAAGAAACAACAAGGTCTTGCCGGCTGAAGGTCCGGCTGCCGCAGTCATTACGAGGAATATTCCATGGCAATCACCTATCTTAAGCGAGGCAAGCCCGAAACCGAGCGCGCCCAGGACGATGCGAAGACCCGTGCAATTGTTGAGGCGACGCTTCAGCAGATCGAAGCCAGGGGAGATGCGGCCGTCCGTGAGCTGTCGGAGAAGTTCGACAACTACTCTCCTGCATCGTTCCGCCTGTCCCAGCAGGAAATCGACGATCTGATCGGCCAGCTCTCGGAGCGGGAGCTCGCGGACATCAAGTTCGCCCAGGAGCAGGTGCGCAACTTCGCGAAGGCCCAGCGCGACACGATGCTCGACCTGGAGATCGAAACGCTCCCGGGGGTCATCCTTGGCCACAAGAACATCCCGGTCCAATCGGTCGGGTGCTATGTCCCCGGTGGCAAGTTTCCGATGGTGGCCTCCGCCCACATGTCCATCGTCACGGCATCGGTTGCAGGGGTGCCGCGCATCATCGCCTGCACGCCTCCTTTCCAGGGCAAGCCGAATGCCGCCGTCATCGCTGCGATGCATTTTGGCGGTGCGCACGAGATTTACGTTCTCGGCGGTATCCAGGCGATCGGCGCCATGGCGCTCGGAACCGAGACCATCGAACCGGTGCACATGCTGGTCGGTCCGGGCAATGCCTTCGTCGCGGAAGCGAAGAGGCAGTTGTATGGCCGCGTCGGCATCGACCTGTTCGCCGGCCCGACCGAGACGATGGTCATTGCGGATGAGACGGTAGACGGCGAGCTTTGCGCCACGGATCTGCTGGGCCAGGCCGAGCATGGCTACAATTCTCCCGCGGTACTCGTGACAAACTCCCGTCGGCTTGCCGAGAGCACGATGGCCGAAATCGAGCGCATTCTTGGCATTCTGCCGACCGCGGGCACGGCGAAGGTCAGCTGGGAGGACTACGGCGAGGTCATCCTGTGCGATACCTACGAGGAGATGCTGCAGGTCGCCAACGACATCGCTTCAGAACACGTGCAGGTGATGACCGATCGCGACGACTGGTTCCTGGAGAATATGCACTCCTATGGCGCCCTGTTCCTTGGGCCGAGGACGAACGTGGCCAATGGCGACAAGGTGATCGGTACCAACCATACTCTGCCGACCAAGAAGGCGGGTCGCTACACGGGTGGGCTCTGGGTCGGCAAGTTCCTGAAGACGCACAGCTACCAGAAGGTGCTGACCGACGAAGCCGCAACGCGGATCGGCGAGTATGGCTCGCGTCTCTGCATGCTGGAGGGGTTCGTCGGACACGCCGAGCAGTGCAACATTCGCGTTCGCCGCTACGGGGGCATCAACGTTCCCTATGGCGAGGCAGCTCCCTTCCGCGAGGCTGCTGAATGAGCAAGCACGTGCCGGATTTCAGGCTTGACGGGAAGCGAGCGCTGGTGACCGGCGCAGGGCGGGGAATTGGACTTGCCATTGCCCGTGCCTATGCACATGCGGGCGCAGAGGTCACCCTCTGCGCCCGGACCCGGAGCGAGATCGAAGCCGCCGCCGAGGAGCTCTGCTCGAACGGACTGCGAGCAGAGGCAATCGCGCTCGACGTCACCGACCTTGCCGCTTTTGAAGCCGCGATTTCCGAACGCCCGGCGTTCGACGTCTTCGTCAACAATGCAGGCATCAATCGCCCGAAGCCCTTGTCTGAAGTGACCGAGGACGATTTCGATGCCGTCATAGGGCTCAACGTAAAGGCCGCCATCTTCTGTGCGCGAGCCGTTTCGATGCAAATGGTCCGCGACGGGCGAGGGGGGTCCGTCATCAACATGTCGTCCCAGATGGGGCACGTGGGGGCGGCCAACCGCACGCTCTACTGCGCGTCGAAATGGGCGATCGAGGGATTCACCAAGGCGCTGGCCGTTGAACTCGGGGAGCACAACATTCGTGTCAACACGATTTGCCCGACCTTCATAGAAACGCCCATGACGCGACCGTTCTTCGCGGATGAGGCGTTTCGCACGTCGGTCCTGTCGAAGATCAAGCTGCGCCGTTTGGGCACCGTCGAAGAAGTGGCCGCGGCAGCAGTGTTCCTGGCCTCCGATGCCTCTTCCCTCATGACCGGAAGTGCCTTGCTGATGGACGGTGGCTGGACGGCCGACTGACGGGGCGCAGGCTCTTCCCGGCAGTGGAGGACCTCCCGCATCAAACATCCCCGCTTCGACAACCGCGTTCGCGCATCTGAGGCGCTATATGCAGAGCCTTTTCAAGGGGCTCTAGGTGGCACGGGGATGGCCTCCGCAACGTGTTTCGTGGCAGCGACCGGAGGCTCAGTCCTGCGACAGGGACGGCCGGCAGACCGAGCTTTCAGGATCTACCGTGAACAAGCCGTCCCGGGCGCTGGCGCTCCCGCCGACCGACAGATGACGTTAACCCGGTCTCAACGCCGTCGCCACAAACACATTTTCCCCAAGCCTTTTCGCCCGTCTTTCGTATCGACAAACTTCTGGTTGCATGCAACGATTCTCCGGTTGCATACGCTAGGGGGACGCAAGGGCAACTTGGTAGCGCGTCGGCCACCGTCAAGCGGTCGCAAACGTGTCACTTGGGCGCTCCGAAGTCGAGATCGCAGCGCAACGAGTCGCTCCGGCCCCGATTGAGGCGGAACGATACAGCGCCTGGACCAGTCCGGTCTCCAATCACCTCCTGCCTGATGCGTTGCGAATGGGAAGCGCGGCCTGGCCACCACGCCAGGTGAAGGTCTCTCGTGTTTCCCCGAACGGGAGGGAACGATGGAAGAGTATTGGGTTCAACGGCTGTTTCCCCGGACGTCGCGTTGCGCTCGGATTGCTGGAGTCGACCAAGCCCTGTTCCACAACGCCGCCGCTGTCGGCTGGCCGACGACGCTTACCGGGAGGGCGTCGTGAAGCCGGGGCTCATCGGACGCATTGCCCGCCGCGTTGGCGCCGGCCGCGACGCGGTCACGCGTCGTCAGTTCCTGAAGGGTGCCGCCGCCACCGGTGCCGGACTGATGCTGGGCGGGCGTTTCGCGGAGGCGAAGACCGGGGCAAATGCTCCGCACGTCATAATCGTGGGCGCTGGCTTCTCCGGCCTAAGTTGTGCCTTCCAGCTCCGCAACGCGGGCGCTCGGGTAACGGTGCTGGAGGCCCGCAACCGTGTAGGTGGTCGCGTGCTCTCGCTGAAGGATTTCATCGAAGGACGTGTCATCGAAGGAGGCGCGGAACTCATTGGCTCGAACCACCCCACCTGGATGGCCTACGCGAAGCATTTCGGGCTGGAGTTTCGCGACGTTTCGGAGCCGGACCATGACAAGGCGCCGATCGTCCTCGATGGCAGGACGTATTCCGGTCGCGAGCTGGCAGCGCTCTGGGACCAGATTGACGATGCGCTCGCCCTCCTCAACGCGGACGCGCGCAAGGTCGACCTGAATCGACCGTGGGAAACGCCCGGCGCCGCTGAACTCGACCACACCAGTCTCGCAGCCGCGTTTGCGGCCTGGGACCTCGAGAAGACGGCGCGCCAGGGCGCCCTCACGCTGATGTCTAACGACGACGTGCTATGGCCCGAGCGCTCCAGCTATCTCGCATCGCTCTGCTGCGTTGCCGGTGGCGGCTACGAGGACTTCTGGACGGAGTCCGAGGTGTTCCGTTGCATCGGCGGCAACCAGCAGATGGCCTTCAAGCTGGCGGAAGCCGTCGGCGCAGACAACATCAAGCTGGGCGCCCCGGTCATGCGCATCGGGCTTGCCGGTTCGGGGGCAGTGGTGGACGTGGCCGACGGCTCAAGCGTCGAGGGCGATGTCGTGGTCCTCACCGTTCCGCCCAGCGCCTGGAACAACTTCGCGATCGATCCCGAACTGCCCCAAGGATACCAGCCGTCCACCGGCCCGGCGATCAAGTACCTGTCGAAAGTCTCGGGCCCCTTCTGGGAAAAGAGCGGAGTGGTGCCCGGTTCGCTGACGGACACGCCCGTCGGGGAGACCTGGGACGCCACGGATGGGCAGCGCTCGAGCTCAGACGATCCAGCCTGTCTCACGGTATTTTCCGGTGGGCAGGCGGCCCAGGACTGCCTGGACTTTCCACCGGAGCAGCGCGACAAGAACATCCAGGCGCAGCTGGAAGCGATCTATCCGGGCTATTCGTCAGCCGTCGAGAAGACGATGTTCATGGGCTGGCCGAACGAGAAATGGACCCAGTGCGGCTATTGCGCGCCGACGGTTGGCCAGGTCACGGCGATCTATCCCAATCTGGACAAGGGGTTTGGAGACCGTCTGTACTTTGCCGGCGAATATACGAGCCTTCTGTTCACCGGCTTTATGGAGGGAGGCCTCCACAGCGGTGCGAAGACGGCAAGGAAGCTCGCTGCGCTGCTCAGCCTGAGTGCCGACTAGCCGTTTCGCAGGGATGTCGAAGAAGGGACGTCGCTCGGTTCGCTCGCCTGTGGACGCAAGCGACTGACGTCCGGGCCAGACACCCGGCTGGCGCGCCGGTGATCTCACCCCTTGTAGAGAGGCAGCCCCGTCAGTTCGGCGAGTTCCGGCTCGGAGGTCATGATCGCAGGATGGTGCCGGGCGAAATGCTGGAAGGAGGCGCGGTCCTCCTCCTTGTGCAGGCGCTGGAATTTCTTGCGGTTCGGGTTGTTGTGGCCGTCGTCGGTCAGCGACATGCCGGCGACGATCACCTGCGGGATGCCGAACAGGATCGCGTAGCAGATCAACGCGATCCCGTTGGAGGGCCGGACCATGCTGCCGACGCCCTTGTAGGCATCGCCGAGTACGGCATCCAGCAACATGTCGCGTTCGTCCTCGCCGAGATGCATCGGGCGGGCCTGCTGGAAGGGCAGGTTGTGCAGGATGCGGTCGGCGACCAGCTTCCGCTTCTTGCCGGTCAGGGCAAGGATGCGATTGCATGTCACGCCCGCCGTTTGTCGTTCCAGCCCGTAGTCGTTGACGAAGGCCAGATCCGGGTCCGGCAGGCCGAGTTCCCGTGCAGCGAGCGAGGCGAACTTGATGTAGACGTGGGCCGTGCGCGGCGGCCTGGTGTCGGGCAGCGTCGGTCGTGGGGCCGAGGCGAGGAAGAACCAGGGCCGGTCGAGCAGGCCGCCGGCCGCGAGCCAGCGGCGGTGACGGCGCGTGAACTCGCCGGGCATCGCGGTATCGGACATCATGCGCACATCCAGAAGGGGCAGCATTCCCCCGGCTCGGCGCCGCATCGGGCTTCGCCGGTCTCTTCGCCCGCCTTGTTCGAGGCGCGTCGTTACCATGCGCCGCACCGGTGCGGCAACGGCTTCGCCGATCCGGCGGAGATCGGTCTGCGACGACACGGCTTTGGCGGGCGTCCTTGATGCGGCCAATGTGAGCGGCTATGCGGAAGGGGTTGATCGGAGACGAATCGTGTCGGGCCTGGACAAGTTTCTCGGCGATTCGCCGCTCAGGGTGGCGATCAAGCTGCTGGTGATCTCCTTCCTGGTCGGCGTGGTGATGAGCACCTTCGGCTGGTCGCCATACGAGGTGATCGCCTGGGCGCGCGACACCGTGTTGCGAGCCTGGAACATGGGCTTCGCCACCGTCGACCGGTTCGTCGACTACATGCTGCTCGGCGCGGCTATCGTCATTCCGGTCTTCATCATCCTGCG
>Ga0182743_1002348_pt1 | contig 16738 bp, 13 predicted proteins | sample eDN3rd30CKraftOP_FD_128522 | JGI IMG/M metagenome (GOLD analysis project Ga0182743, IMG submission 128522) | Enriched Organic Plus compost microbial communities from Emeryville, California, USA - eDNA 3rd pass 30_C Kraft OP (version 2) (version 2) ... | reverse complement strand
TACCAGCACGAGATCATCCGCGTGAACTCCTGACCCGCCCGGGGCGGGCACGCCGAAGGGGGCGGATGCGGTGGACACCCGCATCCGCCCCCTTCGTGTCGGCGGATCAGGCCGGGAGCAGGTGCTGCGCGAAGAACGCCGACAGCTCGGCCTTCGCCGACAGCGGCAGCACGTGCGCCACGTACTGGTCCGGGCGCACCACGACGACGGCGCCGTCACGGGAGACGCCGCGGGCGTCGAAGATGTCGCGCTCCGGGTCCACCGCGTAGACCTTCTCGTAGTCGGTGAGCTGGAACGGCCCGACCTTCGGCAGGAACACCGCCGGCACGTCGGCGAGCTCGACCTCCTCGTACGGCTGCTGGTAGACGACCTTCACGTCGAACACCGCGTCGAGGTCGGCGTCCGCCGGGGTGTGGACCCGCACCGGGGAGTCCTCGCCGGTCGCCAGCCACGCCGCCCACTCGTCGAGCGCGGTGCGGTCGGCATCGGCGAAGGCGTAGATGCGCCAGCGACCGTCGGCCTTGGCGTGGTGGCCGAGGTGCGCTGGGACGGTGTCGGCGACGCGGAAGACCTCGTTGGACTTGAACCGCTTGCCGATCGGGAAGCCGGTCGCGAGGCCCTGGTGCTCGTCGGTGCCGACGATCATCGAGGGCGCGTACTGGGTCATGAACCCGGCGGGGAACTCGAACGTGCGGGTGTAGAAGTCCGCGATCGCCTTCGGGTCGCCGAGCTCCTCCGGCGTCTTGGCCATCAGGGTGGACCACTCGCGGTCGAAGTCGATGAGGTTCTGCGCGATGACCTGGCGCTCGGCGGAGTAGGTCGCCAGCAGCGACTCGGGCGAGCGGCCGCTGAGGACGGCACCGAGCTTCCAGCCGAGGTTGAACCCGTCCTGCATCGACACGTTCATGCCCTGCCCGGCCTTCGCGGAATGGGTGTGGCAGGCGTCACCGCAGATGAACACGTGCGGGGCGTGGTCCTTGCCGGGGTCGACGTCGTCGAACTTGTCGGTGACGCGGTGGCCGACCTCGTAGACGCTCCACCAGGCGACGTCCTTCACGTCGACCGAGTACTGGCCGAGGATGTCGTTCGCGCGGGCGATGATCGTCTCCAGCGGCGTCTTGCGGACGTTGCCGTTGTCATCCTCCGCCACCTCGCCGAGATCGACGTACATGCGGAACAGGTGGCCGCCCTCCCGCGGGATGTGGAGGATGGAACCCTTCTCGCTGTTGATCGCGCACTTCATGCGGATGTCGGGGAAGTCGGTCGTGGCGAGCACGTCCATGACGCCCCAGGCGTGCAGGGCCTGCTTGCCGATGTGTTTGCGGCCGATGGCCTCGCGCACGCGGCTGCGGGCGCCGTCGCACCCGACGACGTACTTCGCCCGGACGGTACGCTCGCCCGCGGCGGAGCGGATGCGGACGGTCACCGGGTACTCGCCCTCGCCCACCTCGAGGCCGAGGAACTCGACGCCGTAGTCGGGGGTGATGCGGGCGGGCGACTGCTCGGCGACCTCGGCGTAGTAGTCGAGCACGCGGGCCTGGTTGACGATGAGGTGCGGGAACTCGCTGATGCCGGTCGCATCGTCCAGGGCGCGGGCGGTGCGGACGATCCGGGTGGGGTCCTCCGGGTCGGTCGCCCAGAAGTTCATGCTGTAGATGCGGTAGGCCTCCGCGATGATCCGCTCGGCGAACCCGAAGGCCTGGAAGGTCTCGACGCTGCGAGCCTGGATGCCGTCGGCCTGACCGATCTCCAGGCGCCCCTCGCGCTTCTCGATGAGTCGGGTGGTGATGTCCGGGAACTGTGACATCTGCGCGGCCAGGAGCATGCCGGCGGGGCCGGAGCCGACGATGAGCACGTCGATCTCGTCGGGGAGGTCTGCGGGCCGGTCGATGCCGGTGCCGGCGGCGGGGCGGACGCGGGGGTCGGTGGACACGTACCCGTGATGGTGGAACTGCATCGGCGGTGATCCTTTCCTCGGACTGCAGCGTCGAGGGGTCTTGCGGCGGGGGTTGTCGCGTTCGAGCGTATTGTTCTATTATCGAACGCACTGTTCTACTATGGAACAGATCGTATACGAGTCGTGTGGATGCGGCAACACGGCCGCGCGCGGACGCCCGGCCCGACCTGCAGGGGATGAGATGACCACGAGCGAGGGCGCGAAGAGCACGGGTTCGCAGACGCTGAGTCGCGGCATCCGGATCCTGGAGCTGCTCGCCGAGGCTCGGGAACCGCTCGCGATCGACGAGGTCGCCCGACGCATGGACGTGCACCGGTCGATCGCGTACCGACTGCTGCGCACCCTCGAGGACCACGCGCTCGTGGTGCGCGACGGGGCCGGCCTGGTCTCGCTCGGGCCGCGGATGGCCGCCCTCGCCTCCGCGGTGGCCCCCGACCTGCAGACGGCGGCGATCCCCGAGCTCACCGCGGTCGCGAACGAGCTCGGCATGACATGCTTCCTCGGTGTGCTCGACCGCGACGAGTGCATCACGCTCGCCAGCGTCGAGCCGCGCCAGGGCATCGCCTCGGTCGCCCAGCGCGCAGGCGCACGCCACCCCGTCACCGTGGGCGCCCCGGGCAAGGCGATCCTGTCGCAGCTGCCGCCGGACCAGTGGCCGGCCGAGGTCTCGGAGCGTCTCCGCGCCGAGATCGCCGGCATCGCCGAGCGCGGCTACGCCACGAGTCACGACGAGGTGCTGCCGACCGTGCAGGCGGTGTCGGTGCCGCTCCCCCTTCGCGGGCACCGGCCCGCGGCGATCGCCGTCGTCCACATCGCGAGCCCCGAGGACCCGGCGCGCCTCGCGACGCGGCTGCGGGCCGCCGCCGACGCCGTGCGCACCGCACTCGAGGGGTGACCCGCCCGGCGCGGACGTGCCGCGGCCGCCGCTACGCTGGTCGGGTTCGGCGCGACCGGGCGCCAGGGAAGGAAGACGACGACGGATGAGCACGCTGGTCTGGGGCATCAAGGCATCCCTGCTCGCATACGCACGCGGCATGGGCGGCGGTGACGTGCAGCACGAGGGCGTCGTCAAGGAGCCCTCCGGCTACGCCTTCCCCGGCACCGACGGCGACGGCCACACCTTCAGCGGCTCGGTGCGGATCACCGCCCACGGCGGCATCATGGACGTCACCCTCGCCGACCCCGCCGTCGTACCCGACGGCGACCGGTGGCTGCTCACCGTCGCGGGACCTGCCGGCGCGGATCGGCTCGCCGTCGCGAGCATCGAGTCCCTCACCGAGCAGGACGGCTTCCTCGTCGCAGCCGGCACGGCGATGACCGCCGCCGGCGCCGACCTCTTCGCCGGCCCCTACGGTCCCGGCACCCCGCTCGACGACCCGTTCATCCGCCCCTGAGTCGGCGCAGATCGAGTCAGAGACGGGCGTGATCCTCCGCGAGCACCCCCTCCGCCCATTCGAACGCAACCTCGACAGCATCGAGCGAGCCGCCTGCGTCATGTCTCCCGTAGTCGCCGATCCTCGTCGCGCCGCAGGCGGCGAGGGCCTCGTCCACGAGTTCACTGCCCCGTGAATAGGTGCGCTCGTAGCTGCGGTCACCCATGCCGAACATCGCGTACCGCATCCCTGCGAGCGAAGGGCGCCGTTCGTGCAGCTCAGCGAGGAAGGGCTTCACTCCGGTCGGGACCTCTCCGTCGCCGTACGTCGAGCACACGATCAGGTGAAGTCGGTCACCATCCAGCGCCCCCGGGACGATCTGCGCCAGGTCATCCACCTGGACCGAAGCTCCACGTTCCTCGAGCCGGTCCCTGAGCGCCTCGGCAACGAGTTCCGCACCGCCTGACTCGGTACCGAACAGGATGGTCACCGCCTGGTCCACGCCAGGCCCGACGGCAGCCTCCGACTCGTCCGTCGAGAGTGGGAGGTCCCGGTCCCCGGCGGCATGGAGCAACTCAGCCCACGTCCGCAGTTTCGACCGGGTCCGCCCAGGTGCGGCGCCCAAGCGTTCGCGCAGGTCGATCCTGCGCCAACCGTCGAAATCAGTCTCATGGGGAAGTGCCGGGATTCCGGGAGCGGGAGTCGTCACCGTCGCAAGGTCGGCGGCGATCAGGGTGGCCAACGCCCTGGCATCGGTCCGCTGGTCGGGAATCGTTCCGCGCCCGCCCCTCCTCAGCCACCCGGCCACGTAGACGCCGGGCTCGATCCTGCCGTCCAGACCGGCGCCGGGGGCATCGAGCGTCCACTCGTCGTCTTCGAAGCCGATCGCCGTCACGACCGCGTCGACCTCGAGGCGATGCACCGGGTCGTCCTCCGACTGCAGACACAGCGCCTCCACGGCACTCTCGCCCTCGATGGCGGTCGGCACCGCGCCGAACCACCATTCGACCCGGATCCGCGGTGCGCACGGCCGTGCGTCACTGAGTGCCCGCACCGCATCCCATCGCGCGTCCTTCCCCGGCGGCATGGCCTCCGCCGTCGTGTGCACCACGTGCTCCACGTCGGCGAGGTTCGCGAGTTCCCGCACCATGACCGGGTCGAACTTCGCCTGTCCCGGCTGCGACCGACCGATGACATGAATCACCTCGACGCCCTCTGCGAGCGCGGCACGGGCCTCGTCGTCGATATCGGTGCCCTCGAATCCATCCGCATCGCGCGCGATGAGTCGGACCACGTCCATCGCGACGTTCCCGTTCCCCACCACCGCGACCCGCGGTCCGAGGCGCACGTCCCGGGTTTCATCCGGATGGCCGTTCAACTTCCGCGTGATCACCCCGGCCCCGATCACGCCGGGCAAGTCCGCGCCGGGAACGCCGAGGCTCCGGTCGCGATGCAGCCCTGTCGCCAGGACGACCGCGTCGTACGAGCTCCGCAGCGCGTCGAGGGTGACGTCCCGCCCCACCCCGATGTTCCCGCGGAAGACGAGTCCGTCACGGGTGAACAGGCGATCGAACTGACGCGTCACCGACTTGGTCCCGGGGTGGTCCGGCGCCACCCCGTACCGCGCCAACCCGTACGGCACCGGCATGCGATCGAACACATCGATCGCCGCCGACGGCAGCACCCGCCGCAGCGCCTGTGCTGTGAAGCATCCGGCGGGTCCGGCGCCGACGATGGCGACCTTCGGCGCAGGCACGGAGACCGGTTCAGACAAGGACACCGGCCGGGCGCCAGCGTCGGATTCCCAGCGCACGGGCAGACTCCGCATCCCGGGGAAGACCCATCCCGCGAGTTCCGCCGGTCGCTGCGGGTCCATCTCGAGTCCGCGCAGTCGTTCGAACAGTCGCGGAAGGCCGACGTCCGCGACCTCGGCGCGAGCGACCCATGCACCCAGACACACGTGGACGCCCTTCCCGAACGCGAGGTGCGGTTTGACCTCCCGGAAAATGTCGAACCGATGCGCGTCCGGCCACACTCGCTCGTCACGGTTGGCCGCCAGGAGACAGATCCCCAGACGCGCGCCTGCGGGCAGGAGCACCCCGCCGAGTTCCACCTCCCTGGTCGTCTGGCGCGAGTACATCCCGATCGGCGACACCCAGCGGATCATCTCGTCGAACGCCGTCTTCCACAGCGAGGGGTCCCGTTCGAGCGCGCGCCGCTGCTCAGGATGGGTCAGCAGCGCCCACGCGCCGACCCCGAGGGCGTCCCTGGGCTCGTTGAGGCCGCCCCCGATGGTCATCTTGATGTTCGCGCGGATCTTCTCGATCGGCATCAGCTCGGCGTGGGCCAGCAAGGAGGAGATCAACGAGTGGTCGGGGTGGCGGGAGTGCCAGACCAGCATCTCGTCGAGGGCGACGTCCACCTCCTCGAAGGAACGTTCGCCCTTTGCCCAGACCTCCGGATCGTCCGCATAATTGCCTGTCGCATCGATCAGCGTCTGCGACCAGCGCTGCAGGTCCTGCTGCGTGGCGTTGTGAAAGCCGATGATCTCGCGCAGGTTCTCGGCGGCGTACGGGGCGGCGTAGTCCCACACGAGATCGGCGTCGGGCCCCTTCGACACCAGTTCGTCCAGATACCGTTGGGCATTGCGCTCGAACACGGACGTCCACGTCTTCCGCACGACACCGGGCCGCAGCACAGGCTGCCAAGCCCGCCGCTCCTCGTAGTGCTCAGGATCGTCACGCCGGAGCATTGAGTGGCCCATGGCGCGGATCTGCAGCGATCCCTCCTCATTCGCCGAGAAGGTGACCTGGTCCTGCTCCGTCGCGTGGACCGCCTCATAGCTCGTCACGAGGTAGCGGTTGACAGCCGGCACCCAATGGACACCTCCCTCGGCCCGAAGACGCTCGTAGATCGTGTACGGGTCACGGACGAGGTCTGGAATCGTCACCCAGTCGGCGACCGGCGGCGGCACTGCTGACATCACACTTCCTTGCTTCTCGGGGCTGCAGGACAAGTATGCGCAGCGAGGAACCACGGGAAAAGCACACAGATGCAGTGAAATTCTGCGACAGAATCGATGTATGGATGCCGTCAACGCACCTGGCTTCACGCTCCGTCAACTCGCCTATCTGATCGCCGCCGCCGACGCCGGCACGATCGCCGCGGCGGCGACACGACTGCATGTCTCGCCTTCCGCAGTCAGCGATGCGATCACGGAACTCGAGCGGATCATCGGGGAGGCGCTCACCGTTCGACGTCGCGCCCACGGCCTCAGCTTGACCCCTGCCGGTGCAGGCTTCGTGGAGAGGGCGAGGACGCTTCTCACCGCGTCGCGCGAGCTCGAAACCGCCTTGCAGGGCAGTCACGGTGAGCTCGTGGGCCCGATCGTCATCGGTTGCTATCCGACCCTGGCACCGACGATCCTGCCTCCGCTCCTGGACGAGTTCGGAAGCGCTCACCCACGAGTCGAGCTCGAGATCGTCGAGACGACGCACGATGCATTGGAAGGACGGATCGAATCGGGCGACATCGACATCGCCTTCGTCTACGACACGCTCGTCCCGGGACAACCTCGAAGACGCAAGCTCTTCGAGTTCCCCGCGCACGTCCTCCTGGCCTCGTCCGATCCACTCGCCGCAGCCGACACCGTCACCCTCGAAGACGTCGTGAACCGGAATCTCATCCTGTTCGACGCCCCACCCTCCAGCGAACACACCTTGTCGCTCTTCGCCGCTCGAGGGCTGCGGCCACGGATCCGTCACCGGACGACGAGCTTCGAAGCGGCTCGCACGCTGATCGGGCGCGGGCTGGGATACGGCATCTTCGTGCAGCGCCCCGCGAACACCGCGACCTACGAGGGCTACCCGGTCGTCATGAAGGAGATCTCCCCCGCCGTCCCGCCGGTGGGCATCGACGTCATCTGGTCGGCGCTGGCCACGCCGCCGCCACGCGTGCGGGCGCTCATCGACTTCGCGCAGTCCATCCCGTGGCCGGCGCCGTGACCGGCTGCCGGACACACACGGCGGCCCCACACCGTGAAGGGTGCGGGGCCGCCGTGGCGAGACGGATCAGCGGGCGCGGACGCCGTAGATCGGGCTCACGGACTGCTCCTTCTCCGCGCTGAGACCCAGCGGGACGTTGGTGCGGTCGCGCAGCAGCAAGGTCGCGATGAACGCGATCGCCATCACGCCGGCGATGTACCAGGCCACCGCCCAGCTGGTGCCGGTGACCTGCACCAGCCAGGTCGAGATCAGCGGGGCGAACGCGCCACCCAGGATCGCACCGATCGCGTAGGCGATCGACACACCCGAGTAGCGGATGGAGGCCGGGAACAGCTCCGTGAAGTAGGCCGCCTGCGGTCCGTACGTGAGGCCGTTTCCGATCGTGAACAGCACGAGGCCGGCCAGGAACAGCCAGGCGTTGCCGGTGTTGACGAGCGGGAAGAGCAGCCACACGGTGATGAGGAACGCGATCCACCCGATGATGTAGGTGTTCCGACGGCCGATCCGGTCGGACAGCGCACCGCCGAACCAGGTGAACAGCAGCCAGACCACCGCGGACGCGGCAACGGCCAGCAGCACCGGGGTGCGCTCCATGCCGACGTGTCCGCCGTCGGCGATAGGGGTGGTGGCGTAGCTCTGCAGGAAGCCACCCGTCGTCATGTAGCCGGCAGCGTTGTTGCCCGCGAAGGTCAGCGCGGCGAGGATGACGAGCAGCCAGTGCTTACGGAACACCTCGACGATCGGTATCCGGGTGCGCTCGCGCTTCTGCGCCATCTCCTCGAAGACCGGGCTTTCCTCGACCGTGCGGCGCACGACGATGCCCACGATGATGAGCACGAAGCTCAGCAGGAACGGGATGCGCCAGCCCCACTCGAGGAACGCGTCACCGGGCGAGATGACGCCCGTCATCAGCGCGAGGACACCCGACGCGAGCAGCATGCCCAGCGGCACGCCCATCTGGGGGAACGCGCCCATTCGACCGCGACGCCCGGTGGGGGCGTGCTCGACGGCCATGAGCACCGCACCGCCCCACTCGCCACCGGTGGACAGACCCTGCAGCACGCGCAGCAGCACGAGAAGGATCGGCGCCAGCATGCCGACCTGGGCGTAGGTGGGCAGCACGCCGATCAGGGTGGTCGCCCCGCCCATCAGCAGCAGCGTCCACACCAGCATCGCCTTGCGGCCGACGCGGTCGCCGAAGTGGCCGGCGAGGAACGCGCCGAGGGGGCGGAAGAGGAAGCTGACACCGACGGTGGCGAAGGACAGCAGCACGCCGGCCTGCGGTCCGGCAGGCTCGAAGAACAGCGTGGCGAACACGAGTCCGGCCGCGTTCGCGTACAGGAAGAAGTCGTACCACTCGATGGTGGTTCCGATGACGGTCGCGACCGCCACCTTCTTCATGTCTGCGCCCGTTGCGACCGGGGTCGTGAATGGTGATGCGCTCATGCGCGGGGACTCCTTTGTCGGGGTTGTGCTGGTTTTCGGGGGGTCCCGGGCCGGCTCAGCACGCCTGTTGGGCACGGGACCGTTCACCACGGGTTCCGCGAGCCTGAGGCCTTCGGGGGTGGATTCGACAGATCATATACGAACCCGAAGGGCGATCATATACGAACGCTCGCGGTTGCTCGTGCTCCACGGATCGTATACGATCGGCGCATCGACGTAAGAGCGAGGGAGCTCATGAGCACTGACACCACTTCGACGGACCCCCGGTTCGCCGGTCTCCCCCAGCGTCCCGGCAAGATCATCGCCGTCCACCTGAGTTACGCCTCCCGGGCTGACCAGCGCGGCCGCCGCCCGGCGCACCCTTCGTACTTCTTCAAGCCGGCCAGCTCCGTGGCCGCCTCCGGGAGCACCATCGAGCGCCCCGCCGGCACCGAGCTGCTCGCCTACGAGGGCGAGATCGCCCTCGTCATCGGCGAACCGGCCCGCAACGTCACCCTCGAGCAGGCGTGGGACCACGTCGGATGGATCACCGCATCCAACGACTTCGGCGTCTACGACCTCCGCGCCAACGACAAGGGCTCGAACGTGCGCAACAAGGGCCGCGACGGGTACACCCCCATCGGCCCCGAGCTCATCGACGCGCGCACCGTCGACCCCGCCGCGATCCGCGTGCGCACCTGGGTCAACGGCGAGCTGAAGCAGGACGACACCACGGCCGACCTCATCTTCCCGCTCGCGCAGATCGTCGCCGACCTGGCCCAGCACCTCACGCTCGAGACCGGCGACGTCATCCTCGCCGGTACCCCGGCCGGCTCCTCGGTGGCCGTCCCCGGCGACGTCGTCGAGGTCGAGGTCGACGTCCCCGGCGGCGCCACCTCCGGCCGCCTGGTCACCACGGTCGTCCAGGGCGAGGTCGCATTCGACCCCTCGCTGGGCTCGCTCCCCGCGGTCGACGACGCGCAGCGGGCGGACGCCTGGGGCTCGCGCGAGGCCGCCGGCCTGCCGCCGGTCGAGGCCGCCGCATCCGTGCTCACCCCGGAGCTGCGCGCCAAGCTCGAGCAGGTCCCGGTGGCGGGGCTGTCCGGTCAGCTGCGCAAGCGCGGCCTGAACAACGTCACGATCGACGGCGTCGCCCCGATGCACCCGGGCGCCAAGCTCGTCGGCACCGCCAAGACGCTCCGCTTCGTCCCCGGCCGCGAAGACCTCTTCAAGAGCCACGGCGGCGGCTACAACGCGCAGAAGCGCGCGTTCGACGCGGTCGGCGAGGGTGAGGTCATCGTCATCGAGGCACGCGGCGAGGCCGGCTCCGGCACGCTCGGCGACGTCCTCGCGATCCGCGCCAACGCACGCGGTGCGGCCGGCATCGTCACCGACGGCGGCGTGCGCGACTACGAGGCGGTCAAGGCCGTCGGCATCCCCGTGTACACCAAGGGCCCGCACCCGGCGGTGCTCGGGCGCAAGCACGTGCCGTGGGACGTCGACGTGACGATCGGCTGCGGCGGCACCACCGTGCAGCCCGGCGACATCATCGTCGGCGACGCCGACGGCGTCATCGTCATCCCCCCGGCCATCGCCGAGGAGGTCGTCGACGCCGCGATCGCCCAGGAGGAGGAGGACGCCTGGGTCGCCGCCCGCGTCGCCGAGGGCCACCCGGTGGACGGCCTCTTCCCGATGAACGCGCAGTGGCGCGAGCGCTACGAGGCGGAGCGCCGGTGACCACCGCGGCCGTCTCGAAGTCGGAGCAGGCCTACGCCTGGCTCCGCGAACGCATCGCACGCCGCGAGTACGCGGCCGGCCACCGGCTCGTGCTCGGCACGATCGCGGACGAGCTCGACATGAGCGTCGTGCCCGTCCGGGAGGCGATCCGCCGCCTGGAGGCGGAGGGCCTGGTCAGCTTCGAGCGGAACGTCGGCGCCCGCGTGGCGTTCCTGGACGAGACCGAGTACGTCTACTCGATGCAGACACTCGGACTCGTCGAGGGCTCGGCCACCGCGCTGTCCGCGCCGCTGCTCGACGCCGCCGACCTCGACCGTGCCGCCGCGATCAACGACCGGATGCGCGTGCTGCTCGAGGACCTCGACCCCCACGAGTTCACCCGGCTGAACCAGGAGTTCCACTCCGTGCTGTTCGAGCCGTGCCCGAACCCGCACATCCTCGACCTCGTGCACCGCGGCTGGAACCGCATGGCGAACCTGCGCGACAGCTCGTTCGCGTTCGTCCCCAGCCGCGCGCACCACTCCGTCGAGGAGCACGCGGAGATCATCGACCTCATCCGTTCCGGCGTCGACCCGCTCGAGATCGAGCTCGCCGCCCGCAACCACCGCTGGCGCACGATGGACGCCTTCATCGCCGCCCGCCACACCGACTCAGCCACCACCGATCCGGAGGAATCATGACCGACACCATCAGCGCGGCCGGCCGTCACGTGCCCGCAGACCTCCCCGCCCGCATCCAGCACTACATCGACGGCCAGTTCGTCGACTCCGTCGACGGTGACACCTTCGACGTGCTGGAGCCCGTCTCGAACGAGGTCTACGTCAAGGCCGCAGCCGGCAAGAAGGCCGACATCGAGCTCGCCGTCGCCGCTGCCAAGCGCGCGTTCGACGAGGGCCCCTGGCCCCGGATGCTGCCGCGCGAGCGCTCCCGCATCCTGCACCGGATCGCCGACATCGTCGAGTCCCGCGACGCCCGTCTCGCCGAGATGGAGTCCTTCGACTCCGGTCTGCCGATCACGCAGGCGCTGGGCCAGGCCCGCCGCGCGGCCGAGAACTTCCGCTTCTTCGCGGACCTGATCGTCGCCCAGGCCGACGACACCTTCAAGGTGCCCGGCCGCCAGATCAACTACGTGAACCGCAAGCCGATCGGCGTCGCGGGTCTGATCACCCCATGGAACACGCCGTTCATGCTCGAGTCGTGGAAGCTCGGCCCGGCCCTCGCCACCGGCAACACGGTCGTGCTCAAGCCCGCCGAGTTCACCCCGCTGTCGGCGTCGCTGTGGGCCGGCATCTTCGAGGAGGCGGGCCTGCCCAAGGGCGTGTTCAACCTCGTCAACGGCCTCGGCGAGGACGCGGGCGACGCGCTCGTGAAGCACCCCGACGTGCCGCTCATCTCCTTCACCGGTGAGAGCCGCACCGGCCAGATCATCTTCGGCAACGCGGCCCCCTACCTGAAGGGCCTGTCGATGGAGCTCGGCGGCAAGAGCCCGGCGATCGTCTTCGCCGACGCCGACCTCGACACCGCGATCGACGCGACCATCTTCGGGGTGTTCTCGCTGAACGGCGAGCGCTGCACCGCGGGCTCGCGCATCCTCGTCGAGCGTGCGATCTACGACGAGTTCGTCGAGCGCTATGCCGCGCAGGCCAAGCGCGTGAAGGTGGGCTACCCGCACGAGAAGTCGACCGAGGTCGGCGCCCTGGTGCACCCGGAGCACTTCCAGAAGGTCATGAGCTACATCGAGATCGGCAAGACCGAGGGACGCCTCGTCGCCGGCGGCGGCCAGCCGGAGGGCTTCGAGTTCGGCAACTTCGTCGCCCCGACCGTGTTCGCCGACGTGCCCCCGACCGCCCGCATCTTCCAGGAGGAGATCTTCGGACCGGTCGTGGCGATCACGCCGTTCGACACCGAGGAGGAGGCACTCGCCCTCGCGAACAACACGCGCTACGGCCTCGCCGCATACGTGTGGACCAACGACCTCAAGCGCGCACACAACTTCGCGCAGTCGATCGAGGCCGGCATGGTCTGGCTCAATTCGAACAACGTCCGCGACCTGCGCACCCCGTTCGGCGGCGTGAAGGCCTCCGGCCTCGGCCACGAGGGCGGCTACCGGTCGATCGACTTCTACACGGACCAGCAGGCCGTCCACATCACGCTGGGCGAGGTCCACAACCCCACCTTCGGCAAGCAGGGCGCCTGAGTCCCCGCAATCGAGAAACGCAAGGACGCAACATCATGACCGACATGAACGACCGCACCCTGACCTCGTCCGGGTTCTACGTCTCGCAGGAGGCGCCGATCCGCTCGGACAACCCGATCCCCACGCCCTCCGTGCCCGCGCCGGACATCCTCCGCTGCGCGTACATGGAACTCGTGGTGACCGACCTCAAGGTCTCCCGCAACTTCTACGTGGACGTGCTGGGCCTGTACGTCACCGAGGAGGACGAGAACGCCGTCTACCTCCGTTCCACCGAGGAGTTCATCCACCACAACCTCGTGCTCCGCCAGGGCCCGGTCGCCGCGGTCGCCGCGTTCTCGTACCGCGTGCGCACCCCGGAGGACCTCGACAAGGCGGTGGCCTTCTACACCGAGCTCGGCTGCCGCGTCGAGCGCCGCCCGGAGGGCTTCACCAAGGGCATCGGCGACTCGGTGCGCGTGGAGGACCCGCTCGGCTTCCCGTACGAGTTCTTCTACCAGACCGAGCACGTCGAGCGGCTCTCGTGGCGCTACGACCTGCACACCCCGGGTGAGCTCGTCCGCCTCGACCACTTCAACCAGGTCACCCCGGACGTCCCCCGCGCCGTGAACTTCATGCAGTCGCTCGGCTTCCGCGTCACGGAGGACATCCAGGACGAGGAGGGCACCGTCTACGCCGCGTGGATGCGCCGCAAGCCCACCGTGCACGACACCGCCATGACCGGTGGCGACGGCCCCCGCATGCACCACGTCGCGTTCGCCACGCACGAGAAGCACAACATCCTCGCGATCTGCGACAAACTCGGCGCGCTCCGCATGTCGGACCGCATCGAGCGCGGCCCTGGCCGCCACGGCGTCTCGAACGCGTTCTACCTGTACCTGCGCGACCCCGACGGCCACCGCGTCGAGATCTACACGCAGGACTACTACACCGGCGACCCGGACAACCCGGTCGTCACCTGGGACGTGCATGACAACCAGCGCCGCGACTGGTGGGGCACCCCGGTCGTGCCGTCCTGGTACACCGAGGCCTCGCTCGTGCTCGACCTCGACGGCAACCCCAAGCCGGTCGTGGCCCGCACCGACGCCAGCGAGATGGCCGTGACCATCGGCGCCGACGGCTTCAGCTACACCCGCCCCGACGAGGAGCAGGGCTCCATGCCGGAGTGGAAGCAGGGCGAGTACAAGCTCGGCCACCAGCTCTGACGCGCACGTGTGGGTGCCGGGGCCACCGCCCCGGCACCCACATGCATCAGGGCATGATCGACGGAACGGTGTGAAGGAGACACGGATGCTGGATGCTGCAACGATCGACGCGATCGCCGCAGAGCTCGCGGAGGCGGACCGCACCCACGGGGTGATCCCGCGGATCACGGCGCGGTACCCGGAGGCGACGGTCGAGGACTCGTACGCGATCCAGGGCAGGTGGCGGGACGCGCAGGTCGCGGCCGGCCGGAAGCTCGTGGGCCGCAAAATCGGCCTGACCTCGAAGGCGATGCAGCAGGCGACCGGCATCAGCGAGCCGGACTACGGCGTGATGTTCGACGACACCGTCTACCAGAACGGCTCGATCATCCCCTTCGACCACTTCTCGAACGTGCGCATCGAGGTCGAGCTCGCGTTCGTGCTCAACAAGCCGCTCGAGGGCCCGGACTGCTCGCTGTTCGACGTGCTGCGTGCGACCGAGTACGTCACCCCGGCGCTCGAGGTGCTGAACTCGCACATCGAACTCGAGGGGCGCACGATCGTCGACACCATCAGCGACAACGCCGCCTACGGCGGCATGGTGCTCGGCGGCGTCCCGATGCGGCCGGACCAGATCGACCTGCGCTGGGTCTCGGCGCTGCTGTACCGCAACGAGACCATCGAGGAGACCGGCGTCGCCGCCGGCGTCCTCAACCACCCGGCCACCGGCGTCGCGTGGCTTGCCAACAAGTTCCACCAGCACGGCGCACGACTGGAGGCCGGCGAGATCATCCTGGCGGGGTCCTTCACCCGGCCGATGTGGGTCTCGCGCGGCGACACCGTCCTGTGCGACTACGGACCGATGGGGACCATCTCATGCCGTTTCGTCTGAGCCCGACCCTCCGCCACCGCATCGCGGCGTCCGACCGTCCCCTGTTCGGGGGCTGGATCTGCTCCGGCTCCCCCGTCATGGCCGAGATCATGGCCGGCGCCGGCCTCGACTGGCTCATGATCGACATGGAGCACGGCGCCGTCTCGCTCGAGACCGTGCAGGTGCTGCTGCAGACCACCGCCGCCTACCCGGTCACCACGATCGTGCGGGTGCCGGTGAACGACGCCGTCTGGATCAAGCAGGTGCTCGATCTCGGCGCGCAGACGATCATGGTGCCGATGGTCTCGACCGCCGAGCAGGCGGCCGACGCCGTCGCCCACGCGTCGTACCCGCCGCGCGGTCACCGCGGCGTCGGGAACGCGCTGGCCCGCTCCGGCCGCTGGAACCGCGTCGACGACTACCTCCGCAACGCCGCCGAGTACACCTCGGTCATCGTGCAGATCGAAACGCTCGAGGGCGTCGAGAACGCCGAGGCGATCGCGTCGGTGCCCGGTGTGGACGGCGTGTTCGTCGGCCCGAGCGACCTGGCCGCATCCATGGGCCTCGTCGGCCAGCAGACGCACCCGGACGTGGTCGCGGCGGTCGAGCGCGCGTTCGCCGGCGTGACGGCGGCCGGCACCCCGGTCGGCGTGAACGCGTTCGTCGAGGCGACCGCGAAGGGCTACGCGGAGGCGGGTGCCGCGTTCCTGCTCGTCGGCGCCGACGTGGGCCTCGCCGCCCGAGGCGCCGAACAGCTCGCCCGCACCTTCATCCCCGCCGCGGACGACACCGCCCGCGCCTCCTACTGACCTCCCGGCGTCACACCGCAGGGGTCGCGGGGCGGCGGTCAGCCGCAGGTGCCGCAGATGCCGCTCGGCGGCACCTCCATGAAACAGGTCGGGCAGACCGGGCGGACGCGGTCGGCCGAGGGGGTCGGCTTCGGGGTGCGCGCGGGGGCCGCGGCCTTGGCGGCGGGGGCACCGGCGACGCGCGGGCGGCGCACGGTCTTGCCGCCGACGACCGGTGCGGGCACCGCCGGGGCGACCGTCGCAGGCACGTGGGCGGTGCAGTAGAAGCGCACGAAGCCGTCGTGGTTGCCCGGGTGGCGGTGCTTGTACGCGAGAAGCTTCTCGCGGTCGACGGCCTCGGACGTCGGGCCGCAGCCGAAGCAGCGGGCGGGCTCACCCGGCGCGACCTCCGCCAGGTTCGTCGGCTTCTCGAACGGGATGCCTTCCCGCCAGTCCGACCCAGATCTCACCCGCACGTCTCGTCCCTTCCGGGCACGAACCCTCGTCGTGCCCCACCAAGCCTACGCTCGTGCGGGACCGGTCCCCCACGGTGGGAGGGAGCCGGTCCCCCACGGCGGGAGGGGGCCCGGGGGCGGATGCGGTGACTCAGCCCGGGATGGGCCGGTGCCCCCAGCCGTCGCCCTCGCGGACGTACTCGATACGGCGGCTCGCGCTGCCACCCGTGGGGTGGGCGGCCCAGAACAGCAGCCGATGCGGCAGCACGCCGTAGCCGGTCCACCCCTCGGGCTGCGCGGGCTCGGGCACCTCGGCGGCGAACGCGGCCCAGACCGCCTCGCGCTCGGCGAAGGGCAGCCGCGCGTGGTCGGCGGTGTTCAGCCAGGCGAGCTGCTTGAGGTAGGGCGAACGGCGCCGGAACGCGTCGGCGAGCTCCGCGGCCGGGGCAGGACTCGCGGTGCCCTGCACGACGAGTTGCCTGGACCCGTCGGGCCAGAGCACGGTGAGCGCGACGCGCGGGTTCGCCTGGAGGTCGGCGATCTTCGCGCTGTCCGCGTCGGTGTGGAAGTAGAACCGCTCCCCGTCGAACTCGCTGAGCAGCACCGTGCGAGGACGGGGGAAGCCGTCGGCGTCGATCGTGGACAGCGTCATCCGCATCGGCTCGGCCCCGAGCGGGGGCAGCCAGGATGCGGCGAGCGCGGCGGGGTCGGCGGTGTCGGCGTCGCCGAGCACCGGCGCGATCGCGGTGG